>MKWU01005180.1_pt1 | contig 14444 bp, 13 predicted proteins | sample 809101 | NCBI WGS metagenome assembly MKWU01 (sample SAMN05860141, study PRJNA318959) | sponge metagenome | host: Aplysina aerophoba | place: Slovenia: Piran, Adriatic Sea, Gulf of Piran | collected 2013-05-07 | reverse complement strand
TCACCCCGGACAACATCGGGGTGGAGTACTGCTGCGTCGTCTACGCGATCGACGAGAGCCCGGTCACCGAGGGCGTCATCTGGGCGGGGACCAACGACGGGTTGATCCACCTGACCCGGGACGGCGGTGCGACGTGGGCCCATGTGACCGCGAACGTCCCCGACATGCCGGTTGACGGGGTGGTCCGCAACATCGACGCCTCCAGGTGGGACGCGGGCAAGGCGTACATGACCGTCGAGGCGCACCAGGTGGGGAACTTCGAGCCGTACGTCTACCGGACCGAGGACTTCGGCGAGTCGTGGACGAAGATCGTGAGCGGCGTGGCGGACAGCCCGCTCAGCTACACCCGGAACGTGCGGGAGGACCCGGTACGGCCAGGGCTGCTCTACCTCGGCACCGAGAACTTCCTCTACGTGAGCTTCGACGACGGGGACAACTGGCAGCGGCTCGCGAACGGCCTGCCGCCGAGCCCGATGTACTGGATCGTCGTGCAGGAACACTTCGGCGACTTGGTGGTGGGCACCTACGGGCGCGGTTTCTGGATCATGGACGACATCTCGCCGCTCCAGCAGTGGAACGACGAGGTGGCAAACGCGAGCGTCCACCTGTTCCAGCCCCGGGGGGCCTATCGCTTCCATCCCATCACCCCCCCGTTCGCCCACTTCGACGACTGGTCCGAGGGCGAGAACCCGCCCTACGGCGCCCCGATCAACTTCTGGCTGGACGAGGCGGGCGCTGATGTCTCCATCGAGATCCGGAACGGGGCCGGAGACACCGTCCGCACCCTGGAGGGGACGGGTGAGAAGGGCCTGAACCGGATCTACTGGGATCTCCGCGAGGAGGCCTCGACGGCCGCGGTGCTGCGCACGAAGCCCCTCTTCGCCGACTGGGTGACCCTCGACGAGGAGCGGACCCGGGACGCGCAGTTCGGGCGGATCTCGATCCTCGCTCCGCCCGGCGACTACACCGTGGCGCTGAAGGTCGGCGATACCGAGCAGACCGCGCCCATCGAGGTGCGGAAGGACCCGAAGAGCGAGGGCACGCTCGAGGACATCGCCGCCCAGACGGAGCTGCTGCGCCTGCTGCGGGCCGACCTCGAAACCGTGGTCGGGATGGTCAACGAGATCGAGTGGCTCCGCCGTCAGGTGCTCGACCTGAAGGCGGTGGCCGAAGAGACCGGACGGGTCGAATCCATCGCCTCGGCGGTGGACGGGCTCGACGGCTCGCTACTCGCGGTGGAGGAGCACCTGATCCAGTTGCTTCTCACCGGAACCGGCCAGGACCAGATCCGCTGGCCGACGCAGCTTGCCGGGAGGATCGTCTACCTCGCCGGCGTGGTCGCGACGAGCGACTTCCGCCCGACCGACCAGATGCGGGAGGTCTATGACCGGCTCCACGAGCGGGGGGAGGCCCGCGCCGCCGAGTTCGCCGAGATCGTGGAGTCCGACCTGACCAGCGTGAACGGCGCGCTCGACGCCGCCGGGATGCCGGGAATCCTGCGGGTGGAAGGGAAGGAGTCCGGTTCGCGATAGAGCTCTGGGGCCCCGCCGACCGCGCCAGGCTCCTGGCCGGTGGCGGGTTGCCTGAAACGCTGCCCGTTGTGATGTCGAAATGCTGTCATTAATGGTATAATGCAGTCATGTCAGTCCAGATCACCGTTCGAAACGTTCCCGAGCAGGTGCGCGACGAGCTCGCCGCGCGCGCGGCGCGGAGGCGGCAGTCCATGCAGGAGTTCCTGCGTTGCGAGCTGGAGCGGATTGCGTCCTTCCCGTCCGTTGGGGAGTGGCTGGAAGGGGTTCGGGATCGGGCAGGAGCCGCTGACAACCGCGTTCCCCCATCGGTCATCCTCGCGGCCCGCGACCGGGACCGGAGGTGATCACCGTCCCCGACGCATCCGTCCTGGTCGCCGCCCTCGTGGATTCCGGACCGGAGGGCCGCTGGGCCCGATCCGTGTTGGCCCACGGCACCCTGGCCGGTCCTGAACTGTTGCTCGCCGAAGCAACCAACGTGCTCCGGCGGTTGGAGCAGGCCGGGCAAATCCCGGAATTCCAGGCGGCCGTCGCGCAGCGGGACGCGATGCGTCTGAACGTGGAGACCTTTCCATACGCCCCGTTCGCCGCCCGGGTCTGGGAGCTCCGAAGGAACGTAACCGCCTACGACGGCTGGTATGTGGCGCTGGCCGAGACCCTTGATTGCCCACTGGCGACCCTGGACGGGCGTCTCGCCCGGAGTGCCGGACCGGCCTGCGAATTCATCCTTCCGGGCGGCGAAGGCTCTTGACCGGCGGGGGCATCCATGCCCCCATCCAGCGACAAGTTCTCCAGCGCGGTCATTCCCGCGCGTCCTCCAGCCACCCGAGGAGCATCCGCTCGGGGACGCGGAGCACGTGTCCCTGCCCCGGGACCACGTCCAGCGTCACCTGCGCGCCGGCCGCGCGGAGGCGCTCGGCCGTGGATTCCGACCCGGTCACCCACCGCTGGTCGTGCTCCCCGACCATGAGCAGGACGGGCACCCCGGCCAGCGCCTCCAGCGAGGCGTCCCCGGAATAGCGCCCGGGCATCGCGAGGATCGCGGCCACCCTCTCCGGCATCGCCAGCGCCGCGTGGAAGACCCCGATGCCTCCCGCGGAGGCCCCGGTGAGGATGATTTCGCCGGCCGCCTCCGCGAGGTGTTGCTCGATCCACTCCAGCAGCGCGGGCACGACTACGGGCGCACTCTCTCGGAGTCCCGGGCCGTAGATCTCGACGCCGACCACGGCATATCCGGCCGCGGGCGCCGCCTCGTCCCAGTAGGTCTCGACGAGACCCGCGAGGAGGCCGGCATCGCCAGCGCCCCACGGGAACGCCACCACGACTCCCCGGGCGGGTCCCCGGGGCCGCACCACGAGCAGATTGAGTTGGCCTCCGGCCGGAAGGGGCAGCGTCACCCACCCCTGGGTTCCCGGTTGAGGCCGCGCCGCGCCGCCGCCCGCGGCGCAGGACGGCAGCGGCGCGCCAACAAGGGCCATTGCGAGCAGCGCGGATCCGATGCGCGAGGCGCGAAGACTCCCAGCCATGGCTCCGGACGTCAGACCGCGCCCGCGGGGCGGCCGGGCGCCGTGCACACCCACAGATAGTTCGCCGCGCCGTGCTCGCTGAAGGGGTAGTCGAGGCGCTCCGGCGTGAAACCGAATTCCCGCAGGAGCCGGTCCCAGGCGCCGATCGGGAAAAGGCCCGTGGTGTGGCGGTCCACCTCCACGCGTAACTCACCGTTCTCCCGGAAGAAGAAGACGTAGACCGTCTCGATCTCGGTGTCGTTCGGGTCCGGGTCGGTCGAGTACTCGACGTAGGTGAGTTCGGCGCCGCCCTGCCGCCGGGTCTCGTGGGCGATGCGGGGGGACGCGAACGTCTCCACGTAGTCGTCGGGAATGGCGAGGAACAGGCCACCGGGACGCAGGTGCGCCCGCGCCGTCGCGAACGCCGCGCGGAGGTCGCCTTCCGTCTTCAGGTAATCGATCGCGTCGTGGATCAGCACGACGTCGAACGTCTCGCCGAGCCGCACCGTCCGCATGTCGCCGACATGGTGGGTGACGCCGGGATTCAGGCGGCGCGAATGCGCAAGCATCGGCTCGGAAAGGTCCACGGCCGTCGCCTCCAACGCGCCGGCGAGATGGTGAAGGAGGTGTCCGCCGCCGGTTCCGAGTTCCAGCAGCCGCGCACTGCCGGGGCCGAGGCGCTTCGCGACTTCGCTCCGCAGGCGGGCCCCCTCGTCCGCGTAGTCCTCCGGCGGGCTCATGAGCGGCCAGAGGTGGGCGAGGTCGGCGTAGAGGCGGGGGCCGGACGGCATGGAGGTTCAGCGTACTGCGGAAGGCAGCGGGCAGGCGGCCGGTCCGGGCGCCGATGTCAGCCACGACCCATCAAGGAGGTCTCTGGCGCACCGGAGCCGCCCGTTTCCTGGAATCTCCGGATTCCGGCAGGACCGCTGCGGAAAAGGGGGATTTTCCGCAGCGGTCCTGCGGAAAACCTGGATTGCCGGGCGGGGCGCCGAGACAACCTCCGAGGCGCGCTAAGGTGCCGCCCCGCTCAGTAATCCAGGAGGGACGTGGCATGGCGCAGTTCGAGGTTCCGGTGGTGCAGGTGGACCGCATCGAGGAGCACCCCGGCGCGGACGCGCTGGAGATCGTGGTGGTGCGCGGCTACCGCTGTGTCACGAAGATCGGGGCGCACCGGGCGGGCGATCTGGTGGCGTACATCCCCGAGGACGCCATCGTCCCGGAAGCGCTCATCCGGGAGATGCGGCTCTGGGACGCGGAGAAGGGTCGGGGGATGCTCGCGGGCAAGAAGGGCAACCGGGTGAAGGCGATCCGGCTGCGCGGCGTCGTCAGCCAGGGGCTCCTCTACCCGGTCGAGGGCCGCCGCGAGGGGGAGAACCTCGCGGAGGCGCTCGACATCGTGAAGTACGAGCCGGAGGTACCGGTGCACATGCAGGGCGAGGTGTGCAACGTGCGTGGACACACGCTCTCCTACGACATCGAGAGCGTCCAGAAGTTCCCGGACATCCTGCGCGACGGCGAGGAGGTCGTGTTCACCGAGAAGCTCCACGGCACCTGGACCTGCTTCGGATACTGGCCGGGGCTCGACCATCCGGAGCTCCTCGACGGTGCGACGATCATCAACTCGAAGGGAATGAGCGACACCGGGTTCGCCTTCAAGTGGAACGACGCCAACGCGAGCAACCTCTACGTCATGAGCTTCAAGGGCGCGATGCTGGAAGGGGAGCGCTGGGACCGGGTGCGGGCCGCCTGCGACCGCGCCGGGGAGCCGGTCTTCATCCTCGGGGAGACCTTCGGCAAGAAGGTCCAGGACCTCGACTACGGTCAGCAGGGGCGCGCGTTCCGCGTCTTCGACGTGTACGTCGGCGAGCCCCGGAAGGGCCGCTATCTCGACTACGACGAGCTGCTCGCGCGGGTCAAGGGCGAGTGGGGCCTCGCCCTGACGCCCCGCCTCTACCGGGGGCCGTTCTCGATGGAAGCAGCGGAGCAGCACCGGGACGGCAAGACCACCTTCCGGGGCGGCCACGTGCGGGAAGGGATCGTGATTTCCCCGGTAAAGGAGCGCGATTGTCCCGACCTGCCCGGGAACCGGGTGAAGCTGAAGTACGTCTCGCCGAAGTACCTGCTCCGGCGGGGGAACGTCACGGACTTCCAGTAGGACCACCCCACGCGGCAGCGGGGCGCCTGCTGCTGTCCGGCCTCAGGGCTCCACGTCGAAGGCCCGACAGATCGCGTCCAGCTTCTCCCCGACCTCCGGATGAATTTCCTCCGGGGCCATGCGGTCCGCGATCTCGTGATACGCGGTGTAGGGGACATCACCCAATCCGGCCGCGGTGAGCAGCGGCGGGATCAGGTGCCGGCGGGCCTTCGTCGCCTTGAGGAACTCGTGGTCGCCGAGCGGGTCGGCCACCATCGCGGGCGGGAACTCCGCTCGCAGGAAGGAGCGCATGGCGTCCACCCGCGCGGCCGCTTCCGCCGCCGGGGATCGGGCCTCGACGAACCGGGCGAGGGCGTCGGGGTGGAACAGGTAGCTTTCGATCTCGTAGCGCCGCCAGCGGAGGCGCTGCAATCCCGCACCGGTAATGGCGGTGTCCGGGATGTCGGGATGCGCGTCGCCATCGAGCAGTTCAAGTCCCGGCAGGTCCTCCCGAACGAGACGCATCGCGTCGAAGTGCTCGCGCGAACGGATTCCGGACGCTCCCCGTCCGGGATCGAAAACGGCCGGCTTCCACAGGATCTCGGTGAGCAACAGCCGGTGCGCCCGGTGCCCGAGGCGCGCGGCCCACGCTCGCAGGATGTTGATATCCGTGAAGTTCTCCACGTAGAGGACGCCTCTCGCTTCCGAAGCCGCGACGATGTCGGCGTTGCCCAACTCGCGGAGCGAAGAGATCAGGCGATTGCGCTCTTCGGTGTCGGCGACCATCCGGGGCCGGCTGAGGGTGAGACACAGCTCCCGCGGTTCGACGGCGGACACGATCACTTCCGAGTGGGTGGCGACGATGAGTTGCGAGTCCTGCCGGGCGGCGAGCGTCCGAAGTTCGCGGTAAATGGCGTCCTGCAGGATCACATGGAGGTGCGCGTCGGGTTCGTCCACGAGCAGGATCGCACCCTCCCGGGTGTGGAGCAGGGCGAGCAGCATGAGCACCTGCTGAAAGCCGCTGCCGGCGCTCGTCAGGTCCAGTTCCCGCTTGCCCCCCGATTCGCGGTAGCCGGCCCGGATATCCGGACCGGAGGCGTCGGGCGAGCTCAGTTCATACCCAAAGAGCCGGGAAACCGATTCCGTCAGCCCGGCCCAGGCGGCGGCGGCGGCGTGCGCTTCGACGAGCAGATTGCGGAGCACTTCGCCCGGCCGGCCCCGGCCGAGAAGCTGGGTGATCTTCGGCGCCTGGAAGACGGGTTCCTCGACGGCGATCCCGGTCATCGGAGGGATGAACACGACCGGCAGGGCGAGGTCGCGAAGCACCTCAGGGTCTACGTCGGAACGGGGCCGTACATACGCCTGCTCCGAGCTGTTGAAACTGATCTCGACCGCGACGGTCCAACCACTTCCGTGTTCGATTTCGATCTCTACGTCGTTGCTGGGACGGCGGTTCGTCCACAGAAGATCGAAATGGCGCAACGGCACCGCCGTGAACGCCTGCCGGGCGATCGGGACACGCTGGAAAGAACGGCGGCCAGGCCTGAATTTGCCGACTTCCTTCCAGCGATCGAGCGCCAGCGCCCAGGCGGAGACGGCCTGTAACAGAGTGGTCTTGCCCGTGTTGTTCGGCCCCGCCAGAACCACATGCCCCGGCAGGCGGAACTCGGCATCGGCGAAACGCTTGAACCCGCGGATTCGAACCCGGCGGATCATCGCAAGTCCTGGTCGGCGAACCGGGAGTACAAAGGGGCGGCGGACACGGCGGGCGACTATCTAGCCTACCGAATCGGGATCGTGCCGACGATCCGAAAGCGGCGACCGGGCAGCATGGGCGAATTGGCGACGACACCCTTGCCACCGCACTCGGGGCATCGCGGCGCTACCCCGGACTTCTCATACTCCGCGTCACCCTGGCGTTCGCAACGTGGACGCTCATGAACGTGATTGGCGTGATCCGTTCCGCGGCCCTCTCGGGCCGCGGGCGCCGACTGAAGTCGGCGTTCCAAGCCGTTTCGGCGGCGAAGGCGATGTGCCTGGTGGGGTTCCGCGACGCTGCGCGCCGTTCGGTGCGTCCAGGTTGGCACCTGCTGGAGAAACCACCGCGACAGCGTGGATTACGACCCATTGCGGTCCGCCCCGGGCCGTGAGTATGAGAAATCCGGGCTACCCACGTACGGCCGCCGTCCAATGGTCCCAACAGATCGTCCCGGCGATTTGGCCTCCGGTGACACCGCGGCCTTCCATGGTGCACAAGCCCCAAGCAGAATCGAATAGCTCACCTCGGTCACACTCGGCTTCACGACAGTAGCCTCATGACTCGTAATGCGCGGGAAATCGGAAACAACGGCGAACAACCCTTGATCCAGGATCCGCCAAGTCTCGGTTTGCCAATCGGACAAAGCTCTTTCCCGTCCGTCGTCGTGCCTTTGCGCGAAGAAGGCGTGTCGAGACCGTCGTCGTCGCAAGACCAAGCGATCAGGGAACGGCGGCGATCACCGGCGGTCGAGATCCCGATCATCACGCAGCGTCTCGACCTCCACCGCGATCGGGACCTTCCCGCGCAGCTCGCGCAGCTTCTTCTGCGCGTCGACCGCCACGATCCGCTGGAGGCCCCGGCGCACCGTCCCCGTCACGCCCTCGCCGGTAGTCGCTTGCGCCTGGCGCAGCAGGGCCGTCGGCAGACGCACGGTGATCCTGGTAGTGGCTTTCTTCATCGGCGTTCTCCTGCGCCAAGGAGACCAGAGTCCCATAACGCGTCATGGCATGCGACGGCGACTCCGCCCGCCTGCGCCATCGAGGCGGTTGGGGCCCGTCCCGCCGCCCGCCTTTCGGCGGGCTGTGCCGACCTGGAGGTCGGCGTTCCCGTACCGGGTGGGCTGTCAGGGAGCGGGAGGTTGTGCGTTTCGCGGCCCTCTCGGGCCGCGATGCCGGCCGGAGGCCGGCGCTCCGAGCGCTCCCTACGCCTCGCCCAGCCGGTCCAGGATCAGCCGGTCGATCTGCCAGAGATGATCCTCGCGGTTCGAGTAGGGGCCCGGGCGGTAGCCGCTGGAACCGATGCCCTTTTGGGAAAGCTCGCAGACGTGCCAGTCCTGGCGGTTCGTCTCGTCCCAGAACTCGACGGCCCGAGACGCATCGAAATCCCCGCTGGCGAGCGTTTCTTCGCTGAACAGCCAATCGCAACGGATGGTGGTGTGGCCGACCCCGCGGGGACGCATGAGGTAACGGACCACGAAGTCCGGGTGGAGGCAGAACAGCGCGTTCGGAAGCAGGATCTCGTAGCCCACCCGCCGCCGGAACGCGGCCGGCAGACCCGGTAGCGGCGCCCCGACCAGCCGCCCGTCGCTGGAGAGCGTCTCCACTCCCTCCTCGAGATCCATCGCCGCGCCGATGGCATTGGGGTCGGCCGGATAGTTCTCGCCGCTCAGGTAGTGGGACAGGCGCGCCAGTTGGGGGTGGATCACCGGGCAGTGGAGGCACTCGGAGAAGTTCTGGATGACCAGCTTCCAGTTCGCCTTCACCTCGTAGGACACGGTCTGCGCCGTCCGCAGGCCGGGCAGCCCCCAGACCTCCACGCGGGCGACGGCCGGACCCAGTTGTTCCGCGAGGTCCGGCCCGTCCTCCGCGATCCGGACGAAGACCAGCCCACCCCACTCCTCGCACGCCGCCGCCGCGAGCGGAAAGTCCGAAACCGAAAACCCCTCCACCTCGTCCATGTGGGGCGCCCGCCGAAGCCGCCCGTCCAGCCCATAGGTCCAGGCGTGGTAGGGGCACTGGATCGAGCCCGCCAGGCACCCCTCTTCCGCCTCGACCATCCGGGTCCCCCGGTGCCGGCAGACGTTGTGGTGCGCCCGCACCATGCCGTCATTCCCGCGAACCACGATCAGCGAATCCCCCGCGATCTCGACCAGCCGGTAGTCCCCGGGCTCGGCGAGTTCCTCCACCGGGCATGCCGCGTTCCACAGCGTCCGGTGGATCCGCTCTCCCTCGGCTTCGAAAAGCGCCGGATCGCAGTAATAGCGGGCGGGCAGCGTCCAGGCGCCCTTCGGAACGCGCCGACCCGGTGCGCCGGGCGAGGCGGTGGTCATGCCGCCGCCGGCGTGGCCCGCTTCCGGGGCGGATCGAAAAACGGCAGCGCCGCCACCCGGGACCGCGCCCGCCGCCGGGTGTATTCCACGGTCATCTCGATGTCCAGCGGGGTGCCTGGCGCTTCGTAGCCCCGGTCCACCGTGGCGAGCGCCAACTGCCGCTTGAGGAGCGGCGACCAGCAGACGCTCGTGGCCCGGCCGACCTGCTCGCCCCCCGAGTAGACCGGAACCCCGTCCCGGTTCACCTCGTCGCAGACCTCGGGGGCGAGGTCATCGAGGGCGAACAGCCGTTCGATCTCCATGATCGAGGTCTCGATCCCCACAAGGAAACGCTCCGGCCCGCGCGCCCGCTCGGCCATGAGCGCTTCCTGGCCGATGAACGGTCCCTTCTTCGCGCTCACCGCCCAGCCGAGGCCGAGCTCGTAGGGCGTGGACTTCTGCGCCTCGGTCAGCGCGAAGTCCGCGTTCCAGAAATCGACGTCGATGAGCGGAAACCCGGCTTCCACCCGCGCCCGGTCGAGCGCGAGCATGCCCGCCGGGACCAGCCCGCGGGGATCGCCGGCTTCGAGCAGCAGGTCCCAGAGGGCGCAGGCGGCCTCCTGATCCACCCAGATCTCGTATCCCAGGTCACCCGTGTATCCCGTTCGGGTCACCACCACCGGGATCCCCCCGAGGTGCACCTCGCGGAGCCGAAAGAAACCCAGATCCGAGAGATCCCGATCGGCGAGCAGGTTCAGGATCCGGCAGGACGTGGGTCCCTGGAGCGCGAGCGCGCCGAGTTCCTCCGAGACGTCCTCGACCTGGACATCCATCCCCGCCGCCACCCGCTCGAACCAGACGAGCGCGGGGTCCACCGCGGTGGCCCGCACGAAGTCCGTCGCGAAGCGCTGGAAACACCCGTCCTGGAGCAGCTTCCCGCGTTCGTCGCACCAGCCGGAATAGAGCACCTGCCCCACCCGGGACCGCTTCACGTTGCGGGTGATGAGCCGGTCGGTGAGCGCCGTCGCGTCCGGCCCGACGAAGTTGTACTTGTAGAGCGGGGACACGTCGATCAGCGCCGCCCCGGAGCGCGCCGCGTGGTACTCGGGATCGTGGAACGGGTCGAAGGCATCGACCACGAAGTAGCCGGCCCACTCCTTCCAGCGCATGCTGGTGCAGAGCGCCTGGGTGCGGGGATGGAACGGGGTGCCGCGGGCCATGGTGGGGCCGCCGGGACCGGCGGGGTGGAAGATGTTAGTCAGTGCGGGGCCGGGAGGTCACGCCGGGAGGTCACGCCGACAGGATCGTGCACTCCAGGCCGGGGATCCGCTCAAAGTCGCGATCGAAGGTCAGGAGATGCCCCCCGCACTCCATCGTCGCCGCCGCGATCCACATGCCGTTCGGGGTGACGGGAGTTCCGTCGGTCCGCAAACGGGCGAAGATGCGAGCGTACCGCCGGGCGGTGGCCCTGGTCACGTCCAGCACCCGCACCGCGGACTCCGCCAGGAACTCGTTGAGCGCCTGTTGATTCCCGGCAGCACGCCGGCCCCATGCAAAACCCGCTTCGAGTTCCCCGACCACGATCACCGGCATGGTGATGACTCCCGCCCTCGCCACCAGATCCGCAATGCCACGGTGTCCGTGGCCGAGGTGCGAGTAGGCGCTCGTGTCCAGGACCACGTGCCAGAGTGGGATCATTTCCACATCTTCTCGTCGATCACGCGCTGCGCCCGAAGCGCAGCGTTGAACTCCTCGAATTCCTCGTCGGTCCAGGTCGCGTAACGGCGCAGGCGCTCACGGCGGGCGTCCACCCCGACGGCGTCCCGGAGAATGCGCAGGACCGTCGCGTTCAGGCTCTCGCCGGCCGCGGCGCTGATGGCGCGCAGCCGTTCCGAGAGATCCTCGTCCACATTGCGGATGGTGAGTTGACGGGCAGGCATGCTGTCAGGACTATGACTGCATGCCTGCATGCCGGCAATCGCGGAGCGGAAGCCGACGCCACTGCGCCTTCCCTTCTTGTTACAGTGCGCCACATCGGAGGACGGACATCCATGCGCAAAAAGGGACCCGGCGGACTCGCGCTTCTGGCCGCGCTGCTGCTGCTCGCGGCGCCAGCGGCCGCGCAACCCCTCGCCGACGCCGGCGCCGAGGACGTGGCCCACGGCAAACGCGTCTTCGACATTCACTGTTCCCGCTGCCACGGACTCGACGGCGTGGGCGGCGAGGGCCCGAACCTGATGCGGGAGAACCTGCGCCGCTCGACAGAGGACGACGCCCTCATCGAGATCGTGGACAACGGCATCGCCGGCACCGACATGCCGGGCCACGGCTCCCTGAACACGCGGGAGATCCGGAACGTCGCCGCCTACGTCCGGTCGCTGGGCGTGGCGCCGCGGGAGGACCTGCCGGGCGACCCGGTGGCGGGCAAGGAGCTCTACGAAATGACGCTCTGCTCGACCTGTCACATCGTGAACGGTGAGGGCATCGCCATGGGGCCCGATCTTTCCGACGTCGGCCTGCTGCGCGGGAGCGTCTACCTCCGCGAGTCCATCCAGGATCCGCCGAAGGTGGTGAATCCCCGCTACCGGACGGTGCTGCTCGAGACCGCGGACTCCCGCACCGTCATGGGCGTCCGGACGGGCGAGGACACGTTCACGATCCAGTTGATCGACGAGGCCGGCCGGCACCGCTCGTTCCGCAAGAGCGAACTGCGGGAACTCCAGTTGCTCGCCGAAGAGAGCATGATGATGAGCTACGCCGACTTCACCGACCAGGAGCTCGACGACCTGGTCGCCTACCTCGCGACGCTCCGCGGCCCCGAAGGAGGCTCCGAATGACCCGCCTGAGACTGCTTGGGACCCTTGCCCTCATCACCCTGATCGCTGCTCCCGCGCCGGGGCAGGTTTCCTACTCGCGCCTCGAGAACGCCGACGACGACCCCGACGCCTGGCTCATGTATTCCGGCAACTACCGCTCGGAGCGGTTCAGCCGGCTCGACCAGATCAACAAGGAGAACGTCTCCCGGCTGCGGCCGGCGTGGATCTACCAGACCGGCACCATCGGCCGCGTCGAGGTCACTCCGTTGGTCGCGGACGGCGTCATGTACATCGCCGAGCCGCCGAGCACGGTCGCCGCGCTGGACGCCCACACGGGCCGGCGGCTGTGGCGGTATGACCCGATCGTCCCGGACGAAACGCTGAACATCGGCTTCCCCCGGACGAACCGCGGCATCGCGATTCTGGGCGACACGATCTTCTTCGGAACGCTCGACGCCCGCCTCATCGCCCTGGATCGGACACAGGGCGACGTGCGCTGGATCACGCAGATCGCCGACAACGCGGTCGGCTACGCGGTCACCGCGGCGCCGCTCGCGGTGGACGGCAAGGTCATCGTGGGGATCAGCGGCGGCGAGGCCGGCGTGCGCGGCTTCCTGGACGCCTACGACGCGGAGACCGGCGAGCGCGTCTGGCGCTGGTGGTCCGTCCCCGCGGAAGGGGAGCCGGGCAACGACACCTGGGGCGGCGACAGTTGGAAAACGGGAGGAGGAGCCACCTGGCTGACCGGCTCCTACGACCCGGAGCTCGGACTCCTCTACTGGCCGATCGGGAATCCGGCCCCGGACTGGAACGGCGATTCCCGGCCCGGCGACAACCTCTACACCGACTCGCTCGTCGCGCTCGACGTGAACACCGGCGAGATGAAGTGGTACTTCCAGTACACCCCGCACGACGTCCACGACTGGGACGCCAACCAGATCCCGGTGCTGGTGGACGCCGAGTTCGAAGGCACGATGCGCAAGCTGGTCATCCACGCGAACCGCAACGCCTTCTACTACGTGCTCGACCGCGAGACGGGACAGTTCCTGCGCGCCACCCAGTATGCGACGCAGACCTGGGCGGAGCGGATCGACGAGAACGGCCGGCCGGTGCGCATTCCCGGGACGTCGCCGAGCGAAGAGGGCACCCTCGTTTGGCCGAGCCTCGCCGGCTCGACCAACTGGTACAGCCCGGCCTATGACCCGGGCCGGATGTCGCTCTTCGTCCCGACCCGGGAGATGTCCTCCATCTACTTCAAGAGCGAGGCCGAATACGAGCCCGGCACTCCCTTCCTGGGGGGCGGCGAACGGCGGCCCGACGCGGACGAGACCTACGGGGCGGTGCGCGCCCTCGACGCGCTGACCGGCGAGCTGAAGTGGGAGTTCAGACAACTCACCCCGGCCGTTTCCGGAGTGCTCGCCACGGCCGGAGGGGTCGTGATCTCGGGGACCCAGGAGGGCAACCTGTTCGCGCTCGATGCCGACACCGGCGCGGCGCTTTGGGACTTCTACGTGGGCGGCGGCGTCCGGGCGGCGCCGATGAGCTTCGCGCTGGACGGAACGCAGTACATCTCGGTGGCGGCCGGGCAGTCCATCTTCACCTTCGCGGTGGCGCCGGGCGCGGACGCCGGAGGCAACGACGACTGATGCGGCGGGCCGCGTTCCTGCCCGCAGCGCTCCTGTGGGTCTTCGCGGCCGGCTGCGGGGGTTCGGGGGATCCCGGACCGGCGGCGGAGTCCCCCGCATCGGCGCCCGCTGACCCCGCCGCCGGCCCGCTGCTGCTGGTCACGAACGAAGACGCGGGCACGCTGAGCGTCGTCGCCACCCTCACGCACGAAGTCCTCGCCGAGATCGAAGTCGGCAGGCGGCCCCGCGGCGTGCGGGCTTCCCCCGACGGGGGCATGGCCTACGTGGCTGTGTCCGGATCGCCCAAGTGCCCGCCGTGGATGGAGGAAGAAGGCTGCGACGAGCCCGACAAGCGGTTCGACGGCATCGCCGAAGTGGACCTCCGCCAGCAGGTCCGGACCCGGATGCTGCCCGGCGGCTCGGACCCCGAGAGCTTCGACATCACCCCCGACGGGGCCCGGATCGTGGTCTCGAACGAGGACACCGACGAGGCGAGCCTCGTGGACCTGGAATCGGGCGAGATCTTCCGCACGGTGCCGGTCGGAGCGGAACCCGAGGGCGTGCGCATCAGCCCCGACGGGACGCTCGCCTACGTGACCGGCGAGACGGACCACGACGTCACGGTGCTCGACACCTCGACGGGCGACGAAATCACGCGGATCGTCGTCGGTCACCGGCCGCGCGACCTGGTGTTCACCCCGGACGGGATGCATGCCTACGTCTCGGCCGAAATCGCCGGCACGGTCTCCGAGATCGTGGTCGCCGAGA
>MKWU01005179.1_pt1 | contig 14444 bp, 9 predicted proteins | sample 809101 | NCBI WGS metagenome assembly MKWU01 (sample SAMN05860141, study PRJNA318959) | sponge metagenome | host: Aplysina aerophoba | place: Slovenia: Piran, Adriatic Sea, Gulf of Piran | collected 2013-05-07 | reverse complement strand
TCGAGGGCGGCCCGCTCGGCGGGCGGCAGCTCCACGAGCAGCGGCTCGAGCAGCCGCTGACTCTCGAGGCGCCCCGTGCCGAGGCGCGCCATCACCTGCTCGAACAGGATCCGCTCGTGGGCCACGTGCTGATCGACGATCGCAAGGCCGTCGTTGTCGACCGCGATGATGAACGTGTCGCGAAGCTGCCCCAGGGGGACGAGCGGCATCCGGTCGCCGATCGGCGCCTCGCCGCCGATCGGCGGATCCGCACCCTCCCCCCGGTCTGCGCCGTCCGGCAGGTCGCTGTCTGCCACCGTCGATGATGCGGCGTCGCGCAACGCGTCCGCCGCTCCGTGCCGCGGCCCCCCCCCCCACCCGCGGCCGCCCCCCGCGGGGCGGCCCCGGGCGGGCGGCGCCCAGGGGTTCGCACTGCGCAGATCCGCCACCACGCCCGGAATCGACTGCGAAACCGGCTCGGGAGTCGCCGCGACCCCGCCGCGAAGTGCGAGCTCCGGCCCGTCCTGCTCGCCCAGCGCGTCGCGCAGCGCGCGCCGGAGGATCTCGTGCACCAGGGACTGCTCCAGAAAGCGCACCTCGGCCTTCGTCGGATGGACGTTGACGTCGACGCGATCCGGGGGCAGCTCGAGGAAGAGGTGCACTTCCGGCCGGCGGGGCTTGATCGTCGCGCGCGAGTACGCCTCGCCGATGGCGTGGGCGATGGTGCGATCCCGGACCGGGCGGCGGTTGACGAAGATGTTCTGGGGGGACCGCCCGGAGCCTTGCGCGGCGAGTGACGCCGCGTAGCCGGTCAACCGGATGCCGCCCGCCTGCCGCCCCACCTCCACCAAGTCGGTCCGTTCGCCGTAGATCTGGAAGAAGCGATCGGCCTGCGTCTGCACCGGCGGGCAGGCGAGGAGCTGCCTCCGGCCGCTCGCCAGGCGGAAACCGACCTCGGGATTGGCGAGGGCGATCTGCGTCATGACGCGCGAGACCTGCCGCGCCTCGGCCGCGTCGGACTTGAGGAACTTCCGCCGCGCGGGCACGTTGTAGAACAGGTCGGCCACCTCGACGATGGTCCCGTGCGGGGCACCGGCGGCTCCGAAAGAGCCCGGTTCGCCGCCGTCCATCCGGAGAAGCGTGCCCTGGGCCGCCCCGCGCGGGCGCGTACGAAGCGTCAGCCGGGAGACGGACGCGATGCTCGGCAGCGCCTCACCGCGGAAGCCGTTGGTCGCGATGGCGCTCAGGTCCGCGACCCGCGCCAGCTTGCTCGTCGCGTGCCGCTCGAGGGCGAGCGCCGCATCCTCGGCGCTCATGCCTTCGCCGTCGTCCTCGACGCGGACGAGCCGCTTGCCACCCTCCTCGATGACGATCGCGATTCGCGCGGCCCCGGCGTCGAGGGCGTTCTCGACCAGCTCTTTGACGGCGGAGGCGGGACGCTCGACCACCTCGCCGGCCGCGATCTGGTTGGCAAGTCCGGCCGGCAGCCGGTGGATCTTGCCCATTGCCCTTCCGGCTACCGGCGCGCCAGCGCCGCCTGCGCGGCGGCCAGGCGCGCGGTGGGGACGCGGTACGGCGAAGCGCTGACGTAATCGAGGCCGACGTCCTCGAAGAAGTCGATGGAGACGGGGTCTCCGCCGTGCTCGCCGCAGACGCCGAGCTTCAGCTTCGGCCGCGCGCCGCGCCCCCTCTCCACTCCGATCCGCACGAGCTCCCCGACCCCCTCGGCGTCGATGGTCTCGAACGGGTCGCGGGTCAGTATGCCGCGATCCTGGTAGTCCTTGAGGAACTTGCCGATGTCGTCGCGCGAGAACCCGAACGCCATCTGCGTCAGGTCGTTGGTGCCGAACGAAAAGAAATCGGCGTCCGCGGCGATCTCGCCCGCGACGAGCACGCTGCGCGGGATCTCGATCATCGTCCCGACCAGGTACTTCACCCGGACCCCGGCCGTACCCATCGTCTCCGCCGCCACCCGATCGATGACCGCCTTCTGGTCGCGGAACTCCCCGACGTGGCCGACCAGCGGGATCATGATCTCGGGGATGACCTTCGTCCCTTCCTTCGCCAGTCGGCAGGCCGCCTCCAGGATGGCGCGCGCCTGCATCTCGGCGATCTCGGGATAGCTGATCGCCAGCCGCACGCCGCGGTGCCCCATCATCGGATTGAACTCGTGGAGCTGCTCGACGCGCCGCAGCAGGGCGCGGCGCTCGTCGAGTTGCGCCCCGCCGCCGCCCCGCACCTCGGCACGCGCGATCTCGACCATCAGCTCCTCGCGCTTGGGGAGGAACTCGTGCAGCGGCGGGTCGATGAGGCGGATGGTGACCGGCTGGCCGCGCATCGCCTGGAAGACGCCGTAGAAGTCCTCGCGCTGCAGCGGCAGCAGCTCGTCGAGCGCCGCCCGCCGGTCGGCCTCCGTCTCGGCCAGGATCATGCGCTGGACGATCGGGATGCGTTCCTCGCCGAAGAACATGTGCTCGGTGCGGCAGAGGCCGATGCCGCGGGCGCCGAAGGCGTAGGCCGTGGCGGCCTGATCCGGCTGGTCAGCGTTCGCCCGGATGCCCAGGCGCCGAACGTTGTCGGCCCACCTGAGCAGCTTCGAGAAGCGGCCGTAAATGTCCGACTTGCGCTGGCTCAGCTCGCCGGCCAGCACCTGCAGGATCTCGCTCGGCCTGGTCGACACGCGACCGATCTTCACCTCGCCGCTGAGCCCGTCGAACGACACGTAGTCGCCCTGCTCGAAGCGCTGCCCGTTGACGGTGACCACCCGCTCGGACTCGGAGACGTTCAGCTCGCCCGCGCCCACCACCGACGGCTTGCCCATCTGGCGGCCGACGACGGCCGCGTGCGACGTCATCCCGCCGGTCGCCGTCAGCACCCCCTGCGCGACGTGCATGCCGTGGATGTCGTCCGGCACCGTCTCCTTGCGGACCAGCAGCACGTCCCGGCCCTGCCCGGCCCAGCGCACCGCCTCGTCGGCGGTGAAGACCACCTCGCCGCAGGCCGCGCCGGGCGACGCAGGCAGGCCGCGGGTCACGGCCGGCAACTTCGCCCAGGCCTCCGGGTCGAACACGGGGGCCAGCAACTGCGACAACGCGTCCGGGTCGACCATGCGGACCGCGTCGTCCGGCTCGATCACCTTCTCGGAAACGAGGTCGGTGGCGATCACCACCGCGGCGTAGCCGGTGCGCTTCCCGTTGCGGGTCTGCAGCATGTAGAGCTTCTCGTTCTCGATGGTGAACTCGAAGTCCTGCACGTCCCGGTAGTGCTGCTCCAGGCGCTTGGTGATGGTGCGAAGCTCCTCGTAGGCCCGCGGCATGACCTGCTCGAGCTCGCGGATCGGCTGCGGCGTGCGAATGCCGGCGACGACGTCCTCGCCCTGGGCGTTGATCAGGAACTCGCCGTAGAACTCGTTCTCCCCGGTCGCCGGGTTCCGCGTGAAGCCGACGCCGGTGCCCGAGCGCTCGCCGGTGTTGCCGAAGACCATCGCCTGCACGTTGACGGCGGTCCCGATGGCGTCCGGGATGTCGTAGATGCGGCGGTACTCCTTGGCCCGCGGGTTCTGCCAGGAGCGGAACACCGCGTCGCGCGCCATCCGGAGCTGGCGTCGCGGCTCCAGCGGAAACGGCTCGCCGCTCTCCCGTATCGCGACCGCCTTGAACCGGTCGACCACCTCGCGCAGGGCGATCTCGTCGAGCTCGGTGTCGAGGTCGACGCCGCGGTGCGCCTTGACCCCGTCGAATTCCGCCTCGAACGCCTCCTTGGGGATGTCCAGCACGACGTTGCCGAACATCTGGACGAAACGGCGGTAGCTGTCGAACGCGAACCGGCCGTTGGCCGTGCGCGCCTTCAGCCCCTCGACGGCGCGGTCGTTGAGGCCGAGGTTCAGGATGGTGTCCATCATGCCGGGCATCGAGAACTTCGACCCCGAGCGGACCGACACCAGCAGGGGGTCCGCACCGCCCAGCTTGCGGCCCGACAGCTTCTCCAGCGCGGCGACGTGCCGGTCCATCTCGGCGTCGATGGACCCCGGCACGCGGCGGCGCTGCTCGTAGTAGACGGTGCATGCCTCGGTCGAGATGGTGAAGCCCGGCGGCACGGGCAGGCCTGCCCGCGTCATCTCGGCGAGGTTGGCACCCTTGCCGCCCAGCAGGTCGCGCATCGTTCGGTCGCCGTCGGCCTTTCCGGCCCCGAAGGCATACACGTACTGGCGTGCCGGCGCGGCTGCGGACCGGGCGCGCTTCCCGGCGGGTGCCGATCTGCGCCGGGCCGGCGCCTTCTTCGTCGATAGCTTGTCGGACATGATTCGCGGCTGGCTCGTCCCGGGTGCCGCTTTCCTCGGCGGCCTCATTCTAGCGCGGAAACCGTCGCCTGCGGCTCCGATCCCCGCCCAGCCGGCCTACAGGAGCCCGCGCCCTTCGACGGCGCGGACTCCTGGCGCGAACCCGCCATCCGGACCCGGGACGTATAAGATCGCCTGCGTGCGACCGTCCGCCCCCAGGCGCCGGCGCTACCGCGCCGCATCGAACTCAAGGCCCGCCCGGCGTGCGCGACCAAGCTGAGGGTCGGACCGGCGGCCACGAGCTCGCCGCCCGGTCTCGCCGCATCGTCGACGCCCGCTGGTTCCGCCACGGGGTGACCGCCGCGATAGCGGTCAATGCGGTGGTCATCGGGCTCGACACCTCCCCCACGCTGTCGGCGCTTGCCGGCGGAGCGTTCGAGATCGCCAGCCAGGTCTTCCTGGGCGTCTTCGTGGTCGAGGCGCTGATCAAGATGGCGGCCGTTTGGCCGAGGCCGCGCGACTACTTCGCCGACGGCTGGAACGTCTTCGACTTCACGGTCATCGTCGTCAGCGTGCTGCCGAGCACGGGCGAGCTCGCCACGCTGGCCCGACTGGCGCGCCTGTTCCGGATCCTGCGCCTCGTCTCCGCCCTGCCGGAGCTGCGGCTGATCGTCGCGACGCTGATCCGGTCCGTGCCCGGCATGTTCAACGTGCTCGCCCTGATGTCGATCGTCTTCTACGTGTACGGCGTGGCCGGGTACCACCTCTTCCACGAGATCGACCCGACGCACTGGCGCACGCTCGGCATCGCGCTCCTGTCGCTGTTCCGCATCGTCACGCTCGAGGACTGGACGGACATCATGTACGCGGCCCTCGAGCACCACTGGTGGGCCTGGAGCTACTTCGTCAGCTTCGTCATCATAGGCACGTTCGTCGTCATCAACCTGTTCATCGCCGTCGTCATCAACAGCCTCGACGAAGCCCGGCAGGATCGCCTGCGCGAGCTCCAGGCGCCGCCGACGCACGACGAGCTCATGCGGGAGCTGGCGCGGACGCGTGCGGCCCTCGCGCGACTCGAGGAACGTCTGGAGCGCCCATCCCGACCCCCCGCGAGCGGGATGCAGTGAACAAGAAGGAGCTCGCCGCCGACGGGATCGTGGCCGCCTGCCGCTGGCTGTCGGCACGCTCCGTGCGCTTCCGGCTGCTCGTGGACATCGTGGTGAACCGGCTGTTCCTCACCCGACAGATGGAGCGCCGGACGGCGCGGCCGCCGTTCACGCCGGATGAGCTCGCAGCCCGGACCGCCGAGTTCAACCGGGCGTCGGAACGCTACTTCGCCGAGCATCGGGACGTGGGCTTCCTGCTGGGCAAGCCGTACAGCGACACGCTGAACTTCGCGCGGCGGATGTTCGACATCGGCGTGCTCGCGCACTGGCTCCGCCTCAGTCCGGGCGAGGTCACGGCGGAGCTCGGTGCCGGCACCTGCTGGCTGTCGCACTTCTTCAACCGCTTCGGCTGCCGAACGATCGCCATCGACGTCTCGCCGACCGCCCTGCGGATGGGCCGCGAGCTCTTCGAGCGCGATCCGTTCACCAACTGGGACCTGAAGCCGGAGTTCCGCCTCTACGACGGGCACCGCATTCCGCTGCCGGACGGCCACGTCGACAAGATGGTGATCTACGACGCGTTTCACCACGTGCCCAACCAGGCCGAGATCCTGTGCGAGATGGCCCGGGTGCTGAAGGTGGGCGGGGTGGTCGCGATGTGCGAGCCTGGCGCGGGACACGGCGCCACGGAGACCAGCCGCCACGAGGCCGACGAGTGGGGCGTGCTCGAGAACGAGCTCGTCACCGAGGAGCTGGAGAAGCTGGCCCTCGCTTGCGGCTTCGACGGCGTGCGCGTCGTGCCGATCGGCCTGCCCGCCTCCATCGAGATTGCCCCGTCCGCCTTTCGGCAGTTCCTGCTTGGCTACGGCCTGGGCCACTACTGGAGCCTCTGGTGCGAGGCGCTGCAGAGCATCTCCTACATCGTTTTGTACAAGGGCGACTACCTCCCGACCACGCGGCGGCCGCAATCCGCGCGGGCGCGGATCGAGCTCGAAGACGACCGCGTGGGGGTGATGGCCGGCGAACGCGCGACGCTGGCCGTACGCGTGACCAACACCGGCGACACACGGTGGCTGACCGGCATCCCGAACCAGCCCGGGCAGACGAGTCTGGGTGTGCACCTGCACGCCGCGGCGCGCGGCGGTCCGGCCGTCGACTACGACTGGTACCGTGGCGCGCTCCCGCGCGACGTCCTGCCCGGCGAGACGGTCACGGTGCAGGTGGAGCTGCCGGCGATCGGCCAGACGGGGGAGTACCGGGCCGTGTTCGACGTCGTCGCCGAAGGAGTGCTCTGGTTCGCGCAGCGGAACTCGCCGACGGCGGAACTGCGCATCGAGGTGCGGCCGGAGCCGGCCGATTAGGGAAACGGCTTCCGTCCGCCCTGGAGGCTACGCCTCGGGGACGATCTCGGAGACGTCGGCGAGTTGCAGAATCAACTGCTCGACCTGCTTCATGAGGCGCAGGCGGGCGTGGCGAAGCTGCGGGTCGTCCGCCATGACGAAGACCTCGGTGAAGAACCGGTCCACCGCCGGGCCGATCTTCGCCGCCGCGGCAAATGCCTCCCGGAATCCGGAGCCCCGCTCCACGGCCCGGTCGATCGCAGTGCGGCGCCGCTCGACCTCGGCCAGCAGGGCGCGCTCCGCCGGTTCCGTGAGCAATGCCTCGAACGGAGCGTCGAACGCCTCGGCTGCCGACAACTCGCGCGCGATGTTCTTGACGCGCTTGAAGAGGGCCGCCAGGGTGCGAAAGTCCGAGGTCTCGGTCAACGCCGGCAGCACCTCCAGCTTGCGGCGGGCGTCGAGCGGGCGGATCTCATCGAGGGGTTGGTGGGTCACCGCCCGGACGTTGCGCAGATCGAATCCACGCTCCTCCAGCAGGTAGCGGAGCCGCTCGAGGAGGAACGCAGCCATGCGGCCGGCGCCCTCGGCCGCGAGTTCCGCGTGCGTGCCGCGCCCCATCGCAAGCAGCGATCCGATCGTCGCCCGCGCCTTCAGCCCGGTCAGTTCCGGAAGGTCGATCAGAATGCGGAGCATCCCCTGCGCCTGCCGTCGAATGCCGAGCGGATCGCGGGATCCGGTCGGCTTCTCGCCGGCTCCGAACAGGCCGACCACCGTGTCGAGCTTGTCGGCAATGGAAACGGCGGCCCACGTCACCGCCGCCGCGCCGAGATCGTCGCGCGACGGCGGATCGCCCGGCCGCACGCCCACGGGGAGATAGTGGTGGTAGATCGCCTTCCAGACGCGCTCCGGCTCGCCCTCCCCCCGCGCGTAGACGCCCCCCATGATGCCCTGGAGCTCGGGGAACTCCCCGACCATGTCGGTCGCCAGATCGGCCTTCGACAGCGCGCCGGCGCGGCGCGCCGCGCCGGCCGCGGCCGGTCGGCCCAAGGTCTCGCCGGCGATCCGCTCCGCAAGGTCGGCCGTGCGCTCCGATTTGGCTCGGTAGCTGCCCAGGCGCTTGTGAAAGAGCAGGGTGTCGAGACGGTCGAGACGGTCCTCGAGCCGGAGCGCCCGATCGGCGTCCCAGAAGAACCGTGCGTCGCGCAGCCGCGCCACGAGTACGCGCTCGGCATTGCGCGCGATGCGGGCTACGTTGTCGCGCGGCGTGTTGGTAACGGCCAGGAAGTGCGGCAGCAGCTCCCCACCAGCGTCGACCACCGGGAAGTAGTGCTGGTGGTGCACCATGGTCGTCGAGAGCACCTCGTCCGGGAGCTCGAGGAACTCGTGCGGAAAGGTCCCCGTGACCACGGACGGGTGCTCCACCAGATCCGGCACCTCGCGGGCGAGATCCGACTGCGTCTCGATGGGCGCGACCGTGCCGCCGACTCGGCGGGCGCAGGCGTCCAGCTTGCGAGTGACGCGCACGCGCCGTTCGCCGCGATCGATCAGCACGTAGGCGCGCGCCAGCCGCTGCCGGTAGTCGGCGAACGACGTCACCTCGATCGGCTGCCCCGGCCCGCCGTCACGGGCGAAGAAGCGGTGCCCGCAGGTGGTGTCGCCGGACCGGATCGGCGCCACGCCCGTCGCCGCCGCACCCGGAGTCCTGCCGATCGCGAAGGGCACGACCCGGCCTCCGAACAGGAAGACCAGCCAACGGACCGGCCGGCCGAAGAGGAACTCGCCACGCCCGTCGTCGAGCGTGGCGTCCCAGCGCATCGCCTTCGGAAAGGAGAGGGCGCGCAGCGTGGCCGCCAGAACGCCGCCGAGCAGCGAGCGCGTGGTGCGGCCGGCGAGGCGCCGATGACAGGCGAGGTATTCGCCCTTCGGGGTCACGACGCGAGCGAGGGCGGAGACGTCGACGCCCTGCTTGCGTGCGAAGCCGAGCGCCGCCCGCGTGGGTTCCCCCTCGGCGTCGAAGGCGGCGCGCACCGGTGGTCCGGTGATCGTCTCTTCCAGGTCGGACTGCCGGTCCGCGAGCTCCGCCACCGTCGCGACCAGCCTGCGGGGGCCGACGAAGGCGCGAATCGGGGTGCGCGCCGCAATCCGCGCCTCGGCGAGACGGGCGGCCAGCCGCTCGGCGAGCTGCGCCTCGAGTCCGGGGATCCACCCGGCCGGCATCTCCTCGCAGCCGACCTCGACCAGCAACTCGCGAAACGCCATGCTCACGCGCCGCCGGCCTGCCCCGCCGCCGTCCGCTCCGCGCCTGGGTCGACCCTCGCCTGCCCGTCCGCCGTCGCGACCGCCCCCTCACCGGCCGCGTGGTGGTCTCGTTCCCAGGCGACGTGCGCCTCGGCGATCGCCACCGCCAGCTTCCGGACGCGCAGGATGTAGGCCGCACGCTCCGTCACCCCGATGCTGCCGCTGGCGTCGAGCAGATTGAATGCGTGCGAGCACTTGAGGCAGTGGTCGAGGGCGGGGAGGGTCAGCCCGGAGGCCAGCAACCGCTCGGCGAGCTCGTAGTAGCGATCGAACAGATCTCGGTGCGCCCGGCCGAACTCGCCCGCCGGAAGGTCGACCTCGCCGAAGGCGTACTTCGACTGCTCGACCTCCTCGCGGTGACGCACCTCGCCGTAGGAGACGCCGGGTGCCCACTGGAGGTCGTACACGTTGTCGACCCCCTGCAGGTGCATCGCGATGCGCTCGAGCCCGTAGGTCAGCTCGACCGAGATCGGCGCGAGGTCGATGCCCCCCGCCTGCTGGAAGTAGGTGAACTGCGTGATCTCGAGCCCGTCGAGCAGCACCTGCCAGCCGATGCCCCACGCGCCGAGGGTCGGCGACTCCCAGTTGTCCTCCTCGAAGCGGACGTCGTGGCGGGTGGGGTCGATGCCGCACGCCTCGAGGCTGTCGAGGTAGATCCGCTGGGCGCCGTCGGGCGACGGCTTCAGGATCACCTGGAACTGGTGGTGCTTGAAAAGCCGGTTCGGGTTCTCCCCGAAGCGGCCGTCGGCCGGCCGCCTCGACGGCTGCACGTAGGCCACGCTCCAGTGGCGGGGGCCGAGCACCCGCAGGAAGGTTTCCGGGTGCATCGTCCCCGCGCCCACCTCGATGTCGAGCGGCTGCTGGATCAGGCAGCCGCGCTCCGACCAGAAGCGCGAGAGCGTCAGGATCAGGTCCTGCAGCGTCATTGCGAACCGGCGGCCGACATCCGCCCTCGCGCGTCCCGCGCCGTCACTGCTCCTGGGTCTCCCGCTCCTCGGCGCGCGCCCCGGCGAGGATGTTGAACAGGCCGTAGTTGCCCTCGTGGCACGCGTACTCGAAGATGCCGTCACCCGCCTTCATCGGCAGCGCCGCCGTGAACGGCCGCGTGAAGTTGGCCGGGTCGTTCACGGTGAACTCGTAGAGCAGGGTGTCGTCCGCCGTCCGGCTGAAACGCTCGGTCAGGTGCAGCGTAGTGCCGGAGCCGATGGCGGTGGCCACCGACGGGTTGAAGCTCGCCGTGCGGTCGCTGAAGTTCGTCGACTCGACCACCAGGGTGTCGCCGTCCCAGTAGCCGCGGGAGTCGCCCATCCACTGGCGGACGCCTTCCGGCAGGTGCGCGCGTCCGTCGAGCGGCACGATGCGCGCGTCGTGCACCATCTCGTTCAGGATGACGAAGTGGTCGGACGTCTGGAAGATCTGGATGTTCTGGTTGTAGCCGACCGGCACGATCGGCGGGCCGGAGTTGAACCCCAAAATGCAGCGCTCCGCGAGCCCGCGGTCCTCGTAGCTGTCGGTGCCGATGCCCGCCGCGCGGACGCGCACCGGCCGTTCGCCGGGCAGGTCCTCGCCGAGCGAGAGCACCTTCAGCTCGACGCCCGGCTGCAGCTCCGGGAGGCGTCCGTCCTGCGGATCGACGATGAGCGCCGTCCGCTGGTCCTCGACGACTCGCGCGCCCTGGTCGACCCAGAAGGAGTTGTAGGCGCCCACGTCGCCCCCGACCGGCAGCGGTTCCCGGCCCACCTCGATTGGCGCGTTCGACTGCTGGTCGCGTGCCAGGGCCGCCGACTCCCGCTCCGCCCGCTCCTCGTCGCTCAGGAACGTCCGGTCGGCCAGGTCCTCCGGCCGCTCGAGCGGCGTCAGCGTGCGATAGTCCCACACCCCCTGCAGGTCCGGCTTCCCATCGGGGAGCCGCGGCGGGTCGTACGGCGCCTGGGCGCCGGCCGACGCCGCGATTGCAGCCATCGCCAGCGTGACGAACACCGCGACGAAGCCTCGTGCTCTCATTCCCATCCTCCCTCTTCACTCGCGCTGTCCGGGGCCCGGAGTCGGAGCCTCCCGCCAGCCGGCGCCGGTCGCCCACCACCCTCCGCAAGGCCGGAGGGCAGACCCCGGTGCGGGTCTGCGCATTGTACAGTTGCGGCCGGTGGCGAGCATCCCACTCCCTGCACCTCAGCCCACGTCCGGCGAGCAGATCCGAGCTACCCGCAGAACGCTGAACTGATCGGCCTTCGCTTCACTGCTCGGCTGCGGCGCCGGCAAGGCGCTCCGTCTCCACGAACAGAGTCAGCGCGACACCGTCCCAGTGCCCGTCCCCTGACGGGCTGTCCGGCGCCTCGGCGCCCAGCGGCATCGCGGAGGTGGCGCCGGCGGGGCGCCTGAACGCACGCGCGACGTGGTCGTGGATCAGCTCGGCCCGCCGGCGGGCGTCGTTCATCCGCGGACCGTCCTCGCTTCGCGTGGAGTAGCCCTCCACGACGAGAGGGCTGTTGCGAGGGTACCGGAGAAGGTCGCCCATCGCTTCGTCGATGCGCCGGCCGGCATCCGCCCTGAGCGCCAGCGATCCGTCCGCACCGGCCTCGAACACGCGGTCCGCAGCGATCCAGACCCGAAGCACCGTGTACCGGTCGTCGGCCTCGAGCGCGCGGTACTCGTCCAGCGTCAGCTCGTCGAGGTTGTAGAAGCCGCGCTCGGCGAAGAAACCGCGGAACAGCCAGTTCCGTTTCAGGGCCTCGGCGTTGTCGGCCATGTCCGCGATGGCGTTGCGGGCGTGGCGCATCGCATCGCCGGCGTCGTCGAGGAGCTGCTCCGTGACGCTCCCGGGGCCGCTGAACCGGGCGACTGCATCCTCGACCCGGACTGCGCTCTCGCGCACCGCTTCCATCGCCGCTCGAGTCTCCTGCAGCACGCCCACGACTTCGTCCTGCCCGTCCGCCACCGCGGTCATGACCGTGCGCACGTCCGCCACCAGTCCACGTGACTCGGCCACCAGCTCGGCGCTCGCTTCGCTCATCCGGCGGACACCGGCCCCGACGTCAGCGACGAGCCGGTTCGTGGCCGTCACGGTGCTCCCCAGCTCGCCGAACGCCGCGGACACATCGGCGCGCATGCGCGTCATCTCGTCGGCCGCGATCCGGAACGTCTCCCGGCCCTCTGCGATCAGGTCGGCTATCTCCACGGCATCGACGCCCGTCAGCGCGCCGCCGTCCGCCACGAGCGGCGCCGGCCCGCTGCCGCCGCGGAGCTGGATGTAGGCCGAGCCGAGGAGCCCGTCGGAGAGAATGGCGGCCTCCGAATCGGTCCGGACCAGGGCGCGCAGGTCCTCCCGGACCCGCATGCGGACCACGAAGCGGCCGCCCGGCTCGCCGGGGATCTCGATGCCGATCACCTCGCCCGCGGGGAGCCCGGAGAGGCGCACGCCCGTGCCGATCTCGACGCCCGCCACGTTGCCGAAGTCGGCCTCCACCTCGAACTGCTCGCTGAACAGCAGGCGCCGGTCGCCGATCAGGAACAGGCCGACCGCAAACAGCAGCAACCCCCCGAGCACGAACGCGCCCACCGTCGCCAGGCGTGGCGATCCCATCTCAACCTCCCTTGGTTGCGTGCCTGCGTGCCGCCGGCAGCACCTGCCGTCGGGGCGGGCGCGGCCGGGCACTCACCATCATCCGCCCGCCTCCGACCCCATGAAGCGACGCACCAGCCCGTGCCCGCTCCGCTCCAGGTCGTCGACCGAGCCGCGGGCGAGCACGCGGCCCTCATGGAGAAAGATCATCGTGTCGGCGAGGCGCCTCGCGCTCGGCATGTTGTGGGTGACGACGATGAGGGTCGTGCCGCGCTCCTCGCGGGTGCTGGCGAGCAGATCGTCGATCTCCCCCGAGGTCACCGGGTCGAGGCCGGCGCTCGGCTCGTCGACCAGCAGGATCTCCGGATCGAGGGCCATCGCGCGCGCCAGGCCGGCCCGCTTCCGCATCCCCCCGGAGAGCGACCCCGGCATCGAATCGGCCGCCCGCGCCAGCCCTACCGCGGCCAGCTTCTCCCGCGCGCGCGAGCGCACCTCGGCGTCGGAGAGCGTCGTGTGCCGGCGCAACGGAAACGCCACGTTCTCGGCGACCGTGATCGAGTCGAACAGCGCCGCGTTCTGAAAGAGGAAGCCGATCCGCCGGCGAACGGCGGCCAGCCCGGCCGGCGGCAGCCCGGTGATCTCGTCGTCGCCGACGAACACCCGCCCCGCGTCCGGCTGCAGCAGGCCGACGATGTGCCGCAGCATCACGCTCTTGCCGGTCCCGCTCCGGCCCAGCACGACCGTCGCCCGCCCGCGCGGAATGTGCAGCGTGACGTCGTCGAGGACGCGGAACGCCCCGAACGCCTTCGACACCCCCTCGAGCCGGATCGCGGACGCCGTCGCGGCCGCTCCGCGGCCTCGCGAGCCCGGCGCGGTCACTCCGCGGTCTCCGGGAAGAGGAAGAAGATCAACCGGACGAGCACGACGTTGGCCGCGATCATCGCCACCGACGCGGTGACCACGCTGCGGGTGGCGGCGTGGCCGACGCCCTGCGTCCCGCCCGAGGCGTGAATCCCGAGATAGGAGGCGGTCACGGCGATGATGAAGCCGAACACGACGGTCTTGAGCGTTCCCGGCACGTAGTCGGTGAACTGGAGGAGGGAGAACGCCGCCCGGAAGTACGCCTCGAAGCCCATGCCGGAGACCGCGGACTCCGCCGTCCACCCCCCGACGATGCCGGTGAAGTTCATGACCACGGTCAACAGCGGCATGGCGAGCATGCAGGCTGTCACCCGCGTCACGACCAGAAACTTGAACGAATCGACCGCCACCGCCTCGAGCGCGTCGATCTGCTCGGTCACCTTCATCGCCCCGAGCTCTGCGCCGATCCCGGCCCCGACCCGCCCGGAGACGAGCAGTCCGACGACGAGCGGCCCGGTCTCGCGAACCAGGGCCAGGGCCAGCGCCGCGGGAATGAGGGCCTCCGCCCCGAAGCGCTCGAGCGACGCGCGCGTGTGCATCGACATCACGATGCCGACGGCGTAGCCGGCGGCCGCGACCAGCGGCAGCGAGCGCCACCCGACCTCGTACACCTGCCGCGCGGTCTCCCGCAGCTCGAACGGGGGCCGGAACACCTCGCGTAGCGCGCGACCGGCGAACACCGCGGCTTGCCCCCCGCGGGCCAGCGGCGGCACGATTGCGGTGCGCACGAAGCCGGCCATCGTCATCCTCCGTCATCCCGCGCGCGCCGCGGGGCGAGTCCAACGAGCCGAACGAGCCGAGCTGGGAGTCTGCGCCGTAGCAAAGGCACAGACTCCTAGTGCCCCCCGTCTGAAATACGTGAGCAGTAGCGCTCCAGCGATTCCAGGATCTGCGCGGCGGTCTTCGTCCAGACGAAGGGCTTGGGGTCTTCGTTGTAGACCGCCAGGTACTCCTTGATCGCC
>MKWU01005177.1_pt1 | contig 14445 bp, 15 predicted proteins | sample 809101 | NCBI WGS metagenome assembly MKWU01 (sample SAMN05860141, study PRJNA318959) | sponge metagenome | host: Aplysina aerophoba | place: Slovenia: Piran, Adriatic Sea, Gulf of Piran | collected 2013-05-07 | reverse complement strand
CGGATCAGGTCGACCTGATCCTGAGCTTCGCGCGCAGGCGAGCGACGTGGAAACGGGCCGCGGGGGCCCGGGGATGCACCGCCAGGGTCGCCTCGAACGCCCGGAGCGCGCCGTGCTCGTCACCCTTGGCGAGATGGATGAGCCCGAGTCCCGAAAGGGCGCCGAAGTGACGCGGCTCGAGCGCGAGGGTGCGCCCCACATCGCGGATCGAGCTCTCGAGCTCCCCCGCGAGGTAGTAGGCGGTGGCCCGTTTGTTCCACCCTTCCGCGAACTCGGGCGCGAGGTCGATGACCCGACCGAAGGTGGCGATCGACTCTTGCAGGCGACCGCCGCCCATCTCCTCGATTCCCGTCGCCATCAGCCGGTCGACGTCCGCGCGTCCGCTCTCGTGCCAGATAATCCAGATGACCCGCTCGGCGAATCCGATCCGGTCCGGGGCGGTGGCGGTGCGCAGGACTTCGAACAGCGAAGGCAGGCGCGAATCGTTCTGATCCGCGGCGGCGGACACCGGGAGCGCGAGGAACGCGAACGCGGCAATCCATCCCCGATGCAGCTTCCTCCCGGGTGACTTCATGGGCTCGGCCTCCCTTGGGTCACGAAGGAACAACGGCGAGGGTAGGCCGGTTCGGCGCCGGAAGCCAGCGCAAGCTCGTTGCCGGGGAGCGAACGCGAACGCGGATACCCCGCCCTCGACGCTCCCGCAACGGTGCCGCCGCGGCGTGCGGGAGCTCCTCCCCGGCGCCCCGGACCACTCTCCCGAGCCCGCGAACCCCCGCCGATCCGGCCCCATTTCATTGAATGTCAGTGGGGAATTCCCTATAATTCCGACCATTCCAGTCAGGTTTCACGGCAGGGTGGCCGGGCGAATGACCGAATCCCTTCAGGAGGCGCGCGTCGCGCCTTCGAACGACATCGAATCCCTCATCGGGCGCGAGTACGAGCAGGGATTCATTACCGACATCGAATCCGAGACCCTGCCGCCGGGAATCGACGAAGGGGTGGTCGCCCGCGTTTCGGAGATCAAGGGCGAGCCCGACTTCATGCGCGAGTGGCGGCTCGAGGCCTATCGTCGCTGGCGAGAGATGAAGGCGCCGGACTGGGCGAAGCTCTCCATTGCGCCTATCGACTATCAGGCAATCTCCTACTACTCGGCGCCGAAGTCGAAGGAAGACGCCCCGAAGAGCCTCGACGAGGTGGATCCGAAGCTCCTCGAGACCTACGAGAAGCTCGGCATTCCCCTCGAGGAGCGGGCCGTGCTGGCCGGGGTGGCGGTGGACGCGGTGTTCGACAGCGTCTCGGTCGCGACCACGTTCAAGGAACGGCTCGCGTCGGAGGGCATCATCTTCTGCTCGTTCTCCGAGGCGGTCCGGAACCATCCCGACCTCATCCGCGAGTACCTCGGGTCGGTCGTTCCCCGCTCGGACAACTTCTTCGCCGCCCTCAACTCCGCCGTCTTCACGGACGGCTCCTTCGTCTATGTGCCCAGGGGCGTTCGCTGCCCGATGGAGCTCTCTACGTACTTCCGGATCAATGCCGCGAACACCGGCCAGTTCGAGCGTACCCTCGTCATCGCGGACGAAGGCAGCTACGTCAGCTACCTCGAAGGGTGCACGGCGCCGATGCGGGACGAGAACCAGCTCCACGCCGCGGTGGTCGAGCTCGTCGCCCTCGAAGGGGCCACCATCAAGTACGCGACGGTCCAGAACTGGTACCCGGGCGACGAGAACGGCGTGGGCGGAATCTACAACTTCGTCACCAAGCGCGGCGACTGCCGGGGGGCCCGCTCCAAGATCTCGTGGACCCAGGTCGAGACCGGCTCCGCGATCACCTGGAAGTATCCGAGCTGCGTCCTCCGGGGCGACGATTCGGTCGGGGAGTTCTATTCCGTCGCGGTCACCCACCATCACCAGCAGGCCGACACCGGCACCAAGATGATCCACCTCGGGCGAAACACCCGGAGCAACATCGTCTCGAAAGGGATCTCGGCCGGACGGAGCCGCAACGCCTATCGTGGACTCGTGCAGGTCGGGCGCGACGCGGCCAGCGCCCGCAACTACACCCAGTGCGATTCGCTCCTCATGGGCGACCGGTGCGCCGCGCACACCTTCCCGTACATGGAGGTCAAGAACCCCAGCGCCCGCGTTGAGCACGAGGCGACGACCTCGAAGATCGGCGAGGACCAGCTCTTCTACTGCATGAGCCGCGGCCTCTCCGCCGAGGATGCGGTGTCGATGATCGTGAGCGGCTTCTGCAAGGAGGTGTTCAACGAGCTGCCGATGGAGTTCGCCGTCGAGGCCCGGAACCTCCTGAACGTGAGCCTGGAGGGTGCGATCGGGTGATCCCGGGCCGGTCCCGGCTCCGTTTGCGGCCCCCGCGCGCTTCGCCTGCATTCCGCCCGCCCGCGCCGCTCATTCCGTCGTCCATCACCCTCCCTCCGAATCCAATCCCACCCTGCCGCCGACGAGCCGCCCATGCCCTCACCGCTTCTTGAAATTTCCGATCTTCACGTCGCCGTGGACGGCGACGCCATCCTGAAGGGGGTGAGCCTCTCCGTGCAGCCGGGCGAGGTTCACGCCGTGATGGGTCCGAACGGGTCGGGAAAGAGCAGCCTGTGCCACGTCCTCGCCGGAGGGAACGGCTACGACGTCACTCGCGGAAGCGTGGCCTACCGGGGCGAGGACCTTCTCGCTCTCGAGCCCGACGAGCGCGCCAAGCAAGGGATCTTTCTCGCGTTCCAGTACCCGGTGGAGATCCCCGGCGTCAACAACGCTTATTTCCTCAAGGCGGCGGTCAACGCGGTACGGCGGGCCCGCGGCGACGAGGAGCTCGACGCGATCGACTTCATGCAGCTCATGCGCGAGAAGGTGAAGCTCGTCGACATGGACGAGGGGCTGCTGCGAAGGCCGCTCAACGAGGGCTTTTCCGGCGGCGAGAAGAAGCGGAACGAGATCCTCCAGATGATGCTCCTCGAACCGAGACTCGCCATCCTCGACGAGACCGACTCGGGCCTCGACATCGATGCGCTTCGCATCGTGGCCGACGGCGTCAACGCCCTTCGGAGCCCGGACCGCGCCATCGTCGTCGTCACCCACCACGAGCGGTTTCTCGAGTACGTCGTTCCGGATCACGTCCACGTGCTGTTCGAGGGCCGGATCGCACGGTCGGGCGGCCGCACCCTCGCCCGCGAGCTCGAAGAGCGGGGCTACGGACACCTCCGCGCGGAGGCCGCCGCCTGATGCCCACCGGGGTGGAGCATTACCGGCAGGAGTGGAGCGCGGCGCACGCGTCGCTGCCGGGGGCTCGGGTCGGCTGGATCGATCGGGCGCGCCGCGAGGCGCTGGACCGCTTCTGCGGGCGGGGCTTTCCCACGCCGCGGGACGAGGACTGGAAGTACACCAACGTTCGTCCGCTCGAGCGCCGCGCGTTCCGATTCGATCCCGGGCCCGAGGGCGGCGCGGAGGGTGGCGCGGAACCGCTTCCCTCCGCAAGGCGGCTGGACGGCCTCGATGCGGCCGCGGTGCTCGTGTTCCGGAACGGGGTGCTCGCCTCCTCGCATTCCGGAACGGCCGGCACGGTGCCGGACGCAGTGCGCGTCGAATCGCTCGCCGGAATGCTCGAGTCCGACCCCGAGCGGGTAGAGCCGTTCCTCTCCGGCGGCGGGGGCCACAACGCGTTCTCCGACCTCAACCGCGCATTCCTCGCCGGCGGGGCGTTCGTCTCGATTGGCCGCGGCGTGCAGTGCGACGCTCCCGTCGAGCTCGTGTTCGAGTCCGTGGGTGAGTCCGACGTCGCGAGTCACCCGCTCGTGCTCGTGCTCGCCGAAGCCGACTCGGCGGCGACGATCGTCGAGCACCACCTCGGCGCCGGCGCGGGAACGAAGCTCGCGAACCCGTTCACCCGCATCGCGGTCGGCGAGCGGGCCGCGGTCGAGCATCATCTGCTGCTGGAGGAGGACGAATCGACCTGGCATACCGGGAACGTGGAGGCGAGCGTCGCCGCCGGAGGCCGGCTCGGATCGAACGCCGTCCAGCTCGGCGGACGGCTGGTGCGCTACGGCATCGACGTTTCGCTCGACGGCGCCGGGGCAACCGTCATCCTCAATGGACTCTACGTCGCCCGGGGGCGCCAGCACGTCGACTTCCACACCCGCGTGGACCACCGCGAGCCGGGCGGGACGAGCGAGCAGGTCTACAAGGGACTCCTCGACGGACACGGACGGGGGGTCTTCAACGGGCGGGTGCTGGTTCACCTGGACGCCCAGCATTCCGACGCGAGTCAGAGCAACCACAACCTCCTGCTGTCTCCGGATGCGGAAATCGACACCAAGCCCCAGCTCGAGATCTTCGCCGACGACGTGAAGTGCAGCCACGGCGCTACCGTCGGCCAGCTCGACGAGCGGGCCGTTCACTACCTGCGCTCGCGCGGACTCGGCGAGGATACGGCACGCGCCCTCCTCACCTTCGGATTCGCCGACGACGTGCTCGCCCGCATGGGTTTGCCCGCGCTTCGGCGGCACGTGGAGCGGGGACTCGCGGGCGCCCTCCCCGCCCTCGCCGGGCTGCCGCCGATGGATTCGGCGAACGGAATCTGATCGCCAAGACGAACGTGTATTCGCGCCGGAGCATTTCGATTTCGCGGGATCGAACGTCGGCCCCGGTCTCGGCCGATCGCCGGGCGACTCGCTCGGCGCCGGCCGCATTGACGAAGAGCCCTCCGCCAGTGGACCAGAGACCATGAGCAGCGCAATGCGGACGGACGACACCGCCGCCTTCGACGTCGAAGCGGTTCGGGCCGACTTCCCGGCTCTCGACCAGGAGGTCAACGGCCACCCCCTCGCCTACCTCGACAACGGCGCGACGAGCCAGAAGCCGCGCGCGGTCATCGAGGCGCTCCGCGACTACTACGAGCGCGACAACTCCAACGTGCACCGGGGCGTACACACCCTGAGCGAGCGCGCGACCGCCGCCTACGAGGGCACCCGCGAGAAGGTACGGTCGTTTCTGAACGCGCCAAGCGAGCGCGAGATCGTCTTCGCGCGGGGCACCACCGAGGCCATCAACCTCGTGGCGAACGGCTTCGTGCGGCCCCGCCTCCGGGAAGGCGACGAGATCGTCATCTCCCACATGGAGCATCACTCGAACATCGTTCCGTGGCAGATGCTGCGCGACGAGCTCGGGGCGAAGCTGCGGGTGGTGCCGATCGACGACGACGGCGCGCTCGACCTCGACGCCTATCTGGCGATGCTCGGCCCGCGCACCCGCTTCGTGTCGATGACCCACGTCGCGAACTCCCTCGGGACCGTCAACCCCGTGCGGGAGATCGTCGAAGCCGCCCATGCGGTGGGAGCGCAGGTGCTCCTCGACTCCGCCCAGGCGGTCCCCCATCTCGCCGTCGACGTGCAGGCGCTCGACTGCGACTTCCTCGCCTTCTCCGCCCACAAGGTCCTCGGACCGACCGGGATCGGGGCCCTGTACGGCAGGATGGAGCACCTGGAGTCGATGGTGCCGTGGCAGGGGGGCGGCGACATGATCCTCGCGGTCACCTTCGAGAAGGCCACCTGGAACGCCGTCCCCTACCGGTTCGAGGCGGGCACGCCGAACATCGCGGACACGATCGCGATGGGAGTCGGGCTCGACTACCTCCGCGAGATCGGCCTCGATCGGGTGGCGGCCTGGGAGCACGACCTCCTCGCGTACGCCGACGAACGGGTAAGAGCGATTCCCGGCGTGCGCATCTTCGGCGACGCCCCGGAGAAATCGAGCATCCTCTCGTTCGTCATCGAGGGCGTGCACGCGCATGACGTGGGCACGATCCTCGACAGCGAAGGCGTCGCGGTGCGAACCGGCCACCACTGCACCATGCCGGTCATGGCGCGCTTCGACGTGCCGGCGATGGCCCGCGCCTCGCTTGCCTTCTACAATACCCGGGGCGACATCGACGCGCTCGCGAGGGGCATCGAGAAGGTGCGCGACGTGTTTCGCCTGAACCGTTAGGCGCCCAGGACCCGGACCGGTTTGTCGGGCCGGGGGTTCGGAGAATTCGTGAACGATCTGCGAGAGCTCTACGAGGAGGTCATCCTCGACCACAACCGCAATCCACGCAACTTCGGGCGCCGTCCGCCCGAGTGCAACCGCGCCGCGCACGGACACAATCCGCTCTGCGGCGACCAGGTCGAGGTATCCATGACCCTCCGCGACGGGGTGATCGAGGACATCGCCTTCGACGGCGAGGGCTGCGCGATCTCGACCGCGTCCGCGTCCATGATGACCCAGGCGCTCAAGGGTCGGACCGGCAAGGAAGCGCGGTCGCTGTTCGACGCGATGCATGCCGTGCTCGTGGAAGAGGCCGAGCCGGACCACGATCGGCTCGGCAAGCTGGCGGCGCTCCTCGGGGTGAAGGACTTCCCCATGCGCGTCAAGTGCGCCACGCTCCCCTGGCACACCATGGAGGCGGCGCTCGAGGGACGCGACGCGCCGGTCACCACCGAGTAGACGGGCGGGAGCGACGACACGGAGATGACGAAATGAGCCGCATCGGCGAGTGGTTGGGAAGGGGAAAAGGGGAGGACCCGGAGGCCCTCCGCCAGCGCATCGTGGAGGCGCTCAAACAGGTCTACGACCCCGAGATCCCGGTCAACATCTACGACCTTGGTCTCATCTACGACCTCGACATCGGCGACGAGGGCGCGGTCACGATCGACATGACCCTCACGACCCCCGGGTGTCCGGTCGCGGAGACGTTTCCCGGAATGGTCGAGTACGAGGTGAGCCAGGTCGAGGGGGTGAAGTCGGCCGCGGTGGAGATCGTATGGGACCCGCCGTGGACCCAGGACCGGATGAGCGAGGCGGCCAAGCTCGAGCTTGGCCTGTGGTAGCGCCCGATCCCGAACCCGCGCTCCCTCCGCGCCACCGAGGAACGGGCGAGTCCGCGTCGGATCCGGCCCCTGGACCGCACGAGACCTGAAGCACGAAGCGCCTCCTTCGCGGCAGGGCGCATCCGCATCGAATCCGGCGAGAATCCGCGCGTGTACGCATCGGCTTCCTTCGATTCGGGATAGAGGAGCCATGACCGACTGGACCGACGTCGCCCCCGCCGCCGAGCTCCCGCCCGGCGAATGGCGGGTTGTCGAGCTCGAAGACACCCTCATCGCGGTGTTCAACGTCGACGGCGAGTACCACGCCGTCGAGAACCTGTGCACCCACGACTACGCGGAGCTGACCGACGGCGAGCTGTACGGCGCCGTCATCACCTGTCCGCTGCACGGCGCCGAGTTCTGCCTGCGCACCGGCGAGGCGCTCACCCCGCCCGCCTACGAGCCGATCGCGACCTTCCCCGTCCGCGTTCACGAGGGCACCGTCCAGGTCCGCGACCCCCGCCTGGACTGACCTCACCGCTCCGACTCGGAACCGCCTCCGGATTCCCGGCGTCCTCCGCAACGCCGGTCGTCCCGGGCCCCGGGCCGACGGTGCGGCCAAGCCGGTGCCGGGTCAGCGCTTCGGGGCGCGGGGAAGCCGGGCCTCGCGCGACACGATTCTCCGCTCCGCGAGAATGCCCTCGGGGCGAAAGAGCAGCATCAGCGCAAGCACGAGGCCGATCAGCACGATGCGGGCCGCTGCGGCCTGGGTGAGCGCGGTCGGCGGCAACAGCGCCTGCATGACCTGCTCGCTCATGGACCACAGGAACCACACGAACAGACCTCCCAGCAGCGCACCGAGGTTGTTGCCGCTCCCGCCCACGATCAGCATCACGAACACCTGGAAGGTGAAGATGGGAAGGAAGTCCGCGGGGCTGATGAAGCCCTGGAAGTTGGCGTAGAGCGCCCCCGCGAGCCCCATCACCGCCGAGCCCACGACGAAGGACTGCAGGCGAAAGGCGAAGACGTTCTTCCCGAGGGCGGCGGCGGCTACCTCGTCGTCCCGGATCGCGCGCAGCACCCGCCCCCAGGGCGAACGGACCATGCGTTCGAAGGCGAGGTACACCCCCGCGATGAGCGCCAGGCACACGACCAGGTAGAGGACGTTGTCGAATGCATGCGTCGCGAAGAGGCCCGCGAACGGTCGGGGCAGCGAGTACATGCCGTTCGGTCCCCGGGTCAGGGGCTCGAAGTTGAGGCACACGAGCTGAATCGCGATCGCGACCCCGAAGGTCGAGATGGCGAGAAAGTCCTCGCGCAGGCGAAGGGTGACGAAGCCCACCCCGAGCGCGGCCACCCCGGCGCTCAGCATCGCCCCGGCGAGGCCGAACGGGAAGGGCATGCCGAAGCCGCCGAAGAGCGTATCGGGGTAGGCGGGGCCGGTGATGATTGCGGAGGCATAGGCGCCGATCGCGAAGAAGCCGACGACGCCGACGTTGAAGAGTCCCGTGAAGCCCCATTGCAGGTTGAGCCCCAGGCTGCAAAGGGCGTAGAAGGACGCGAAAACCAGGAAGAAGACCGCGAAGGAAAGCATGCCTTCCATCATTCCCGCTCCCCGAGCAGTCCCTGCGGGCGCAGGAGCAGGAACACGACGATGACCGCGAAGGTCACCGCGGCGCGGTAGCCGGAGAGCCCGATCGCGACCGCGAGCGCCTCGGTGAGACCGATGACGACCGCGCCGAGGATGGTGCCGTAGAGGTTGGTCGCTCCGCCGAGGATGAGGGCCGCGAACATCGGCAGCAGAAGATCGAAGCCCATCTCGGGGCGAAGCTGGGTGTTGTGGCCGAGGAGCGCGCCGGCGACCGTCGCGAGGGCGGCGCCGACGATCCAGGTCCACCGGATCACCGCCCGCACGTCGATGCCGTTGACCCGCGCGAGGGTCGGGTTCTCCGCCACCGCGCGCATCTGCCGGCCCATCGACGTGCGGTTGACGAGAACGAAGAGCAGGGCGAATGCGAGCCCGGCAATCGCGACGATGGCGAGATCGTCGGGGACCACCTCGAAGCCCGGGAAGAGCGCGAAGGCCCGCGGAATGTAGAAGTCGTAGTAGAAGGGCTCGCCCCCCGTCATCAGCATGACCAGGTTGCGGCCCATCAGCGAGACCCCGAATGCGGCCATGATGAGGGTGATCCGCGAGGCGTTGCGTCCGCGCAGCGGGGCGAAGAGCAGCATGTCGACGACCAGGACCACCGCCCCGGTCAGGGCGATGGCGACCAGCATCGAGACGAGCAGCGGCCAGCCGAAGGCGATCGGCCCCATCGTCCCGATGCCGGCGCCGAGCACGGTCACCACCAGCAGGGTGAAGTAGGCGCCGGCGGTGAGGATCTCGCCCTGCGCGAAGTTGGCGAAGCGAAGGACGTTGTAGGTCATGCTGAGCCCGATCGCGCCGAGCGCGATCAGCGCCGCGTTGACGATGCCGTCCGCGAGGTACTGGATCATCGCGACCGGGTCCCGGGCGCGGCGCCGAGATAGAGCGCACCGAGCGCCGGGTCGCCGAGCAGCGACTCGGCATCGCCCTGGATCTCCTCCCTCCCGTCCACCAGCACGTATGCCCGGTCCGATATGGAGAGCGCGGCGCGCGCGTTCTGCTCGACCATGACGATGGTCATGCCGGAGTCCCTGACCCGGGTGAGCTGCGTGAGAAGCTGGCGCGTGAGCCGGGGCGACAGGCCGGCCGAGGGCTCGTCCAGCATCAGCAGGCGCGGGTCCGCCATCATCGCGCGCCCGAGGGCCACCATCTGCCGCTGTCCGCCCGAGAGCTTGCCGGCGGCGAGGCTGCGCAGGCGTTCGAGGTCGGGAAAGAGCGCGACGACCCGCTGCCGAAGGGTATCGAAACGATCCTGGTTGTGGAGCGCTCCGAGCGCGAGGTTGTCCTCCACCGAGAGGCGCGCGAACACGTTCTCGGTCTGCGGCACGTAGGCGACCCGCGCGCGCACCAGCCGGTGGGTGTCGAGCCCGGTGATGTCGCGCTCGTCGAGGAGGACCCGCCCGGCCGTGATCCGGACGAGGCCCGCGATCGCCTTGAGCAGGGTCGACTTGCCCGCCCCGTTGGGGCCCAGCACGCTGACGATCTCGCCCTCGCGGACTTCGATCGAGACGCCGCGAACGATGGGAAGCGAGGGGTTGTACCCCGCCTCGAGGGCATGCACCGCAAGAAGCGCCTCAGCCAAGTGTGCCCACCCCCTCCTCCTCCTCCTCGGCGCCCCCGAGGAAGGCGTCGAGCACGCGCGGGTCGCTCCGCACCTCCTCCGCGCCGCCCTCGAGAAGCAGCCGCCCTCCCGCCATCACCACGATGGGGCGGCAAAGCCTCATGACGAGCTCCATGTTGTGCTCGATGACGAGGAACGTGATGCCCCGATCGTTCAGCGCCGCGATGTGGTCCGCGATCTCGCCGAGCAGGGTCGGATGGATGCCGGCGCCGGGCTCGTCGAGCAGGATCATCTTCGGGTCCGACATCAGGGCGCGTCCGAGCTCGAGGAGCCGCGTCTGGCCGCCGGAAAGGTTGCCCGCCGCTTCCTCGCCGAGCTTCGTGAGTCCGAGGAAGTCGAGCACCTCGATCGCCTTGTCGCGCAGGCGCCGCTCCTCGGCGCGTACGGCGCGGCGGCGCCACCAGTTGTTCCAGAAGTGCTCGCCCAACTGGGCGCGGGGCACCACCATCAGGTTCTCGAGTACCGTCATGCGGGCGAAGGGACGGGGGATCTGGAAGGTCCGGACGAGACCCCGGTGGAAGGTGCGGTGCGCCGGCTCGCCCGCGATGTCCGCGCCGTCGAACTCGATGCGCCCTGCAGTCGGGGCGAAAGAGCCCGCGACCATGTTGAAGATCGTGGTCTTGCCGGCGCCGTTGGGGCCGATGAGCCCGGTGATCGTCCCCGCTCCGACCTCGAATGAAACGCCGTCGACCGCGCGCAGCCCGCCGAAGTCCTTGACCAGCCCGGCGAGTTTCAGCACGCCGCGCCCCCGTACCCGCGCCCGCCCACGAACGTGCCGTGCGAGTCCGGGTCCGCGGCGACCGGTCCGCCGGACCGGCCGGATGGCGAGTTCGTTGGCACGAGTTTCATCGATCGACCGGCGGGTTCCCGAGTGGCTTCTCGAACGGTCTCGCCAGCCCCGGGGCAGCCGCCGCCGCGCGGTGACGCGCCGTCGAGCCGGCTGGTACGATGGTGGCGGGAGCCGTAATGGTAGCTCCCCCAACCGGATTCGCGGCACGACAGGAGGCCCGAAACATGAAAGCCCGTCCCCCGTTCACCACGCGCGCGATCGTCGGCGCGTTCCTTGTCGCCTCGGCGGCCGCCGCGCCGGCGGCGCTCGCCGCGGACTGCGCCCGCACCATCGGCTCCGTCCTTTCCCTGACCGGCTCCTACGGTGTGCACGGAGTTCCCATCTCGCGGGCGGCGCAGCTCGGGGTCGAGCAGGTCGAGGCGGCCCGCGCCGCGCTCGGGGTCGGCTGCGCGCTCACCTACGACGTGCGCGACTCGCAGACCCAGCCCTCGGTCGCGGTGGACGCCGCCGCGAAGCTCATCGACATCGACGGGGTGCAGGCGCTCGTCGGGCCGATCTCGTCGGGCATCACCGGGCCGCTCCTCACCTCCGTGACCGTCGCCAAGGGCGTCGTCGTCATCGCCACCGCGTCCACTTCGACCACCTTCACCAACATGGCGCGCGAGGGAAAGACCAAGGGGCTCTTCTTCCGCACCCTGCCCGCCGACTCCCTCCAGGCGGTTGCGACTTCGAAGATGGCCTACGACGCCGGGTTCCGGAAGGTCGCGATCATTTACCTCAACAACGACTGGGGCAAGAACAACCAGGCGGAATTCTCGCGTGCCTTCGTCGCGCTCGGCGGAGCGGTCGGGAATATCGTGCCCTTCAACCCCGACCAGCCCTCCTACCGCTCCGAAATCAACAAGGTGCTGGAAGGCGAGCCCGATGCCCTTTACCTCCTCGCCAACCCGAACGACGGCTCGAAGCAGCTCCGCGACTGGATCCGCTTCGGCGGCGCGTCCGGGCTCGTCCTGCCCCAGGGGATGAACGAGAAGTCCTTCGTCGAGACGGTCGGCGATGCGGCCCTCGCGGATGCCTGGTTCATCACCCCGGTCTCTCCGAAGACGGAGTCCTTCCAGACCGTGAACGCCGACTTCCAGGCGTGCTGCGATCTCACCATCGACGGCGGCCCGGGCCGCACCTCCGGCTACGACGCCGGCGCGCTGCTCGCGCTCGCGACGGTGGCCGCCGACATCTCCGGGGTGGAGGGAAGCGGAGCGAATCTCGCCAGGATCGTCCGTGCCATCACCGGCCCCGAGGGCGAGCCCTTCCCTTCCGGCGTCGAGGGGTACAAGCAGGCGATCGCGATGTATTCAGAAGGCAAGGACCTCGCCTACGTCGGTGTCACCGGGCCAATCGTGTTCGATCAGAACGGCGACGTTTCCGCGAGCTTTGCGGGCCTTCGGTATCGTGGCGGCGAATTCGTCCAGGAGAAGGCCATCAGCCTCGAAGAGGTCAACCAGATCAAGGCGATGATGGCCGGAAACTAGCCCCTGTACCGCGGCACGGCCGCCCTCGAAGTCGTGCCGCGACGCCGGCCCGCCGGCGGCCGGCCACCGGGGTCCCGCGCGGCGACGCGGAGGCACCATCTCCGGGCGAGCCGCCGGCCGCCGCCGCGGCCCGAGAGACCCGAGCCGGTAGCGGGCGGTCGCAACCGCGACCGCCCGAATCAGGCCGCGGGCTCGTTCAGGTCGTAGCGCATGATGCGCCCATGCCGCCCTTCCCGATCGCGCTCGAGGTCGAAGGCGTCGCCCGCCGGCCCGCTCCGGCGCGACGTGACCGCGGCCAGGGCGGCGTGGTCCTCCGCGTCCAGGGCGAAGTCGAACACCGCGACGTTCTCCGCGAGGTGACGGGTGGAGGTGGCGCCGACGATCGCGGCGGCGACGTTGGGACGCTCGAGGATCCAGCGCAACGCGACCTGGGGGATGCTCCGCCCGTGCTTGCCGGCGATCGCGCGCAGGGCGGCGAGGAGCTCCTGGAACAGGGACCAGCCGCCGAAATCGTCGATGATCAGCTTGTACTTCGTGAGCGACCGGTTGTCGAACGGACCCGGCGGCTCCGGCGCCCCGAGCCAGTCCGCCGCGATGAAGCCGCCCGCGAGGGTGCCGTAGCAGAGCTGCACGATGCCGCGTTCCCGGCAGGCGGGAATGAGCGCGTTCTCGGGCCGGAGATCGATCGGGGAGTACTGCGGCTGGCTCGTCAGCACCGGAATCCCGGCCTCGACAAGCCGCTCGAGCTGCGCCGCATTGAAGTTGCTGACCCCGATGCGGGTGATCTTGCCGGCCCGGCAGAGCTCCGTCAGCCACTGACCGGTCTCGACGAACCCCGGGGTCCCGTCCGGGTCCCACCAGTAGTACTGGACGAGGTCGAGGCGCTCCACGCGCAGCCGGCGGAGCGAGCGGTCGACGATTCGCTCCACGTCGCCACGCGTCATCCGGCCGAGGCGCCGGAGGTCGGGCACGAACTTGGTATGGATCTGGATGAGCGGCGCAAGGCTCGGACGGGCGGCTCGGAAGTCGCCGATCAGCTCCTCGACACCCGTGTAGATGTCCGCGCAGTCGAAGGTCGTGATGCCCGCCTCCACGAAGGCGGCCATGTCCCGGATGGCCTCGGCGCGATCGATTCGGCCGTGCCCCCCGGCCAGGTGCCAGCCACCCTTGACGAGGCGCGAGATGTCGTAGCCCGGCTCGACCTCGAAGCGCTCGACCGTCACGGCCGCCCCGCCTCGAGCGGAACCGCGGTGGTCTCGGAATGGCGGAAGGTGCGCGTGCCGACCCGGGTGATCCGGAACCTCGAGCCGCAGTTGGGGTCGATGCACGCAACCTCGCCGTCGGTGGTCATCCAGTCGCTCGGGTGGGTGGTGCGCTGCTTGGCGGGGAGCAGGGGGAGCAGGCCCGCGATGGTGTAGATCGACCAGGTCTGTCCGGGCGGCATCTCGAGGTGCTCGCCGCGCAGGAAGAAGTGGTCTCCCGCCTTCGCCCCGCACCAGCAGGGCTTCGTCCCCGCGACCCATTCGACCCGGAGGTCGTAGAGCGTGAAGCTGTCGTCCGCCATGCGGCTCCGTCCCGTTTCGGACCGAACGTGGAATCTACTGCAAATCGGAGGCGCTGCGGCACCACATCCGCCGGAACCGGGCGACGACCGTGCTGCCGCACCTACCTCCATACCGCGCGCGGGAGTCATGCTTCCATGAGGGCGAAGACCGCCGCGAACAGCTCCGCATCCTCGCGCGCGAGCCCGTCGACGATCGAGAAATGGTTCTCCCCGTCGAGCACCATCTCCCGGCATTCGAGCCCGGCGGAGCGCCACGCGGCGGCATGGTCCCGCTGCTGGCGTGCGAACTCCTCTCCTTCGCCGGTGCCGACGGCGAGCAGCAGCGGGCCGGCCGTCCGCGGAACCGTGCGCAGCGGCGAGCATTCCCGCACCGTCGCGCCGTCGATGCGAAGGGTGTCGTTCACCTCCAGGAAGCGCATCGGCTCGAGGTCGTAGACGCC
>MKWU01005174.1_pt1 | contig 14448 bp, 6 predicted proteins | sample 809101 | NCBI WGS metagenome assembly MKWU01 (sample SAMN05860141, study PRJNA318959) | sponge metagenome | host: Aplysina aerophoba | place: Slovenia: Piran, Adriatic Sea, Gulf of Piran | collected 2013-05-07 | reverse complement strand
ATACTCGCCCCCTAATAATACACACTGCGTGTGTGTATGTAAATGCGCACTGGCCAGCGGCGAGAATCTCTCACCGGTGATGGCGTTCACTAGTGCGAGATCCTCAGCAATTCCGGACGACTCTCGGAACTCGTTGATTCTTGCCAGTCCACGTGCCCACTGCAACGGTTCACGGAGTCTGCCATCGAACATGTGTCCCAGCCTGACCTGATACTTGCGCTTGATGGTTCCGCTCATCTCAACTTCGCGTTGAGGGAGACCAGTTCAGCGAGGGCGTCCGCCTCGGTGATCGTGGCTGGCCAGCCGTAGGCGTCAGCAACGGCGGCATCTAAAGCATCGTGCGCATCCATAAGCCACTGTGGGCGGGCGTTGTAAAGATTCGTCAATGTGCGTTTTCGGAGGGCGCTTGCAGCATCCGCGTCGCGTGGCACTGAACGTTTCGGATACCCACTTGCTGGCTCGCCCACCCACTCGACCCATTCGGGAGGATTGAGCCAGCGGTCACGGAGATCGACGAGACGTCGGGCAGCCTCGGCGATGCCGGCAGCGCGCGAATCCCTCTCGTATTCGGTTGCTGGCACGTCAGGCGTCAGACCAGCCGGAAACGGAAATGTCTCGAACGTGGTGGTAGGCGTGTAGCGTGGACGATCCTCAAGGCTCGTTCCTTGCCGAAGCGACCAGATTTGATGGAACCGGCTGTGCAGGATCCCGAACGTCGTGTCGTCGTCGCGTGCAATGACGATCAGGGCAGAATCTGGACACACTCGGGTGTCGATCCAAACGAACAGCCGATGCTTGGCAACCCTTGGCGTAGCGATGTAGCGCGACAGACCGTCGAGTACTCGCCACATGGCTGGTCGCGGCCTCTCGTGCCGCCACCAATGCAATCGAGTGGCCTCGTTGCGGTTGCGTTGTCGAACCGGGTAGACACGATCCTGGATCCAGTGGAACGGCTCTTCATACAGGGCTGCATTGCCCTCCGACATCGTCCATCCGAAGTCGACGATCCACTTTCCTGACGGGCGCCGGGTCAGATCCATCCCGTTGATCCACGGCTTCAGGACGCTGGCATTGCTCTGACCGTTCGGATTCGCCGGCAGGCGGAGCCACTCCCGTGCCAGTTCGCCCTTGATGTCGAATGGGCCGCTCTTGGTATCACCCATGAAGGCAACGCCAGCGTTCTGCGGCAGACGTTGGGCCGTTGTCAAATCAACACCGGCACCGTCGTGTCTCGCCGTGAGATCCCCGTAGATCTCGTCTACCGGTTCGCCGTCAAGCCTCGCGTCCGCGACGAATTGGTCATCAGCGCTAGAGAAACAGACCAGCGACACCCGAACCGCTGCACCGTCGACCACCCATGGTTCGTCACTCCATGCCTCGAAGATCCGCCGGGATTCGGTTGCTCCCTGCAAAGCGCGCCGGTTTGCACCGCCCCGAATCGAGTTCGTTGCGACGAGCCCAGCTCGTCTTGCCTTCCCTGACGCGATCTGCCGGCCAGCCTTCTCGAACCAGTAGCAGACCAGGTCGGCTTCCGCTGGTACGCGGCCCGCATAGGTCGAGAACATGCGGGCCACATAGTGCTCGCCGAGGTGGGCAATCAGGAGCTTGCCGCCCAGGAACGGCGGGTTGCCGACCACGGCGTCCGCCGCCGGCCAGTCCGGTCCGGAATCGTCCGCGCTCAGGATCGCGTCACGGCATTCGATGGTGTCGAGCGGCTTCAGGACCGGATCACGCGCTTCGGCGAAGCCGTTACGCCGCATCCACTGAATCTCGCCGATCCAAACCGAGACCCGCGCCAATTCGGCCGCGTAGGGGTTAATCTCGATGCCCTTGACGTTGGCCGGCCCTATTTCGGGAAACGCGCGCTGGAAGCCGAGCAACTCCGCCTCGAGCTGGACCCTGTGCTCCAAGTCCTTGAGCGACTGCAAGGCGAGATAGAGGAAATTGCCCGAACCGCAGGCCGGATCAAGGACGGTGAATCCACGCAGACGATTCAAAAACTCCCGGAACCGGAGTGCCGCTTTGTTGCGTCGTCTGCTCCGGGTGGCAGGCGACTTGGCGGCCGCTGCTCGCTCCAATTCGGCGGCGATCTCGGTCTTCTCCATCTCCCATTCGGCGAGCCAAGGTCGAATCACCACAGGCTCGACAATCAGCATGATCTTGTCGCGGTCGGTATAGTGCGCGCCTAGCTGCGCGCGCTTGTCAGGATCGAGGCCGCGCTCGAACAGCGTGCCCAGAATGGACGGGTCGACCTCTGACCAGTCAAGGTCGGACGCCGCCAGCACTGTGTCAATATCGGGCTTTTCCAGAGGCAGTGCTCTGGCGTCGTCGAACAGGCCGCCATTAAACCATTCGACTGCCTCGAAACCGACACGGCCCCCGGATGCCATCACTCCGAAGAGTTCTCCGGCCATGCTCGCGAAGGCGTCCGGGCTGTGCCGCGCCTGCTGCAACATCCGCGTGAACATTTGATCGGGCAGCAAACCCACGTCGTCGGCGAACATGCAGAAGACGAGCCGGTTCACGAAGCGCGCGACCACATGCGAGTCGTGGCCACGGTCCCGCAACCTTTGGGCGACCGTGGCGAATGATGCGGCGGCGCGCTCCGTAAGCGATTGCCTAGTCTCGCCCGGCCGCAGCCGATCGGGGTCGGAGAACGCCCACTTTAGCTTGTCGCGTGTCGCAGCGTCAGCGAGACCGTCCAAGTCGAATTCGTGCGTCCGGCTTACGCTGTTGGTCCAGTTAGTGCGAATCCGGAACCGGCGCATGTCGGAGACGATCAGCAGCGGAGGGTTTTCCAGCGCCAGAGCGTACTGCCGAAGCTGCTCGAATGCGCCGTCGAGGTCGGCGCGCTTCCCCTTGTACTCCCAAGCGAAATGGTGGCGCTTCCAGACGTCGGCCCAGCCGTCTCCACCGGTGTCCTTGCGCGCTCCGCGTTCAAAGCAGTACGTCTCGCCGGACGGATCGGCTTCAGCCGGCGTCGGTTCGCTTAGCAATCGGCAGAGGTCAATGAAGTGCTCCTGTGCCGCCGAACGCTCCTTCAGTTCGGAGGCATGCCACTTGGCTATGAACTCGTGCGGTGTCACCAGGCAGCGCTTGTTTCTCTGGGCGGAGAACCGAAGGCGAGGGTGGCGAGGTCGCCCGGTCGCATAGGAACAGCTGTCATGATGCGTCTCGTTGCCATCTTTGAATCACTCGAAACTCTGTATCGCCCGACCCGACGAATTGCAATTCCGGTATCGGATCTGGTGACATGGCAGGTTCGCAGCACTGGCGCAAGGAGAGGCTGAGACCCGCGGCACGTTGTCACAATGCACGATAACAGGATTTCAGGACTTCCTCCCCGGCCGCCTAGAGCTTGGTCACGCCGAACCCTCTACTGTTGCGCCAAACGCCCAAAGTGACATGCCAGCTCAGCGGCGGTTCGAACCTCGCTAGATAGGGGTCTGGCTCGACTGACTGAAAGAAACTCGACTACTGACCCGCCGAACTCCCCGCCGGAACCTTCCGGCAGCTGCTCTCGGTGAGACTGTAGCGGGCTGAGGGCCGGGCTTGCTTCCTAGCTGGACTAATGTACAAACCCACCGCGAAGGGAGTAGCGGCTGCCATTGTTCAGCGACCAGCAGGGCAACTCCTGGCACACGGGTGGCCTGACCGTCGATCACCAGCCTCGGATTCGTGGCCCTCGTCAAGGGTTCCTACGCTAGGCCATCGCTGGCCAGTCGCCAAGGCTCCGGGTTTCCGGTCTCGTTCTTACTCAGAAGATAGCCCAGGACACTTAAGAAGAAGGTATGCCAGTCTATTGCCAACCGGACTTCGGTCGAGTCGCGCTGGCCCGAATAGGACCCGGAATCGAAGGCGTCCTGGAGACAGCAAGTCCTTCACCGGCTGCCTATAGCGGCCGGTTCAAGTATGGGAATTTGGCACAATGAGCGATCCGCTCCAACACATGCGAGTGACGCGATGTCAGTACCCAATAGGCCAAGGGTGCTTTAGTTCCGGGCGAATCCACTGCGCCCAAGGGGAATGCAGCCTTCCCGTTGATTTTCACTACATCTATGACTGCGGATCAACCAATCCGCAGCCGTTGCGGGACGCGATCGACAGCTACCGGAAGCGAACGACGTTTGTCAATGCTCTGTTCGTCTCGCACTTCCACGTCGACCACGTGAACGGCCTTGATCGGCTGCTTGGCGCTGTAAGGGTCGGCACTGTCTACGTTCCCTATGTAGATCCGGTCATGCCGATCTTGGATCTCATCGAAGCTGAAGCGGAGGGTGCGCTCTCGGCATCCCTAATCGAATCGAGAATCGATCCCGAGGCGTGGTTTGGGCGAAGGGGCGTTTCCCGGGTCGTGCGAGTCCTTGCGTCGGGTGATGAGGGGGCACCGGCCGCCGAGACGGAAGATGGCGGCGATCAAGGGCCGGACGGACGAGAGTCACCCCCGGGAGAGATTCCGTTCAATGCTGACTTGCCAACCTCTGGTCGAACCAGCGTAAGGGCCGAGCGCTCGACCATACCCTCCGGAACTCCGATTGGTATTGCCAGATTGCGACAGGGTCACCACTGGATTCTCGTCCCCCATGTCGATCCGGCTCCGGCTGGCCACAAGAAGGCATTCATCAGGGAAATCAGAAAAGCACTCCAACTAAGGCGCCGGGAGAGGATCACTTCAACGAGGCTGGCCGATGCGCTGAGGAATCCGACCGAGATCCGAAATCTCCGGAACTGCTACGAGAGAATTGTCGCCGGTGGGTCCCGCGGCCGTCACAACCGCGTTTCGATGTCCCTTTATTCGGGTCCCGCAGGAGGGAAGAACGCGCCGTCTTGGCTCTACGGGATCGTTGCGCGCTCCGCTAGCTGGCCACGTTGGTGGTTCGGGGCTTCTGAGTTGGTGTTGTCGCCTGAAGCAGGGGGGGCGGTAGGGTGGATCGGGACGGGGGACGCCGCACTGAGTGACGAGAGCGTGCGTAGAGCTTGGCTAGGCACGTACCGACCATTCAGCCAACACCTATCAACGATGCTTCTGCCGCATCATGGCTCAAGACACAATTTCCACCGGGAATTGCTCGACTTCCCGAATCTGCGCCTTTGTCTTGCTTCAGCGGGTGCTCGGTCGCGATACAGACATCCCAACCGGTCGGTCATTGGCGAGATCCTGAACCAAGGAATGGGCTTTTGTCACGTGTCAGAGCGCATCCACACAGGAATTCAGGAAGATATCTGGTCAAGCTGAACCCGCTCCGCGACACCTCGAGTGGTCGTCTACCTGGACCGATCTGCATGGCTCACTGGGTGGGGTCCGATCCAGACGTTCAGCAGTTTTCGGTTCGCGATAACCCGCTGGGCGAATCAGTCGGGAACGGCTCCACGGCACACCTCGTCAACCATGGCCCTCCCCGGGGTGTCGAGCTAGTCTGAGAACCGACTCCACACGTTGCGGGCGAGCTCGCTCCGGAACGCCGTTGGCGTGTAGCCCGGGAGAGTTTTCCGCGTACCACTCAGTTAGCCTCCGTGCCGTCCCTGGGTCGACAAGAACCGTTCGAAGGGCTCTTGAAGCACTGTTCTGCTTCTGGGCACATCGCTCGACGAGGCAGTAGTCCGGCTGCGAACCAACACTTGGCCTGTCATGAACCGAACTGTGCCCCAATCGCAATCGTCCCTTTCGGACAGGCTCCATCAGCGTCGGAGCAGCTTGAACCTCCGACAGAGCAACCGCCAGCATTCACGCAAGTTGCGATGCGGCGTGGGTGTGCCCCGCTCGGTTGCTAGTCCCGGGGGTGGTAGTCTCCACTCTAACGCTGACTTCGTCTGGCAATCCCGGGCACCTTCCAGAATTGGCGGGACGCCCGGTTCCGCTAGAGCTTCATCGAGCTGTCCTTGGGTGAGACCATCGACGCCAGAAAGCCTAGCCCCAGAAAGCCTTATCCCCTCTAGACACGTGTCGCGAGGAAACCAGACCCGACGCAGGTCAGCTCCTCGGAGATCCAAGACATAATTGCCGTGGCGTTCAAGCTCTCGTCCTTTGGCAGTTCGTCCTCCCACGGAAACCATGATGACTTGGATGTCTTCGCGTGGCGAGGGCGGCGGCTTGACTCCGCCCTCGCTGCCGTCGCTCGCCAGTGGTGCGACGTATTCCACCGGGTGACGAACGAAGGCCGCGAACACTCGCATCACCTGAATGTGGAAGTCATCGGGATGGTCGCGCGCCATCTGGTCGAGGACGTGAATTGCTCCAAGTCGAATAGACAGCACGTTGCTATGGAGCATTTCGGCGGCGTTCTGATATCGTCCTTCGAGGTGGCTCCGCTGGGCTGTCGCCGACTGCTCTCGGGCGATCTCCAGTTGCCGTTCGGCGATGAGACTGCGCCAGATCGCCAGGACGAACGTGACGAGCGCTCCAGCAACCAGGATGCTGTTTCGGATCACCACGCTCCGGATTTCTTCGCCGTCTTCGGTGAGCCAATCCCAACAACGAACCGTGAGTGCGAGGCAGGTGACCGCAAGGCCAGCCGCCAGCAGCGGAGCCAGCCAACGTAGAGAGGACAGCTGTTGTGATGCCATGATTTCGCCTGCAGGTGCCGTTTCGTCAGCGGTTCGCGACAGCCACAACGAGAGCTCTGGAGCCAAGCCAACTACGCCTTCATGCGCTCAATTGCCAGCTTACACGCGATGTCGAGACCTGCCGACCGCTTGGTCCAGTCCCAAGATCGTCGCAACAGATTCGCCTTCGATCTGTTCGGAACCCTCCGTCCCTTGAGTTCTCGGAAGGAGCAGAGGTGCCGGATGGAGTGCATCTGAGTCCAGTGCCGAGTTGACGAACCAGCAGGCGCTGGTACTTGGTGCCCGTCGCAATCCAGAACCGTGCGGAACTCGCCGCGCGACGTGGTGGTTCCGGAGGGGGGAGGCGCGCTGTTCTACGAAGCTGGGCACGTCGTCCGTGCCGAACGATTCTGGATCCCTTCAGTGCCGCAGCGGCATCCGCTTCCGGCTACGCTCACGCAGGGCAATCGTCGGCCCCGCTACGGTAGCGCCCGTTCTGGAAAGACCTGCGCACCAAACGGTTCCGCTCCCCAAGGGGTCACCCTGACAGTTGCGGCTCGAGCGGGGCGATAGTCCCAGGCAACGGCCTGTGCGGCCTACCACGAGGCACATAAGGGTATCGCCTGTCGCAATCCTCGCAGCGCCAGATTGGCTGGCGACGGATTGGTGGACATTCAATGAGTGTCATAGGTGCAGCTTCACTGCACTTGCGTAGCCGGTCCGACCGACGCATCTGCGCCAGCTTTACGAAAAGGGGAGGTCATGAACCTCGAAACCCAGTCGTTACAATTGCGATTCAGACTCGAACTCGGCGTCGTCTGCCTTTGCATCTTCGATCAATGTTTCCAACTGCCGAAGACCTCGCTTCGACCAGAGGCGGACGGACAGGCGCGGATGTCGTAGCAACTCCTCGAAGATCGGTTGGTAGCGGCTGAAGTAGGGCGCTAGCGAACCGACGTACGAGATCGTCAACATGTTCCGAGCGAAGCCGTCCAGTACGCGGTCACAATCGCCGAACTCATCGATCAACCGGCGGGCGAGCGGGTGCAGCCGCGAAGTTGTCCCACCCTGATCATCTGCAAATATTGGAAGAACGGCGGCAAGGAACGGAGGTGCCTCCGCCGGGTTGGCGCGGCACCACGCAATCATTGTCGATTCCGGAAGCTGAAGGATAGCGGGATCTTTCCTGCCACGAACATTCGGAGTGCCGAGCATGAATTCAAGCTGCCAGGCGCGCTTCTTGTTAGAGACGATCTCCTGCCCAAGCACTGGCCAAGTGATCTCGGGGAAGTCCTTGAGTAATGAGGGCAAGAGCGGCTCGATCACACGCTCCGTTGATCGATCGTCCGGGGATCGCAGCCTTGTCGCAAGAATCAATGCCAGCTCACAGGCATCGGCATCGTCACGCCCCTTGCTAAGCAACCACCTCATCACGAGTTTGAATCCGTAGCTGGTGTGTGCCGGAATCGGCCAATTCCCGATGTTTTCGGCGACCCTCAATATATGTCGACGATGCCGATTCAGCGGGTCCCCTCCTCCACGGGAAAACGTGCTGAGCAACTCAACACAGACGGTATAGGATTCAGCATCACGATCAAGCAGGAAGTCGAACAACTCGGCTACCGAGTCCTCGGACGCTCTTGTAAGGGCGCTTCCAGCCAGCCACTGAAAGAGCATCGTGGGCGAGAGGTGCTTGAACCTGAGTGCGGAAATGACTAGCGCGACGTCAGAATCCGTGACGCCGAGACGCCCGCTGATTAGCGGGAGCGCCGGCGCAAGTATCGGCGATTCAGCTGCTTCTTGTTTAAGAGCGGCAATCGTCTCGGTCGCGTCGGTCCCCTTATTCGCGATGCCCTCCAGAAACCCGACCAGCAAGGAGTAGTTTCGATCATCCTTCGGCACCTGGGCAATCGCTGCTTTGATCGAGTTGAGCAGGGCCAGCGGGTCTCGGACATATTTGGCAACCGAAAAACCGAAGTGGCCCGTCTTCCGCTGCTCTCCTTGGCACAGCATCTGAAAGTGTCGTTTCAGTTCGCAGGGGTCTCTTGCGAGGCTGCGCGCGAGCCCTTCCACTTCCATCGATTGGCGCGTATCGAGTTCCTCTGGCTCCAACCGCTCCTCGGAGGGGTAGTCCCATGGCATTTCCTTGACTAGAAACTTGAGCCGGTCTTCGACGGTGCGGGGCTGGAAACTCTCGATGAGCGCCTGAACTCTCGCCGAAAGCTCGTCGTCGCCCAGCTGGTCGGCATCGTAAGCAATGAAATGCCGCAGGCTTTCCGTTGCCTCTGGCCAAGGGGCCTGCAGGCGATCCCGGACCTCAGCCACTATCCGCTCAACCGTGTCGATTAGCCCAAACCCTACCATCGAGCGGAACTGGTCGAATACGCCAATTCGCGCTGCCGCACCAACCTCGTCGGCGCGGAGGGCGATCGCGCCAAGGCGAGTTGCGCATTGGCGCACATAGTCCCTTGCCGCTTCGTGTGTCGGCGGGCGCCACGACTCAAGGGCTCGACCGGCACCTCGTACTTCAGGTCCGACTTCTCTTGAGAAGTGGTCAGTCTGAATACCCTTGATGAGAGCCTTCACGACTACACACAACTGGATTGGGTCTTTCGAATCGGCTGCTTCACCAAGCATTGCCAACCGCTCCTCCGCACCCGCCGCCGTATTGCCCAGGACCACGGGGAAGAGCGCAGAGAACTGCCCCGTGGCGTTGTTAGCCCACGATTCATTCTCGTGGGTGGCTAGGCGGAGCAGCAGTCTAGCTCCGACCACAAACGTCTCTCGGTCAAACGCAATCTTCTCAAGCGCCCGTACGATGTCACGACGAGTATCGTCACGGACTGAGTCAAGTTCGACTTCAGAAAGTGCTCTCTCCACAAGTGCAGCGACGATGTCTGGGCAAACCTCCGCCAACGAACACAGGAGCTGAGCGTTGCCAGTCCGTGAAACCCCGCTCCAGCCCACTAGGCAGCCGTTCGGGCGACAGACATGCTCCACCACCCGGGTTGCGATCTCCGTCGTGTTCAGAAGCGCTAGCTGCCGAGCGGCCATGATCCTTGAATCCGGACTCGCCGCTCCAGCTAGCACTTGGTCCCAACGAGCGGGTTGCCAGTCTTCCCATTGACGTTCTGCTAGTCTCAGCGCAATTGGCCTCGGCCATATAGCAATGTTTCGACCGTTTCGCTTGGCAACGCCGCGGCGGACTAGCTCCCCTAGTGCGGCGTGAAAGTCCTCGGCCGAAAGCCCACGACCCAGAGACGAGATCTCGTGTCCCCAATCAGATCCTGAATCCGAGTACCGCACAGCCCAGAAGACTGCGAGCAACCTGGCGGTCCTGAGGATCATGTCGCGCTCGTGGGATTCGCTACCGAGCACGAATCGGTCGACCAGATCCGACTCCGTCGCATGGGCCAGGGGCTCGTTCGCCTTCCGCGCCGCGCAGACGAGCATTGCGATCTTGGGGAATCCCTCAGAAAAACGAGCCACTCTTCTTTGGTCCCATTCGGGAAGCTCAGGGGCCTCCCGGCGAACAATACCCTCAACAACCGAAGCCGGGGCTCCGCTAACACTGAGTGCCTGCTTTGGAGTGCGGCCATCAGGGACTTCGTTCTCAATGGTGACCAGAGACAACTGGCTGCTTGCCCGCTGAGCCATGGACGCGACGTGACGACGCGTCTCGGTCGTGCAATCGTCGACCACTACGACGGCCCGCTTGCCGCAGTCGGCTAGGTTCTGAACTGCCCGTCTAACGTCTACTGGGCCCGACTCTGACTCAACCGCATACAGGACGCTGTCCTTCAGGGCGATTGTGCGATTCTTGATTGCTCCAAGGGCTTCGAGGGTTAGACGAGACATTCCGATTCCAGATCGGCCGACAACGCGGGCAATCCCGCCCGGCTTGTCGATGGTCTCTCGGAGGTATGTCGCCAAACGCCCCATTCGCTTATCTGGTACGTACGGCGAAGCTTGATGCTCGTGCCGTCCGGCCCAATTCGCCCAAGAACGAAATGGCCCGAGGAGCCCCGGCTCCACCTCTTCGAGGAGCCAGGTTGCAACAGACGGATATTGATTCACCCAATCCGCAATCTGGTCGGCGTCCCGGAACTCAACCTGATCATCGCGAACAGACAGACCTGATGCTCGGAGCGCATCGAAGATACGACGGACTCGATCAGCAATCTGCCGCTGGGTGTAACTCCGTGCGCACAAGACGATGTAGACACCGCCCTGTTCGATGGCTTCTCGGACCATCGCCTTGACGGAGCCGGACTTAGTCCGAACCTCATTCGCCGCTTTCGCTGGAGTTACGCCTCCAGTCTTGAGCTGAAATTGGCATAACCGCGCTGGAAGGTAATCGGTTTGAGACGGGCCCTCCGTCCACTCAATCCGTCCGTCCTCGCCCCCGTCAGCGGTTGTGATGGCACCGGAGACGTGCACTCCGGATAACGGAATGCCAAGAGACCGTGCTTCTGTATTCAACAGCCTCCTTAGTAGCTTTGGAAGTGTCCGTTCCGTAAGTTCGGATACGTGGGATCCGCTCGTTTCAACAGGGCTTGGCCTTGAATCTGCCACAGGAGGTGTCGCCTGGTCTCCCAATCTCCTCAGCGCTCCAGGATCCGCCTCTAGGATTCGAAGCAGGCGCACTACGGATGCAGCGGGCGTCACGACTCCACACTCGTACTTCGAGAACGCCCTGGGCCCGCCGCCGAGAATCTCGCCGGCTTGAGTCTGCGAAAGGCCCAGGCTTTCGCGAATCGCACGCACCTCCGCTGGAGAGATGGTCGGCTTTCCATACTTCATTGGTCAGTTCTCCTCATTTGACTGTCATGCGCCAATGTGGCCAATAAATCAATAAGTAACTACTCAGGCCCCTTCTTGATTGCTTGTCTTTTCGCCTGACGTCACGCGAATCAATGCTTGCGCTTGTATCCGGTCAGGTTTCGAACTGTTGTTCGTTTCGGGAACCGCCCTGGCCGGCCATCAGCGGCCTTGCGGACCCAGCGGATGGTTCGCTTGACAACCGTGCTGGGTGCGCCTATGCTGCTGAGTAAGGACTCCTTCTGGAGTGGCCGCGGCGATGGGTGCATGGTACGGATCGAAGGCGACCTCGGGTCTGTGCCAGGCGCTGATCGCGGCCATGCCGCCGCATGCCACCTATATTGAGACGCATCTCGGCGGCGGTGCGATCATGCAGCGCAAGCCGCCCGCCCTGCGCAACATCGGCATCGATCGCAACGCCCGCTCGATCCGCGCGTTTGGCTGCGCGTACGAGGTGGAACTGGTGCACGGGTGCTGCCACCGCTTCCTGTCCGCATTCCCGTTTGTCGGCGACGAGCTGGTCTACTCCGACCCGCCCTATCTGCAGCGCACCCGCAAGTCGCAGCGCCGCTACCGCTACGACTACACGCAGGCCGATCACGAAGCACTGCTGGCGTTGCTGCAAGGCCTGCCCTGTGCGGTGATGCTCTCCGGCTACCCCTGCGAGCTCTACGAGCGGGCTCTGCCCGACTGGCACAGTCTGTCGCTGCAGGTGATGAACCAGGCCGGGGTGGTGACCGAGAAGCTCTGGTGCAACTTCGCGCCGGGGCGCCCGCACTGGCACCGTTATGCGGGCCAGAACTTCACGCAGCGCCAGTGCATCAAGCGCAAGGCCGCCAACTGGGCCAAGCGCTACGCGGCCCTGCCGCCGGGCGAGCGGCTGGCGGTGCTGGCCGCCCTGCTGGCGGTCGAGGCCGAGTGATGCCGACCGTCAACGACAAGTACCTGCGCGCGGAACTGCAGGGTGCCAAGCAGCAGATCGCGGTTCTGCGCAAGAGCGGCAAAGTGTCGCCCGAAGCCGACGCCGTGTTCCAAGTCCTGATGCCCTTGCTAACACTGCTGCTGGCGGTCTTGCTCGAAAAGACCACCCGCAAAACCAGCCGCAACTCCAGCATCCCGCCCTCGCAGATGGACGAGGAGGACGCCACCGCGCAGCGCGCCAAGCCGGGCCGCAAGCCAGCCAAGTCCAACGAGCTGACCAGCCCCAACCTGCAGAAAGTTACCACCGAGGAAATACGCACAGTCGAGGCCTGCGACAGCTGTGGCGGCGATCTGTCGGAGGTCGCTGCGCTGGAGCGGGAACGCCGCATCCTGTACGACATCGTGTTTCAGGTCATCGAGCAGCGTGTCGAGGCCGAGGTCAAGCAATGCCCCGACTGCCAGACCCGCAGCAAGGCACAGTTCCCCGCCAACATGCCCGGGCCGGTGCAGTATGGCACTGGCTTGCAGGCTTTCATCATCAACCTGCTGGTGGCCCATATGCTCTCGCTGCGCCGCACCGTCGAGCTGCTCAAGGCGCTCTCCGGCCTGCGCTTGTCCGAGGCCACCTGCCTGGGCTACATCCGCCGCCTACAGGCGGCCCTGCAAGCTTGGGAAACCGCCGCCAGCGCCCACCTGCTGGCCTCTCCGGCCTTGCATGCCGACGAAACCGGCCTGCGCGTGGACAGCAAGAACCATTGGCTGCATATCCTCACCGATGGGACCCTGACGCTGAAGTTCCTGCATCGCAAGCGCGGCAAGGCAGCCATCGAGGCGATCGGCCTCATCCCCCGCTTTCGCGGCACCTTGGTGCACGACTGCTGGGCCTCGTACCTTAGCTACGAGCAATGCCAGCACCAACTGTGCGGAGCCCACTTAGTCCGTGAACTGACATTCCTTGTCGAGTCCAACAAGTACCGCTGGGCGCGCCTGCTGAAAGCCCTGCTGCAAGAGGCCTGCCGGAAAGTCAATCGCAGCCAGGCCAAGGTCTTGAGCGCAGCCGCCCGCAAGGCCTTGCGCAAGCGCTACCGCACCATCCTGACCCAAGGCGCCAAGGAATTGCCCGCGATCCCGCCGCGCACCAAGGGCCAACGCGGGCGGCTCGCCAAATCCGATGCCCACAACCTGCACGAGCGGCTCGCCAAGCACGAAGCGTCCGTGCTGCGCTTCCTACACGACCCGGATGTGAGCTTCACCAACAATGCCGCAGAGCGCGGACTGCGCATGGCCAAGGTGAAAATCAAGGTCTCGGGCTGCTTTCGAACCCAAGCCTACGGCGCGGCCTATGCCCGCATCTCCTCCTACCTGCAGTCGATGGCCGCGCTCGGCTACAATCCTCTCGTCGCCGTCCAAATCGCGCTCGCCGGCCACGCTGTCGACACGCTCAATGCACACTATGGCCCGACCCCAACGCAAGACGCCTGAGACGTTCCTCTGATTGTCAAGTCGACACCCACCTGTGTCCGCTGGGTCCGCAAGGCCGCCGCTTGCCGGTCAGGACGGTTCCCGGCCCGCGACAGGATCTCCACACGAACAACCATTCGAACGCTGGCCGGAGATCAGCGCAAGCCTTGATCCGCGGGACGCTAGGCGAGAAGACAAGTAGTCGAAGGGGCCTGAATAGTTACGCCGCCGACGACAATTAGAATTGCCGGTTTGGCCTCGGCGGCCGGACGGGGGCGCGGAGGGGGGCTCTGGCCTCCCCCACCACAAACCGCTCCAAGAGATGCAGTCGGAGTGGGTGAGGAGGCCCGGAGGGCCCGGGGTTCTGGGGGGCGCGCCCCCCAGAACATTTCTGGCATACATGTTTTGACCAGGCTGCGGATCGTGCTGCCAGGCACCCGTCTCCCGTGGCGGCATGCGAGCGGACTGGCCATGCCTGGCGCAACTCCTGCGGGACTGTCTGGCAAGCACTCCTGTTGCGACCGGTGCGGCAGTATGGAGCATGGTAACGTTACCATGGGCGGTGAGCCCGCCGCCACGCACGGATCCGGAGGGCAACGGTATGGCTTTGACGAACGCAGAGAAACAGCGGCGCTATCGCGCCCGGCGCCGGGAGGGGGCGCGGCCGGTCCGCTATCGCCGTCCGCAGGACCGGCGCTCGAA
>MKWU01005173.1_pt1 | contig 14451 bp, 20 predicted proteins | sample 809101 | NCBI WGS metagenome assembly MKWU01 (sample SAMN05860141, study PRJNA318959) | sponge metagenome | host: Aplysina aerophoba | place: Slovenia: Piran, Adriatic Sea, Gulf of Piran | collected 2013-05-07 | reverse complement strand
AGCGCGGCCCGACGTGCGCCGCCAGGAAGTGCTGGTCGAAGTCACCGCCGGGGTATTCCCGCACCGCCACGTCAGAGCCGACGCGCAGACTGAATTGATCGCTTAGCGGCTGTTGATACTCGCCCCCACCCCACACTGACAGGCCGAAGCCGGACTCAGCGCCCACGTCCCCCTCTCGGGTGAAGGGAAGGCGCCCGAACACCGTGTCGATGTAGATGATCTCGCTCTCGGACGCCGCGTTGAGGTTTGAGTCCGGGGCGACAGCCATGCCGAAGTAGCCCGTCAGGCGCTTGCGGGACTGCATGACGGCCAGGAACTGCCGGATGTTGTTGGCTACGGGCGGCGGTACCCCACCGGCCAGCACGGCCTCGAAATGCCGCCGCGCCAGGCCGTCCTGTCCATTGAGAAAGAATACCCGGGCCAGTTCGAGCCGCACCCGCACGAGGCCCGGACGGTCGACCAGGATGGCGCGGAACGCCTCGATGGCGCTGTCGTAATCGCCCGCTTCCGACGCCTCCATGCCGAGAGTAAAGAGTTGGGCCGTGCGTCCTTCGACCGTGGCGTCCCGTTCGTCCCGCGCCTGGGCCATCGTCGTAAGCACAAGGCACGCCACCACGGCGGCCAGTAGCATTCGCATCGGTTCCTCGTTTCGGGATTGGGCATTGGAGGACCGCACGGGAGGGAGACTCGTTTCGTGCGGCCCTGCGCGCACCGGGCGGCGGCCAAAGGCCGGGAGAGCCCGCCGGGCGCGCGATTTCGCGGTATGTCGGGCAGGTACCGCGTGGTGCGGCAGGGTAGGGAGTGCTGGGGTTTGGAAACATTTATTCTGCCCCCCCCATGAAAGCTACTCGGCTATTGTGGAAGGGGTTATGGACTTTACATCAAGAAGGTCAAGGGACCCAGATGACTCGCCTGACGAAAGTTGTATAACTATCGCGCCGTAATAACTGTCAGGTGGTTGCATAGTCGCAGCATTATTACCGGCATTAATTTGCTCCAGATATCCCTCATGTTCCGTGCCATCCGTCAGTACAACTTTGAGGCGGGGACTTACTTGTAAAGCTGTCCAGAGTTCTTCGCGTGTTCTAAAAAGACGTTCAACTTCAGAAGCATCCTGTGTATATCGTGGCATTGCGTCTTTCCTCCAAATAGGTTTCACAGTATCCAGTAGCGCTCAATTCAAGCACTGGTATTCCAGGCGAAATGTCAACCATACGCAGCTGCCGGAAAAGGCAACGCGGCCGACGCATATGTACTCCATACGTTTGAATTTTGCGCCTGAGTATGACCATTCTTCACATATTCCTTGGGCGCTTTCTCTCCCGGCTTTCGTATCAACTAAGATAAAGGGTGCCGACGGAGTTTCCAGAATGACAATATCTTCATGGGGCCTGCCGTCGCCGACAGGCAAAGGGGGCAACATGCAACCGTTTATCGTTAAGAGCAGAACACCGGCAGCCAGCCATCTCATCATGGCAGATTCCTCCGGTCAGATTGCACTTCCGTAAAATCTCCCCATGGCACTGTCGCAAAAACATGGCGCCCCCACCGCAATTGCATAAGCCATCCGGCAAGAACCTTGGGGTGTTAAACAGACAGTAGACAACATATCTCGGTATTGCTGCCTCAACTCCCTTGTGCCGCCAGGATTGGCCTCAAAATAGATAGAGTCATCAGACCTGTACACCTCCACATCGACACCTGCACCGCCCTGGGCATCGCCAGAGTTGCTTTGGGCGCCGCCGCCTCGAATACAACCGGCCAGCATAAGAACAACCAGCGAAATCATCAGAAGCCTTATCATTTGCTCCCTCCTTAGTTCTGGATAAAGAAGAAAAGGATGACGACGATAGCCAAAATCAGAACTCCGACGACACTCCTCAACATCCAGACCTTGGCACTCTCAATTTCTACCTTTGTCGCCAAGTTGGGGATGGTAGATTCGAGGTGAGCGATTCTGTCCCAATTGTTAGTTTTACGATTGTTCTTTGCCATATCTCATGCACCCCTTCCCCTCAATTCCGCCAACATCACCAAGCCCGACCCTCCCTTCACCCAAGCCGCAGAGCCGCGCATCCCAACCCTGCGGCCCCCTGCGCTCCGGCACCACCCGGTGAAGGGTCCGGGTGTTCAAGCTCGGCCAGCGCGCAAACCGTCGCGTTTCGTTACCTCCGCCCGCCCCGCCGAGCCGCCAACCCCGCCGCAACGAACATGCCGGTGCCGCACACCACGGCCCACGCGATCAGCGCGTTTTCGACCGCCGGGGTCAGGCGGAACGTCAGGGCCGCTTCGACCACACCGCCCCACGCGCCCATCATGGCCGCTTGTACCAGAGGCCGATCCACACGACCAAGACGGTGCCGATCAGCCCGCCGATCAGTTCTTGTACGAAGGTTTCGCGCAGCGGAATAATCACTCTGTAGTCGTTCCCATTTCTATCCCGCCTTCCATTTGCGACGGGCGGCCAGCCAACTCGATTACCCCGTCGCCCTGCGAAACGCCACGAATTGGGGTTGGATCAGGATTCGGACCATAAACCGAGTCTATCTCGTGATTTACCATCCTATTCGCCACGGACTTTGCGGTTTCGCAAATTCGATCGATCTCTTCGGGCGTATCACCGCCTGTCTTGCAATTCTCAATAAGACCGGCAATCACAGCAGAGGCGTATGCCCGCCACGCAATTGCACTCTCTTGCTCAGTCGGTCGTGCTGTCATGTCATCCCTCCGTCAGCTTCCAAAACAAACGGCCCGGCCAATCGTGAGCCGGGCCGTACGGGTATGGGTTGTCTACGGGCAGGCACCCGGAGTCGCAAGGTGCCTGCCCCAAGGGTTGCCGCCGGGATTAGGGGCGGCGGGGTTGGGGGTTATTCGGGAGCAACAAAAACGCCTTCGATGTAGTACTGGTCTACCGCATGGGAAAAAGTGGTGGCGGCGATCCCGTCGACTGCCGCTCCGACGAGAGGAGTACTGGTGTTATCTGCTGGATCTGACAAATGGCTCATGTTCTCGTCAAACCCATTGTTTAGGATCAGGGAGCCGGCAGCAACGCCTTCCTGGCCAGACTGATAAAACTGGCCGTCTATCATGGACGCGGCATGATCCACTGCGGTGCCTCCAGTGACAGCGGGCAGTATCATCGGCTTATCGAATCCGCCACGCGTGTCGATCTTCACGTCGTCGAACACATGTTTATGGCTTTGACCTGGGACAAAGCCGTCAACCGTAGCGGCCAAATTCGCAGCATCCTCGTTCTTGTTAAATGTAATCAGGAGGAGGACATCGCCCATGACTGAATCGCCGCGCCCTACCATTTGTCCGTTGTCCGGAGTGGCCGTTTCAGGGTCGAATGCGCTGCCTGGGTCAACTAGGTGAGCCCCAGTGAATTTCCCAGTCCAATAGGCAGTGCCTTCCCTGCCCATTGGCGCATCCATGGGAACGCCCACGATGGCCGTGTTAGCCATTACAGCACCGCCAGGCCTGCCGCTCAGGACGGCGAAGGCCGCCACGCCTTCGGCCCACAAGCCCAAGGTGCTAAAGGTGTTGTCACCAAAACCACCATAATCCGGTGCGACGCGGGCACTGAACGATTCGATGCCGCGGGCTTCATCGACGAACTCGGTGCCTTCCGGCAGGGCAAAGTCCATCGCGTCGGCACGGGTTTCGCCGTCAACGTCCGCATCCTCATTCCCAAGGATTGCGTCGAGGCCGGTCATCATGTCGCCTGTGGTACCGCCGGTGGTGCCGCCGGTGGTAGCCATCTGGCCGCCGCAACTGTTAGACAACGTGCACAACGCTACGGCATACCGTTCCGAAGTCGCCTCCAAGAAATCCCGCGTCTCAGCCAAAGCTGGACGCCTGTTATTGCGCAACTCCCGGAAATACTCCAACGCGCTCTCGGCCGTCAGGCCTTCGACGCTGAAATAAACGACCATGTCGGATTCCAACCCGACGTTGGTGTATTTGTTCGTCTCGCGATACTGCGTGGCGAGTTGGAGAATCACCATTCGGATTTTCTCGATTGTCGGGTTCGCGCCAATCATTTGGGAGAACTCACGCTCGACGTGAGGCGTAAACACCGTTTCCCATATCTTGCGGGTTTCAGCGTCTTCGGAGGACCGATCCTGTCCTGGATCATCGTTTTCCTCGTCGATAGTGCCGCCTGCCACGACGTCATCCACTTGAACATCATCGTCCCCAGTAGTGGTCCTGGCTGTCTCGGCAGTCGTTTGCGCCTCGTCAGCGGCAGTCAGGGCCGTGTCGGCCGTCATCTGTGCTGCGTCAGCCGGGGGCGATACGGCAAGCGCCAACCCCCGCGTAGCAGGCAACCAACCACCTTCGCGCAGACTTACGACATATTGCCACGCCGTTGCTTCAGTCGGCCTCTCGGCACCGAAATGGTTGTTCAAGTCGGCTTCGAGGCCTGCCAGCCTGTTGGGGTTGGGGACGCTCTCACCGGTGAGACCTGTCGCCCACACGGCGATTGCGGTGATCGCGTCTCTGACGTCTTGGATCGTCGGGTTTTCCGGTAGTTCGTCCCCGAACACTTCCATCAGCTTAGGCGTAAACGTGGCCTCCCACACCGCGTTAACCGCATCCTCTACCGTCAGGGCGTCCTCATCTTCTTCCATTGCCGTCATAGCAGCCGCCTGCGCGTCAGCCGCATCCTGCTTGGCCTGCTCGGCTTCGGCCTGCGCCGCGTCCGCCGCCATCTTTGCCGCATCGGCGGCAGCCTTGGCTTCGGCAATTGCCGCGTCGGCGGCCATCTTGTCGGCAGCGGCTTTATCGGCAGCAGCCTTGGCATCGGCAGCGGCCTTCTCTTCGGCAGCCATCAGGTCAGCAGCAGCCTTTTCCTCAGCGGCCTGCGCATCCGCAGCAGCCTTGTCGGCAGCCGCCTGCGCCATCTTGGCCGCATCGTCAGCCGCCGTAATGCGCGCCTGATCTTCGGCCGACAGCCCATTGTCGTCCCCGCCGCATCCGGCCAGCGCGAGCGCGCCGACCATCGCGAGCAACAGGACCAACTTCCCGATTGTCGTTCGTGTCATAACGGATAACTCCTTCTTACAGGTTGAAACCAGGTGTTAGTACTGAAAAGGCGGCGGGGTCGGTGCTGCGTCGCGTCCGGGGTCGAAAGCGCCCAGACACCGGGGCCAGCGGGGAGTTCGCGGAAACCGCCGACCCGGTGCCTGAGTGCCACACCTGGGATAAACGGAGTCACCGTTCCTACCACCTGATTGACAACAATACCCACTGACATTAAATTCGTCAACAGCAAACCCACCTACCCACCGGCACGCCACCACACACACGACAGGAGAACCGGCATGACGACGTACAGACGCGTAAGACCAAACGATCCCTCGCCCGGTAGCGAAGTGGGCGGAACACCGGGCCGCATGGGGCATGTCACGAAGTCGCAAATGAACGTGTCGCTGCCGCTCGCGCTGCACGAACGCCTGCGGGAAATCGCCTGGGGGGAGCGGCGGTCGCTGTCGAGCGTGGTGTGCGGGCTGCTCGATGCCGGGTTGGAGGGGCGGGGCCGGGGGGCGGCGGGGGAGGCGGAGGAGGCACGGCGGCGGGTTCGTGGGTGATTGCAGCCGGTAGGCAGGCTGACGGGTGGGTTGACATGTTGCCGAACAGCACTACAATACGATATGCACGACGACTACATGCGGCGCGGCCCTGCGGGGTCGTGGCGACATTCGAAACCCGTGTTTACAGGGGGTACGCTGTGAATACACAAGTGAACGTAATCCTGCCGGTCGACCTGGGCCAGAAGATCAAGGATCTGGCGTGGACCGAACGGAAATCGACCTCGGGGCTTTGCCGCGAACTGCTGACCCAGGCTATCAAGATCCGCGAGGGCGAAGGCAAGGACCGGCCCGAAGTCCAAGGGGGCGCGGTCGCCCGGGCGTAACGGGCGGGCCGTTGGGTACCGGGCCGACCCGGACGAGTGATGAGCATGGAACCCGAAGACAAAACCCACGTGACCATCGTGATGCCGCGCAGGCTGTACGAGCGGCTAAACAATATGCGGTGGGAAACGCACGCCCAGTCGTTTGCCGGGATGCTGCGCGACCAGTTGGAACAGTGTGTCGATCGGTACGAGGAGGAACGCGAAAAGACCGTTCGGTAGCGGCGGAAGGCAAGGGCGATGCACCTTCGGTATGTCCCGATTCGCATGACGGACGCGATGTTTGAGGAATCGAAGAAGTTTGCGGACGAGTGCCGTATCCCCCACGCCGAGTGGATCCGGCGCTGTATCTGCTGGGGCACGGTCAATCCCGAGTTCATCCGGGATAACAAGTGCCTGGACGAGTACAAGGTGCCGCCGCGCGGCAGGCCGAACGAAGAGTATTGAGGTTTTTCACGGTGGGCGGTTCGCTCGCCTTATTTTTGGCCTCGTAAAAGAACATTTACCATTCGTGGCCAACTTGCCGCCCGCCCGTACGGGTAGAGGGTTCGTTTACTTTGGAAAGGAGGGACTGGATGGCCGAAATGCAAGGTAACGAAGCGATCGCGCGGCTGGCCGGTGTGTTGCACGCCGCGCTGGTGGATCACTGCCGGGATGCGGACCGGCGCGCCCGGCTGCTCGACAGTCTGGAGCGCGGCGGGACGCTGGCCGACGCGCATCCCGAGGTCGAAAAGCTGTTCGGGCGGATGGGGCTTGCGTGCCTGGCGCATAGGGCCGGGGTGGAGACGGGGTCGTGACGGCCGCGAGGCACACAACCGGGGAACGGTCGATACATCGACCGATACATCGACCGTTCAACGACCGATTGATCGACAACGCAACGCCAGCGGAGGGGCGCGATGTCAAAACGTAGAAACGTTCCGTTCATCGCGTTTTAGGGTATCCGCCGGGTAAGGAGAGGGCATCGCTGCCGCCTCCTCCCCTCAGGTAGGGTCGAAAGCTGGCGCGGTGGCCACAGGGTCGGGGAGTTGCTGTTTGCCGGTGGCTTTCGCCATTGTCCGGTGCCTCAGTCCGGCCCTTAACTCCGTCTCCAACTTCCGCCACGTCGTACGCAGCATGCGGATTTCCCGCACTACGGTCGGGTAGGGCGCTGGCGCGCGCATCCTTTAGGCGGAGGGTTTCCACACCCGCCCTTTCGGTTACGAGGTGGGTTCACATTCCCGCCTTAGACCACGTTTCCAGCCGCCCTCCCTAAAATTCCGTACGTCGGGTTTTCCCCGGTACGGCTTCAAGCATCAGGCACCTGACAGTTCAGTACGGAGCCTTCCGCAGCGGCGTCGAGGTCAAGGCAGATCCAGCCATACCCCCGATCAAAACACCGCGTTTACTCCGCCCTTAGGCCATGCCGCCTGCCAATAGATATTCCGCCTCTGTGTGCGGAGCCATCGGCTGCAGCATCGCCACCTGAGCCCTGAGGCCCTCGCTCCTGCCGGGTTATGTTGTCCCGGCTATCAACGCTTGTCGGCCTCATCCGCCAGTCTGGAGACCTCCGATTCATTTCCCGGCACCGCCGGTTATAGACCCGGTCTTCGACATTCAAGGATCATCCTGTCTGATCCCCAGACCTTCCGGACTTTCACTGCTGTACTTTCGAGTATTGCCGCCTTCACTACGCCGGGAACCCTGATGCGTGCACCTCAGTTCTTCCGCACCAGCACTGGCCATCGGGCAGGAGTGAGCCCTTGGCAGTTCCGATTACCCCGCAAATCAGCTTCATGCGGGAGCGAGGTTTCGACGCTTAATCCGTTGGCTTTCGCTGCGGCCCTACTCTTTGCTTGCCCTCCGGGCTGATCAGACAGGAGCAGGCACGATGACCTCTCCGTCCCCCAGGACTTTTACATCCGGGCTCTCAGGTCACAGGGTCACCCCATGCGCCTGCCGAATATGACTACGGCGCCAAACTGAGAATTGCGCCGACGGGACTTTCACCCGTTAGTACAGCAGCTAGTCTCGCTGCACCACCCCTGTCAACGCTTCACCTGTCGCCTCGCGACGACCGGCGCATGACTCGGGGCGAGAGTGGTGGTTAACCTCTACTCTCTACCGGACTCTCACCGGCTATCCTCTGCCAGTTAGCCTGGCACACGCCTACAGGATCGCTAAAACGGCGCGCTGAAGTCGTACAACCGAGTTATACTGCTTAACGTAAATCTGGACACAAACCTTGCGATGACGCCAGAAAGTATGGACTGGAAAACAATCGGCAACATCGCTGCCTTCATCGGGATGTTGGTAGGAATGTTCATGATGTTCAACCAGATCAACGGGCAGCTAGACCGGATGCAGGCTGAGACCAACTCTCGTTTCGATCGCTTGCAAACCGAGACCAATGCCCGTTTCGACACGATGTTCGATCGCATAGATCGCGTGCAGTCGACGATCTCTACCCTTGATGGTCGTGTGTCAAGAATCGAAGGCTGGATTGAAGGCAGATTTGATAGCCAGAGTGTCGAGGCAACCGAGGAAAGTGAACAGCCGTAATTGTAGCGACCCAAAACTGCATCATCTCCTATCAGCAACCGATTGTCGACGAATATCCGGGAGCTTTCCGGCACACCCGTGAGTTCCTTTTCGAATGTAAGTTTCATGGGACCGGGCTGAGTTGACCGAGGCCTTGGGATTCCCGGCCTTCCTTACCTTCTCGATGACCTCCTCATACGATAGCCCTACGATGCGACCAAGGTCGTCCTCCTCTACGACGTAACATAACCAATGACAATAGGCTTCCCGCGCGAGGCTACGAGGTTGTGGGTCGATTTCGTCGTCGACTGTCCTGCCGCTCAGTAGCAGGATGGGCTGGTCGTCAAGGAGCGCGTCGAGATCGATACCAGGGTTGGTGACAAATTCCGGTGGGGCGCATACCGGATTGTCGCGGAAATAGAGGTCCCATGCGGCCTGTCGAACTGCCGCTTCCAGCTCGGGGTGGGGGTGCTGCGGTTCCGTCAACATTCCCGCCCAGAAGGGCATGTAGCAGAGATTCCATCCGGCTGTGAAGGCGTCTGGGTTCCAGGGATGTCCCCAGATGTGGCGAACGCTGTAGCCCGAAGCGCGTTCGAGGCGTCCGGTATAACTCTTCCAAGCCCGTTGGGCCGCGGAGTTGTCGTCCAGCCTGACTTCCCGCCCCTGCCATGTGGCGCAGTCGCCCTTGTCGAGTTTCGGATAGTGCTCACGGCTGTAGCGCGCCCGGTCCGGGTAATACGGTGTTTTCTGCCGAACCCTGTCCGGGGGGGCGAAATAGGAGTGCTCGAACGCGGCCCGGGAGATCGTTGTGTTGCCACTCCTGAAATAGTGTTCCAGCGATTCGATCGACGATACCAACCCACCGTCATGTATGCGGGTTTTTACCAAGATGATGTCCCTTTCGCGTATTAGAGTTTGAACCGAGGCGCATTAGGGCTTTGCGATGAAGGGGTGAAACGGTGCGAGGCTATCCACTAGGTTTGGTTTTTGTATTGTGCCTTGCGGTGTTTGCCGCAAGCGCGACGGCGGACACGTCAAGCAGTAGCGATGTTGTAAACCCCAAGACTTATGGGAACTGTCGGGTACAGACTTCGGTAGACATGCTGACGGATGAGGTAACGCATCTTCTGATGTGTGCAGAAGAGACATTTCTGGATGCCACAGGCGTAGCTATCGCCGCATTAAAAGGCGGAATCTTGATGACCATGCTAACCAAGGGCGTGATGTTTCACCTTAATGAGGAAATCCCGGTGGCCTTCCGCATTGACAAAGGCAAGCTTAGAAAAGGGCAATGGTATTGGGAAGGGAACGGAGCCTACACATTTGATGAGCATATCGCTACGGTCTTGCTGAATGAACTACCCACGGGCCGCCGCATCGCCATTCAAGTTGGGGAAGAAAGCGGCCACGTGGTGCTGGACGGATCGGCTGCTGCAGTGAAAGATTTTTTGGGCAGGATAGGTAGGCAGTAATGATGTGTCGTCGCCTCAGTTCGATGTTCGTCTAAAGCAAGAGAGTATCCAAAAGGGGTGTCATCGTGGCTTGGACGTCGAAAGCGAAACAATGGGCGCTGTGGAAGAGAGCGCAGCATCGGGCGAGTAAGCAGGCAGGCTGCGCCTGCGTTGTCAGGTCGCCGCGAGGAGACCGGCGACACCGACCGCACCGCCAGGGCGTCTGAACCGCTTGCTGTCTTGGTTAAGAACCAAAATTGTTCCATTGCTATCTTGCGACCTGAAGTCGCTTCTCTTGAGTGATTCCCCAAAGGAATCCCGGTTAGTGTGTAGACCGGTCGCCAGCCCCACATGCGCTGCTGGTAACGGCGGGGTGTGAAGCTGGGGCTAAAAGCCCAATGGCGAGGATAACCATCATCCGACCCAGGGCAAGGCGAAGATCGACAAGGTGAACGATTGTGAACCTTCGCTGGACGCGTCGTCACGGAAAGCCGCCGAAATGATGGCTGAAACGGCGGTGATGAGCCGCACGTGAAAAGGGAATGATAGTGCCCTGCGCACACACCACAGGCTCCGGCGTACAGAAGGCACCTGCCCCGATCATTTCTCAGGGATGCGGAACAGGGCAACCCCGTTGCGGTCTGGCCGTCAGGCCAGTAACCCGACCGCGAGGAAAGGCCAAGCCCTCAGCGGGAACAGGAAGTTGCAAAAAGCGAACGCCAGCCGCCGAAAGGCAAGGGAACCCATAACCTGCTGGATAGGGCTCATGCCCAACCCGAAAGGGTGCTGACGTGCAACGGGTGAACCGGCCATAGGACGCAGCGAAGATGACTCATCTCGGTGGATGTTGGATGCAGCAAAAGGCTGCAAACAGAGCCGGGACGCCGGCTTCATGGGGTGCCATCAACTGGCGTCGCAGCATGAAGCGGGTGCGTCACCTGAGGCAACGTATCTATAGGGCCTCACGGCAGGGTAACCACAAGCAACTACGGTCCCTGCAGCGTCTCATGCTGAGAAGCCGAGCCAACCGCGAACTCAGCGTTCGTCGGGTGACGCAGACCAACAAGGGACGCTTGACGGCTGGTGTGGACAAGCTGGTGGTGAAAACGCCGCAAGCCAGAGAGGCGCTGGTGGAAGAAATCAGTCAATACCAGCCCTGGAAGGCCAAACCGGCAAGACGAGTGTACATCCCAAAGGCAAATGGCAGACAACGGCCGCTTGGCATTCCAACGGTGCTTGACCGATGCATGCAGGCCGTCGTGAAGAATGCCCTGGAACCCGAATGGGAAGCTCGCTTCGAGCCATGCTCATACGGATTCCGCCCCGGCCGAGGCTGTCATGACGCCATGTCTCGTATCTACATGCTGTCAAGAGCCAACACCCGAAAGAAATGGGTGGTAGATGCAGACATCAAAGGAGCCTTCGACAACATCCGGCATGCAACCATTCTGGAGGCATTAGTCGGATTCCCTGCCCGACATCTCGTCAGGCAATGGTTGAAGGCGGGAGTTGTTGACAGGGGCGTGTTTACGGAAACGGTCAGCGGTTCGCCACAAGGCGGGATCGTTAGCCCCGTGCTATTGAACATCGCCCTCCATGGAATGGAATCGGCTGTAGGCGTCTCTTATCGACAGATGGGGAACACCTATGCACTCAGCAGCAGACGTGCGCTGATCCGGTACGCCGACGATCTTGTGATCTTCGCCGAAACACGCGAAGACGCGGAGTTGGCGAAGTCGGAGATCGCACGATGGCTCGCAGGCAGAGGATTGGAACTCTCACAAGAGAAAACCACGATCTGCCACCTCAGGGAAGGGTTTGACTTCCTGGGGTTCAACGTGCGCCATTATCCTAAGTCGAATACAAAGACAGGGTACAAGCTGCTAATCAAGCCGAGCGTGGAATCGGTCAAGGACTTCAAACACCGCATGAAGCAGGAATGGACGGCTCTGGTCGGCCACAACGTGGAGGCGGTGCTCAATAAGCTACGGCCCGTTCTGCGAGGATGGGTGAACTACTTCCGTACCCAGGTCTCAGCAGAGACATTCAAAAAGATCGACCATTGGATGCTCCAACGAGAATATCGCTGGTGTAAACGGACCCATCCGACCAAATCATGGAATTGGATCGTCCAGACTTACTTCGGCAAGTTCCAAGTTGGTCGCCATGATAAATGGGTGTTTGGGAATCCCAAGACAGGGAAACACCTGCCCCATCTGTCATGGACGCCGATCCAGCGGCATATCGTGGTCCGCCACGATGCGTCGCCAGATAACCCCGCACTGCGTTCCTATTGGGAACAGCGAGAGACCAGGAAAGCGGAGCTTCTCGCGACTTGGCGACAGCGGAAGCTGGCCAAACAGCAGAACGGACGCTGTCCGATCTGCTACGACAGCCTGCACAACGGGGAAGAGCTTCACGTTCACCACGTTATTCCGAAGTCCCAAGGCGGGGAGGACACCGTTTCAAACCTGACGCTGGTTCACCTGTACTGCCACCAACAGATCCACCAGAGCAGAAAGGTGAAGGTGTAATCGGTTTGCTTGAGCCGTATGCGGGCAAACCCGCACGTACGGTTGTGTGTCCAGAGAAGGCGGACACGTTCAGCGGGAGACAGTCCCGCCAAGGCAAAAGCCAGAGCCTTGTAGCTCGGATGGCAGGGAAGAGGGAAACCGAATCTCTGAAGCCCATCGACAACGCCATCTTCGGGATGGCTGCGAGTCACCGGGCCGTAGTGCAAACGAACACGGATGTGGCCCCGAAAGTGTGAAATTCCGGAGGTCGAGCCCGCAACCGTGAGGGTGAAGACAGCATGACGGACTGTAATCTGGCTGAGACGGTTCGTCACTCCGGCGGGGTGGAAGTGACAGCACGGTGACAGAGGACGTGTCGCGCAACTGGAGAAGCCCTCCTCGTCCCGCCGCGAAACCGGCGGTAGCAAGGTAGGCCGTATAACCGGAGACACCGGGAAGTCGGCTGAAGACGAGAGGGTGGCGGTGGGGTCCGCAGTAGCCGGGAAGCGGGGTAACGCCCGTGGAGCGAAGGGACCCTGCTGTTCGTAACGTCTCCGACAACAAGGGAGGCAGGGGCGAGATGATAAAGGCGCCCATCAGTCTGCAAGACCTGAGAAGGAGGCTATACGCCAAGGCGAAGTCTGAAGCATCTTGGCGCTTCTGGGGCCTTTTCGTGCATGTATGCAAGCGGGAAACGCTCAGAGAAGCCTACCGCAAAGCGAAAGCCAACGACGGTGCTCCGGGTCCCGACGGGGTGACGTTCGAGGCTATCGAGGCGGCTGGCGTCGAGGCGTTCCTGGAGCAGATACGCGATGAACTGGTCCAAGGCACGTATCAACCCACAGGTTACCGGCGCCGCTCCATTGCCAAAGCAGATGGACGCGGTGAGCGCCTGCTGTCGATTGGGGCGATCCGGGACCGCGTGGTGCAGGGAGCCTTGAAGCTCATCCTGGAGCCGATCTTCGAGGCCGACTTCCAAGACGGGTCGTTTGGCTACCGTCCCGGACGCAGTGCTCATGACGCGGTCAAGCGCGTCGCTGAGGCGATCGTCAGGAACAGGACGCGCGTTCTCGATCTGGACCTCAAAAGCTACTTCGACAATATCCGGCACGACGTGCTGCTGTCGAAGGTGGCCAAACGGGTCAGTGATCCTGACGTGCTGCGGGTTCTGAAACTGATCCTGAAAGCGACGGGCAAGCGCGGCGTTGCTCAGGGTGACGTCCTCGCTCCGACGCTCAGTAACGTCTACCTCACAGAGGTGGACCGGATGCTTGAGCGGGCCAAGGCGGCGACGCGATACGGCAAGTACACGAGCGTTGAGTATGCGCGCTTTGCCGATGACGTTGTCATCCTGATCGATGCCCATCCGCGGCATGCCTGGCTGATTGGAGCGGTAGAGCGACGCCTGCGCGAGGAGTTGGCAAGGCTCCACGTGGTTCTGAACGAGTCAAAGAGCCGGCTCGTGGACCTGGCAGAGGGGGATGCCTTCGGATTCCTGGGCTTCGAGTTCCGCCGCGTGCGTGCGCTTTCGGGCAAGTGGCGGGCGAACTATGCCCCGCGCCTGGAAAAGCGGACGGCGCTGTTGCGGCGGTTGAAGGAGCTCTTCCGGCGGCATCAATCACAACCCGTAGATCGGGTGATCGACCTGATCAATCCGATTCTTCGCGGTTGGGTGACCTACTTTGCCATCGGTCATTCGTCCCGGTGCTTTGGCTATGTGAAGGACTGGGTGGAGAAGAAGGTCAGGCGACACTTGATGCGGGCACGGAAGCGCCAGGGGTTCGGCTGGAAGAGGTGGAGTAGGCGGTGGCTGTACGACACGCTGGGCCTGTTCGGGCGTTATCGCGTGTCTCGTCCCAAGCAGCTGCGGCTGAAAGCGCTCCCGGCTCGATAGGTCCCATAACCCTTGGCGTGAAGCGAGCAGGAGTGGTGCAGCGAGACTAGCTGCTGTACTAACGGGTGAAAGTCCCGTCGGCGCAATTCTCAGTTTGGCGCCGTAGTCATATTCGGCAGGCGCATGGGGTGACCCTGTGACCTGAGAGCCCGGATGTAA
>MKWU01005172.1_pt1 | contig 14452 bp, 16 predicted proteins | sample 809101 | NCBI WGS metagenome assembly MKWU01 (sample SAMN05860141, study PRJNA318959) | sponge metagenome | host: Aplysina aerophoba | place: Slovenia: Piran, Adriatic Sea, Gulf of Piran | collected 2013-05-07 | reverse complement strand
AGCCGAAGTCGTGCACCAGAAAGGTGTTCGCCGTGTTGCCGGGTAATGCCATCGCTGTCGTCATGGGGTCGTCTCCCTCGTGCCGGTGGTGGGCGACGGCGGCGATGTCCTCCCCCGGACACCCCGCCCGCCGCCCCGCTCACGGCCACACTCTCCTCTCGGCACGGAGCCCCGCTCGGGCACGACGGCACGATTCCCCCCTCCCCGCCGGATGGGGGCCGGGGGTGTGGAAGATGTGGGAGATCGCCCGCGCGGCAGCGTGGCGTCGGCGGACGCGGAAAAGGCGCGGGCCGTCGCACCGCCCGGACTACCGTCAACCCGGTGGAAACGCTATGAGTTCATTCGGTTGCAGGCCGGGCGGCGCGCCACGGCCGACGCAGGGGATGAGGTCGATGGGCAAGCTCTACGGCGGGCGCAGCGTCGAGACCCGGCGCCGCGTCGGCCGCGAGCGGAGCGCCAAGCGCCTGGCCGTACAGCTCGCTGCGGGGCTGTGCAGGGGCGGAAGGCTGGCCCGCGATGACAGAAGTGGTACCTCGACGAGCGCGGCGCCTACGCCTTCCTCGGCGAGTAACCGAGATAGTCGCTCCATGCCTGCATCAGCATGCGGCGCCGTTCGAACAGGTCCGAGCGCGCATACGCTCCTTCGACTCCACCCACCGCATGTGCAAGCGCCGCTTCGGCCACTTCGCGCGGAGCTCCCGAGCACTCTCCGCACCAATCCCGGAACGATGACCGGAATCCGTGAGGCACCGCGGCAATGCCGTTCTCGCGAATGAGCTTGCTGATGGTGGAGTCCGACATCGGCCTTGCCGTCACCGAGGGAAACACGAGATTCGAGCGGTCTCTCAGTTCCATCGACTGGATAAGAATCGCTCTGGCACCGCTCGACAGCGGCACCCGGTGTGCCCGATGCACCTTCATCCGCTCCCCAGGGATCGCCCACACTTCGTTGTCGAGATCGATCTCGTCCCACGTCGCTCCGCGCACGTCCCCCGAACGGCAGGCCGTCAACACGAGGAACTCGAACGCGAGCACGGTGGCCCGGTACGCGCCGCTCGCGCGTACCCTGGCGAGCGCTTCCGCCACTTCGCCATGAGGAAGCGCCCGGAAATGGCTCGGCGGTGCTCCATTCTTCGGAAGGGCGGCTCCTACGGCGTCGCCCGCGGGGTTGTCGTCTCTGAAGCCGTTCGCGATCGACCACTTCATGACCGCGCCTATGCGTCCGCGCACCTTCTTCGCGGTGACCGGCTTCGTCGACCAAATCGGCAACAGGATGCTCATCACGTCCGCGGACGTGATATCGCTCACACGGCGGGCGCCGATTCTCGGCATCGCATAGTCGCGAAGCGATGCCTGCCATTGCTTCGCCGTCTTGCCGCCGTTCTTCCATCCCGGGGTGTGCATCTCGATGACCTTGTCGGCGGCCTCGGTGAAGGTCGGTACAATCGAGTCGGAGGCGCGCACGGTCGGGTCGCCACCGGCGCGAGCGACCTTGCGGTTGTCGGCGGCGGCTTCGCGCGCTTCGGCAAGGCTGACCAGGGGATAGGTGCCGAGGCCCAGGTCGCGGCGCTTGCCCTGAATGACGATGCGTTGAACCCAGCGCCGGGAGCCGCCGGACTCGACGAGGAGGAACAGGCCGTTGAGGTCGTAGTGCTTGCCGGGCTTGGCGTGGCGGACGCGGGCGTCGGTCAGGCTGCGTGCTCTGCGCTCATTGAGGGTTCGTACGGCCATCGAATTCCACCCACATTCCGTCCCACAGTGTTGGCAAGACTAGACTCTCCGATGTGAAACGTCAAGAATTGATAAATGATTGATAACAAAACGATAAATGTTCTTTCTGGAACACCATGAAGTCTGGAAAAATGGAACTATGGCGCCCTCCGGGCGCGCCATTCGATCCCTCGACCACCTGCAGTCCCTCGCCTTGCACCGACGCTCGATACGGTCCGGGCTCCCGGCGGCGGGAATCCCCGGCCCGCATCCGCTCCGCGGTGCCCGTTCGTGGCACACTTCCCGGCGCCGCACGACGCGACGACGACCGGGAGCGATTCACGATGGCCTTCTACCTGCTGCGCGCCAAGTACGCCCAGGACTCGATGAACGCGCTGGTGCAGCGCCCCGAGGATCGGATGCTCACCACCACCAGGCTGCTCAAGGAGGTCGGCGGGCGCCTGCACTACTACTTCTTTTGCTTCGGCGAGTACGACATCGTGCTGCTGTTCGAGCTGCCCGACAACGTGAGCGCCGCCTCGCTCGCGATGACCCTGAGCGCCGCGGGGACCGTCACCTCGACCGAGACCATCCCGCTGCTCACGACGGAGGAGGCGGTCGATGCGATGAACCAGGCGCGCGAGGCGAGCGGGATCTACGTTCCCCCCGGACGGGGTCCTGAGGGACGCGGCCGGCGGAGCCGCTCCAGGGCCGGAAAGGCGGGTCGAGAGGAGTCCGGACCATGACCGGCGGACTGCGCTTCGAGGTGCTCATCGTCCCCAACCGGCCGTGGGAGGCGGTGCTCGCGCGCTTCCGTTCGATCGAGGCGCTGGGGTTCGACATCGGCGGGTTCGCGGACCACTTCGTCGACTGGACCAATCCGCCCAGTCCCTGGTTCGACCTCTGGGCGACGCTCGGCGCCGCGGCCCAGGTCACGACCACGCTGCGGCTGCGCCCCTGTGTCGCGCAGATCCCGCTGCGGGACCCGGCCACGTTCGCGCGCCAGGCGCTTTCGCTCGACCACATCTCCGGCGGGCGCATCGAGCTCGGTCTCGGCATCGGCCTCACCATCGACCCCTCCTACGCGATGATGGGGATCCCGAACTGGTCGAACGCGGAGCGGGTGGCGCGGCTGAAGGAGTACCTGGAGATCGTCGACCGGATGCTGACCAACGAGGTCACGTCGTACGAGGGCGAGTACTACACCATCCGCGAGGCGGTGCTGAACCCGCGTCCGGTGCAGACCCCGCGCCCGCCGATCATGCTCGCGGCGATGGGGCCGGTGATGCTCAAGCGCGCCGCCCGCTACGCGGACATCTGGAACAGCATCAGCTTCCTGGAGGAGTTCGACGCGCAGATCGCCGAGACGCGCGAACGCGTCGCCCGGATCGACGAGAACTGCGCCGCCATCGGCCGGGACCCGGCGACCCTGGTGCGCTCGTACCAGATGTTCGACGCGGGCGCGCGCAAGCGAGGCGGCGGAGTCGCCTGCTACGAGTCCGAGGACGCCTTCACCGACATGGTGGGCCAAGTGCTGGAGCTCGGAATCACCGAGGTCGGCCTCTACTGGCCGACCCTTCCCGAGCAGGAGCCCATGTTCGAGAGGATCGCGACCGAGGTCATCCCGAAGCTCAAGGCGGCGCACGCGTCGCGTCGCGCCGGAACGGCGTGAGGTCCCGGCGCGGACGACCGCGCAGACGCCCCTGATCGGACCGCCCGGACGCCCTTGATCGGACCGCACTACGCGGATCGCGGTTCCCGCGTCCGGCCGGGTCCGCCCGTCTTCCAGGCCGCGAGCAGCAGGGCCATCGCCACCACCGCCGCCCCGACGGCGAGGAGGACGACGCGGTCGTACCCGCCCCACGCCCAGACCAGCGCCGACACCGACGGTCCGAGCGCGTAGCCACCCATGTGCATGAGGCCGATCATCCCCGACACCACACCGAAGTTCCTCGTTCCGAGCAGCTCCGCCGTCACCACGGGCCGCATCACGCTCGCGACGCCGATGCCCGCGCCCTGCAGCACCACGAACCCGACGAGGAGGGACGGCGCTCCATCGGCGTGGAGCAGGAAGACCCCCGCCATCGCCATCATCGCGAAGCAGCCGGTGGAGGCGACGACGGTGGAGGCGAACCGGTCCGTCGCCATGAGCACCAGCCGTCCGGCAACCTGCATGGGGCCGATGAACGACGCCGCGAGGACCGCGAGACCGGCATCGATGCCACGGTCGTCGAGGATCGGCAGCACGTGCGAGATCAGCATCCCGTGGTCCAGCGCGGCGAGAAGGATCGCGATCGCCAGCAACCAGAAGACCGGGCCTCTCGCCACCGCCAGCGCCTGACCCGCGCTCGCGCTCGGTTGTGGGGCGTGCGCGGTAGCCTGGGCCTCGGCGCGGCGGCATGCGCTCCAGACGAGCGGCGCCGCGACGACGCCGACCGCCGCGGCGAACACGAGCACCGCGCCGCGCCAGCCGAAGGCCCCGGCCAGCAGGTGCGCGCTCGGGAACGCCACCGTGCCCGCGAGCCCCGCGACCACGGAGACGACGGTGATGGCGCGCCGCGCCCGGTCCCCGGTCGAACGGACCAGCACCGCGAAGCACGCTTCGTAGAGCGTGCCCGACATCGCGATGCCGAGCCCGATCCAGATGCAGAAGAACTGCCACAGCTCGGTGACCAGGGACAACAACGCCAGGAGCACCGCGCCGAGCACCGTGCCGCCGGTGAAGATCGCGCGGGCGAGACCGCGGTCGATGAGGCGTCCCGCCACCGGCACCAGCGACGCGGACACCACGAGCGAGAGGGTGAAGGCGAACGACAGCTCGGCCTTCGACCAGCCGAGGTCCCTCTCCCACGCCGGGAGCAGGGCAGGGAAGCCGTAGTACATGGCCGCCCACACGATCGTCTCCGCGATCGCGAGGGGCCAGACGATCGAGTGGAATCGAGCGCGGGCCGCCGGTGAGGGCGCCGTCGTCATGGGGCGTCGATGATAGCCGTGGAGGCATGCAGGGGCGCGACCGTCTGCGCCGCCGGCCGCGGGGGACCGGCCGCTGACGGCGCGAGGGAACATTTCATTGGTACTTGGATTGGTACCATCATGGCGCTACATTGGGGGCCATGCGAGGCAGGCACCGAAGGACCCTGGTGCGGGTATTCGAGAGGCCCACCCCATCGGACATCCGGTGGGAGGACCTCGTGGCCATGCTGCGGGCCTGTGGGGTCGAAATCGTCGAGCGGTCGGGGTCGCGGGTCGGACTCCTGAAGGGCGGAGAGCGGATCGTGATTCACCGGCCTCATCCGAAGCCGGTCACCGGACGGGCGACCGTGCGGGACGTTGCGGCATTTCTGAGTGCAGTGGGGATTCTGCCATGATGGAGTACCGAGGATACGTGGCCCAGGTGGAGTTCGACGACTCCGCCGAGATCCTGCACGGACGCGTCGTGAACAGCGGGCCCTGTCCGATTGCGACGTTCGAGGCGACGGATGCGAGAGATCTTCGCCGGGAGTTCGAGCGCTCGGTCGACGAGTACCTCGCCTGGTGTGAGGAGGACGGCGCCGAACCCCGGCGGCCCTTCTCCGGCCGGCTGAACGTGCGCCTCGGCTCCGAGCTCCACGCGGCCGTCGCGGCGGCGGCGGCGGTGAGTGGGGTGAGCATCAACGCGTGGATCGTGCAGGCTCTCCGGGAGGGCACACGTGCATGCGAGTGACGGAACACCGCTATCCGCTCTCCGCCATGCTCTCGGACTGTCTCGTTTCGGGGGGCGGGCTCGCTCTGACGCTGCCGCCGCTCGTGATGTTCGACCTGCCGTCCGTGACCGTCTGGATCCTCGGCTTGCTGAGCCTCGGCTTCGCGGTGCACGGGATCGGGGTCGTGCGCCGGCACCGGACCCGGGTCGAGACCGACGAGGAGGGCCTGCGGTTCTCCCCGCCGCGCCGGCGCATCGCCTGGGACGAGATCACCCGGTTCGGGCTGCGCTACTTCTCCACCCGGCGCGACGGCGCCCGCGGCTGGATGGAGCTCAGGGTGGCGAGTCCCGCCGCGAGGCTCCGCGTGGATTCGAGGCTGGAACGGTTCGACGAGCTGGTCGGCCGGGCGTGGCGTGCCGCGTCGCGCTGCGGGGTGGAGCCCGACCTCACGACCCGGGCGAATCTCGAGGCCCTGGGGATGGCGGTCGGAGACCCGGATACCGGAGGTGGGGCATGAGCGGCAACGTCCTCGAAGTCTCCGATCTGCGGGTGGACTTCCGGCTGCACGGCCAGGGGGTGCTGCGCGCGGTCGACGGAGTGTCGTTCCGCGTCCCGCACGGCAAGACGGTGGCGCTCGTCGGCGAGTCGGGGTCCGGGAAGTCGGTGATCTCGCAGTCGGTGATGGGGATCCTGCCGTCGGTGGCGCGGATCGCCGGGGGCGAGATCCGCTTCCGTGCCGACCCCGGGGACGCCGAGGGCGTCGACGTCGCGGCGCTGGCTCCCGACAGCGCCGCGATGCGGGCGATCCGCGGCGGCCGCATCTCGATGATCTTCCAGGAGCCGATGACCTCGCTGTCGCCGCTGCACACGGTGGGGGACCAGATCGGCGAGGCGGTGCGGCTGCACCGCGAAGCGACCCGCACCGAGGCCCGGGATCTGACCGCGGAAATGCTGGGAATGGTGGGGTTCCCCCGCCCGATGCGGGCGCTCGACAGCTACCCGTTCGAGCTCTCCGGGGGGCTGCGCCAGCGCGCGATGATCGCGATGGCGCTGGTGTGCCGCCCGGCGCTGCTGATCGCGGACGAGCCGACCACCGCGCTCGACGTGACCATCCAGGCCCAGATACTGAAGCTCGTCCGCGACCTGCAGGCGGAGCTTCGCATGGCGGTGCTCCTCATCACCCACGACCTCGGGGTGGTGGCGAACATGGCCGACGAGGTGGTGGTGGTCTATCACGGGCGGCTCATGGAACGCGGCGCGCTCGACGATATCTACGCGGACCCGCGCCATCCCTACCTCAAGGCGCTGATGCGCGCGGTGCCGAGGATCGGCCTCGACCGCGGCGAGCGCCTGACCCCCATCCGCGAGGTGGAGCGTGCCTCGCAGGGGTACGTGCGGGCCGAGAGGGACGGCGGCCCCGGGGCGGTCGCCATGGGCGAGCCCCTGCTCGCGGTGCGCAACCTCACCAAGACGTACGGGTCCCGGAAGTCGGCGTGGCCGGGCGCGAAGGCCGAGGCGCCGGTCCGCGCACTCGACGGGGTGAGCTTCGACGTCCGCCGCGGCGAGTGCCTCGGCCTTGTCGGCGAGAGCGGGTGCGGCAAGACCACCGTCAGCCGCATCCTGATGCGCGTGGTGGAGCCGGACGCGGGAGAGGCGACGTACCACGAAGCCGGCGGCAGCTTCTCGCTGTTCGATCTGCAAGGCGAGGCCCTCACCGAGTTCCGCCGCCGGGCGCAGTACGTGTTCCAGGACCCGGTGAGCTCGCTCAACCCGCGGATGACGGTGTTCGACATCGTCAGCGAGCCGCTCGTCATCCATCGTATCGGGGACCGCGGCGAGCGCGCCGCGATCGTGCAGGAGCTGATGGGCCACGTCGGCCTCGACCCGCGCTGTCTCTCGCGCTACCCGCACAGCTTCTCCGGCGGGCAGCGCCAGCGGATCGGCATCGCCCGCGCGCTCGCGCTCAACCCCGAGCTCATCATCTGCGACGAGCCCGTCTCCGCCCTCGACGTCTCCGTGCAGGCGCAGGTCCTGAACCTGCTGAAGGACCTCCAGTCCGAGCTCGGGCTGACCTATCTCTTCATCTCGCACAATCTCGCCGTGGTCGACTACATGGCGGACCGGATCGCGGTGATGTGCGCGGGGCGGCTGGTGGAGATGGCGCCGCGTGAGCGGCTGTTCGAGAACCCGGTCCATCCCTACACCCGCGCCCTGCTCGCGGCGGTGCCCCGCACGGACCCTTCGGCCCGCCTCGACCTCGGCGCGCTGATGGACGGCAGGGTGTCGGATCCGGCGCACTGGCCGGAGCCGTTCACCGACGGCGACGGCCGGCGGCCGGGGCTCGTGGAGATTGCGCCGGGGCACGCGGTGCGTGCAAGCGGGCAGGTAACCTGGATGGGTGACCTTGATGGTTGAAATCATTGGGGTTCTGCTGGTGGCGGCATTGCTGATTGCGTTTCGTGACTGGTTCCTGGGCGCGATAGTTTTGGGAGTCATTGCGGCATTGTTGGCTATTGTCTGGGAAGGGGTGTCGGAACGTAACTGGGTCCTGCTGCTGATAGTCGGTTGGTTTGGGTTGTTGTTTTTTGTGTTGCCCACATGGCTGAAGAATCGTCCCAGACGCGGCGAATCTCAGTCGTCGGTACTGAATTCCAACGATTCCGATGGCGGCAACGCATGAGGGGACGCAGACCAGCGTCGAGCGGGAGAGTAGGAGTTTGCATCGCGCATGGCTCGAGCACGGTCACCCTGGCTGCTGCGCTCCTCGCCGTGTTCGCGAGCGCGAGCACGGCTGCGGCGACGTACGTAGAGACTCCCTCTCTCGCCGCGCGGGTCGCGAGCGGCGAGCTCCCCGCCGTGGAGCAGCGCCTGCCGGCGCGGCCGAGCGTCGTCGCGTTCGCCGGCGACGGCCTCGCTCCGGGCCGGCACGGCGGCGAGCTGCGGCTGCTGATGGGACGTTCCAAGGACGTGCGGCTGATGGTCGTGTACGGCTATGCGAGGCTCGTCGGCTACGACCGGGACTATCGCCTCGTGCCCGACCTCCTCGAAGGCGTGGAAGCCAAGGACGGGCGCGTGTTTACCCTGCGGCTCCGCCCCGGCCACCGGTGGTCGGACGGGCATCCGTTCACCACCGAGGACTTCCGCTACTACTGGGAGGACGTCGCCACCAACGAGTCGCTGGCCCCGTTCGGCCCGCCGCGCGTGTACCTCGTCGATGGCGAGCCGCCGCGCTTCGAGGTGCTGGACGAACGCACCGTACGCTATACGTGGGCGCAGCCGAACCCGTTCTTCCTGCCGGCGCTCGCCGGCGCGCGGCCGGAGCCCCTGTACGCCCCGGCCCACTACCTCGGGGCGTTCCACGCCCGCTACGCCGACGAACAGGCCCTGAACCGGCTGGCGCAGGAGGAGGGCAAGCGCAACTGGGCCGCGCTCCACACCAGCCGGTTCCGGCCCTACAAGAACACGAACCCCGACCTTCCTTCGCTGCAGCCCTGGGTCAACACCACGGCGCCGCCCTCGCAGCGCTACGTCTCCGTGCGCAACCCCTTCTTCCACCGGGTGGACGCGAACGGCCGGCAGTTGCCCTACATCGACCGGGTGGTCATGAACATCTCCGACGGCAAGCTCGTTCCCGCCAAGACCGGGGCGGGGGAGTCGGATCTGCAGGCCCGCCACCTCACCTTCAACGACTACACGTTCCTCAAGCAGGGCGAGAAGCGCAACGCGAAGCGGGTGCGGCTGTGGGAGACCACCCGGGGCGCGCACGTCGCGCTCTATCCCAACCTCAATGTCGAAGACGCGGGCTGGCGCGCGCTGCTGCACGACGTGCGGTTCCGGCGCGCCCTCTCGCTCGCCATCGATCGCCACGAGATCAACCAGGTGATCTACTTCGGGCTCGCGACCGAGGGCAACGACACCGTCCACGCGAAGGGACCACTGTACGAGGAGGACTACCGCACGCGCTGGGCGCGGTTCGACCTCGACGCCGCGAACGCGCTCCTCGACGAGATCGGGATCGTCGAGCGCAACGACGACGGCATCCGGCTCATGCCGGACGGCCGGCCGCTCGAGATCATCGTGGAGACCGCGGGCGAGGACACCGAGCAGACCGACGTGCTGGAGCTCGTCGGCTGGACGTGGAAGGAGGCCGGGATCAAGCTGTTCTCCAAGCCCCTGCAGCGCGAGGTGTTCAGGAACCGCATCGCGTCGGGCCAGACCGTGGTCTCGGTGTGGGGCGGGCTCGAGAACGGGCTGCCGCTCCCGGACATGAGTCCGCGCGACCTCGCACCGACCCGCCAGGACCAGTACCAGTGGCCGCGGTGGGGGCGGTTCTACGAGACGGCGGGCGCCTCGGGCGAAGCCCCTGCGCTCGCCCCTGCGCGCGAGCTCGCCGAGCTGAGCCGCCGCTGGCTCTCCGCCCCCGACACCGGCGCCCGGCGCGCGATCTGGGAGCGGATGCTCGACATCAGGGCCGACAACGCGTTCAGCATCGGCATCGTCTCCGGGGTGCCGCAGCCGGTGGTGGTGGACGCGCGGCTGCGCAACGTCCCCGTGCGGGGGATCTACAACTGGGACCCCGGCGCCCACTTCGGCATCTACCGCCCCGACACCTTCTGGTTCGAGGACTAGGCGGGCCATGCTCCTGTACATCGTCCGGCGCATCTTCGTGATGATCCCCACCCTGGTGGTCATCAGCGCGCTGGTGTTCGTCATCATCCAGCTTCCCGAGGGCGACTACCTCACGTCCTACATCGCCGAGCTGGAGGCGACCGGCGAGAAGGTGTCGCAGGAGAAGGTCGAGTTCCTGCGCGAGCAGTACGGGCTCGACCGCCCCGTGGTCGAGCAGTACGCCACCTGGGTGCTGGGGATGCTGCGGGGGGACTTCGGCTACTCGTTCGAGCACGATCTCCCGGTGCGTGACGTGGTGGGCGACCGGCTGTTCCTCACCTTCCTGCTCTCGTTCTCGACCATCATCTTCACCTGGGTGGTCTCGTTCCCCATCGGCGTCTACTCCGCCACCCACCAGTACAGTTGGGGGGATCACGGCCTGACGCTCATCGGCTTCCTGGGCCTCGCGACGCCGAACTTCCTCCTCGCGCTGGTCCTTCTCTACTTCGCGAACGTGGTGTTCGGCACCTCCATCGGCGGGCTGATGGACCCCGAGTTCGTGGACCAGCCCATGAGCTGGCCGAAGTTCGTGTCGGTGCTGGAGCACCTGTGGATCCCGGTGGTTGTCATCGGCACCTCGGGGACCGCGGGGATGATCCGGCGCCTGCGCGCGAACCTCCTGGACGAGCTTCAGAAGCAGTACGTGGTCACCGGCCGCGCCAAGGGACTGCCGCCGTTCCGGCTGCTGGTGAAGTATCCGCTTCGGATGTCGCTCAACCCGTTCGTCGCGGACATCGGGAACCTGCTGCCGCAGATCGTCTCCGGCGCCGCCATCGTCTCGGTGGTGCTCTCGCTTCCCACCACCGGGCCGATGCTGGTGCGGGCGCTGCAGAGTCAGGACATGTACCTCGCCGGCTCCTTCCTCATGTTCCTCGCCGTGCTCACCGTGATCGGGATGTTCCTGTCCGATCTCGCGCTCGCGGCGCTCGACCCGAGGATCCGGCTCGGGGGAGGGTCACGGCGGTGAGGAACGGCGGCCGCCTGGAGCACTACGTCTCCACCGAGCCGTTCGACCCGCACTCGATCGAGGCGCTGACCCCGGAGCAGGAGCGGTTCTTCCTCGCCTCGCAGTGGCGGATGATGTGGTGGCGGTTCAGGCGCCACCATCTCGCGGTGGTCTCCGGGGTGGTGCTCGCGCTGCTGTACCTCTCGGTGCTGGTGAGCGAGGTCATCGCGCCCTACGACCTGCACTCGCGCCACAGCGACTTCATCTACGCGCCGCCGCAGTCGGTGCACCTCTTCCACGACGGGGAGCTCGTCGGCCCGTTCGTCTACGGCCTGAGCTACCGGCTCGACATGGAGAACCTAAAGCGGGAGTACGCCGAGGATCGGGAGCGGCGCTACCGGCTGCGGTTCCTGTGCTCGGGCGACCCCTACCGGTTCTGGGGGCAGGTCGAGGCGAGCTTCCACCTGGTGTGCGTCGAGGACGGGGGGACGCTGTTCCTGCTCGGCACGGATCGGCTCGGGCGCGACGTGCTCTCGCGCATGGTCCACGGGGCGCGGATCTCCCTCACCATCGGCCTGGTGGGGATCGCGGTGAGCTTCGCGGTGGGCCTGGTGCTCGGGGGGCTCGCCGGCTACTACGGCGGCTGGATCGACAGTCTCGTCCAGCGGCTCATCGAGATCATCCGCTCGTTCCCGGAGCTGCCCCTGTGGATGGCGCTCTCGGCCGCGCTCCCCGTGACCTGGAGCCCGATCGGCGTGTTCTTCGGGCTCACCATCATCCTCGGGCTGATCGACTGGACGGGGCTCGCGCGGGCGGTGCGCTCGAAGCTGCTGGCGCTGCGCGAGGAGGACTTCACCACCGCCGCGGTGCTCATGGGGGCGCGCCCCGGGCGGGTCATCGCGCGCCATCTCCTGCCGAACTTCATGAGCCACCTCATCGCGTCGGCGACGCTGTCGATTCCCGCGATGATCCTCGGCGAGACCGCGCTCAGCTTCCTCGGGCTCGGCCTGCGCCCGCCGGTGACGAGCTGGGGCGTGCTGCTCACCGAGGCGCAGAACATCAACGCGGTCGCGCTCTACCCCTGGCTCATGTTTCCGGTGGTCCCGGTGGTGATCACGGTGCTCGCCTTCAACTTCCTCGGCGACGGCCTGCGCGACGCGGCGGATCCGTACAAGGCGGACTGATTCCGGCCCCGTCGGGGGCGTGTCCCCGGGCCTACATGAACGGCGGCCGGCGCCTACGAAGGAAGGGACGCGGGTCGCGGGTGTGAATCGTATATTCATGGCATGATCGGTCAAACTTCGCGGTGAAGACTCGAAACGGGAGACGAGACCATGAGCAGACCGGGCGGTCGCCGGACACGTGCCATCGAGGGGTTGGCGGCAGCATTGCAGGAGTGCTTCGATGCATCGATCGAGGCGGCGGAGAAGCGGTTCGAGCCGCGGTTCGACAGGCAGGACGAAGCCCTGCGCCGGCAGGACGAGACCCTTAGCAGGCAGGACGAGACCCTTAGCAGGCAGGACGAGACCCTGCGCCGGCAGAACGACACCCTGCGCATGATCTGGACGCAGAGCGGCGGGAAGCCGGACCAGCGCCTGCCGGTCGACGACTGACCGTCGGCGACTGAACGCGAAAACCTGCTCGGTTCCGTGGGCCGCACCGACATGAGATTCCCGATCGCGGCCATGACCCGGCGCCTGCTTTCCGTCGACAGGGGCAGTCTCCGGCTTGCCGGCCTGAACCTGGTGGCCGGTATCGTGATTACGACGGGGCTCGTCCTCGCCGCGAGAGACACTGCCTATCCGCCGGCCGTCGGGCTTGCGCTGGCGCTGTTCGTCGGTGGGGGCATGACGGGCCTCACGGTCTGGGCTTCACTGCACTTCGGGCGGGACGGGGAGGCCGAAGACTCGCGTGGCGGCAAGGACCGGCGTGGCCGCGATGGACGGGAATCATGAGCGTTGATTCGGATACGCGGCACTGTCAGGCGTTGGCGGTCACGATGTTGGCCATCGCGACGGGTGCGCTCGGATTCGGGCTCTTCGGGGCGGAGTTTCGCGTCAGCACCGAGCCTCTGCCTGTGATGAAGCTCGCGGCCGGCGGACTTGCTCTTCTCTGCTGGATGGCATTGGCCGAGTCGGTCAATGCCATCCTGCGCAGAGGCGCCGTGACCGGCCTGCAGGTGGCGCGCGGTCCGCTGAGGACGATGTTCCTGGTGGTGGTCTACGTGGTGTCCGTGTTCGTGATCGGGATATTCGACGGTCCGCCGACCGCGTAGAACGCGCCGCACGACTGACGACGCGCGGTTCAGGCCGGTTCTATCCTGTACTCGTGACTGATCTCCACGCTCGGCCGCAGCATCGCGGTGGCCGAGCAGTACTTCTCGGCCGAGAGGTCCACCGCGCGCCGCACCGCGCTCTCGCGCAGTTCCTCGCCGCTCACCACGAACACCATGCGGATGCGGGTGAACACCGCCGGCACCGTGTCCGCGCGTTCCGCCTCGAGCTCCACCCGGCAGTCGGTCACCGCCTGGCGCGACTTGCGCAGGATGGTCACCACGTCGAACGCGCTGCACGCGCCGAGCCCGACGAGGATGGTCTCCATCGGACGCGGGCCGATGTTGCGCCCTCCCGCCGCGGGCGCGCCGTCGAGCACGATGGCATGTCCGCTGCCGGTCTCGGCGACGAAGGCGACGCCGTCGAGCCACTTCACGGTTGCTTTCATGCGAAGAACAGCTCGCGCAGCTTCGCGCCCGGGTGCTCGGCGCGCATGAACGCCTCGCCCACCAGGAACCCGTGGACCCCGGCCGAGCGCATGCGGGCGACGTCGGCGCGGGTGTGGATGCCGCTCTCGGTGATGACGGTGCGGCCGGCCGGGATGCGGTCGAGGAGGACGAGGGTGGTGTCGAGCGTGGTCGCGAAGGTTCGCAGATCGCGGTTGTTGATCCCGAGCAGCAGGGGTTCCAGGTGGGCGGCGCGCTCGAGCTCCGCCGCGTCGTGCACCTCGACCAGCACGTCCATGCCGAGGTGCACCGCGAGCGCCGCCAGCTCGTTGAGCTGCGCGTCGCCGAGGGCGGCGACGATGAGCAGGATGCAGTCGGCGCCGAGCGCGCGCGCTTCCCAGACCTGCCAGGCGTCGATCACGAAGTCCTTGCGCAGCGCCGGCAGACCGCTCGCTGCGCGCGCCTCGACCAGGTGGCGGTCGGCGCCCTGGAAGAATGCCTCGTCGGTCAGCACCGACAGCGCCGCCGCGCCGCCCGCGGCGTAGTCGCGCGCGATCGCCTCCGGCTCGAAGGCGTCGCGCAGCACCCCCTTGCTCGGCGACGCCTTCTTCAGCTCCGCGATCACCGCGGGCTCGCCGGCCGCGATGCGGGACCGCAGCGCGGCGGCGAACCCCCGCGGCGGGGCCTGCGCCTCCGCCCGTTCGGCCAGCACCCGCAGAGGCGTGC
>MKWU01005170.1_pt1 | contig 14455 bp, 16 predicted proteins | sample 809101 | NCBI WGS metagenome assembly MKWU01 (sample SAMN05860141, study PRJNA318959) | sponge metagenome | host: Aplysina aerophoba | place: Slovenia: Piran, Adriatic Sea, Gulf of Piran | collected 2013-05-07 | reverse complement strand
CCCGAGGTGCCGACCGAGATGATGGCGCACATCGCGCGCGTCGTCGGGCTCACCGAGCGCTTCGCGCGCCACCATGACGCCGACCTCGCCGCCGCGCTGCGCGCCGCGCAGGGCCACGACCTGCTGCGCGCGCTCCCGAAGCAGGAGTGGCTGCGCAAGGCCGAGGAGCGAGGACTCCCGATGCTGCCGATGGAGCGCGAGCGCCCCGTGCTGCTGCACGGGCCCCTCGGCGCGCTCGAACTCGAGGAGCGCTTCGGCGTGCGCGACCCGCGGGTGCTCGACGCGATCCGCTACCACACCACCGGGCACCCCGATTACGGCCCCGAGGCGTGGTCGATGTTCGTGGCCGACAAGGTCGAGGAGAAGAAGCTCGCCGCCTGGCCCGCCTTGCAGCAGGTCCTCGACCTCGCCGACGACTCCCTCGAGGCGGCCGCGCTCGCCTACCTCACGCTCACGGAGCAGCGCGACCACGCGATGGGCCGCGAGATCCACCCGCTCGCGATCGAGACGCGGGAGCACCTCGCGCGTCGCGTGAGCATCCCGGCAGTCGTCCTCTAGGCCGAATCATTCCGATATCGGGTTTGTTGTTCGTGCCGGTCATGGCTTGGCATGGTGCGAACGTGTGTTCTACCCTCCTTCGGCGTGGCCCGCTCCCGGCCGCATCGAAAGGAATCCCGTGCACCCGTTCTGGTCCGGCGTCGCCTTCGCCGAGCATGCCGCCATCGCCGGCACCGGCGCGGCGAACGCCGCCTACTTCGCACACCGAGGCTTGAGGGCCCGAGGCGCACGCCGCCTCGGCGCGCTCCTGCTCACGGTGCTGTTCGCCGCGATCAGCCTCGACGCCCTCGCGGCGCTCGGGCTGTCCGAGCCCGGCGCCGCGGACGCCCTGCTGCGCGCGCCGCTGCTGCTCGCGAACGCCGCCACCGGCGTGGTCATCGCGTTCGGGGCCGGACGATGAACGCCCTCGACGCCGCACTGCGCGAACAGCGCTACGAGGAGGCAGCGCTGCGGCTCGTGCTCGGCGTGCTCCACGCGCTCGACACGGCCGCGCCGGAGACGCGCGACGAGATGATCGCGCTGCTGAGCGTGGAACGCCGGTGAGCCCCATCGAGCCTCCCACGCGCAGCTCGTTCTACGACTCCGTCCTGGAGGCCGCCGACCGCCACGACTTCCACGTCGCGCGCGAGGTCGAAGGGCTCGACGACGAGGTGGCGCTGCTGCGGCTGCAGCTTCGCCGCGCCCTCGCCGAGCGCGATGGGGACGTCGACCCGAAGGTGCTGCAGAGCGGCGTACGGCTGCTGGTGCAGGCGCTGCTCGCGCAGCACCGGCTCTCCCCGAAGCAGGCCGACCACCTCGGCGACGCCGTCGCGAACGTGCTCGAGGAGTTCGGCGAGGTGCTGGGGGCCGCCCGTGAGTAGCCGCCGCCCCACCCACGACCGCCTGGCCCGGGCCGTGCGCAGGCTCGCGCGTACGCGCCCCGTGTCGCGACGCGCGGAGCCGTCTCCCCCGGCGCACGACCTGGCGGGCCGCCTCGACCGCGTCGAGCGCGAGCTGTCCGAGCTGCGCGGACGCATCACCGCCCTGTTCCTGACGGTCGTCGGCGTTGGCGTCACCGAGCTGCTGAGCCGGGTGGCGGGCGGATGAGCGCCCTCGCACCGGCCGCACCGACCACCGGGCGCCGGCGGGCCCTGCCCGAGCTGCGCCCCTACCAGGCCGAGGTCGCCCGCGCGATCCTCGGGCTGACGGTGGCGCGCGAGGGCGGCTCGATCTCCGTGCTGATCGCGCGGCAGGGCGGCAAGAACGAGATCTCGGCGCAGGTCGAGCTCGCGCTGCTGCTCACACGCGCGACGCGCGGCGGCACGGTCGTGAAGTGCGCGCCGACGTTCGCGCCACAGGCCGTGCTCTCGCGCGACCGGCTGCTCGCCCGGGCGCGCGAGGCCGGGCTCGCACGCATCGTCGCGCGCGGGGGCGCTGCGGCGGGGCGAGCGTGCGCTACCTCTCGGCCGAGCCGGGCGCGAACGTCGTGGGCCACACCGCCGACGTGCTGCTCGAGGTCGACGAGGCGCAGGACGTGCGGCCTGACAAGTTCGACCGCGACTTCCGCCCAATGGCGGCCTCGACGAACGCGCCCGTCGTCTACTACGGCACGCCGTGGGGCCCGCGCTCGCTGCTCGCGCAGGCCGAGGCGCAACACCTCGACGCCGAGCGGGGCGGCGGCGCGCGTCGCCACTTCCGCGTCGACTGGCAGCGCGTCGCCGACGCCAATCCCGCCTACGGCGCGTACGTCGAGGGCGAGCGCGAGCGACTCGGCGAGCGCCACCCGATCTTCCGCACGCAGTACCTCCTCGAGGTCCTGCACGACGAGGACCGGCTGCTCGACGCCGCCGTCCGCGCGCAGATCGAGGGCCGACACGACCGCCTCCGCTCGCCCCTCCCCGGCGAGCACTACGTCGCCGGCCTCGACCTCGCCGGGCCGTCCCTCGACGGCCGTGAGCACGGACCCGACCGCGACTGGACCGTGCTGACGATCGCGCGGGCCCGCCGCCGGCCGCCGGGCCCCGGGCCCCGCCCGCGGCGTGCCGGTGCTGACTCGCGCGCGCGTGCTCTCTGCCGGGGGCGGCCTGCCGGCGATCGAGGTGGTCGAGCACCAGGCGTGGCGCGGCGAGACGACAGACGCGATCGTCGAGACGCTGGCCGACAGGCTGCGCAACGTGTGGCGTGTGCGCCGCCTCGCCGTCGACGCGACAGGCCTCGGCGCACCGATCGCCGACCTGCTCGCGCGCCGCCTCCCCACGGGCCGCGTCGACGCGGTCGTGTTCAGCACGGCGCGCAAGTCGCAGCTCGGCTTCGGCCTGCTGGCCGCCGCGCACTCGGGGCGGCTCAAGCTCTACCGAGCAGACGGTTCGGCCGAGGCGGCCGAGTGCCGCCGCCAGCTGGAGCTGGCCCGCGCCGTCTACCGCGACGAACGCACGATGCAGTTCCACGTCGACCCCACCGAGGGGCACGACGACTACCTGATGGGCCTCGCGCTTGCCGTCGACGCCGCCCGCGACGCGGGTGGTTCGCGCACCGCGCGCGGCCGCGGCGTGCTCGGCGCGCCCACCAACCGGGAGGTATCCGCATGAATCACGCTTCACCGAGCCCCGCGCCGACCCTCGAACCGCCCGAGGTGCGGCCCCGGCTAGCGCGCGAGGATGCGCTGCCCGAGCACGTGGACTACCGCGACAGCGGCTGCGACCTGTTCCCCTCGTGCCTGAGCTGCCCGCTGCCGCGCTGCCGCTACGACGAGCCCGGCGGGGTGCGGGCCATGCTCAACCGCACGCGCGACCGTGAGATCCGCCGCATGCGCCTGGACGACCAGGTGCCGGTGAACGAGATCGCACGACGCTTCCACGTCTCGCGCCGCACGGTCTTCCGCGCTCTCGAAGGAGCGCACCGTGAGCCGGCGCCGAGGGTCGTATCCGCGCCACGCAGCACGAAGGAGATGCCTCGATGACCGCGACCGTGACGAGCCTCGGCATCCCATCCGCCCCCGCGGGCACGTCGTCCGCGGCGCACGTGCCGTTCCCCCGAACGCTCGTGCAGCGCGACCGCGCGCGCTTCGCTCGCTACCGCGAGCTGCTCGACTTCTTCGAGGGGCGTCGTGGCGCGACGGCCGGGTCGCGGCGTGAGCGCCTGCTGCACTTCAACTACGCCCGCGCGTTCGTCGAGAAGGGCGCGGCCTACCTCGTGAGCGACCACCGGCCGGTGGTCACCGCGGTCGAGGAGACACCCGAGGGGCGTCGCCGCGCCGCTGAGGCCGAGCAGGCGCTGCTCGAACTGTGGGAGGCCAACGACCTGCTGCGCCTCGACCTCGACGGCGAGTTGGACACGGCCGTGCTCGGCGACGGCGCGTACAAGGTGACGTGGGACGAGCGCGAGCAGCGGGTCGTCGTCTCCGCGCCCGACGTGCAGGGGCTCCACGCGTGGAGCCTCGGCGACGATGTGCGCCGCATCTGGCGCGTCGCGTCCCGCTACGAGGTCGTACCCGAGCAGGTCGAGGCGCGCACGGGACGGCTGCCGCGCGGCGCCGGCGGGCGACCTCCGGCCTCGGTGCAGGTCACCGAGGTGTGGACGGCGGAACGGTTCGAGTTCTGGGTCGAGGAAGAGCTCGCGGAGGCGCGCGCGAATCCGTATGGCGTGATCCCGTTCGTGCTCTACCCCAACCTGCCGCGCCCCAAGCACCTCTGGGGCGTCTCCGACATCGAGCCGCTGCGCGAGTCGATCCTTGAGCTGAACCGCGCGCTGACGCAGCTCAGCCGCATCATCGAGCTGTCCGGCAACCCCATCGCCGTCCTCGAGAACGTCGAGGCGTCGCGCGACATCGCGGTGCAGCCGGGGGCGGTGTGGGAGCTGCCGGAGCAGGCCCGCGCGTACCTGCTCGACCTGCTGCAGGGCGGCGGCGTGCGCCTCCACGTCGACTACGTCGACCTCGTGTACCGCACGCTGCACGACCTGGCCGAGACGCCGCGCGTCGCGTTCGGCGACGGCGGCGCCGACAGCTCCGGCGTCGCACTACGCATCGAGCTCGACCCGCTGCTGCGCAAGGTGGCCCGCAAGCGCCTGATCCGCAGCGCCGCCCTGCGCCAGCGCGACGCGCTCATGCTGCGCGTGCTGGCCCATCACGCCGGCCGCTCGTTCGAGGGCGTGCGCACCGACATCACGTGGGCGCCGGTGTTCCCTCACGACGACACCGGGCTGCTGGAGGCGGCCGGGTGACGACGAAGGGCGCTACTCCGCCGGGGGCGGCGCCCCGGCGCCGAACAGCCCGCCGATGCGGAACGCGACGCGCACCGTCATCTCCTCGCCGTCGCGGAGCAGCGTCACCGCCGTTTCGGCGGCGATCGGGTTGAAGTTCAACATCAGCGCGTTCAGGTCGTCGAGGGTCCGCATCGGGGAGCCCTCGATGGCAAGGACGTAGTCACCGGCGCGCAGCCCGGCGAAGTCGGCCGGCGACCCGGGGAAGACCGCGAACACGCGCAGCCCGTCCGGCGTCTCCTCCAGGAGTTCGCCCAGCAGCGACGGCGGCAGTGCGAGCCCGCCCGGCCGGTTGGCGAGCATCAGTCCGAGCGCCAGCGTGCGCAGCATGTCCGACCGCCAGAACGCGTCTTCCGGGAGCGGGTGCTCCACAGCCACCAGGTGCGTCACCCCGGCCCGGTGGACGGTCAGCGTGTAGGTCTCGCCGGGCGGCGCCGCCGCGACCGCTGCATGCAGCTCGAACGATCCACCGAGTATCCTGCCGTCGAATCCCGTCACCACGTCACCCACCACCAGGCCTGCCCGCTCGGCCGGAGAGCCCGCGAACACGGCCTGGATGGCTACTCCGCCGCGGATCTCCCGTACCGCCGCACCGAGCCGCAGGTCGATCCCGAGCGCGTGCAGCAGCGTCCGCAGCTCCGGCGGCAGCGACCCCGGCGGCCCCGCGAACGGGTCGATGCCGCCGCCCGTCATGCTCCCGATCAGCGCCCGCAGCGCCGCGTCCAGCGACTCGGGCGACGGCGTTCCGGGTACCGACCCGGCGGCGGGACGGGGCTGCGTGGGTTCGGCTGTGGATGGGCTGGGAGAAACGGCCGCCGCCGGGATCGGCGGGTCGGCGTCGTCGGTCGCGCAGCCGGCGCCGACGGTCGCGCCCGTGATGAGCACGGCGAGGGCGAGTATTACGAAACGGATTGACGAGGGTGCGTCTGACGCCGCGCGGCGCTCTCCAGTGAGGAGGCGAGTCATCTCGCACCCCTTGCTCGCGGCATCGATGCCACATGCATTATCGACTATCGACACCACACGTGCTGTACGTCGTGCCGGAACCGAAAGGTGGAGGCCGGCTGCCGGAATCCGCCCTTAACGTAAGACGTGAGGTAGACTGACCTGCGGTGACCGCTTCTGACATCACGCTGGTTTACCGCGAGCGGGGGCCGCTCTCTGGTCCTCGCTGGCCCGTGCAGGTACGGCTGATCGGTCGTGCCTTCCGCTACTGGCGCGCCTTCGTAGTCGCGATCTTCGTGGTCGCCGCCGCCACCGCGCTCAACGTTGCCGCTCCCTGGCTGACCGGTTTCGCCATCGACGCCGGCCTCGACATCGCCACCGTCGAGGGCATCGGGGGCGTCGAGGAGACCGTCGCGCGCGGCACGCTCACCACGCTGCTGTTCGCCATCGGGTTGCTGGTCTCCGTCGGCGTGGCGCGCGGCGTGTTCATGTACGCACAGACGTACCTGGGCGAGCACATCTCACAGCGCGTCGCCTACGACTTCCGCAACGACCTCTACGACCACCTCCAGCGGCTCAGCTACGCCTACCACGACAGCTCGCAGATCGGGCAGATCATGTCGAGGGCGACGCAGGACGTCGAGGGCGTCCGCATGTTCGTCTCGATGGGTGTGATCCGGCTGCTGTTCGTGTTCACGCTGCTTGGCGGCGTCTTCGCGCTCATGATCTCGACGAACACGAAGGTGGGGCTGATCGCCCTCGGGTTCGTGCCGTTCGTCGCCATCCAGGGCACGTGGACCTCGGCCCGGCTACGGCCGATCTGGCTCAAGGTGCAGGACCTCCAGGGCGACATGTCCAACGTGCTGCAGGAGAACCTCACCGGCCAGCGCGTCGTGAAGGCCTTCTCGCGCACCGAGTTCGAGCAGCAGAAGTTCGACGAGAAGGTTGACGAGCTCTTCAAGTGGTCCTACTCCACGAGCAAGTTCCAGGCCTTCAACGAGCCCTTCCTGCAGTCGCTGTGGCTGCTCTCGCTCGCCGTCGTGTTCTGGGCCGGGGCCACCGAGATCCAGGCCGGGCGCATGTCCGTCGGCGACCTGGCGGCCTTCCAGCTCTACCTCACGCTGCTACAGGTGCCGGTCCGGTCCATCGGCTGGATCATCATGATGTTCGCCCGCGCCCACTCCACCGGCGCGCGCATCTTCGAGATCCTCGATGCCGAGTCGGCGGTACAGGAGCACCCCGACGCCACCCCGATCGGCGAGGGTCGCGGCGAAGTCCGCTTCGAGGGCGTCTCGTTCGAGTACGGCGGCACGGAGCGCGTGCTCCACAACCTCGAGATCCACGCGAAGCCCGGCGACACCGTCGCCCTGCTCGGGCCGACCGGGTCGGGCAAGTCCACCGTCGTCAACCTGCTGCCGCGCTTCTACGACGCGACCACCGGCCGCATCACCATCGACGGCGAGGACGTGCGCGACGTCACCCTCGAGTCGCTGCGGAACGCCATCGGCATCGTGCAGCAGGACCTCTTCCTGTTCATCGGCACCATCCGCGAGAACATCGCCTACGGCCTCCCGGACGCGACCGACGAGCAGATCGAGGCGGCCGCGCGGGCGGCGAAGATCCACGACTTCATCATGGAGATGCCGGAGGGCTACAACACCTGGGTCGGTGAGCGCGGCACCACGCTCTCCGGCGGACAGCGCCAGCGCATCTCGATCGCGCGCACGCTGCTGCGTGACCCGCGCGTGCTCATCCTCGACGACTCGACGGCATCCGTGGACATGCGCACCGAGTACGAGATCCACGAGGCGCTACAGGCGCTGATGGAGAACCGGACGACCTTCGTGATCGCGCAGCGGCTGCGCACCGTGAAGGCCGCCGACCAGATCATCGTGCTCCGCGACGGCGAGATCGTCGAACACGGACATCACGAGGAGCTGCTCGCGGAGGACGGCTTCTACCGCCAGATCTACGACCTGGAGCTCCGTGACCAGGAGGAGGCGAGCGCATCGCTCGCGCTCATCGACGGCGGGGGCGGCGGCTAGTGGCGTACTGGGGCGGCGGACAGGCGGGCGGATGGTCCGGCGACCAGCGCGGCGTGCAACGCGGCCGCCCAGTCGACGGCTGGGACTACGCCGAGCTCGGCCGCGTCTACGAGCCCGGCCTCGTCAAACGGCTCTTCCCGTTCCTCGGGCCGTACAAGTGGCAGGCCATCGTCGCGACGATCGCGATGCTCGTCTTCGCCATCGCCTCCTACGCGCAGCCCTACGTCATGGCCGTCGCGATCGAGTCGATAGTCGAGAAGCTGCGCTCCGGCACGCCCGAGCAGCTCGCCGCGGTCGACGGCGAGATCCTGAACTTCGGCGCGCTCCTCGTCGGTCTCGCGACGTTCTCGTTCGCCTCGGCGGCGCTGCAGCGGCTGATGACCGGCTACGTGGGGCATCGCATCCTGCGCGACCTGCGCTCGCAGATGTTCGAGCACCTCAACAAGCTCTCGCTCAGCTTCTTCGACCGCGAGGAAGTGGGACGCGTGATGTCGCGCGTCACGTCCGACGTGGTCACGCTGCAGGAACTCATCACCTCGGGCTTCCTCAACATCCTCGCGGACATCGTCGGGCTGGGACTGATCGTGCTGTTCCTGTTCCTGCTCGACCCGCTGCTGGCGGTGATCTCGCTGTCGGTGATCCCGCTGCTGATGATCTTCATGGTGTGGTGGCAGACCCCGGCGGCGCACGCCTTCATCCGCGTGCGCCAGGGCATCTCGATCGTCAACGGGTCGATCAACGAGAACGTCTCCGGCGTGCGCATCGTGCAGTCGCTCAACCGCGAGGACGAGAACCTCCGCCAGTTCGAGCGCCTCAACCGCGTCAACCTCGACGCGAACATGGACGCCGTGAAGCTCCAGGCCGCGGTCATCCCCATGGTCGAGCTGCTGTCGACGATCGCGACGGCGGTCGTGCTGGTGGTGATCGGCGTGCGCACGTTCAACGGCGGCCTCGGCGCCGGTGAAGCGCTCGCCTACTCGATCGGCTTCCTGCTCTACATCCAGCGCTTCTTCAACCCCGTCCGCGACATCGTCCTCCAGTACACGATGCTCCAGCGCGCAATGGCCGGCGCGCACCGCATCTTCGAGGTCCTCGACACCGAGCCCGAGATCGTCGACCCGCCCGACGCGAAGGTGCTCCCGGACGTCGAGGGCCGCATCGACTTCAACGAGGTGGACTTCAGTTACGTGAAGGGCGTGCCGGTCCTCCGCCAGTTCGACCTCCACATCAAGCCCGGCGAGACCATCGCGTTCGTCGGCCACACGGGCGCGGGCAAGACCACCGTGACGGCGCTCGTCAACCGCTCCTACGACATCGAGGGAGGCTCGATCCTCGTCGACGGCACCGACCTGCGCGAGATCCAGCGAGCCTCACTGACCCGGCGCATGAGCGTCGTGCTACAGGAGCCGTACCTGTTCTCCGGCACCATCGCCGACAACATCCGCTACGGCCGACTCGACGCTACCGACGACGAGATCGCCGAGGCCGCCCGCGCCGTGGGCGCGGACGTGTTCGTCGAGCGGCTGCCGGACAGCTACGACACCGAGCTGCACGAGCGCGGCTCGAACCTCTCGGTCGGCCAGCGGCAGCTCATCGCCTTCGCGCGCGCGGTCATCGCCGAGCCGCGCATCCTGATCCTCGACGAGGCCACGGCGAACATCGACACCCACTCGGAGCGGCTGATCCAGCAGGCGCTGAAGACCATCCTGCGCGGCCGTACCTCGCTCGTGATCGCCCACCGCCTGTCGACCATCCGCAGCGCCGACCGCATCGTCGTGATGAACGACGGCGAGATCGCCGAGATCGGCAGCCACGAGGAGCTCATCGCGCAGGACGGCATCTACGCCGACCTGTACCGCATGACCTACCGGCGCTCCGAGGACGAGGACGGCTTCGACGCCGACGGAACCGGGAGCAACGGCGCGGGCGCCGCGACATCGCCCACGCCGCGCGGCAGCGCCAGCCGATGACCCCCACCCAGGACCAACTGCTCGCCCGCATCGCGCCGCACGAGGTGGCCTTCTGGCGCACCCTCGGCGTCGAGGTGGTCGAGGCCGGCGAGGGCATGGCGCGGCTCCGCATCCCCGCGCGCCCGGAGCTGGAGACGCGCCGCCCCGACACGCTGCACGGCGGCGTGCTCGCCTCGCTCATCGACGCGGCGGGCTCGGCCGCGCTGCTCACTACGCGCGCCGAGGATGACGAGACGTGGGCCGGCTTCGCCAGCACGGACCTCAACGTCAGCTACCTCGCCGCCGCCACCAGCGACGTCGTGGCCGAGGCGCGCGTGCTGCGCGGCGGTCGCCGGGTGGTCTACACCATCGTCGAGGTGACCGACGCGGGCGGCGTGGTCGTCGCCGTGGGCCGCGTCACCTATATGATCGCGCGACGGCAGCAGTCGTAGACGCGACCGCGCCGCACCGCGCGGAACCCGGCCATGCACGACGAGTCGGTCCAGGCGTACGTCGAGGCGGTGCGCGGCCTGCTGGGTCGCGGCGGCTTCGAGCGCACCGGTAACCCCCAGGAGGCGAAGCGCTTCCGCGTCACCCACATCCGTGACTACCTCGACCGCGCCGGGCAGCCCGAGGAGCGCCGCACGGTCCACGTCGCAGGCTCCAAGGGCAAGGGCTCGACATCGGCGATGGTCGAGTCGATCCTGCGCGCCGCCGGAGCACACACCCTACTGCTGACCTCGCCCGACGTGCACCAGGCGCGCGAGCGTGTACGCGTCGACGGCGAACCACTCGACCACGCGACGTTCGCCCGCCTCGCGAACCGGCTGCTGAGCGACGAGGCGACCGAGGGCTGGTCGTACTTCGAGCTGGTCACCGTGCTCGGCTGGCTCGCGGGCGCCGAGGCGGGCTGCGACTGGCAGGTGCTCGAGGTGGGCCTCGGCGGCCGCCTCGACACCACCAACGTCATCGCCCGCAAGGACGTGGCGGTGGTGCTGCCCATCGACCTCGAGCACACCGCCATCCTCGGCGACACGATCCCCAAGGTTGCCGCCGAGAAGGCGGGCATCCTCACCGGACCGTGCGAGGCGGTGGTGGCGCCGCTGCGCGAGAGCGCCATCGACGTGGTCCGCGCGCACGCCGCCGAGGCGGGCGCGACGCTCCACGAGGTCGCGACCGAGTGCGCCATGCGTGTGACGAACCAGAACCTCGACGGCCAGACGTTCGACCTGCGGACGCCGCTGCGGACGTACCGCCGGCTCCAGCTCCCGCTGGTCGGCCGCCACCAGGCCGAGAACGCGGCAGCCGCCGTCCGCGCCGCCGAGCTGGCGTGGGCGTCCGCCGGCGCTGAGCTTCCCGCGCCGGCCGTCGCGCAGGGCCTCGGACGCGTCGCTTGGCCCGGGCGGTTCGAGGTGCTGCGCCGCCGTCCGCTGATCGTCGCCGACGCGCTGCACACGCCCCTCGCCGCCACGCGCTTCCGCGAGACCGTCGAGGCGCTGGGACTGCGCCCACCCCGCGTGCTGGTGGCGGGCCTGCTGGGCGGGCGAGACGCCTCGGCGGTGGCGCGGGCGCTACTCGGCCCCGACGGCGAGGCGATGACCACGGTGGTGGTGACCGCGCCATCCTCGCAGCGCGCCGCCGACACCGGTGAGGTCGAGGCGGCGTTCCGCGCCGAGGGTGCCCCGGTGCAGCGCGCAGAGGGCGTGGCGGCCGCCGTGGACCTCGCGCTGGACCTCGCGGGCGACGACGGCGCCGTGCTCGTCACCGGGTCGCTGTACACGGTGTCCGAGGCGCGCGAGCACCTGCTCGGTGTCACCGGCGACCGGGCGTTCGGACTGCGCTAGACTGGCTGAACCACTCCCACGCGGGTCGGGAGAAACGATGGCATCGGGCAACGGACGCGGGCGCGTCGTCATCACCGGCATGGGCATCATCTCGCCGCTCGGCAACACCGTTGACGAGATGTGGCGCCGCGCGGTCGCGGGCGAGTCCGGGATCGGCGAGCTCACCGCCATCGACCCCTCGGACTACCCCTGCCAGGTTGCCGGCCAGGTCGAGGACTTCGACCCGACCGAGTGGATGGACCGCCGCACCGCGCGCCGCATGGCGCGCTTCTCGCAGTTCGCCATCGCCGCCGGCAAGCAGGCCCTGGACGACGCCGGCCTGGACCTCGACACGATGGACCGCCGCCGCGCGGGGACGGTGCTCGGCAATGGCGGTGGCGGCCTCCCCGAGACCGACAAGGCGATGCGCACCGTGCTCGGCCGCGGAGGCATGCGCGTCGACCCGCTCTACCTCGCCAAGATGCTGCCGAACATGGCGGCCGGGAACCTCACCATCCAGCTCGGCCTGCTCGGCCACACCAACACCGTGACCACGGCCTGCGCGGCCGGCACCCAGGCCGTAGGCGACGCCGCCGAGGTGATCCGACGCGGCGAGGCCGACGTCATGGTCGCCGGCGGCACCGAGGCCGGCATCTCCGAGCTCGGCCTGGCCGCCTTCTGCGCCATGCGCGCGCTCACCACCAACTTCAACGACCGCCCCGGCGAGTCCTCGCGCCCCTTCGACCGCGACCGCGACGGCTTCGCACCGTCCGAGGGCGCCGGTCTCGTGGTCCTCGAGAGCATCGAGCACGCGCAGGCGCGCGGCGCACGCCCACTCGCCGAGGTGCTCGGCTACGGCGTGAGCGCGGACGCAGCCTACCTCGTCGCCCCGCCCGACGGCGGCGAGGGCGCGGCGCGCGCGATGCAGGCGGCGCTGGACGCCGCCGGCCTCGACGCCGAGGAGATCGACTACATCTCCGCGCACGCGACGGCGACCGAGGTGGGCGACATCGCGGAGACCAAGGCGATCCGCACGGTCTTCGGCGAGCGCGCCTACCGGGTGCCGGTCACGGCGTTCAAGTCGCAGGTGGGCCACCTGCTCGGCGGAGCGGGCGGCGTCGAGCTGATCGCGGCCATCCAGACGCTGCTGACGGGCCAGATCGCCCCGACGATCAACCTCGACAACGCCGACCCCGAGTGCGACCTCGACTACGTGCCGAACGAGTCCCGCCACCACGATGTGCGGACGATGCTCAAGAACTCGTTCGGCTTCGGTGGCCAGAACGCCGTCCTCGCGCTCCGCCGCTTCGACGACTAGCCGTCACCCCTCGCCCCAGTCCAGCTCGGCCTCGATCCAGGCGTGACCTGATAGGGTTGGGCCGTAGGCAACCGCTCCCACAGCGGGAATGAAGCGCCACATGGATGCACTGGATCGGCAGATCGAGGCGTACGACGCCCAGCGTGAGCGACTGGAACGCGATCATCACGGCCGCTGGGTCGTGTTCCACGACGAGTTGCTCACCGGGGACTACGCCACGTACGAGGAGGCGATCACGGCGGCGATGCGGAAGTTCGGGCGAGGGCCGTACCTGGTTCGCCAGGTCGGTGCACCGCCCTCCCGTCTCCCCGCTTCGGTCATGTTCGGGTCGCCCCGTGCCGGAGCTTGAGTGCGGATTCGGCTCCGGCGAGCTGCTGTTCACCTTCGGTCCGACAACATACGTGGCCATTGGCTTCGACCCAGACCGGGACCGCGACGCCGGGATCCCGACGCCGCCGGGTGATCGCCATGCCGCGCTCGTCGACACCGGCGCTGTCGAGAGCTGCATCGACGAGCAGCTTGCTGAACGCCTCGGCCTTGTTTACCGCGGGTCGGACTGCGTCATTCGCAGGCTACCAACATCACCTCGCCCGTGTTCAAGTCCGTTCTCACGGCACATGCCGACCGGATCATCGCCCCGAAGCTATTCTGGGCGTCGACCTCGATCAGCCATAGGTGTTTCCCGCCTCCTTCACTCAGCACCTTGTAGCCAGAGGCACCGCGCCCATCCGCCCTCCAACAGTTACCCACCCACTCCGCAGTACTCGGAGCCTTGAGCTGGTCGAGCACGATGCGTTCCGCCCCTCGACAAGCGTCCACCGCGTCGTATTGGCGCGGTGTCGCTGTGGCGCGGGGCGCGGCGGGTTCAGCGGGAGTTGGATCACCGTCCTCCCCGCCGCACCCAGCCACAAGCGCTAGCACCAGACAGACGATGCTTCCGACAGCGAGCCAAGCTTTGCCAGACACTGGGAGCCTCCCCGGTTGGGTACCCCTAACGAAGCGGAACCCAGGGCCGCCACCGGGAGGCTCGGAAGCCCCGACCTCCCGCGCGGATGTGCACTCATGGTGGCAGCCGCCCACGCCTTGCGGCGAGTGATGGGCTGGGGAGTGTGCAGCGACAGGCGACGGCGGTCAAGATCACGTTCGTGGTTCGTCCTCGGCCGGAACGTCCTTTTCTTGCCTTCACGATGGCGTACGACGGGCGCACAGGCCGGGTAACGCTGAGCGACGACGAATAGGACCCGCCGAGCCACCGCGCGCGATCAGTCGAGCGCAGCCTCGATCTGGGCGATGTGGTCCTCGCGGTGCTCCCAGCGGCTCACGGCATAGGCGAACCCCGCCGCGTCCAGCTCGGCGCGCTGCTCCGCCGTCAGGCCCTCGGCGGTCGCGGCGAGCCGAGCCGCAATCGCGGCGAGCGAGGCCGCGACGGGCGCCGGGGCGAGGGGGGGGCGGAGCTGCAATCGCGGCGACCGAGGCAGCGACGGCCGCGGGGTCGAGCAGGTGGGCGATGGCCTCGAGCGAGAGGTTCACCGACTCATCTTCGTGAGGGAACTCGGCGCCGCCGAGCCACGCCCGCAG
>MKWU01005169.1_pt1 | contig 14457 bp, 8 predicted proteins | sample 809101 | NCBI WGS metagenome assembly MKWU01 (sample SAMN05860141, study PRJNA318959) | sponge metagenome | host: Aplysina aerophoba | place: Slovenia: Piran, Adriatic Sea, Gulf of Piran | collected 2013-05-07 | reverse complement strand
CGGCGAAGAGTCCGACCGGCAGCGCGACGAGCATGGCGATCAGCGTGATCATCAGCGTGCCGGTGAAGAGCGGGATGGCGCCGAACGCACCGGTGCTGCCCACCTGATCCGCGCGGATCGCCGTCTGTGGGCTCCATTTCAGGCCGAACAGGAAGTCCCAGAAGGGGATGATCGAGAAGAAACGGATCGATTCGAAGAGCACCGAGAGAACGATGCCGATGGTCGTGACGATGGCGACGCAGGAGGAGAGGATGAGCAGGATGTTCACCACCCGCTCGACCTTGTTGCGCGTCCGCAGGCCCGGCGATATGCGCCGCCAGGCCCAGCCGAAGCCGGCGCCGCCCAGGGCCACGCCGATCGCCAGCACCGCAGCGTGCGCTGTGGACTTCATGCTGACGTAACGGTCCGCCGCCGCCTGCATGGCCGGGTCGACCTCGCGACTCACCGCATCGCCCGAGGCCAGATTGCGCACGTCGTTGAGCAGGAGGCCGATCATCGCCTCCGACTGCTCCGCTACCGTGGGCCCAAGGTAGGAAAGAAGAAGCGCCTCCAGAATCGGCGCTTCGATGATCAGCCAGACGACAAGGACGATGCCTGACGGAATGCCGCACCAGAGCGCCACGTACCAGCCGTGGAAGCTCGGCATGGAGTGGAGATTGCTGAGATTGCTACCGGCCGCGCTGAGCGCCCGCCGGCGGCCGAAATAGAGGCCGATGACCACCAGCGCCAGGATCGCGATAAGGAGGATGGTGAGCTGCACGCCGTCGGCCGTCCCTGCGGCTTGCTCGCGGTCGGGCGAGCGCGAGCCTGACCCTATGAACGGGCCGGTTCAGGGATACGTCAGTTTCGTTACGATATTGTGACTTACTGCTTGAACAATTTGTCTGCTCTTCAGTTGGCCAGGTCGCCTGCCGGCTGCGCCGCATCTTCCGGCGTCGCGTCCTGAGCCACGGCGGCGGGCTGCAGGTAGACGGTGAAGGTGCTGCCCTCACCGGGGGTGCTGTCGATGGTGAGCGCGCCGCGATGCCTGTTCACGATGTGCTTGACGATGGCGAGACCGAGGCCGGTACCGCCGAGCTCGCGCGAACGCGCCTTGTCCACGCGATAGAAGCGCTCCGTGAGCCTTGGCAGATGCTCACGCGGGATACCTGCGCCTCTGTCGGCGACGGAGACCACGACCGCGCCGTCCTTGCCCGCCCTCCAGCCGGCCGCCTCGGCTTCCGCAACCCGGTGGGCTTCCACCCTGACGGTGCTCCGGTCGTCGCCGTACTTGATCGCATTGTCGACCAGGTTGAGAAACACCTGTGTCAGCTCGTCGCCGTCGCCGATCACCGGTGTCAGGCCGTCATCGGCGTCGATGGTGACGGTCACGTCCCGCCTCTCAGCCTGCCATGCGAGCGTGTTGCGAACATGGGAGAGCAGCGAGGGGAGCGGCACCGTATCCGTCGGCGGTGTGTGCTCGTTCATCTCGATGCGCGAGAGCGAAAGCAGGTCGTCGACGAGGCGCGCCATGCGCCTGCCGTGCTGGTCCATGATGGCGAGAAAGCGCTCGCGCGCGGCCGCATCGTCGCGGGCGGGGCCCTGGAGCGTCTCGATGAATCCCATCAGGGTGGCGAGCGGCGTGCGGATCTCATGGCTCGCATTGGCGACGAAGTCGGCCCGCATCTGGTCGGTGCGGCGCACCGCCGTGAAATCGACGAGCGCGAGCAGCACGGCGGCGCCGCCTTCCCTCGGCTCGGGCAGCGGCTCGACACGCGCCGCGAAGGTGCGTTCGACCGGCGCCTGCAGCGTGAACTCGATGTCGCTTCCTTCAGCGCCCTCGATGGTCTGCTCGACCGCTTCGATCAATGCCGGATTACGCAGCGAGGCCGCGATGTGGCGCCCGGCCACCTCGCCGCCCAGCAGCGATGTCGCCGCCCGGTTGGCACGCACGACCTTGCGGTCGGCATCCAGCAGCAGAAGCGGCTCCGGCAATGCGTCGAGTGCCCGTTCCAGCTCGGCCCGTTCGCCGGCGAGCCGCGCCCTTCCCTCGGCGCCCAGCCGGGCCAGGCGCTCGACCGATGCCGCGAGCTCGCGGGTGAACAGCCCCGCCGGCGCGGCGCCCTGTCGTGTCTCGCCCTCCATCTCGGCAGAGGTCTCCACATGGCGCGCGAGTGCGCCGACATCCGCTAGCATCAGACCGGCGACGGCTGCGGCGAGCAGGCTGAGACCCGCCCAGGCTAATACCGCCGCGATGGGCGGCGTGAGGCCCAGTGCGCCAAGCACCAGGAATGCGAGCCCGAGCGGCAGCGACGCCGCAAGGCTCAGGCGCGCCCATCGGCGCAGCGGAACGACGCGCGCCGCCATCGATCGGCTCCCCTCTGCAGCGTGGTCCCGGGCCTTCAAGTGTAACAGAGCGCCTCGCCCATGAACGTGACGAATATACGACAATCGGGGGTCGGCGGCGCCAGCGTCGGGCGTTCGAAACCCCGAAAACCGCTTGTGGTAGTGTCGCGCCATGCCCGATGACGCCGAGGCGCAAACGACCTTCGCACCGGCTGCCGCACGCACCGCCCGCCGGAGCCGCCCGCGTGCGCGGCGCGTCGAACCGGCGACGCCGATGATGACGCAGTATCTCGAAATCAAGGGCGCCCACCCGGACCACCTCCTCTTTTACCGGATGGGGGATTTCTACGAGCTTTTCTTCGACGACGCACGGCAGGCCTCGGAGGCGCTCGACATTGCGCTCACCAAGAGGGGTCTCCACCAGGGACAGGAGATCCCGATGTGCGGGGTGCCGGTGGTGAGCGCCGAGGGCTACCTCCAGAGGTTGATCCGCAAGGGCTTCCGGGTCGCCGTCTGCGAGCAGGTCGAGGACCCGGCTGAGGCCCGCAAGCGGGGCGCGAAGGCGGTCGTCCGCCGCGAGGTCATCCGCGTGGTGACGCCGGGGACGCTGAGCGAGGACGCGCTCCTGGATGCGCGCGCTGCCAACTACCTCGCGGCCCTCGCACAGGCCGAAGGCGCCCTGGCGCTGGCGTGGGCCGAGATGTCCACCGGCGAATTCGCGGTGATGGGGGTCTCCGAGGCTTCGCTGCCTGCGGCGCTCGCGCGCCTCGAGCCCGGCGAAATCCTGGTGCCCGAGCCGCTGCTCGAGACGCCGGCACTCTTCGAGCTCTTCGCCGAGTGGAAAGAGGCCCTCACGCCTCAGCCGCGCTCCCTCTTCGACAGTGTCGCCGCCGGGCGCGCACTCCCGGCGTTCTACGGCTTGGGCCCCCTTCAACGGCTCCGCCCCTTTCGCTCGCCCGCCCTCGACGGTCTCGGCTCCTTCGCCCGCGCGGAGCTCGCCGCCGCCGGTGCCGTGCTCGGCTATCTGCAGCTCACGCAGAAGGGTCAGCTGCCGCGGCTCGCACGGCTCCGCTCGACCGAGACGGGTGCGGCAATGGCGATCGACGCCGCGACCCGGCGCAACCTGGAGCTCACGGCGACCCTGGACGGCGGCACCGCCGGCAGCCTGCTCTCGGTGATCGACCGTACCGTCACCGGGGCGGGCGCCCGGCTGCTCAGAGCTCGGCTCACCGCGCCGCTCACCGAGCCTGCCGCCATCGCCGCGAGGCTCGATTCCATCGGCTTTCTGGTCGAGGCGGAGGGTGCGCGGAGCGGGCTTCGGGAGCGGCTCCGCCGTTGCCCCGACGTGGAGCGTGCGCTCTCGCGCCTCAGCCTGGGCCGCGGCGGGCCGCGCGACCTCGCCGCCGTGCGCGATGCGCTCGGCCAGATTCCGGCGATCCGGGATGCTCTTGGCGCCGATGACACCGGCGGCCTTCGGGCGCCGCCGCCGGCGCTCGCAGCCGATCTCAAGGCGCTCGGCCATCACCAGAGCCTGGTGGAACGCCTGAGCCAGGCGTTGGTGGAGAGTCCGCCGCCCAGCATCCGGGACGGCGGTGTCATCGCACGCGGTTACGACGCGGCGCTCGACGAGGTGGTGGAGCTGCGCGACCACAGCCGGCGTCTGATCGGCGAACTGGAGGCCCGCTACCGCACCGAGACCGGGGTCAACGCCCTCAAGGTGCGCCACAACAACGTGCTCGGCTACTACGTCGAGGTGCCGCCACCGCGGGCCGAGGCGCTGACCGAAGCCTTCATTCACCGCCAGACGCTGGCGAGCGCCGTCCGCTACACGACCGTGGAGCTCGGCGAGCTGGAGGCGCGGATTACCGGTGCGGCCGACAAGGCGCTCAGCCTGGAGCAGGCGCACTTCGACGACCTCCGCGCCGATGTCGTCCGCCGGGCCGAGGATATCGCCCGCGCCGCCGCCGCCTTGGCCGCGCTCGACGTGGCCCAGGGACTGGCGCAGCTCGCTGTCGAGCGACGCTACGCGCGGCCTCTCGTGGACGATTCCACAGCCTTCGAGATCAAGGGTGGCCGGCACCCGGTGGTGGAGGCCATGGGCGCGGGCGGGGAGACCCCCTTCGTCCCCAACAATTGCGGCCTGGGCGAGGACGCCCGGATCTGGCTGGTTACCGGCCCCAACATGGCCGGCAAGAGCACCTTCCTGCGCCAGAACGCGCTGATTGCGGTTCTGGCTCAGATGGGCTCGTTTGTGCCCGCCGACGAGGCCCGAATCGGCGTGGTGGACCGGCTGTTCTCCCGCGTCGGCGCAGCCGACGATCTCGCGCGTGGGCGTTCCACCTTCATGGTGGAGATGGTGGAGACCGCCGCCATCCTCAACCAGGCCGGCGAGCGCGCGTTGGTGATCCTCGACGAGATCGGGCGCGGCACCGCCACCTACGACGGACTCTCCATTGCCTGGGCCGCGATCGAGCATCTGCACGACAGCAATCACTGCCGCGCTCTCTTCGCGACCCACTATCACGAGCTCACCGCGCTCGCCCAAAAGCTCGACCGGCTCGCCTGCCACACCATGCGGATCAAGGAGTGGAAGGGGAGCGTGGTGTTCCTGCACGAGGTGGCGCCGGGTGCAGCGGATCGCTCCTACGGCATCCACGTCGCACGCCTTGCGGGTCTGCCCGAGGCGGTGTTGACCCGCGCCGAGGAGGTGCTGGCGCTGTTGGAGCAGGGTGAGAAGGCCACCGCCGCTGCCAGGCTCGCAAACGACCTGCCCCTCTTCCAGACCCGTCCGGTGCCGGCGCCCGCCGAACCCGCGCCCGATCCGCTTCGCGCCCGTCTCGCCGCCATCAATCCCGACGACCTCACGCCGCGGGATGCTCTGGAGCTCGTCTACGCGCTGCGCGCCGGGCTCGACGGCGATGACAGCGCGGACTGACCGGCCGCCGCGCGCCGGTATAAGATCGGGACACTTGGGTCGACAGCCGGGTCGCGCGAGGTCATGAAGCCGCCGCCGTTCGCCTACGAATGCCCGACCGAGGTGGCAGACGCCGTTGCCCTGCTCGCGGCGCACGGCGCAGACGCGCGGCCGCTCGCCGGCGGGCAAAGCCTGGTGCCGCTGCTCAACTTCCGCCTGGCCCGGCCCGCCGTCCTGGTCGATCTCAACCGCATCACCGCGCTCGGCCAAATTGCAGTGGAGAATGGCGCGCTCCGTATTGGCGCCATGGCGCGCCAGGCGGCGGTCGAGGCCGATCCGGACGTGGGGCGCGGCTGGCCGCTGCTGACCGAAGCCATCGGCCACATCGCCCATCCTCAGATTCGCAACCGCGGCACCATCGGCGGCAGCCTTGCGCACAACGACCCGGCGGCGGAGTTGCCGGCAGTGATGCTGGCTCTCGACACCGAAATGACCGCGCGAGGATCTAAGGGCACCCGTACCATCCAGGCCCAAGATTTCTGTGCGGGCACGATGGAGACGGCGCTCGCGCCCGACGAGCTTCTGACCGAAATCAGGATTCCGGCGCTGCCCGAGGGCACCGGCTGGGGCTTTCGGGAGGCCGCGCGCCGGCAGGGGGACTTCGCGCTGATTGCGGTCGCGGTGCTGCTGCGGCCCTCCGGCGCTGGCGGTATCGACGCCCGTGTCGTGGTCACGGGAACTGGTGAGGGGCCTGTACGCATGCGTGGGGCGGAGGTGGTGCTTACCGAGCGGGGCACGGAGGGCGATGCGTGCGAGGTTGCGGGCAACGCCGCGGCCGAAGCCTCCGAGCCGGCGGACGATCCTCACGCGCCAGCCTGGTATCGGCAGCGTCTTGTGGCGGCGCTTACCCAGCGCGCCTGCCGCGATGCGGCCATGAGGTTGGGGCGCTGAATGGCGGATCACGGTCATCCGGTCCGTGTGACCATCAACGGCGAGGCGCACGAGCGGAGCGTCGAACCCAGACTCCTGCTCTCGGACTTCATCCGGCACGAAGCGAGGCTCACCGGCACCCATGTCGGCTGCGAGCACGGCGTCTGCGGCGCCTGCACGGTGTTGTTGGAAGGCGCACCTGTGCGCTCCTGCCTCATGTTTGCGGTGCAGGCGGACGGCGCCTCCATCGAGACGGTGGAATCACTCGCGGACGGCGAGACGCTGCACCCGCTGCAGGAGGCGTTCCGCCGTGAGCACGGGCTGCAATGCGGCTATTGCACCCCCGGCATCCTGATGACCCTGAAACCGTTCCTCGCTGCAAACCCGGCGCCGAGCGACACTGAGATCAGGCAAGCGCTCTCGGGCAACCTCTGCCGCTGCACCGGCTACCAGCAGATCGTAGCGGCGGTGCGCCGGGCTGCGGCGATGCTGCGGGGCGAGGAACCATGACCACGCGCCTGATCGGCGAGCCGGTCGAACGGCGCGAGGACGAACGGCTTCTCACCGGGCGCGCGCGCTTCATCGACGACGTTCACTTGTCCGACATGCTGCACGCCGCCGTGCTCCGCAGCCCCCACGCCAAGGCGCGCTTCACGCGCATCGATGCGCGCGCGGCGCTTGCACTCCCTGGCGTGCAAGCGGTGATCACCCACGAGGACCTGGGTGCCGCCAACATGCCGATGCCGTTGCTCAACGAGGATCCCGGCTTCATCCATCCACGCACCCATCGAGCGCTTGCGCCAGGCCAGGTTCGCTTCGTCGGCGAGGCGGTGGCGCTGGTGGTGGCCGACAGCCGCTATCTCGCCGAGGACGCGCTCGACCTGATCGAGGTCGACTATGCGCCCGGGGCGGCGGCGGTGGATCTCGTGGCTGCAGCGGCGCCGGGCGGGCCGCTGGTTCACGACGACACCGATTCCAATGTCGCCTGCCGCACCGCCGACAACACCGGTGATATCGAGAGCGCCTTCGCTGCCGCCGACTTCGTGCTGCGCGAGGAGCTCAGGCCCGAGCGGGGCGCAGCGCAGCCGATGGAGACCCGCGGCGTCGTCGCCCGCTACGATGCGAGCCTCGACACGATCACGATCTGGGACACGACCCAGGCGCCGGTCTCGGCCCGCGGTGTCATTGCGGACAAGCTGGGGCTGTCGGAAGCCGCCGTCACCGTGATCGCGCCGGATGTCGGCGGCGGCTTCGGCGTCAAGATATTCCTGGTCTACCCTGAGGAACTGCTGATCCCCTTCGCCGCCCGCCTGCTGGACCGCCCGGTCAAGTGGATCGAGGACCGTCGAGAGCACTTCATCGGCTCCAATCACGAGCGGCTGATGGTGCACCGTATCGAGGTGGCGGCGACCAGGGACGGGCGCATCCTGGGCATCAAGGACCGCTTCCTCTACGACAGCGGCGCCTACTGCCCCTACGGCCCCATCAACGCCCAGTGCGCCCAGGCCATCCTGCCGGGTCCCTACAAGATCCCGGCGGTACACACCGAATACGAGGCGGTCTACACCAACACGCCGGTCGTGAGCCCTTACCGGGGCGCCGGCCAGCCGCACGGCAACTTCGTCACGGAAGCGGCCATGAACCACGTGGCCCGCGCGCTCGGCCTCGACGCGGCCGAGATCAGGCGGCGCAATCTGGTGCGGCCCGAGGACTGCCCCTGGGATTCGGGCCGCATCTTCCAGGGCAACACCCCGTTCATCCATCGGGACAGCGACTATCCCTTGCAGCTCGCGAAGGCAGTCGACGCGCTTGACTACGCGGGCGTGAAGCGCGGCCAGCCGGCGGAACGCGAGCAGGGAATCTTCCGCGGCGCCGGCATCGCCTTCTTCGTCGAGGGCACTGGCATCTCTCCTTACGAGGGGGTGGAGGTCCGCGTGGAACCCACCGGCCACGTGCACGTGGCGACCGGCTTTCCCTCGCAGGGGCAGGGCCACCACACCACGCTTACACAGATCGTGGCGGAGACGCTCGCCGTCGCACCGGAGCAGGTGGTGGTCGAGAGCGGGCGGAGCGACCGCTTCGCCTGGGGCGTCGGCACCTTCGCCAGCCGCGCGGCCGTGGTGGGGGGTAGTGCTGCGCTCGGTGCGGCCAAGGCGGTCCGCGCCAAGGCGCTCGACCTTGCCTCGGAGGAGCTGGAGGTGGCGCCCGAGGACTTGGTGCTGGCGGATGGCGCCGTGCACGTGAAGGGCGCGCCGCAGATGGCGGTGACTCTCGCTGCACTCGCGTACGCGGCCAATCCCATCAACACGCTTCAAGCGGGCGCCGAGCCGGGTCTCCGCGCCGCCGACTACTACCGCTCCCCCGATGGCGCGATTGCGAGCGGGGTCCACGGCGCGGTCGTGGTCGTGGACATCGCCACCGGCATGGTGGAGATCGAGACATACGTCGTGGTCCACGACTGCGGGGTGATGATCAACCCCACCATCGTCGAGGGTCAGATACTCGGCGGCACGGCGCAGGGCATCGGCGGTGCCTTCTACGAGAAGCTCAGGTTTGATGAGGACGGCCAGCCGCTGGTCACGACCTTCATGGACTATCTGATCCCGACGGCCATGGAGATCCCGCCCATCGAGATCCATCACATGGAGAGCCGTTGCAGCCTCAACCCTCTGGGGGTCAAAGGGGTAGGGGAGGGCGGCGCAATCCCGGCCGCTGCGGCCTTCGCCGGCGCCGTCGAGGACGCGCTGGAGCCCTTCGGCGCGACCGTCCGCGCCGTCCCCCTCGACCCGCCCGCCATCCTCGCGATGATCGAGGGGCGTGCAGAGTCCTGACGCATCAGGCACCAGGCAGCAGACCGAATGTGCAACTTGAGAGGGACCGGGCCGCGAAGCGGGCCGGAGCGTGCGACTGCGCGCCGCGCCGAATGGCGCGTAGCCAAGCGAGCGGAGCGAGCGCCCGGCGCCTGAGGGTTAAGAAATAAGAGTTCCGCCCTCAGCGGAACGCGGGGATCACGTGGTCGCCGTAGTCGGCGACGATGCGCTCCTCGGAGCCGTTGGTGAGGTAGATCGTGAACTGGGTCACGCCCGACGCCTCCAGTGCCTTGAGCTTGGCCACGTGCTCGTCGGGCTTGCCCAGAATGCAGAAGGAGTCCGTGATCTCCGGCGTGATGTAATAGGTGTTGTCGGAGACCTTGTCGGCGTGCTGGCGGTAGTTGTAGCCCTCGCCGCCCGCGCCCGCGCCGCGCCGCGCCTCGATATAGGCGGTGAGGCTGTCGGGCACGAGGTCCGTGCCGGCGCCGTACTTCTCCACGATATCGGCCACGTGGTTGCCGACCAGCGCGGGGAACCACTTGGTCTGCGCGACGCCGGCCTCCTTGTCGCCGACCCAGACCGGGGCGGCAGAGAGCACCCGGTAGCCCCCCATGTCGCGGCCTGCGGCCTCGCCCGCCGCCTTGGCCTGGCCGCCGAACCATTCGCAAAGCCCTACGTCGGCGAGCTGGATGATGAGCCCGTCGCCGACCTCGCCGGCGGTCTTCAGCGCCTTCGGCCCGTAGGCCGCGAACCAGACCGGCATGGGGTGGCCAGCAACCCACTCCATGTAGACCGGCTCCGGGCAGTCCGCGTACTGCACGGTATCACCCGCCACCATCTTGCGCATCGCGTCGCAGAACTCGGCGGTGTGGGCCAGCGTCGCCGGTGTCTTGCCCATGACCCGCATGGAGCTGTCGCCGCGCCCGACCGCGATGTCGAAGCGCCCGCGCCCGATGTCGCTCAGCGTGGCGAAGAGGCTCGCCGCCACCGACCAGTCGCGCACCTTGGGGTTGGTCACGAGCGGGCCGAAGCGCACCCGCTCGGTATTCGCCATGCAGACCGCCATCTTGGAGTAGCAGTCCGACCAGAGGATGTGGGAATCGAAGAACCAGACATAGTCGAAGCCCGCCACTTCGCACTGGCGCGCGATGGCGACGGTGCGCTCGATCCCGATGTCGCCCTTGAAGGCAATCCCGAACTCCATGCCGCTTCTCCTCCGATCAGCTCACGTTGGGCTCTGGCCTGCGTCGGCGCCGTTGCCCGGCGCCTTCAGCAACCGCCCCAGCGGGTGAATTTCGCCGGGCCCATACCCCTCGGCCGCGATCTGGTTGCCGGCGCGCCGCTCTGCGGTCGCTGCCTCGTCGATGCGCAAGGGATCGCCCGCCCCGTTCCCGCCCGCGATCACCACGCCATAGACCCGCTCGGCCCGCTCGGCTGTGATCCAGCCCTGCTCGACATCCGTCAGCACCGCTTCGGGCGCCCTCGCGCGGGGATCGCCGAAGCCGCCGCCGCCGTTGGAGCGGTAGATCAACTGGTCGCCGGGCGCGAGCCGGATGCCCATGGCGTGCATGCCGAGCTCCTCCTCATTGTCCGGCGAGGCCGCGCGGCGCAGCCTCAGCGTGTTGGGACCGCCGTTGGTGCCGCCGGCAAGCCCGAAGGGCGTCACCTCGGCGCGGTCGCCATGCATGGTCATGGTCATGGCGCCCAGGGTCTTGAAGCTGCGGTCGATGCCCACGCCGCCACGCCAGGTGCCGTCGCCGCAGGAGTCGGTAACGCCTTCGCAGTTGGTGTAAAGCAGCGGATACCAGCGCTCCAGAATCTCGACCGGCTGGTTGGTGGCGCCGCCGATGAAAATCATCATCTGGAAGGGGTTGCCGTCCTTGTAGCTGCGTGCGCCCTGGCCACCCTCGTTCCAGAGATAGTTGACGTAGTGCTTGCCGGTCTTGGGATGCACGCCGCCGATGCAGAGGTTCGCAAGGTTGATGCCGGCGGCGTACATGCGCTTGGGCTCGACGTCCTGAAAGGCCGCGGCCCAGCAGGCCATGGTGACGGCGGCGACCTTCTCGTAAGCGCCGCTGGCATAGCCCGACGCAGGCGTCGGCTCCTCGATGTGGACGCAGCTCCCCGGCACGGACAGCACCTCGACCGTGCGGCTGAGGCCATGATTGAGCGGTGCAAGCTGCGGGAAGCAGTGGAGCGTGCCGTCGAAGACTGCGGTCTCGAGCGAAGCGCGGGGAAAGCCGAAGGGGCCCACCGGTGCGGCATCGCTCTCCCGAAAATCGAAGCTCGCGCGGTCGCCCTCGATGGTGAGCCGGCAGTGCACCCGGATGCGCGGGTGCTCGGGGTGCATGATGTCCTTGTCCGAGAAATCCTCGAACTCGTATTCGCCGTCGGGCAACTGCGCGACCCGGGCGCGGAAGCGCTCCTCGGTGTAGTCGAAGATGTCCTCGAACAGCGCCTCGATGGTCTCCGCCCCGTGGCGGGCGTAGAGTTCCAGAAGGCGGTCCTCGATCAGCGATCCGGCCTGCCGCTGGGCGTGGATGTCGGCGATGCGCTCGCGCCCGGTGCGCATGTTGTACTCGATCAGCGTCATCACCGTGCGGTCGAGCTCACCGTCGTGGAAGAGCCGCATCGGCGGCATCCGCAGCCCTTCGGAATAGCAATCCACCGCGCGCGGGTTGAAGCTGCCGGGCAGCGCACCGCCCACGTCGGGCCAGTGCCCGGTGCTGGAGTTGAAGGCGACGAGGCGGCCATCGTGATGGATCGGACGGATCAGCTTCACATCGTTGCAGTGGATACCGCCGGTGTAGGGGTCGTTGAAGATGTAGATGTCGCCGGGCTCAAATTCGCCGACCCACTCCTTCACCACCCGCACGGAGGGCTCGAAGGAGCCGATGTGGGGCGCCTGGTCGCGGTTGCCGTGGGCGACGAGGCGGCCCTCCGCCGTCAGCAGTGCGCAGGAATGGTCGTGGCCTTCGCTGATGGTCGGCGCATAGGCGAGGCGGGCGATCATCTCGCTGCCCTCGTCGCACATGCTGCCCAAGGCATTGCGCAGCACCTCGAAGGTGATGGGGTCTAGCTGCATGGTCCTACCCGCTCGTGCAGATCAGGTTGAAGCGCTCGTCCACGCGGGCGTTCGAGCCGGGGATGAGCACCGTGGTGCTGTCCAGTTGCTCGATGATGGCGGGGCCCGAAATCTCGAAGCCGGCGGGCAGCGCAGTGCGCTCGTAGACCGGCGCCTCCACCCAGCCCTGGGTCTGGTCATACATCCGCCGCTGCCCGCGCGGAGCGGGGCTTGCAGCGCCGCTCGCGCCGAACGTCGGCTCCGCGCCGGTCGTGGCGCGAGCCTCGGCCGCGACGCGGGCGTTGACGATCTCGAGCTCGGCAAGGTCCTCCGGCAGGGTATAGCCATAATCCTCGGTGTGACGCTCGTGGAACGCGCGAAAGAGACCGCGGATGTCGTCGTCGTCCAGCGCGCCCGCCTTGACCGCGAGCGTGAGTCCGCCCGAGACCTGGCCATAGTAGCGCACATCGATCTCGCGACGGAGCACCACGTCCTCGGCCGCCACGCCGTCGCGCGTGAGCCGTGCCATCGCCCGTTGTTCCAGTTCGGTGAAGGCATCGTTGATCTCGCCCGTGTCGAAGCGCTCGTCGGTGGCGAAGATCGACTGCACGAAGTCGTGCCGCACCTCCACGTGGAGCACGCCCATGGCCGAACCGAGTCCGGGGCGGAACGGCACGATCACCTCGGGAATGCCGAGATCGCGGGCGAGCTCGATCGCGTAGAGCGGCCCGGCGCCGCCGAAGGCGACCAGCGCGAAATCGCGCGGGTCGTGGCCGCGCTTTACCGAGATGAGGCGGATCGCACCCGCCATGTTGGCGCGCATGACGCGGAGGATGCCGGTTGCGGCCTCCGCCCTCGAATAGCCCAAGGGCTCCGCGATCCGGTCGATGGCCTGCTCGGCGAGTTCCGGGTGCAGCGCGACCCGGCCCGCGAGCTTGGTTTCGGCACCGAGCCGGCCGAGCACGAGGTTCGCGTCGGTCGCGGTGGGCTGGCTGCCGCCCTGACCGTAGCAAGCCGGGCCCGGCCTTGCGCCGGCACTGTCCGGCCCCACCTTCAGCACCCCGCCCTCGTCGATGCGCGCGATGGAGCCGCCACCGGCGCCGATGGCCGTGACATCCACCGAGGGGAAGCTGATGACGATGTTGAATTCGATGTTCCACTCGGGGCGGATCAGCGGGCGGCCCCGGCGCGAGAGCGAGACATCGGCGCTGGTCCCGCCAACGTCGAGGACGATCACGTCGGGTCTCTGGGCGAGCCGCCCGATGGCGGCGCCCGCCATCACGCCCGCCGCCGGTCCCGACTGGCAGATGCGCGCCGGGATACGCCGAGCCGCCTCGATGGACATCACGCCGCCGCCGGAATGGGTGATCAGCACCGGCCCGTCGTAGCCGATCCCTTCGAGGCGGGCGAGCAGCGAGGCGAGATAGCGCTCCAGCACCGGGCCGAGATAGGCGTTGGCGACGGCGGTGCTGGTGCGCTCGAACTCCCGGATCTCGGGCAGGATGTCGGAGGAGCGGCAGACGTAGCCGCCGGGCATCTCCTCACCGAGAATTTCCTGCGCGCGGCGCTCGTGTGCGTCGTTGATGTAGCTGTGGAGGAAGCTCACCGCCACCGCCTCGATGCCGCGCTCACGGAGCCGCGCCGCGGTCTCGCGCAAGCCGGCTTCGTCGAGGGGCTCCAGCACCTCGCCCTCGTAGGTGGTGCGCTGGGCGACGGTCATGGTGTCGCGGCGGTCGACCAGAGCGGGCGCGGGGTCCCAATCGGAATCGTAGAGCGTTGGGCGGGCGGCGCGCGCGGCGTGCAGCACGTCGGTGAAGCCCGCCGTGGTTACGAGCGCGGTGCGGGCGCCGGTGCGCATGATCACCGTGTTGGTGGCGATGGTGGTGCCGATCTTGATGAGCTTGATGTCGCGGGGCTTGGCGTCAACGGCCTCGATGCCGGCGAACATACCGTCGATGAAGTCGGGCGGCGTGGACGCCGTCTTTGCGACCTCGACCGCGCCGGTCTCCGTGTCGTGGCGGATCACGTCGGTGAACGTGCCGCCGACATCGACGGCGAGCGTGTACCGGGCGCCCTCGCTGACGCTACTCATGTGGCCTCACAGCACCGGTCACAGTGTTGACCCGCGTCATTGCGACAAGCCGCGCACGATAGTCGCCCGCCACGCCTGCGCCAAGCGGGCGGGCCTTTTCATATCCCTCGGTCGCCGGGCGCTCGCTCCTCTCGCTTGGCTACGCGCCTAGCGGCGCGCGGCGCGGGCGCGCCGTCCGGGCCTGACGGCCCGGGTCTCACCGTTGATCGGAGCGGGGGGCCGCCTAGGGCGAGCGCTTCAATCGCGGTCGCCGAACGCAGCCTCGATCTCGCCGGCGCCGATGCGGTCAAAGTCCTCCGGGATTGCGATCTGCCCCTCCATG
>MKWU01005168.1_pt1 | contig 14464 bp, 17 predicted proteins | sample 809101 | NCBI WGS metagenome assembly MKWU01 (sample SAMN05860141, study PRJNA318959) | sponge metagenome | host: Aplysina aerophoba | place: Slovenia: Piran, Adriatic Sea, Gulf of Piran | collected 2013-05-07 | reverse complement strand
AAGTGATCGCGGTATCCCTATAGAGGTTGTGCTTCATGAGATGATAAATGCTGCGACCTATAAGGAGTCGCTTCGACAGAATACAACTTAACTGCGTCAACTGACGCGCTATTCGCCTCAGCCCCCATCGTTCAGATCACAAGCAGAAACGGCACGCTTTGGGATACTGCTTGGACGCTGTGCTTGCTTTGGGGGTTCTACCACAGGGGACGGTTGTGAAACGCCACCAGGGGCAAATGTGAACGTTTTCTGTGGATGGATTATCGCCATATCCACATCTTTGCCCTTTTTATTCGCTAATTGCCTCGCATAATCGCTCCAGGCAGGTATCATAATCTCCTCTACAACTGCCTGGGCTTTCACTTTTTCATCAACGCTCACTACAACTAATACCTTCATAATGTCTCCTTGAGAAAAACGATACTACACCGTTAGCATCTTTCACTTTGCCTATCAGCCCTTCTTCTAGTAATTCGTCTAAAGCACAGCCCGCATCGTGTAGTCCGCCAATGCCGCACTCGTGCATGAGTTTGGCTGTGGTAGGCAGCATACCGACTTGTTCAAGATACTTCAGTATTTTATCCCGAGGACCACCAAAACGATATTCAGGGATCGTTTTGGTGGTCCCATTGCTAATGCTATATTTAGGGTGTTTACCCGGTTCGTAACCACATCGTTCACATTTCATAATATCACCTCCGCGTTTCAACTACAAGCCAAATAATGAAAACAGAGAAAACAATAAGGGTGTACGCAGCGACAGCATAGAACACCTTGCTCTCCATCATAGCAGTGTCGCCAGCTAAAGCGACGGACATGATGAAGATGCTACCAAAGAAAGCAAGCCACAGCATGCCCATCGCGATATAACTCAGCAATGTGAGCAACGCCTCGATTAAATCTCTCATGGAATCTCCTTTTCCAAATCGGCTTTTGACTGGGCAATCTCAGCGTGCCGGGCTGTGTTTTTACCCGGAACAGCCACGATTACGATCTCGGAATGGCCGCGGGTCATCAAGCTGAGAGCAACTCAGCATCCGGTTCGCAGCCGAGTAGCATTTTTCGGAAGTCCTTAAGCTTCATGGTAAAACCTCCACAATATTTTTTTGTGAGATTTGAACATAATTAGGGTCTATATCACAACCGGCAAAGTTTCTAAAGTTTTTAATAGCAGCAACTCCAGTTGTACCAGCTCCTAAAAATGGGTCTATAATCATATCGCCTTCGTTGCTATGCTTACGTACTAAATCTTCAAACAAGTCTAATGGTTTTTGTGTTGGGTGTTGTCTCTTACCCTTATGCCTTGGAATTGGATACTCGTATATTCCAGAGTCATATTGACTATGAAATGTAGGTTTACCTACTTTAACACCTACAATTGCCATTTCGCGACTGTTAGAAAGATAAGTAGATTTCATGTTTAATGGGACAGGGTTCGTTTTTTGCCATATAATTAAGCGGAGCATTTTGAATCCCGCTGATTCCATTGCATCGCGAACCTTACAAATCTTCCAAAGATCATACCAGATAATAGCAGTCCCGCCACGTCTTAAGCATTTATAGAATAACTCTGCCATATCGCTAAGATTGATTTCAGCGTGATCCCAGTCTCCAAAGTCCATACTTATAGCAAACCTTTTTTCACCTTTCACCACGTTTTTAAAACCGGTGTTTTTACTAATACAGTAGGGTGGATCAGTTAAAATCAGATCAACTGACTTGGGTTGTAGAGAATTCATAAAGTCTTTGTAGTCAGATGTTTCAACATAGATCATGACAACACCTTAGTCAAGCTGCATGTTTGAGTTGATCGAGATGCGCAAGGAATAGCTTTCGCTGTTTCGCAACGCTTGTTGTTTCCAGTCGGAATAGATCGTGAGCACCGTCAATAATGAATTCTTCATGGGTGTAGGTTGTCTGCAACTTCTTCCACTCTATCCAGGCTTTGGTTCGTTCAAGTGAGCCAAGCGGCATTGGTAGCCATTTCGGGACTGCCATTGTTAATTCTCCTTTATATCGAGCAACTGCGAGTCGGTATCGGTAGTTAGAGTCTTCGTATTGCGTCAGCAACGCCCCAAAAAAACCCAATTATCAATCCTATCATAAATCCCAATAAAATCCCGGTTACGATTTCCATTATACTCTCCTTTTTTCAGAGGCACTTACGGATCTGTTTTATGTGCCTCTGGGGAATCCTTGTGGTTACTGGCTTGAGGCACTAAAAGGCACAAAGGCACTTCTGCCTCTCTTCTTTTCTTTTGCTTCTTTTCTTTTATAGAGGCATATAAATAGAAGTGAAAGAAAAGAAGTAAAAAAAAGGTAATAATAAGATTAGGGTCCCAAGTGCCTTTGTGCCTTTCGTGCCTCGGCTGAAAATTTAGGTCATTCTCAAACCGACAAAAACACGTTCAAGTTTCTGTCCGATCTTTCGCTTGCCCTCAGTTACACCTTGAGAACCATACTCTCTCAATGATGCGTAAAATCGTTTCTGTCCAAATGGTGATCCGATGTCCATATTATCGCACCAATCCTTATATGCAGCGTAGAGGTCGCCACGGCCTTCAAACGCATCCGTCTCAAACTCTATGCAGTCCTCAACGAACAACCGGACTGGGTTTGCGTCCACTCGCATCGTTTCCATAGTCTCTTGAGAGATTTCAGGTGTCGTGAACTCACCCTTGTCCAGCACGGATTTATAGAGCGACAGGGCTGTTGCGAGGATACCACTCAAACTCTCCGGTGTTGAGACTTCTGCCATGAGTTCTTTTGCGTACCGTGCGTTCTTCTCAAAGGTCTGTGTGAATGGGATCACGCACCATCTACGCCAGAAAGCAGAACTGGTATCCGTTGTGGACGGAGCACCATTGATAGCCCCACAGAATGTAGCCTGTAGGTTGAAGTTGAAGGCGTTCTGGTACTTCGGCTCACATTGTAGGGAACGGGCTGTGATTAGGGGCTTTATTGTAGAGGAGAGGGGTTCTTCAGGTTGAATATCGTCATCTATAGCTGCCGTCTTGTTCACCAGGGTTGCGACGGAGAAGCGGTCTTTCCCATAACTCGCGAAAGGTGTTCGGCAGATGTTATCCTCGCCAATAAGCGTTGAGATAATTTCCAAAAGCAACGATTTACCATTAGACCCTGCACCTGTAAGCAGAAACGCTGTCTGGAAATAATTGCTGTCAACATCAAAGAAGCTGCCAATCATCTCATAGATCGCCTTCTGGCATTCTGGGTCCGGCAAGACTTGCTGAATCCATTTGTCGAAGCGTTCACTTTTTGCGTTCAGGTCCCATTTGACTGGGAAACTCTGTAGCAGATAGTTGTCCGGTGAATGATCTGATAACTCAAGAGTGTCGAGGTTGAGCACACCGTTCTCAAAAGCAACGCCTTTTCTGGTCTCACCGTCAATGCTCATATCCGCGATGTGGCTCACAATCTCATTAACGCGGTTCGTGTTGCTATCATATCCTAAGACACCTCTGGTATGCTGTCGCAACTTCGGCTCACACGGCTCATATATTCCAGTAGCCTTATTATATTGGTGCAGAGCTTCTTGCGTGTACCAGTACCGATTGTCGTCCATAAACTGCTCCGCATAAAATATAGGGTTGATTTTCTCCTTCTTCTTCGGACTCTCACCAGACACCCTGTTTGCTGGCTGTCCCTTCGGCTTGTAGCCCTTCTGCTTCGCCTTATGAATCACGCTTCCAAACTTGATGCCACCGTCCGGTTGAAAGCCGTCCCATCGTGCCTGTAGGTCTTCAGATGGGTTGTAGTTCCCGGAAGTCCTGCTCCATTCGTCCCATATATGGAATGGCACTCCCTCGTGTTTCAATGCGTGTCCGACATTGATCCAGTCCTCACGGTCATCAGCAGAGATGTGTTTCAACGCTTCTCTGGCAACAGATGTTGAATCAGAAATAATTTCGTGGTCTTGAACTACGAAATTATTTTTATCTTCAGGCTTCGGCATCTCCCAGTCAAACACACCAGCATTCTCATTGATATACGCATCAGCATCGTGTGCGAGATAGCATAGACGGTTTAGGTTGCTGCATTGCTTATCGACGGTGATCTGTGCGCCTGTAGCGTCTTCCATGTCAGCCTTAAGCGCATCCCAAGCAATCTTATGTTCTTCTCGGTTCTGTGGGGCTGGTGATACTTCTACAAAGGGCTTGATACCCTTACCGGACGGACTCACGAAACAGAAAAAGACATAATCTAAGTCTGTTATCTTCGCTTTCAGCGCGTCCACGTCGTCTACATCGTCAAAGTCCATTGTAATGAATCCGGTATGTGTGCCGCTCCAACCCGCATACGAATGTGTCGCCTTGCCGTCCTTCAACTGGTCAAAGACACCCGCGGGTATCACGGCTGGCAATTTACTTGATTTCCATTTGCGGTATACTTCTGGGTCGCCTTGCTTGAGCGTCTGTCCTTTTGCACTAAGCGCGCTGAGACCTCTCTCGCCGGTCTTTATCCGGTTGATAACAGCCCTGAAAGGCACAGGCGCAAAGTCTTCAGGCTTCGTCGTCGTCGTGTTAAGGATCACCGTAACACGCTTGTCAAAACGTTTCATCAGGATAACTCCTCTATTAGAATGTTATGAGGAGATGATTGGCTGGATAGCCTGCCATCCCCACCGCTATTGTTCTCTGTGTCCCCGTCCGAGCCGTCACGGAAGGGCAGGGGATCAGTCCTGCCCTTTAATCCGTTCAGGTGAACAATGGTCGGCGGAGACCACCCGTTTTGGTAACGGGCAATAATATTATACCATACTTTATCTACCTTGTCAATACAAACGTAAAAAAAGCACAATGGTTACATATAAATAAGGGAATACTAATTTTATTGAAACCTTTTCCGAAAACTTTCGTTATATTATTAAACAAAAGGGGGTAAAGTATGTTTTTAGCACACGAATTTCAAAAAGCCTGCAAAGGCTTCGGACAAAACAACATTGCGGACGTTTTAGGCGTTTCATCGTCCTCAGTGTCGCAATTATTGAAAAACGCCGCACGGATGAAGATGAATGTATTTTGCGAGATATGCAAGATTATTGGCAAGCATCCCACTGACTTTTATCCTTGGGATAAGGAGTACAAATGAGACACGAGAAGGCAAGCACCTTGCATGGGGAAATCCGGGCAAGGCAAGCGGCGTATGCCCAGAAAGCGATTATTTTGTTTAAGAGAAAGTTTCAATGGAACAAACTTTATGGTGGGCAGCAGTTCCCACCATATCACCTCACATTCGACGGGAAATATCCATGGGAGGTCAAATGACACGACAAGAGATTGAACAACATAACGCCCGTGTTCAGGCGCATAAAGCGTCTGTCCGGGAAGAAGGCGAAAAGCGGAAACGGGACTGGGTGGACAAGCGTTGGGCAGAACTCGGCTACACGGACAACCCCAGTTACGAGGAGAAACTTGACCACCTTGCAGCCTTAGCAGATATTCAGGCTGATGCTATGCCAGAACTCCCACCCTCTGTCCCGATCGGCTGGTGGTATAAGTACTATATTGAGCAAGAGCGCAATCCTGTAAGACGGTTATACCAACAAGTAATGAGGAGCAAGTCTGATGGATGATACGATGACTTTATCGGATTCTGATTTAGAAAAGTTGTATAAAGCGTGGTGTTGGCACGAATACAATCCCGGCAACACCGCAATGATCTTCTACGAACTAAGGCGTGCCGGTGAGTATGAGTTTGAGGTCAAAGACGGCAAAGTACGAATCGGCGGAATATGGTTCGATATTGAAAGAGAAATAAATGAGGTTTTACAAGATGGCTAACACTTTTAAGCGACCGTCAGGAATCAAGGGGACGATGATACCGTCAAAGCATCTGCCGTCCCCGCCAGTTGAAACCAAGAACCCGCGAGGAGAGACCCAATAAGAAGTCTGCGAGCGGGAAATACCCGTGGCAGCAAGGAGAATCATGATAGACATGATAGACGGACTGATCACGATTATTGATGAGATAGAAGAAGCGGATTGGCAACGCCAGGAACAAGTCGAATCTGAACAAGCAGTCTGGCGAGCGGCTTACCCTGATCTCCCAGAGCGGATCACGACAGAGATGCGCAATAACGCATCCTTGGTGAACGCATATTATCGGCTCCAGCGATATGAGCCGGAAGGAAAATTACATGTCTGATAAAGATTTCGGAGATGAAATGATTGAGCAAGTCCTACGAGAACACCGGCTTTTGGTGGACGCTGCCGAAACGGTTGAGATATTCCTCGATGATGAAGATGGGAGTACAGGCGATATGCTCAAGACCGTCAAGCTGGTCTATGTGGGCAAGCACGATACCCCGTCTTACTGGGACCCGGAAACCTACGAAGAATGTTTCGGAGTTCAAGTTGACAAGGCGATTTAGATGTGGTACAATAAGGGAAACAATTCTGACAAAGAGGAGATTATTTTGAAGAAAGTTTTTTGGACAATAATGGCAGTACTTCTGCTTATCACTGTTGCCGATAGTGCATTTAGCAACCAGATTGGCGTGAACTTCAATAAAGAAGGTGTTGGCGCATTAGGCGACTACGAATGGAAAGTTGACACCTTAGATTTCGCAGTTGACGGACAGTTGCAGCGATCTGACTCAACTTCATTCATCGCCAACGCAAGCATCAGGCAGAACTTTAGTGATAAGGTTGGTATCAGCCCGTTCATTTCATATAATAAAGATGATCTGGGACTGATAGCGGATATGGGGGGTGTCTTAAACTTCAGCGTTGGTGGGCTTGAAATCGCTGCTGGTGCATCTTTCCGTGGGACAAATCCGGTTGCTGATGGCGGATCCGACGGGTTCGACGCTGACGGCAATCCGATAAAGTATTTCACGGAAGATCCATCAAACACTTATTCTTTGCCTGCTGAGCAGAATGTGAACGCGGTATTTAAGACAGGTTTTGAAAAGTACGGCATCGAGACTGGGCTGACGGCTTACTTGCCACTCACCAAGCGTGATGTTGTTCCCGCTGTAATCATCAGCCGCTCACAAATAAGCATTGAATTAGGAGGTGGTCTTTCACTATCTGTCGTCCTTGATGGGCGAACCTACGTCCATGCAGAGGGTTTTGAAGTGTCACTGGCTCCGCAAGGGGCATTAAATTATAGGTTTAAGTAAGATTGAATAGACGGGAACTGGTGTATGGCGTAAAATGACACTGCCGGTTCCCATATAGAGGGAGGTTTGGCGGTAGCAGCCTTCAAAAACCGCCACCAATCAAAAGGAGAATGACATGTTTAAGAAATTCACGAAACGATTTTGGAAAAGGATCAGCAGCGCAAGTGCTTTCTTGTGTTTCGTTGCATGCCCGATTAGTCTTATCGGCTTCCTCGCTACTGGATGGGGCTCTACATTTGCTTTCTTGCTGGCTGCCGCATCTACTGTGGCCGTTTTTACCCAGAATTACCGAAAGGTTATTTAGATTTTTAAAGAGCCGGTAGTCGCATTATGCCACTGCCGGTTCACCATAAAAAGGAGAGTGTCTAAATGAGAATTTCAACGATCATAGTGTTATTGTTTTTGAGTCTGACGGCATATTCCGCAACACCGGTGGATTTTACCGAACCTTCGATTGATGTCCTGATATTAAAACCTTCCGATATAGATTACCCAGATAAAAATAAAATTGACAATATTAGAGAAGTGGTTTCAAAAGTCCAAACATACTATCAAAACCAGATGTCCAAACACGGCTTTGAACCCAAGACCTTTAAAACAAATGATGTGGTTGTTTCAGAAGGGAATCACCCATCATCGTACTACATAAACTCCAAGAGGATTAGTGGCGATATGTGGGCGGATCACTTCAACTACATAGCGCGCGGCAACAACATAATCTATTTGATATTCGTTTTGGGATCCGATCAGATTGAAACCGGAGCAGTGCTGAGAAGTGTTAATTGGTATGACAGGAATGGTAATGTAACAGGGAAAGTGTCTTTGTGTATGATCCCAGCTGAAGCCGAATATGTTCTCGAAGTGGCAACAGGGCATGAATTAGGTCATGCTTTCCTTGATAGTTCTGTTCACCATAAGGATGAGCATAACCTGATGTACAATGGCAAATGTTTCGATTGCGGCAAAATTGATATTGAAAAACAAACTCTTGATTACGATCAAGTGGCAAAAATAGCAAACAATCCTTATTTTCACCATACAATTGAATCTTATTTAAACGCTGATGTAAACAGAGACGGTTTTATTGATTTACATGATGTGATGATCGTAAGAAGTGCTATAACCAGTACCTCGTCTTATGATACAGATGTCAATGAAGACGGCATCACAGACGAGGTAGATTTACTTGTAGTGAAGGCTAAAGCGTTAGAGGCTATTGCGGCAGCGGCACCAGTAAAGTTTAGATTATTGCCAACAACTTGGGGTAATACCAAAAGGTAAGAATTTTGTTATCCTATTTATGTCAAACCTTCCCTTGCGCTTGGTATATCTAATCCAACAGGATTTAAAAGTCCCGGCGGCCTTCCAAAAGTTTTAAAAATTATTGAGTTTGCAACAGCTTCAGGGTTTCTTCCAAAACTTAGAAAATTAGTGGATTGGTCGCCGTAGAAAATATCACCTACAACCGCCATACCTTTAGTTCCCCCAGCAGGATTAAATTGGTAATTAGGGGTGTGAACATCAGTTGCTATTCTATCATAAGATGCAAGAGCTGTCCTACCTGAACGGATCCCCCTTACAAAAATCTCGTGTTCCAAACATGAAATAGTAACCATATTTGTCGGCGCATTGCCAGGTCTAAAAGTGTCTCGTAATTGAGTTATCCTTTGACCATTTGTAGAGTTTCTATCGTATACCCTTAGCAATCGACGGGTAGAGCCTCTTATCACATACAACTCATCGCCAAAAACCCCAATTGCACCGACTGGAGATGTAGAGTCTGACAAAAGAAATTTACTAACAATGTTTGCACGATCCCCATTATTAGTATTTTCATGATTAAACACATATACTGCTCTATCCCTACTAACTTCATTTGTTACATAAGCCAAATCATCATGAATTGCAACGCCGCGAGGTTCAGTGCAACCCGTCGGTAGTAATATACGTTTTAATAAAGGCGCTGTCTCGCCGCTCCTAACACCCGTATGGAAAATATAAAGATAAGAGTTCTCTCTATTATCGTGAACAGAATATGCTAACCTTCCTCCAAACACTTTAACTGAAATAGGAGATCCTATCCAAGGACTCGCTACCCTAAGTGTTACATCGTATTCAACACCATCTTCTAAATTAGGTATAACCACAGTTATTCTGCCTTGAGCATCTACTACACCTTCGAAGATTTGAGGGAATATATCACCAGCCTCTGAAGTTGCTGAATACTCATAAGCAGACGCTCCGTCAACATGATCAAATACTATTTCTGCAGATAAGTCTCCAGGATTAACTCTGACCGTGCGAGGGTTTAACGGAGGACGAGCTTCACCAACTTCGTTCCACGCATCAGGCTGTAGGTCTTCACTGAAAGTTTCCAAAGTCCACTCATAACCTAAAGCGTGCGCTAAATCATCAAACTCAAGAAGCCCATAATGGCCTCTTGGTATAAAATCAATATCTCCAATCTGAGGAGGCGCACCGCTTTCTATTACATAAGGAAAATCATACATTGTTGAAGTGTCTCCTGTTTCGTCAGGCACGATTAACTGTGCTACACCATTATTTCTTGTAAAATCAGAGTCAGGAGGTATAACTCCTGCAACTTGAACTCCTACATCTACTGATTCGGATTTAACTCCTATTAGTTTCGATTCAGCAGTAAGTGCTTTAGGGTTTTGTATCAAGATATTAAAGCGAGTTTGAACTTGTCTGTATAGGTGTAACAATGGAAGACTCTCAACTATTATGCCAGGAGCTATAACACTATAAAGAACTTCAAAATCAGCAACCTTATCATCTTTTGTTAACTTTATATTCCATATAGCCTCAGATATTAGTCTTGTAACTTGATCAGCTCTAATATGCAGTTGATTGTTAGGCCGATCATAGTGCATATTGAACCCTTCCATTAAGCCACCTACATCGACTTCTTCTGGCTCGCCATACACATCAATAACGAGGTCATAATCAGAAGTTTCAATAACTATAAACTGATGGTCTATTTTTTCTATACCTAGATTAATAAAATTAGAGTCAACTAAAAAAAGACCTGAAGTTATGCGCCCTACTGCGTCATTATCAGCATCTATAACTCTTCCACTTCTGAGTCGAATATAAAACTGGGTCTCAAAAGTGCCTACCAGAGAAATATCTAACCGCCAATTATGTGTGCCAATAACTCGATTTAAAGTTGATACACCACTAGCTTCAATTGTCCTGCCATCTGTAGACATCAGAAAAAAGTCATCCAATGATACCCCTGTGAGTTGTTGGTTTGATGCCAGAGTAACAGAAAATACATTACTATTTGTCCCGGAAGGTATGATCCAATCAACTATCGCAGCCATTATGTTTTAACCTCCATAAGACTTCCTTTTATCAAAACTTCAACATCGTTTAACTTTTTTACTTTCCCAGAAATAAAAACTTCAAAATCAAGGTTCGGTCTTGGAGTTTTTAAAACAAGTTTGTATTCATTATCTGCCCCGTACAAAAACACCCTGACGTTAGCAGTTGTATGAAAGTGGACTTTGCGTAAATTGCCGACACTTTCAGAAAGAGTTACAGGGATTTCTATCTGCTTTCTCTTTACTATCGGTGTACCCCAAGTTGCGGTGATATGATCTATTGTGTCGTATTCTATGTCAACAGGATCAACAGCGAACCCCTTTACAGAGATACGGCTCTTACCCCTTAAGCCATCTTGCACGTAACATACAAGAATATAGTTTTTGCCGCCACCGCTTAAGCAGTCTTTTTCACAGCCGATAGAGTCCCCCTCGATAGTTTTTATCAATATATTTTCAGAAGTAAACTCAACTTGTCTGGGGAAAGTAAAAATCACCGTAAAGGCACCTGTAAGCACCTTCTTTTTTACTGTAATCACACCTCTCATACAATCACCTACTTGGTTCATAGGAAGGCATTTGGTCTTAACACCTTCCTATGATGATTATTCAGCGGCAACATCTGCGCTACTGAGCTCAAACTGTTTCCCTTTAACTGCAAAGTTGCCAACCATTGTCGTTAGCGTACCGGCGCACGATCTTGCAGCGGCAACATCTTCAGATTCGTCGTCCAGATCGTGACTCTCAACAAAGTTCTTTAGGTTTGCGGCAGCGGCAACTAAGTTTTCCTGAACTTCTTTATACATCTTTGCCTTTTCAGTGTTTCCATAAGTCATTTTTATCACCTCCTTTATTATACGTGTCTCAAAACGTTCTCTAAAAACGTGTCTATGTAGTTGTGGACAAGACTGGGGTTGCTCATCAGTTTGTTTCTATGAGATTTAACTCGTATGTGAGCGAAGCAGTTGTGTCCGTATTCTGCTTTCATGTAATCTTCTTCCCAATCATAAATCGGTATGTTGAGTATGTTGTGGAGAGGAACAAACAGTTGGTTGAACTCTGCCCACATTGCAAAGATATAAGGAGAGGAATAACAACTCGTGATATTCTCAACAACATAGTCCCTTGTCTCATGTCCGCGGGGGAAAGTTATTAGATAGTTCTCAGCCCTGAACCTTTGAACCTTACTATTTGCCTTAAGGCTTTCATCGACTTCTTTTTTAAACCCTAAACGCTCAAATGCTCTCGCCTCTAATACACTCGGTTCTTCTTCATATAGCAGTTTTCCGGGAAGACCAGATGCGAGCAGACAGAAGTTTACCCAGTTGTGATATTCAAACTGATCTATATGAAAGTATGTCATCGCAGGCTGGCGTTTCAGCAATGGCGATGTTAACTTGTCGTATATCCTGAATTTGCCTCCTGAAGTGCATGTAAAGAAATCGGAATCCAAAACCATTAGTATATCAGGGTCTAAATCATCATCAAGTAGCCCAATATACTTTTTCCCAAAGTTGGTTTTATTGATTTTATGCTCCAACTCTTTACCTGGCGGAACAGTTATCTTCTTGCACCAACTTTCAGGAATGCTAAACTCTTTGAATACTGGTAAGGCATGGTCCCAAACTTTATCTTCTATGTGAAACCATAGCGGGACACCTCGCGACTCTAAGTCAGTATTCTTAATCATAGACAATCCGGCAACGACAGCCCCTTTTACGTGGATGTTTTTAAAACGATCAACATCAAAGTTTGTATTCTGAGTGTCTAGATCAGAGTGAAAGAGCGGTATCGAGATAGCCAGCTCGTTTGAGTCTCTCTTGTAGGTCTTGGCTTTTACAGTCGGAAGACGTGCTATATGAGGCTTAGACTCATGAACATGCCTTTCATTTATTTTAGAGTTGCACGATTTTATTATTAGCCTTTCATTATGGGCGTACATATTGGGATCATCATAACCGCGAACCTGCAGCCCCCGATTAGCCCACCCGTCTACAACAAATGAATACTCATCTTTACCAAATAAATTGATAAGATTTAGATCGAAAACATCTTCACAGATAAGAATACCGTGTTCTGATAATAAGTCTGTGTAATTATCAAGGAAGAACTTCTGATCCGCAGCTCTGTGAGTACCGTCGTCGATGATAATATCAAAGAGTTCATCCTCATTTTCGTGCAAACTCTCAATCGTCAACAGATCATAAGCATTATCTTTATAGAATGCCATACCATCATCAAGTTCCCCAGTATAGTCGTTCACGTCTAAGCCCACTGCTCGCTTAACCATGTCTGATTTAGACCACGCTGAAAGTGATCCGTCCCCAAACTTCGAGACTCCTATCTCCAGTATGTTCAGAGCGTCTTGCTTTTCAGCGTAGATTTTCGCAAATAATAGTTCATAAATAAAACCATAGCGGTGAGCACTCTGTTTGTCAGAGTTGCTGTTCATTAAAAGCTCTTTTATTGAATTCATAGTGTTCTCCTTTTGGTTATTAATTTTGAGCTTGGTCTATCTCTCTAGCCAAAAGACCAACCAAAACCGTCATTGAAAGTGCGAAACTGTCAAGAGCCTCTTTTAAGTTCGTAGGTTCTGTGTCCGGTGCCATACTACCCAAAAATCCCAGTAGGAGGCGTTGAAAATTATTGGGATTGTCTCCTACTGCGTCTTTTGTTCTCTCATATTGATCTTTAAACCTATTATAGAAGGTTGTGTACGTTTCAGGCCTCACTTCGACTTTAGCAACTTTTGCATCGTCTTCAAATAATGTCAACAGATCTGTGTTCGCTCTTCGTAAATATATCCTCTTAAGTTGATCAAACACGTCTTCTCTGTCAAGTGGGGATTTCAAGTAGCCTTCCAAATTGGAAAAGCTCACAGTTGATACTGAAAGCTTGGGAAATGGTAGGTGGTCTGTATCATCTACAGGTACGAACACTTCAAGGTCTGTATCGCTGGCAACAGAGTTCGATAGTTTAGGCAATGGTATTTTTGAAGGCAAATCACCTACGGTTACCTCTTCGAGGAAGTCATCTAAGTCGTTATCGCTTGCTACCGAGTTGGAAAGTTTAGGCAATGGTATCTTTTCAGGTAAGTCCCCCACGGTGACATCTTCAAGGAAACCATCTAAATCTGTATCGCTGGCAACAGAGTTGGAAAGTTTAGGCAATGGTATTTTAGAAGGTAGATCACCTACGGTAACATCTTCAAGGAAACCGTCCAAATCGTTGTCGCTGGCAACAGAGTTGGAAAGTTTAGAAAACGGTATTTTAGAAGGTAAGTCCCCCACGGTGACATCTTCAAGGAAACCATCTAAATCTGTATCGCTTGCAACAGAGTTTGAAAGACTATTGTAAGGGAGTTTGCCTCTATCGTCTTTAGACACATACTTGTTTAAATCGTTGTCACTGGCGACTGAATTTGACAGTTTTGGCAACGGTATTTTAGAAGGTAGATCCCCCACAGTAACATCTTCGAGAAACCCATCTAAATCTGTATCGCTTGCAACAGAGTTTGAAAGACTATTGTAAGGGAGTTTGCCTCTATCGTCTTTAGACACATACTTGTTTAAATCGTTGTCACTGGCGACTGAATTTGACAGTTTTGGCAACGGTATTTTAGAAGGTAGATCCCCCACAGTAACATCTTCGAGAAACCCATCTAAGTCGTTATCACTTGCTACAGAGTTTGATAACCTACCAAAAGGTATCTTAGAGGGCAAGTCACCCACAGTAACATCTTCAAGGAAACCACTGGTATCGGGTATGTCATTATCACTCGCAACTGAGTTCGATAGTTTAGGCAATGGTATTTTTGACGGGAGATCACCTACTGTTACATCTTCGAGGAACCCATCTAAGTCATTATCGCTTGCAACAGAGTTCGATAGTTTAGGCAATGGTATTTTTGACGGGAGATCACCTACTGTTACATCTTCGAGGAACCCGTCCAAGTCATTATCACTTGCTACAG
>MKWU01005167.1_pt1 | contig 14465 bp, 10 predicted proteins | sample 809101 | NCBI WGS metagenome assembly MKWU01 (sample SAMN05860141, study PRJNA318959) | sponge metagenome | host: Aplysina aerophoba | place: Slovenia: Piran, Adriatic Sea, Gulf of Piran | collected 2013-05-07 | reverse complement strand
ACGGTCTTGCCGTAGGCGCCGCGCCCGCGCCGGCCCTTGACCCGACGCGCCCCGAAGAAGCTTTCATCGACCTCGACGCCAGCGAACAGAGGGCGTCGCGCTTCGCAGTCAAGCAGAATGCGTTCCCACAAGCCACGGTAGAACCGATTCACGGTGTTGCGGTTTAGACCGCTCAGCGTCGCTGCCTGGAGGGCCGAAGGACGGATTCGCTGGATCAGATCGGCGGCGAAGTGACGAACCAACTCGCGGACCTTGCCCAAGGACGGATTCGAAGGGCGGATCTGAAATCTTCGAACGCCTCGCGTACTTGTTTTTCATTACCAAGCCTAGCCTTATCACACATCGCAAGACCCTCAGCTAGGCAAGACCCAAGAAGAGAATTGCGCCGTTTGCCACCCGGTCTGCGGATACTTAAGGAGGGAGCATAGTGGCTTCTATGACCACCAAAGCCAACTGGAGCCTCAACAGGGAAATTCTCAATTATCCAGTTTGATGGGCTAGAGGGGACTGTACTGCGAACTTTTCGCTGGGAGGTCCATATTTAGGTGGGCCTAGTTGACTGAAGACAGAACCATCTTCACCTTGCTGATGTGGCCATGAGCTTACCGTTATCCCGATCTTACTGGGCGTTCGATCATCTTCGGGGGCATGGCTCCTGGGTAGGCATCTCACGTCATCAGTTTACGAATCTGGTCTTCCAGGCGCAATGAATGAGTGAGCGCAGCTCTGGAACCAATACAGGGGCCACCCCCCTTCCCGCGCTACGCGCTCAACCCTCACTCCGAACACGGGCTCAAGCACCTCTGGAATCAGGACCGTCTCCACCGCCCCGGCCGCTTGGACGCGACCACCCTGCAAAACAACAATGTGATCGCAATACTCCGATGCCAGATTCACGTCATGGATCGACATAAGAGTGGTCACACCCACGTCACGCACGAGTTCGTGGCCCCCAGTTGCGAGGTCGCGGTTGGCGTTGCCGTGGCGCACCCCGCCAGCAGCAGCAGAACCAAGCCTACGATTGCATACATCACCTCTCTCTCCTACGTGCTTGCTTAACCGGTCGGCTGCGGGCCCGGCTTCTTCGCGTTCCGGCCCCGCAGCGTGGTCACAATTCGGTCACTGATGATCACAAGGGAATGGCACGCTGCTGGAAGGCAACCAGGTCCGCGTACACACCCCCCGCGGCGAGCAGGGAGTCATGTGGGCCGGCCTCCACTGTGCGCCCCTTCTCCAGGACAATGATGCGGTCGGCGCTGCGGATGGTGGACAGTCGGTGCGCGATGACGAGGGAGGTACGGCCCGCGCGGACGCGGGCCATCGCCTCCCGGAGAAGACGCTCGTTCTCGGCATCCAGGTTGGAGACGGCCTCGTCCATCATCAGGATGGGGGCGTCCTTGAGGACCGCCCGCGCGATGGCGATACGCTGCCGCTGGCCCCCGGACATCTGGACCCCCCGCTCACCGGCGTTGGTCTCATACCCCTGGGGCATCCGCATAATGAAGTCATGCGCCAGAGCGACCCTTGCGGCCTCTTCCACCTCCGCGTCCAGGGCATCCGGGCGCGCTAGGCGGATGTTCTCGTGGATGGTCATGTTGAACAGGTAGATGTCCTGCGGCACCCAGGCGATGAGTTCGCGCAGGGCGCTCTGTGGGAACGCCCGGATGTCATGCCCGCCGATAGTGATGGCGCCGTCCGTGACATCCCAGAACCGCATGAGCAGATGGATGCAGGTGGACTTCCCTGCGCCGGAGTGCCCCACGAGGGCCACACTCTCGCCCGGCTCTACGGAGAAGCTCGCTGCGTCCAGCGCCGGAGGCAGATCCGGGGCGTAGTGGAAGCTCACAGCCCTGAACTCGATGCGGGGCTCCACCGGGCCTGGAGGCGGCACCGCCTCCGTGTCCCGCACGGGAGCGGGCGCGTTCAGCACGGCGAACACCCGGTCAGCCGCCGCGAAGACCACGCCGAGGCTCTCCGCGATGCCGGTGATGTTGGTCACTGGCCCAAAGATGAAGATGGCGAGGATGATGACGACTGGATAGAGCGCGGGCGAGAGGGAGCCGGAGGACACCAGGTAGGCTGCGGCGATGACAATGCTTACCATCCCCAGCGTGATGAGCACGGACGTGACCGCCTGCTCTCCACCTGCTCTGCGCCCGTGGGCGACCTGTGCGCTCACCAGGCTCCGGCTTCTCTGGAGCAGCCCTTCCAGGAAGCGCTGTCCCTGCCCGAAGGCCATGACCTCGCGGAGTCCCTGAACGCCGTCCACCACCTCCGCGTTCAGCGAACCCAGGGTCTCTCGCAGTCTCCGGCCCTGGGTTGCCGCCCGCTTGCGCAACCAGAAGGGAACGGTCGCCACCGCCAGGGTTGCGGGGAGCAGCGCCAAGGGGAGCAGCCAGTGCATCGCCGCGAGGGTGAGGAGCGCCCCCAGCGGCACCACGACCGCCACGATGAACGTCCCCACCGTGTGAGCGTAGAACCACTCGATGGTGTCCACGTCGGCCATCGCCGCGGTGGAGAGGTCGCCGGAGCGCCGGTCAAGAAGATAGCCCGGCGCCAGCCGGTCCAGCGCCTGATAGAGCCAGATGCGGAGCTCCGCCAGGATGCGGTAGGCGAGGTCGTGCGCCAGCCACATCTCCGCCCAGGCCGCCACCGCCCTGCCAGCCACGACGCCGCCGAGCACGAAGGCGCTGAAGTAGAGCGCTTCAGCCGCCGCCCCCGTCGCTACTCTTCCCACCATGAACGCACCAATCCCAGCGGCGGCGATCATGAAGCCGTGGTTCAGGATGCCCGTGAGCACGGTGATTCCCATGAGCCAGTAGTACGGGCGCAGGATGCGGAGCAGCTGCCAGAACCCAGCCCCCCATCTGCTGCTGCGTGGAGCGAACTCCCATTCGCTGGGGCGATTGCTCACATGGCCTCCTGCTGCGCCAGGACGAGGCCGGCATACGCGCCGCGCCGCTCCATCAGCTCCTGGTGGCGGCCAGCCTCAACCACCCGCCCCTCGTCCAGGACCACGATGCGGTCGGCGTGGACGACGGAGGAGAACCGGTGGGCGATGGTGATGGTTGTCCGTCCCTGGGCCAGCCGCTTCAGCGCGTCACGGATGGCGCTCTCGTTCACGCCGTCCAGGCTGGAGGTCGCCTCGTCCAGGATGAGGATAGGGGCATCCTTCAGCAACGCCCGCGCGATGGCGATGCGCTGGCGCTCACCCCCGGAGAGCTTCGCTCCCCGTTCTCCGACCACGGTCTGATACCCCTGGGGGAGTGCGGTGATGAACCCGTGAGCGTTGGCCGCCCGCGCCGCCGCTTCCAGCTCCCCTAGGGAGGCTCCGGGCTTCCCGAGCCGGAGGTTGTCCTCTACCGTCCCATGAAAGAGGTAGGTGTCCTGGGACACCACGGCGATGAGGCCGCGCAGCGTCTCCAGGGGGTAGTCGCGGATGTCCACGCCCCCAATCTCCACGCGGCCCTGCTGGGGGTCGAAGAACCGCAGCAGCAGCGCAGCCACGGTGCTCTTCCCCGCCCCCGACTGACCAACGAGGCCAAGGCTCTGGCCTGCGTTCACGCTGAACGACAGGCCGTCGAGCGCTGGCGCGTTATCCGGGTAGTAGGCAAAGGTGACGTTCACGAAGGCGATGGACTTCGGCGTGCTCGAAGGCTCGGGGTGCGTCGGCGTGGCCTCACGGTCAGCCACCTCAGGCTTTGCGTCCAAAAGCGCGAAGATGCCCGTGGAGGCGGACACGCCCATGTAGCCCTTGTGCCAGTAGGAGTCCAACTCCACCAACGGACGGAAGCACTCCCCCGTGAGGAACAGCACCACGAGGAGTCCCGCCAGGTTGAGCGCTCCGTCCGCCACCTGGAACGCGCCCACGGCGACGGCCATCGCCACGCCTGCGCTCATTGCCAGCCCCACGACGCCGTTGCGGATCATGGAGATGGAGAGCTGTGCCATCGTCGCCCGGTAGAGCGCGAGCGCAGCGTCTTGGAGGACCCGCCCCCGGCGCTCGCTGGCGTTGAGCGCCTTCAGCGTGACCATTCCCTGCATGCTGTCCACGAACTGGGCGTTGAGGTCCGTGTACGCCCGCCAGTGCCGCTGGCCGTACTCGCCCAGCAGGCCGTCCCACAGGCGCGGCACCAGGGGAACGGCCAGCACGCACACCAGCACGACCACGCCCACCAGAGGGCTGAGGACGCAGATGTACGCCACTACGGCCAGGGGCACGGCCACCGCGACAATGGACTGCGGCAGGTAGTAGCCCATGTAGGACTCTAGGGCTTCCACGCCGTCCACGAGGGTGGACTGCACCGTTCCCGTCCGCGTCCGTTCCATGTACCCAGGGCCGAGGGCAAGAAGCACACGGTAGAGCCGCTGGCGCAGGGCCACCTTCACCGCCGCGGCGGTGAGCATGGAACTCATCTCCCGCCACCGGAGCAGCACCGCGCGAAGCGCCGCCAGCAGAGCGACAACGCCCACGAGGGCGAGCGCCCCCGTCCACGGCTCGCCGGCCAGGATGCGGCTGACCACGAGGGCCACGACCACGCCCTGCGCGGTGAATGTGCCGGAGATCGCTAACCCCAGCGCCACGGTGAGGGCGATTCGAGCACGCGCACTCTCCGTCAGCGCCAGCATCTTCCGATGGACCATCATTCCCGGTGTCGTCCTCCCATGGCTTTACCTAATCATAAGCCGCCTAGTTGCCATGGTTCGTCACCCACAGCAAAACCTCAGCCGCGCCACTATCCGAATCCTCGTTCACGGCCAGCTCAATGCTAAGGTCAATAAACCGCTCGGACTCCTGGGCGTGGGCGGCATTCGAGTACAGCGCCGCGGCTATGGACGGCAACCAGCACGAACAGGGCAGCAATTCCGGCTGTGTGGACTACGGAGGGTGTTGCCCTGAACTTTCGCATAGGACTAGTTGCGCCGGCTATTTGACAGCATGGGCGTGAGTCCTGTGGATTCCGGTTGTTGTTAGTGGGGCAGGCACAGGCCATTCCAACCTCCCAATTTATCCGCCTCAACCGCCACTTCTTCGTCAAGGAGATACAGGTCAAGCCTGGAAGAGCCGCCATCATCTACTCGATACCTACGCCGGATGACAGCCCATTAGGGGGAGCGGACTCCGCTGAAATCGCCCTCAATGGCGGAGTTCGCAAATCGGTACGTCATGGTGGAGCCTGCCGGACTCGAACCGGCGACCTCTCGCTTGCAAAGCGGGCGCTCTCCCAACTGAGCTAAGGCCCCGTACAAGTCGCAAGATGATACTCACCCCCCAGAGGGAGTGTCAAGAGCTCTTCCCCCTTCCGGATCCGGCTTGGCGAAGATCATGACCCCCATATCGGTTTGCAGTCTGCTTGTTACAACTGCGCTGAGTATATGGCCGATCTTGTCGGCCGCGCCGTCGACCACTACCATGGTGCCGTCGTCGAGATAGGCCAGACCCTGTCCCAACCTGCGGCCCTCGCGCACTACCTTAAGAGACAGCCTCTCACCAGGAAGGGGTATTGCCCTTGTGGCGTTGGCGAGCCGGTTCACATTGAGGACCTTCACCCCCTGAAGGTTGGCTACGCGGTCGAGGTTGTAGTCGGTGGTTACTAAGCACGCCCTTCGTTGAAGGCAGAGCGCGATGAGCTTTTCATCGACCACCGAAGTTTCGAGGGGGTTGTCGTAGATGATGTGGACTGCCCCATTGCTCCGTTCGATGAGCCGGTCAAGGATCTCGAGGCCCCTACGGCCACGTCTGCGCTTCGGCGGATCGTCCGAATCGGCGATGGTCTGAAGCTCCCCAAGCACGAACTTAGGGATAAGGAGTGGACTCTCCATGAAGTTTGTCTCGAGGATATCGACAATCCTGCCATCGATGATAGCCGAGGTATCGGCGATCTTCTCTGGGCTGCGGGGATGACGATGGCGAACCGTCGGCCGATCCTCTACCGGTTGCCGGATGAAGGTGAGCAGCTGGCGATTGGCCACAAAGAACCATGATGAGGCGATGAGGAGTAGGGTGGCGATGAGCAGCGACCAGTACCAGGTGAACCCAGGCATCCGGGCGAGGAGGTTGTTGAGGAGAACAGCGATCAGGAGGGCGATAGTGGCTCCGGTCCCTGCTGCCAGGACCGTTTCGGGGGTGACTGTCGAGACAGTTGAGCGGATGCGGAACCACACAACTTCCCAGCGTCGGGCCAACGGGGCGCTCACCAAGTATCCAAATAGTAGGCCGACCAGGGTGAGGTACAGTAGATTGTTGGGTCCGGTGAGGAGTCGCTGCTGCAAGAGGAACTCTGTGATCAAGAAGAAGACCGAGCCCAGGACACCGCTGATTACGAGTCGGGCTGACAGGTAGATGAGAGAGGGCGATCCACCTTCCACCATCAGTCTCCCTCCGGCCCCTGCCAAGTTGCTGCTAGGGCTTCTGCTAGGGACTGGGCGTGAAGGCACTCAACACCCAGGGCCGCCGGACCGATCAGCCGCCGGTAGCCGGATCGCTTCGCCTCTCGCACACGACGCCCGAGCTGTGCAACGGACCGGATCTCGCCCGTGAGTCCCACCTCGCCCACCACCGCCGTGTTTTTTGGCAACGGGCGCCCCGTGACGGCCGAATAGACCGCTAGGGCCACCGCTAGGTCTGTTCCAGGATCGGTCAAGCGTAGGCCCCCAGCCACGTTGACAAACACATCGAGGCCGGTGAGAGGAAGATCCACCCTTCGTTCTAGGACGGCTAGGACCACGTCCACGCGCCGTTGATCGAGCCCCTGTACGACCCGCCTCGGCGAGGGATACGGGGACTTGGCGGCGAGCGCCTGCACCTCGAGTAGCAGCGGACGCTGCCCCTCGAGAGCAGCGACAACCACTGAGCCCGAGACATCGCTCTGGCGCTCCGCTAGGAAGGCTTCGGAGGGGTTCGGTACGGCTGTGAGGCCAGCCTCTCGCATCTCAAACACCCCCACCTCGCCGGCTGGACCGAAGCGGTTCTTCATGGCACGCAGGATCCTAAATCCCGAAGCCGATTCAAGTACCAGTGTGGCATCTACCATATGCTCGATCACCTTGGGCCCGGCAATACTGCCCTGTTTGGTGATGTGTCCGATGAGCACTAGGGTAGCGTCGCTCTCCTTCGCCGCCTGAGAGAGAAGCGCGGTGGAGTCTCGCACTTGAGTGAAGGTCCCTGGGGTGGCACCGTCTTCGGCCACTAGCGTCTGGACCGAGTCGACGACGACTAGGTTCTGTGGATTAAGGCGAAGGTGTTCCGCAAGCGTCCGGGCATCGACCTCCCTAGTGACGGAGAGTGTCGGGGCCACTCCGATCCGTTCGGCGCGCAGCTTAATCTGCGACAGCGATTCCTCACCAGCGATGTAAAGGGGTCTGTCTCCCTGCTCAGCAGCCAGATGGGCTAGCTGGAGGAGAAGAGTCGACTTGCCGATCCCGGGTTCCCCGGCGAGCAGCAGGACCATCCCAGGGACCCAACCTCCGCCGAGGACTTGGTCGACCTCCTTGACCCCAGAGGGGATCCTGCGCAATCCGACCGGGTCGACCTCCTCGAGCTTCAACACCGGCTCCGAGAGGGGTCGATCCCCCCTCCTCAATCCGATCACTCGTTTGGGGGCGAACTCCTTCTTCGCCTCCATGGTCCCCCACTCCCCGCAGCGCGGACAGCGCCCCATAGGGACGGGGGACTGGGAGTCGCATACCCGGCAACGGTAAGCAGTACCGACCTTCACCATTTAACTCACTTTCAGTACCGGGTGTGGGAGCGATCCAAAATAAGGAGCAGCGCTTCCGAACAGGTAGGGGTGAAGCCACACCGGATCGACCCGGCCTACACGATAGGTACGGGGTGGGCGAAGACGATCTTGCTGTTTTCGACCGTCACGTGTACTGGATCATCAGAGCCGTTGGTTAGCAGTTCAAGCGATAGGGGGTCCTCGATAAGCTCCCGGATTACAGTGCGTAAGCGACGGATGCTCTCGCCCTTTGGTAGCTTTTCGACGAGAAGGTTAGTGACCTCTTGACTGAACGACACTTCGATGTCCCGGTTTATGAGCTCCAAGCGAATCTCTTCGAGCATCTGGCTGGTGATGTGGAGGACCTCGTCATTGTCGTAGGTTCGAAAGGCGATCACCTCGTCGAGCCGATCGAGAAATTCGGGATTGAAGAGGCTCTTCAGCGGGGCATTGACATCTTGCAGCCCACTCTCCTGGAATCCGACTGAGCTCCCGCGGTTGAAGCCGGAATTGCTAGTGAGGATCAGAATCACGCGGCGGAAATCGACGGTGCGGCCCAGGCCATCCGTGAGGCGCCCATCGTCGAGTACCTGAAGGAAAGTGTTATAGATGTCGGGGTGCGCCTTCTCGATTTCATCCAAGAGCACAACAGAGAAGGGCTGTCGACGGACCGACTCGGTCAGCCGACCGCCCTGTTCATGTCCGATGTAGCCTGGAGGGGCCCCGATCAACTTAGAGATCGAATGACTCTCCTGATATTCGGACATGTCGAGGCGGATTAGCGCGCGCTCGCTGCCAAACAGTTCGGTGGCGAGTTGTTTTGCCAGGAATGTCTTGCCCACACCCGATGGGCCTACGAATAAGAAGGACGCGGAGATGCGGGTCCTTCCGCCGAGGCCGACCCTGGCCCTGCGGAGAGCAGATGCGAGGGCGCTTATAGCCTCCTCCTGACCCACTACATTGAGCTTTAGGCTCTCCTCAATGCTGCTTAGTCTGGTGGCGTCCTGTTCATCGATGTAGATCCCACCCCAGGAATTCACCACCGCCTCGACATCCTCGCGGCTCACGATCGGGGTGCCATCTTCCTCTTCAAGAACGGGGAAGCCGAGCGACTTGTTAAGCCTGGTACGGGCTGCGGCCTCGTCGATTAGGTCGATAGCCTTGTCCGGGAAGTTCCTGCCTGGCAGCGACCTCTCTCCATAGCGGACCGAGATCTCTAGGATCGCCTCCGGGATCACCACACCGTGGTGGGCCTCGTATTTTTCCCGCAGGCCCTGCAGGATCTCGAGGGTTTCCTCTGGACTTGGCTCGAGGACGATGATCGGCTGGAAACGGCGCTCGAGCGCAGCGTCTTTTTCGATGTAGCGATGGTACTCGCCGGTAGTCGTGGCCCCGATGACCTGTACCTCGCCCCGAGAGAGCGGAGGCTTAAGGATATTGGCAGCGTCGAGTGTCCCCTCGGCACCTCCAGCGCCGACGAGGGTGTGGAGTTCGTCGATAAAGGCGATCACCTTGCTGCTGCGCAGTTCCTCAATCACCTGTCGAAGGCGCTCTTCGAACTCGCCCCGGTATTTCGTCCCGGCCACAATGTTTGAGAGGTCGATCGAAAGGACCCTTGCAGGAACTAGATTGGGCGGGACCCGCGCCTCCACGATGGCCTGGGCTAAGCCCTCTACGATGGCAGTCTTCCCCACACCCGGTTCCCCGATAAGGACGGGGTTGTTCTTCGTCCGGCGAGAGAGGATCTGAATGACGCGGCGAATCTCCTCTGTGCGGCCGATGACAGGGTCGAGCTTGCCCTCTCGGGCCTCTTTGGTCAGATCACGGGCGTATTCGTCGAGGAACGGGGTGTTGGCGGACTCCACCTGATTTTTCGGGTCGGCTGTGGCCAGGACCCGCCAGCGGACGGTATCGACATCTCGGGTCAGTTGTTGCAGGATCCGAAAAGCTACCCCGTCACCTTCGCGAATGATCCCCAACAGGATGTGCTCGGTGGCGATGACATTGCTGCCAAGGTTGCGGGCTTCTGACCCCGCCAACTCCATGACGCGGCGGGCTCTGGGTGTGATGGCTGCTGTCTCGTTTCGGGTGAGGCCATCCCCCCGCCCCACCATCTCCTCAATCTGACGCCGGAACCCTTCGAGGGTCGCGCCAAACTCACTGAGGACGTGACTGGCGGTGCCACCTTCGCGCATCAGACCGAGCAGGAGATGTTCGGGCCCGATCATGGCGTGGCCAAGCTTCGACCCCTCTTCGCGAGCGAAGTGGAATACCAGGCGTGCCCGGTCGTCGTACCGATTCAAGATCCCCCTCCGAAGCGGTGTCGGTGCCTAGGTTCGGGAGCGTGGGACGCATTCATGGGAGGCGTCACCATGATAGTATAGTACGCGCTCAACGCTCTGCGCTGAAAGGGTATCGGTTACGTTCCAGACGGGACACGCGCAAGAGCCACCAACCTTTACGCTTTGAGGAGAGCGTATGCATTTCCAAGATATTATAATGGTCTTAGATCGCTTCTGGGCAGGCCACAGCTGTGTTATAGCTCCTCCTCAGGACAGTGAAGTTGGTGCCGGGACATTCTTTCCCACCACCTTCTTCCGTACTCTCGGTCCCACCCCTTGGCGGGTGGCCGGCATCGCGCCGAGCCGCCGGCCGGCTGATGGGCGCTACGGCGACAATCCTTACCGCTTTCAGTACTTCTACCAGTACCAGGTTATCCTGAAACCCTCGCCCCTTGAGGTTCAGGAGTTGTACCTCGAGTCACTCAGAGTCATCGGAATTGATGCCCGATCCCACGATCTCCGATTTGTGGAGGACAACTGGGAGAGCCCCACCCTCAGCGCTTGGGGGTTGGGTTGGGAGGTGTGGATAGATGGCATGGAGATCAGCCAGTTCACCTACTTCCAGCAGGTGGGCGGATTTGACTGCCAACCGGTGAGCGTCGAGTTGACGTATGGCCTCGAGCGCCTAGCTATGTACCTTCAAGATAAGAAGCATGCCTACGATGTCACTTATAGCGATGGAGTGACGATCGGGGACCTGCGTGCGGAGTTCGAGTTGGAACACTGCCGCTATAATTTCGAGGAGAGCGACGCAGACTTTCTCCAGACCCTCTTCGATGCCTACGAAGCAGAAGCCGTGCGCCTGCTTGAGAAAGACCTCATCCATCCAGGCTATGAGTTCGTGCTGAAGGCGTCCCACACCTTCAATTTGCTTGAGGCACGAGGAGTTCTTGCCCAGACCCAGCGTCAGTCGTACGTTCAGCGTGTTAGGAGACTGGCCGAGCAGAGCGCGCGGCGATACCTGGCACTCCGAGCCTCCAAGGGGGAGGCTGCCTGATGCCCGACCTCCTCTTCGAGATCGGTACGGAGGAGTTGCCGAGTTGGTACATTTCCCAGGCGCGAAGTGCGCTACAGGCTGCTGTGCTGCAATCCCTAGCGGATCTTTCGCTCGGACACGGTCCGGGGTGCGGGTATGCCTCACCCAGACGTCTCGCCGTGATTGTAGAGGGCGTGGTGGCGACGAGTGAAATAAGGAGAGAGAAGCGTCGTGGACCGGCGAAGCAGGCTGCGTATGACAGCAGTGGGAAGCCTACTCGGGCAGCCTACAGGTTCGCTGCCTCTAATAGCGTCGGTGTCGAGGAGCTAGTGATTGAGGAGACGGAGCGGGGGGCCTACGTCTTCGCTCTCCGGGAGGTCGGAGGGGAACGGGCAGCAGACCTGCTTGCCCCTGCACTATCCCAGTTGGTGGCCGACCTCCCGGCACCCCGCAAGATGAGGTGGGGGGAGGTGCAGACGCCCTTTGTACGGCCCGTGCACTGGTTGGTTGCCCTCCTTGGGACCGAGATTCTTGATGTTGAGGCTGCCGGTGTGAAGGCATCGAACCTTTCCTATGGACACAGATTCCTCATGCCCGCAGCTGTGACGATCAAGGAGCCGACCCACTATGTTGAGAGGTTGCGGGCAGCCGAGGTAATTGTGGATGTCGATGAGCGGAGCGCAATCACTCGAGCGGAGGTAGACTCCGCAGCTGCTCTAGGCAATTTGGTCGCTATAGAGAATGCGGAACTGCTTGAGGAGGTCACCAACCTGGTGGAGCGCCCCCTCGGTGTCCTCGGTGCTTTCGACGAGGATTTCCTTGAGCTTCCGGAAGAGGTCCTTAAGGCGGTGATGATCGATCATCAGTACTTCTTTCCAACCCGGACGAGCGAAGGTCGCCTAGCTCCGTTCTTTGTGGCGGTCTCGAATAATCTTGTGCCCAACACGTGTGTGATTCGCAAGGGGTATGAGCAGGTGCTAGAAGGCCGACTCCATGATGCCCGCTTCTTTTGGCGGGCCGACTGCTCGAAGAGCCTCGCCCAGCACGCTAGGGGTCTTTCGGGCATCAACTTCCATAGAGAACTCGGCACTATGGCTGCTAAGATTGCCCGGGTCGGCGAGGCTGCACAGGTGATCGGGGATCGTCTCAAGCTCACAGAAGCAGAGTGGGGTGTCCTAAAGGCCGTTCTCCCCATCTTTCGAGCCGACCTCGCTACCGGTATGGTGGCCGAGTTCCCCGAGCTTGAGGGCGGGATGGCTCGAGCCTACGCCATGGCCGAGGGACTCGACGCGGAGGTTGCAGAGGTACTGGAGCAGGGAACGCTTCCCAAGGGGCCGTCTAGTCCCGTTCCTAGCAACAGGATTGGTGCCCTCCTGTCGGTACTGGACCGCATCGATAAGCTTGTCGGATTCTTCGCTATCGGTCAGCGTCCCACGGGTTCGACGGATCCGTATGGGCTTCGCAGGGACGCTGTCGCCATCGCCCGGACGCTCAACGAGCACGGTTGGGAGGTGCCTCCTAAAGACTTAGTGACCGCCTCGGAGGTGAGCTTTGCTTCGAACAAGATTCCGATCTCTGGGGAGGTGACCGAGGAGGTTTGCCGGTTCCTTTATGAGCGCGTGGCCTCACTGCTTGCGGATCGAGGAGTCCCTCAGGTCCTGACTCGGGCAGCTGCTGGGGGTGCCCCTCCGATCATCATGGTCAGCCGCAGGGCGGTGCTCCTGTCTCACCTGCTTAGCATCGGGGAGTTTCCTGATCTGATGGCGCTCTACAAGCGCGCCTCGAACCTTGCACGCGAGGCCGGAGAGGAGACTGAAGTCGATCCCAAGAGATTCCTGGACCCGGCGGAAGGCTTCCTCCACGCCGCACTTCCTGCTGCGCGGCGAGCTACCGAGCAGCTACTCTCCGCAGTGAGGTGCAGACTGTATCCTTGGGATCTCGCCAGGGCACTTCCGACCGAGCTCGACCTCCTCGAAGGGGGAGTGGCCGATATCTTGGCGCTCAAGGCCCCACTAGACATCTTCCTCGATAACGTTCTGGTGATGGTGGACGATCCTGTCACGAGGGAGAATCGCTTGGCACTTTTGCGAGGGGTTCGGGATACCTTGGCCGAGTTCGGAGCTCTAGAGAACCTTGAGGGTGTACAGGTATAGGCTTATCAAGGAACGAGACGTAACAGTGAGGTGGGGAGGTGGTGCCGAAGGTGGGACTTGAACCCACACGACCTTGCGGTCACATGACCCTGAATCATGCGCGTCTACCAATTCCGCCACTTCGGCAGGCTCGATCGGCGGTTACCAGCAAACTGAAAGTGTAGCATAAATCGCCGCGCTGACAACCCTGTGGGGATCGGGGTATGGTGGCGGCTGAGGTGTAGAGTGTCGGTCGAACGGACTGCCCTGATCACAGGCGCCGCGAGCGGGATTGGTAGGGCGTGCGCCCTAGCCCTGTTCGAGGAGGGCTACAAGATCGCTGTTGTGGACATTGATGAGGTTCGCGGGCGTGAAGTCACAGGTGAGGTCGACGGGGTGTTCGTGGGGGCAGATCTCACGAGCCACCAAGGGTGCCACAGGGCTGTGGCCGAGACGGTGGAGGATCTCGGGGCACTCGACATCCTCGTAAACAGTGCAGGTTTCCAGCATGTCGCCGCACTCCCGGATTTCCCGGAGGACACGTGGGATGATCTGATCGCGCTCATGCTCACCGCACCTTTCCTACTCACCCGTTACGCTTGGCGATACCTAAAACGTTCGGGTCATGGTCGGGTCGTGCACATCGGCAGTGCCCATAGCCTAACGGCTAGCCCCTTCAAGGTCGGCTACGTGACTGCGAAACATGGTCTCCTTGGTCTCATGAAGGTAACCGCTCTGGAGGGAGGAGAGTTTGGTATCACCTGCAACACCGTTTGCCCAGCCTATGTTCGCACCCCTCTGGTAGAGAGTCAGATCGCCGACCAAGCCCGCACTCGAGGTATCCGCCCCGATCAGGTGGAGCAGGAGATCTTCCTTGAGAGGGTAGCCATCAAGAGGCTACTCGAACCGGAAGATGTAGCGGCCTATGTGGCTTACTTGGTCTCCGAACAGGCCTGGGGCATTACCGGCAGCGTCCAGGCGATCGATCTGGGATGGACCGCCTGAACTTGTTTCTGTGGAGTGGTCAGTAGGAGTAGGCTAAGCTATGACAGCCTATTCCATCGACTTCAGACACCCCTAATCTCTTGTCTGCGACCTTAATCCTTAGCTAGGGCCTGTTCACACTAGCGCAAGGCATCGTAGGAGAGCGCGAACAGGATGAAACCGCTGAGAGCCACGTCCAGCTTATCGTACCGTGTGAAGCTGCACCGAAACCCTTTCAATCGCCGGAACAGCCGCTCAATTTCGTTGCGCTATACAACTCTCGGTCGTATTCTCAAGGCTCCTTCCGGCT
>MKWU01005165.1_pt1 | contig 14467 bp, 11 predicted proteins | sample 809101 | NCBI WGS metagenome assembly MKWU01 (sample SAMN05860141, study PRJNA318959) | sponge metagenome | host: Aplysina aerophoba | place: Slovenia: Piran, Adriatic Sea, Gulf of Piran | collected 2013-05-07 | reverse complement strand
CCTTTTAGACGGAAAAATGGGGAAAATGAGCACCGAAATCAGTAACTCGTCAAACGGAGTGGCGAAGATGGGTTAAGTGGGATATACTCAGTCGCAATCCCCTAATGAGCGGGGCATCCTGTGTTAGCCCACGAATCATAAAAAAAGCAGACCTCGTCTACGCGGTCGTCGCAATCCCCTAATGAGCGGGGCATCCTGTGTTAGCTACGTGTTGCGGAGAGAAGAGGGGCTGGAGTTAGATGTCGCAATCCCCTAATGAGCGGGGCATCCTGTGTTAGATCTATTACAATTTACAAGAAAGCACTTTCAGAATATACGCGTCGCAATCCCCTAATGAGCGGGGCATCCTGTGTTAGTCCGCTGGTATGTCGAGGTGACGGCATGAGATATACTTGTCGCAATCCCCTAATGAGCGGGGCATCCTGTGTTAGGCTTCCTGTGTTGAGCGTTATTTTCGGGATCCTCGGCCTGTCGCAATCCCCTAATGAGCGGGGCATCCTGTGTTAGAGCGCTCTTTCACAACAAACTGGCCGAGGGGTCAACAATGTCGCAATCCCCTAATGAGCGGGGCATCCTGTGTTAGTCTCGGTCTCTTTCTGCGGTAGTGGATTTCGCCTCTCGGGGTCGCAATCCCCTAATGAGCGGGGCATCCTGTGTTAGCTTCCAGCGTGTCTGGAGTCAGGCACTAGATATCGGAACTGTCGCAATCCCCTAATGAGCGGGGCATCCTGTGTTAGGGAACCAACTTCAGCGATGGATTTTTGGTTCCTGATAGTCGCAATCCCCTAATGAGCGGGGCATCCTGTGTTAGAGGAGGACCTTGATGCCAGTGAAGCCGTAATTCAATGTCGCAATCCCCTAATGAGCGGGGCATCCTGTGTTAGTCGACTATTGATAAAGATTTGTATAACGAGCTTATTCAAGTCGCAATCCCCTAATGAGCGGGGCATCCTGTGTTAGACCACACATAACCAGACACGCTAAACACATGAGTAGAAGTCGCAATCCCCTAATGAGCGGGGCATCCTGTGTTAGCACGTCTCCTGCCGGTTCCCGACCTTTTTTCACGAGATGTCGCAATCCCCTAATGAGCGGGGCATCCTGTGTTAGTTCGAGGGAATAAATTTTGGATCAGCGGTCACGGTGCCGGAGTCGCAATCCCCTAATGAGCGGGGCATCCTGTGTTAGAAGGATGAATGCATGAACAGGGGAGTATCATGGAACTCGTCGCAATCCCCTAATGAGCGGGGCATCCTGTGTTAGATCATTGATATGGGTTTCTCTGCAGGTACGCTAGCCCTTGTCGCAATCCCCTAATGAGCGGGGCATCCTGTGTTAGGCCGTTACCTATAACTTTTGTTATGCGGTCAAGGGTGTCGCAATCCCCTAATGAGCGGGGCATCCTGTGTTAGGGCAAATATTCTTTGACGGCTCAACCTCAAACTGAGGATTTTGTTCTGAAAAGTATCTTTTTGAAACATCAATTGGAGAAATGGCCCTATTGCAGCGGAATCGACACTCTCGTGAGTTAGGAATATGGTCCTATGGCAGCTCTTGGGCAGAAATTAAAGGCATTCATTGACTTGGCCATGGCAACTTGATGCTTTTGGCTCGGCATTTCAACGTTGTTTGGCGGCATAAACCGAGCCAGTGTTCGCTTAGACATCGATAAAGTCACGAAACGGCAGGTTTGCAATTCGTAACCCCTGGTCTGTTTCGTGGGAACGTACGGTTACGAATCGGCACGCTATACAACGAAAACATGCTCATCCCCTATATCGGTAATACCATCAACCGAACCGATATAGACTCGCTTTGATTCACATGTGCGACACAGAAAATACACTACTACCTTGTCCTCTTTCAAGTTCAGCAGTTCTTTCACGCGCCGAAGGCACTGTGTGAGCATTGATCTGGTTACAACTAATTCAAAGACACTATTCTGGACGCGGTCACCAAAGGAGTCAAGAAGGTTGGCTACCTTGCGACGGCGAGAATTGTCCGCAATGTCGTAAGCAATCGCGTATCGTGGCATAGTCAGGTAGCGTAGACTTCGCCAAGTCGAATGGATCTGTATTGGCATCGGCCTCGCAAGTGGGCGGCTAAACGGTTGACCTGGTGCCGAACAAGGGATTCAAGGGGTTCATCACTCTTGAGCCCTGGCAGCGGCTTGTCCATAAACGCTTCCCACTCTCGGAAAAACGTACGCAAGCCACTGCGGGTAAGCCTGATACCACCACGTTTGATGTCGTCCTCAAAGTGTTCTAGGCGTAACTGCCGACGGTTACACATACGAAGTACAAATCTGTCCACGACTGCTGCCCGAAGTTCCTCCAACAGATCTAAGGCCAGACTTGGTCGACCTGATCGGCGCTGGTGCAAGAACCCGACATACGGATCCATATTTCGGGCCTCCACCGTACTAGCCAGTGTATTTGCGAGAATGACATATCCGAAAGACAATAACGCGTTAACCGGATCTGGGGGTGGTCTTCGGGCACGGCCTTCGAAAGGGAGACCACCGTCGAACCCCGCCGTTAAGCCCCGGAAGTATGTACGAGCACCTGTACCTTCGTAGCCCAGCAAGGATTCGATATCTGTCGCGTTCAAGATCTGCGTCTGAAGACGGGTTAGTTGGCCGATAGCAGATCCCAGATATGGATGATTTGCACGGTTTGATCGTATTGCTGACAGGATGGATAAGGAGTTGTGAATTTTGCCAGCAACAAATTCCTTCGCTAGCAGAAGCGCACTTTCAGTTCTGACAGCCACTGAATATTGAAGCAGCCTAAGATCTGCGGTACGGGAAAGTTCTGGTACCAATCGACCCAAGAAATCCCCATTTCGCTTGAACCAAGCAACTGGAATTCTATTTTCAAGACAAAAGCGTGTAGCGTGACTTGTGATGTGAATACGGCCGACAAGAGCAATCAGTTCGATGCGATGTGGCTCAACTTCAATGAGCCGTCTGGTTTGTGTTGGTAGCGGACCGTGGCCATCCGGGTCCTTTGAAACCGTCACTTCGATTGACCCCGTAGAGAATCGAACCGTGGCACCGGGCTCTGTGATATACAGTGTGGGCATGTTACTTAGGCATCTCCGAACCCGTTCAACCAAATGCCACTACACTGGCAGGTTCTTCTGGATTCACAGCGATAAATACGAATGCGAGGAGTCCCGAATCCAAGGGCATTACCGAGTCCGCCACGGGTAAGCGTCATTGTCGCAAGACTACTACTGTTTCAACTGATACCGCAGCACCATATTGGCGGCCTCCCGACCATTGCTCCCCAAGGCAGTCTGTACAAATTACGCATCGCCACAAAATGCTTGATTGCGAGCGGTCGTGCAGGCAGATAGACATAAGCTAGGTTTCAATGAGATTGCGAAAATCCAGTGAACGAGCCACTGCCAGCCACTCACGCGCTTCGTGTCTGTCCTCGCACAGTAATTGCTCAAAGTTTTCGATAACCGAACGAATACGCTCCGGTGTCAACTGAGAGGCCTGGGCGTCAAAGCCATGCGCCAGGAGGCCGTCATTTCGGGCTTTCACGTAATCCTTATTATCTTCGTGCAAAAGTCTTGTGGCTAAAGAATCTCCCAAGTACTTCAAGAATCTTGCGGTCTGAAGCCGAGAGGCTAGAAGTATACCTTCTATTTTAGGTCTGGATGCAAGCGGCGATGAATTCCCTTTTCTGAGTTTATCATTAAACCCTTTCACCTTTGGATCATTCCCGGGTAGTCGCCCGCTATCGTATCCGTGATCAAATAGTCGAGCTTGCCCGATCAACTCCAGAAGGCGATACCAGCGAAGACCAGCATCCTCAAAAAGTCCATCTCGATACCTGCGCTCGGCATTGGCTAATAAGTCGCACGCCAAGTACCTCAGATAGGCAGCCCTCTCCTCATGTTTATCTCGGTCTGGATGCGCGGCAAGACGGCCCATCCATTGTTCCATATCTGGTGTCGGTTTGAATTGTCCGGCTGCGGAAACAGTCTCGCGATGATCCGAGAGCAGCCCGCATGCGTGGCAATAATCAAATCGATCCCACGCGGCATAAATAGCTGCCACATGCGCATAAGCATTCAGCCTACTGTGCAACTGTTCCGGCAATTTTTCCAAGGCCGACGACATTTCCGCGTGCATAGTACGGACGGCTTCAAAGTCTCCCCGAAGCATCAGCCGTTCGGCCAAGTTGATCAGTTGGCGGGCACTGGCCACTACTGTACGAACCTCCTTGATGACTTCAGTTTCTGCAACGACGCTGCCCCGTTTTCCGCGCTTGCCTTCAATGTACCGCAATGCCGGAATGCCCCTCGCAACACCAGCTAGTACAAGTGCAGCACTCATAGCTTTTGTACCACGCGTGAAGTCGAGCGTGATGGCTTTGGGGGCCGCACCATCTGATTCAATGATTTCGCCAAGAATTTTATCGAAATGAGCGAAGCTGGCATCAGCATCGTTTTCACTTCCCGCGCCAGGAATTGGGCAGACTTCGGCGGATAACTTGGTAATCCGGCGCCGCATCTCATTTGCCTGTTCCACAGTGCGCTGAGATGGTAACAAGACAATACGATCCCAACTACCGGTGTCTATACTTTTCGCCAGCGGCGCGTATAGCGAGTTCTCCAGATTATCTGTGTTTCCTGTTCCAATCGTAAGCACAAGGACCTTGCACTCCGCGTTTGATATGCTCATCTGTGCCGCTTCCTTCTGCCGCGAGGATGCTTGGATTTATTGGACCGTGATTTGTCAGGCTTGGTTTTTTTCGGAACCATCCATTTGAATGTGACACCTTCAGTGTTTTCATGAATCGCATGAACGTAAAGCTTTACTATTTGGCCGGGCTTTACGTCTTCAGACGTAGTGTCAATTATGTGGCCGATCCAACCGCTTTCGATATGCTTGGCTTTCAGTTTTCCTCTTTGGGTTTTCTCGTGCAGTATTTCGGCCTCAACTACGTCGCCATTAGCGGGAGGACCGCCCAGATTAAGTGTTGATTCAGGCTTCCTGTTTCGATTGGAAGAATCGGTTTTGACATGCTTTTTTTCAGGCAATCTCTTCCGTGATCCTGTGGCGGATTTCCTGCTTCGATTCAAAACTTCGATTTTGACCTGCTTGACAAAATCACTTAGAATCTTTTTGCTCTCATCTGCATTTGGAAGTCTCGGAGATGGGAAAGCCAGAAGACGTACAGACAACTTCCCGTCTGAACGACGGCTGAGGCTCCAAAGAACGGGCGATGCATGACGTTCCTGGCGGAATCTTTCTTGATCCGCACGCTCACGAGGCATCCCCAACGCAGGACGGTCACGCCTGCTTAGGGACTTAACCGCAGCTTTCAAGGTTTCGCCAATCATATTACAAGCCCGCCGAGGATCATCACACTCGGTGGGTAGGTCTTCTACAAACAAGGCTGTATCCAGTGAAGGTCCGTAGGGCTTTTGTCTGGCAGTCTGGATTCCGCACTTCGTTGCAAGGTCTTTTGCAAGTTTGCTGCAATCTTCCCATGAATCAACTCCGGGAAGTGAGATGTCCGCCAATGAACCGAATCCTTTCCTTGATTTTGCTCCGACGCCGCCGTATCGGCATAACAGCCATAACGCTGCCGAAGCCTGTCGTTCTACTTCATCCGCCGCGAGCTTCATGCCCGGTTTTTCTTCCATGTGAATCCAAGTGTCCCGAACTGTGAATACGATTTTCCAGCGGGTCTTTTCGGGCCTGTACCACCTATTCTCTTTGCTTTCGGCCATGCCATAAGTAGTGTAGTTAAGCCCCAATGTTGTTGTGTTTCGAAGAAAATCTTTCGATTCGGTGTACTGACGTGGCTCGTCGCCGGGCATACGGCGTACTGCAATGTGCACCGGGCTTCCGCTTTCGTCTTTCTTCTTGGGGTTCTTGATTGGCGAGTGTACTGGACTTCTGCTTTTGACTCCTCCCCAGATCGCCGTTTCAAGCATCCGCAACGTTTTAAGATCAATCTTGCCGGCATACATCGCTCGCCACCACCATCTAAGCAGACCGCGTAGCGTTGCCCCACGCAAATCGCAGTCCTTTTGTTTTTGATTAGCACCAGCCAAAAATGCTGGCGATACAAGCTCCAATTCGTGTTCTCGGCTCCGCAGAACAGTTGGCACACTTAGTTTTGGCGAACTGACCGAAAGGAAACGGCCATACCCCGCAGCAGTCTTGGCGCCAGCCCCATTGGTCTGCAGGGCATTCACAAGCCATGAGGAAGCTAACTCAATTGCGTCATCCCCGCCAGGCTTACGGTCGGATATGGCAAATTCAAAAAATGTACCTGATCGGACGCACAGAAAATAAATCAGTACGGGCTTCTCCCAGTCACCGGGTCCATCATCACCTTTATAGTACTCGGTGTGATGGTTGTTAGCGATATCCACTTCCAGACGTGGCCACACCTTTGGCCATGCATCGTGAAATACCAGCCTACCTGTCGAGGTAGGGTGCTTCGGATTGATGCCATCAGGACGCCAACCGGGCGTGTCTCTCTTGGAGGATACAAATTTGTGGGATTCAGAATTTGTGCTGTAGCCAAAGAGATCGTCAATCCTGTTCCAGGTCGTCTCCTTGTTTTCTTGATCTTGTGCCCATACAGTCTCAGCCCAGCTACGCACAAGTCCCTTTATACCGCTTCCGGGTATGTATGCGAAACCGTAAACCGGATGAAGACAAATACCAGCATTCTCCCATGCCCCTGCACGAGAGATATGGAGTGTAAGCGGTCCGGCCGTTTTCATTTCCACGCGACAGGCCTCCCTTTTTTCAAGCACAGTTGTACGTCTTGCCAAAAGATTTTTTAGGAGTTCATTGCTTCCCTCGATCTGTACGACATCATCCAAAGCTTCTTTCTTCGCCTTTTCATTTCCTTCGGAAATTCTCGTAAACTTGTCCAAGTGAAGCCCCAACTGGCGTTGTTCAAGTGGAAAGTATGGATTATCTCCGTCTAACCGCACTAGTCTTTGAGTGGTCTTGGGAAGAAATGGACCTGCAAGGTTTTGCCCGGCCATGTCGTTAGTCCTGTTTTATTTCAGCCTCCGTAAATCGGCCAAGCCACTGCAAATACATTAGTGCTTCCCCGGTGGCCCGGCGCAAAAATTCTGCGTCGCCATCAACGATCGCACGGAGAATCGCGCTGCGATCGGAAGCGCTGTTCGGTCGCTTAGCTAACTTACGCTCAACAAGCAACCATTTGGCCAGATCTTCCAAAAGTAGATTCTTAGCGTCAATGCTTCTTTTGTCTGACTTTGCATACAGGAAGCCTAATGCCTGTCCAAGGCCTGCCGTCCGGATCCTGATAGGTAGGCGTTTAACTTCCCTGCTATACTCCTGTGACACATTGCCTCCTACTTTGAGAACTCTTTTAACTGCATCCCACGCGTCCTTTGCCCGAAGCTGATCCAGTGTAATGTGTTTGCTCATGAAGCTGCCAGTGCCTTAAGACGGATTTGTAAAGCGAATGGCACAGATCCCTTTGCCGACAGTTTCGCCGCCACCAATCTGCACATAAGGAAGAAGTATACTTTGAAGCTTTTCTAGCAACTCCCTGCCGTTTGCCCGATAATCATCCCGATAACTGCCCTGACAAATCACAAGGGAGTAAAGGAGTGTCTCGGGAGGTAAGTACTCTTCATAGAATAGAGCTGAGTTCCGAGCGGTCTTGAGCCTATAGTCAAGTCCGATACGGGCTACCACCTCGGTAGCTGTGCTGACAAAGTGCGTAAAGTCATCGTCGTTCAGCACAGCCAAGTGACTCCTAAGGCGCTTTTTTGTCGGTTCATCTGAGGTCACCTGTGACGCGATCCACTCGGCCAAAGCACAGCCGCTGTCCTTAACCGAAAATTCGAACTCTTCCAAGATCATTTTGTCACCAGCAACCAGTGGGCTTGCGGGCGCGCAATGTGCGTTATTTCGATCCAGTTCTGGGATTTCTGGAACTGATCCTCCGTCTATGATGGCTAAATCACGCGACAGCCGATCTAGTACGGCAGGACAGGTAACCCAAGCAAATACTCCTGACAGAGATCGTACAGGGAACGCGAGAATTCGTGCGTCCGAAAGTGTCAAAGCACCCGCATGGTCTTTGGCCGATCCTGCTGGAGGACCAAATAAGGTCAGTACCTCAGGGCTGACATCGGGGTCCTTTCCTGTCTCGCGATTGAATGCATTACGAAGCACACCCTTGAGTGAAGAACCAGGAATAATGGGCCAGTTTGTATGGCGCTCACGCTGAATTGGCAGGTCAATTACACCTAACGCAGTGCCACCTCCCGGATGAAGCCCTGTAAGTGCGTGAATAAACAAGATTGTTTGGTCAGACATAATTCCAATTACCCTCTAGATAATGACCCCATCCTACTAACGCATCATGGTGTTCGACCAAGGACTGGGGGATGTGCGTGTTCTTCGGCAAGAAATAGACAGTACCGGCTGGAACCATAAACCTGTTCGGCTTAGGACCGCCCTGTGCCAGGTCCCATCCAGATACACCTTCTGGATGTGAGACGGATGCCGCAATACATGTGATATTACGCGGCTTCCAGCCATCGAACCAGGCTGGAGTCGTAAGAAGCAGTAGACGCCCATCACCAATTCCAGGCAACACATTAGGCCAGAAAGACGCGTTATGATTGTGGACTGAAATTTCGACATACTTACCTTCTCCGCCGAACTTCATGAGCACTCCTGGCTGACAAAGAGGCGCGATTAGAGCGCGATTACCAGTCAACTCAACGCAGAAGGCTACGTTGGGTTTGAGGGCCAACATACCAGCGGTGTAAATCATGCCTTCGTCCACGGTCTTCCGCTTAGCATCAATGGCGATGCCAACTCGCCGATCAATCGCGTATAACTCCTCCTCGCTTACAAGGTCTTGATTGCTCGGTATGCCTCCCTCAAGAAAAATGCGCAACCCGGTCGGTTTAATGTACCCGGATGCAGACTTAAGCGATTCCCGCCCATAGCGCCAAAGCGGACGTAGCTCCTGTTCTCTGGGTTGCCATCCAGGTGGTGAAGTCCGTATCGGATCCAGACGAAAAATTGACTGCGACGTTAATGCTCCATTCCGTGACTTGCTGATTTTTAGATTGGAGGGTATTGGCACAAGCAATTCTTCGTTCATACTGAACCAGGGCCCGCCAATCTTCATATCCCTTAACCCTTTAATAGGATATCCATATTCGCTAAGTGCTTCGTCAAAGGAGTCGTATCTCTTGACAAGATCTCCGAATTGTTTCAAGTTAACACCGTGTGCTTTCAGCAGAAATGTCCGAATCGCGCCTGCTAATGTTTGCGGAGAGGGTAGCCCTGAGTCCGCCTGCTCAGCCGGGCCAAATGGGCGCGCATCCCGAAAGGAAAGCGTGTCCACAGGGCGCAGCAACAGTCTCCGTGTAACACGTTTATCTACCATCAAATCCACGGGCTATGAATGAAGCCCCCAAGCACAGATGTACAAAGTGCTTTAACCGTTGGCCGTAATCCTCGGCATGGTCTGTAAAGTGTGACCACCAGCAGTCAATCGGCATGGCGTCAGCAGGTGCTTTTCCATCGTCCATTGCTTCGGATCTTTTGATCAGGCGTCTAATTTCGGCATCCATGGCTTCGAAAGGCAGCTCAGACAGTACAGGCTCTTCACGCCGCAACTGGTAGATCCACCGATCAGACACTCCTAGACGGAACGTTTCAATGGCCTCCTGAAACCAGCATGCAAGCTCCCAAGGTAGGTCACAACTTGGGCGTTCCCCCGAACGCCGCATAAATTTTAGGGTCAGACGATTCTTGCCCTGATCCTTTGATCTCTTTTCTGCTTCACGAGCTGCTCGCAGAGCACCGCGCAAATCTTCCTTAACGTGGACAAATGCTATGCCTGCCGAAAGTGTGGCCCTATTCCCCATGGCCAGTACATGTTTGTCCTCATGCTTGGCCCAGCCGTCAACGCTACCGTTTTGACCACAGAACGCTTTTCGCAGAGCGAGTGCACACCGAATTGCACTGCGGGCTGGCAAAAGCGCAAGAACATCGTCGCCGCCTGAGTAGATTAGCGTTCCACAATGATCTTCGACTATACTTGGTGCACTAAAGCTGGCAAAATTATTTAGTGCTTCGCTGATAGCCCCGTGCAATGCGGGTCCTACCGGACGTTTTGCTTCAAGACCTTCGGCGTTCCGCTGTTTAAAGTATTCTCGCAGTTTCGGGTGGATTATCTCTTTAACATACGGGGCCTTCTCCCCCTTAAGCCACAAGCCCATATCGTCCGCGTCCATCGCTAAGATGGCGTAATAGGATGGAGGGCTGCCATGCGATTTCTTTGCATTTTTGATCTTTTTCCAAAGATCAGGCGGCACTGATTCGTCGTCTTCACAACGCTGGCGCTGATGAAGCCATTGTCCGTTTTTGACCTTGAAGTCAACTCGCTGGAGCCATTCGCTGGCTGCGATTATTGCCGTATCGGGAAATCGCAAGTCTGACTCGCACAAATCCAATTCGTAGCGGAGGAATTGCTTGGGCGCAAAACGCTTGCACAGCGCAACTGCGCAGAATCGTTCTCGCTTTCGAAGTTCAATACCACTCTCCCATGCGGCACGCCAGAATTCAGCCGAATCCCGCGGACTGGCAGGTCCCATTTGCTCATAGGTTCCCAGCAGACTGCACTTGGGGCCAGCAGGCCGTACCGCCGGAACCTGCGGTACATGTCGAATGGACCGTTGCGCCTCGGCAATACGTGCGGAGACTTCCAGTTGCGCCTGCCACTGACCGGCCTTGTTTTGTTTGTATCTGGGTTTATGCGCCAAGGGAATGTCTTCGTGCAAACTGCGAACTTTTCGAGCATCTTTCCACACTTCTCCAAAGTTCTGTTTACCGCCAATCAGGGACGCCATTGTTGGTTCATCCAAATCTTTTACCGGACAAATTGAAGTGGTCACTTCAAAAAAACTGCCGATTTGGGAATCCCAGTGTTTGGCCCACCCAGAATCCAGACTCGAGAACACGGGGTTTAAATGATCGCGGATTTGGTCTGCCAGACGTTTCCAGGCCGTGCAGATGCCCGTTCGGCTTGCGTTTGCAAAGGCAGACGCGATAGTGCCATCTTTGCCATTCGGTACCAATGCTACAAATCTGTTTGGAAGGGAAGGAGCCCGGCGCGCTTGGGATAATGGTTCTGGTATGAGGGTCTTAAGATGCGAAATTTCTCGTAGCCACAAGTCAGTTAACGGGTTCCCGCGTAGTGCTGGAAACACCATTACCGTAGGGCCCAAGTCTCTGATAATGGGGCGAATTCCCTGGAAAATCAACCAAGAAAGCAGCGCGCTTCCTGACCATAAATCCCGCACACTCCTTGCGGCTTCAATAAACGACTGGACGGGACCAAGCGTAACCGAAAGAATTGCCCAGTCATCACGTCCGAATTGACTAGCTGCTTGAATTCCGCTTGTGATGTCTGCGTGCTGTATTAGAGAATGGTCCGGTACCCGCGTATCCGCCGGCAATCGCGTAAAATCCAGTCCAAACTTTCGGTATAGATCCCTCGGCAGAAGTCGCCAAAGTGCCAGAAAGCGCAAGCGCGGATCCATTGGCAAACTACACACAATATTCTTGATCACGCCCGATACTTCGTCCTCGGACGCATTCGGAATGTTGAGTTCATCCGGCTGAGCACTGACTGGATGGAATATCTGCAGCGGACCATCACTTATGCCTACAGCACGTTCTCCGTATCGTCCGGCCTTGGGCATGGGTAACCGCTCTGCCGTAGATGCGATAATGTCAGCAGACTTTGATGAACGCTCCAAGTCGAAAACGTTTTGCTCCCCGTCCAAGGCTGCTGACAAGAAAAATTTCGCACGCTCCGTGTGGCCACGAATCGACAGAGCTTTGTCAACCGGATCGTGCATCCAAGCCTGAAGCACGCGCCGCCAGTCGGTTTCACAGATTGCCGTTTCCTCAGTGCAGTCCATACGGGCTGAATTAGATGTTCAGTATAGGTGGAAACAAGCCGCATCAAGGTACGAAGTTGAATTCGAAAAGACAAACTGTCAATCCATTATGCACCATTTCCCAGATACAGTAGCCAGTGCTGGCATTGGCAGATCTTGCCAGCCTTGCTAAACCCATGCCAACAGAACGACCAAAGTGCTATTTTTTACTCAAATGTGCTTGACCAGTTGTATATGCATTGTCTTGAGAATGACTCGTTTCCTAAGCTACAAGAGCAGCTCCAACAATTGCTGGACAAGGTTACGGTAAGTGCGTGGCGGCTGCTCTTGCGCACGCCACATACCCACGCCACGACACCGATGATTCGTGGCGTCTGGGGACGTGCGCTCAGGCATCTGGACCGCAGTCTCTATGATCAGATTTTTGCAGGTTCGAATCAGCATGGCCATAATTTACCTCGCTATATTGTGCGCCCCGCACCTCCAGATCCTAACACAGCTCCAGCACTTGACTGGATCCTTTTCAATGTGGATCAAATCCACGAGCGGACTTTGTGGAAGGCTTGGGAGATGGCGTGTGTTATGGGACTCGGGTCGAATCGAGAGCCCTTCCGTATTCGCCGACGCAAGTCTTTGACGCCGGATAATAGGCTGACTGGATGGAATTCGTGGACTTTGGGAGACGCCAAGTGGCCTCTGCCTGGTGATCCGGCTTTTGTTCCGTGTCTTTTGAGATTTGATGTGCCAGTTAGATTAATTAAACGAGGCCAGCTGATTACATCACCTGGATTCACAGACTTGATTACAGCCTCGTTGCGAAGAATTGCCGGATTGGCTGGCATGCCGCGCAGTGCCGTTTATAGAGATCTGATGCGAGCTGCGAGATCTGTAGCAAACCAGACATCGGCGCAACCATGGGTTGGCGAACAATGCAATCTTGTGCGATGGTCTGCTGCGCAGCAGCGAGAAGTCAAACTCTTTGGCGTAACGGGGGCAGTTTCATTGGTCAATGGTCCAAGTTTCCTTTGGCCCCTTCTTGCAGCGGCACAATGGTGCCATCTTGGGAAAGGCACCGTGTTCGGAATGGGCCAAACTCACATCTTACCCTATCAGAGGTTGAATGCGTGAGCAACTCCCCTTTTGAATTATGAAAGGCAGCAGTACAGGTTTGGACAAGTTGTGAGAGAAGTTATCCTTTTTTCAAACGAATTGAGGATGAAGTATACCCGCCTACTCGGATCTGCAATCATCGTCGCACAAGTGCAGCGCAAGCCCACAGCGAAGGTGAACGAATTATATCGAAAAGACATCGGCAAATCACAACACCAGCTTACGGAAAGTGAATCAAACCTCTTGAATGCACAACGTTGTGCTAGAACAATGCCTGAGTTTGAGTTGCTATAATCAGCCATACTCCGAGATTACATCTGGGAAGAAATGGATGTAGAGCAGTAGTTTTGATTATGTCAGTAACATATTGAGATATTGAGTACCAGTTATTTTTTGGGAATTATGTACGTGAGTGACCCAACAAAGTTTGAAACAATTTGATAAATATGTCGCACACTGTGTCACTCACGTACGATAAAATAAGTAATGAAAAAGCGTAGAACGGGACCCGGAAAATCGTATAGGCAAGGACTCTCATGGGTCAAGCTCCTGAAGATGTTTCCTGACGATACAACCGCAGAAGCCTAGTTCTGCCCTACGCTTTGACTAGTGACTTAACAACGGCTTATATATTGTTTAACTTAGCAATATTCAAGCACAGTCACTTAGCAATATGCAAGCACAGTCAACGATACTTTCCGTTCTTCGTAATGCTCTTCCGTCCCTGTCGGCAACGGTGTCGGCTCATCAGGACAAAAGTCGTCGGGCTTTGGGCCGGATTGTATGTGAGCAGTTCAATTTTGTAAATGCGCGGGGCGGCGCCCGTCTTGCGGGTTGCATGAAGGCATTGGTGTTACTGGAATCGGAGGGGCACTTTTCTCTGCCGAAGCCACAAACGGCCTCGTTTGTCCACGGTCCTCGTCTATTAGCAGAACCAGTTCCGAAGGCAGTGGATGTTCCGACGGAGGTAGGTCAGATCAAGGATTTGGAAGTAACTCTGGTGACCAATTCGGAGGATCGGGCGATCTGGAATACGCTTCTGGATTCGGAGCATCCTCAGGGGAGCACAACGTTTGCGGGTGCTCAGCTTCGGTACCTGATTCGGAGTGCTCATGGCGAACTGGGTGTGGTCGGTTTTTCTTCGGCGGCGTTGTATCTCAAGGCACGGGATGAATGGATGGCCTGGGATCATACGAAGCGGGCGGAGAATTTGAACTATGTGGTGAACCTGAGCCGCTTTCTGATTCGTCCAGATGTGTTCTGCAAGAACTTGGCGAGTCACGCGTTGGGCCGGGTGCTGCGGCGCTTGCCGTCCGACTTTGAGGCCAGATATGGGTATGCCCCGTATGTGATTGAGACCTTTGTGGGGCCGGAGCAGGAGGGAACTTGTTTTCGAGCGGTG
>MKWU01005162.1_pt1 | contig 14477 bp, 13 predicted proteins | sample 809101 | NCBI WGS metagenome assembly MKWU01 (sample SAMN05860141, study PRJNA318959) | sponge metagenome | host: Aplysina aerophoba | place: Slovenia: Piran, Adriatic Sea, Gulf of Piran | collected 2013-05-07 | reverse complement strand
TGTACATGAGCTCATCGCCCAGGGCGAAGTCCTCGCGTTTGTACCAGGGGCCCCGTTCCAGCACGCACACGGTCATGCCCGCCTCGGTGAGCTCCTTGGCCGCCACCAGCCCGGAGGCACCGCCTCCCACGATGCAGACGTCGACAGTTTCGCGTTTTGCCATCTGTTTCCTCTATGCCTCCGGGGCCGCCCAGGGGTCTGTCCGAGAATTCGAACAAGGTCCTTCGACTTCGCTTCGCTGACGCGTCGCTACGCTCAGGACGAACGGAGAAAGGCTATCACAACCGTTCGTCCTGAGCGTAGCGAAGTCGAAGGACGCAAAATTCCGACGGGCTCCTAGGACGAGCGGTCCTTCTTGGCGTGAGGGAACTCGTCGGGCTCGTTTTCGTCGTACCAGCCGTAGGGGGATTCGTTGCCGTGCGGGAAGCTCGGGCCGGGATACCCCAGCACCTGCCACCCGGCCTGGTCCTTGTTGCCGCCATGGCGCGGATGGCCGTAGAACCCCTCCATGGTGTGGGTCAGGAGCAGCGTGAAGAACGGGTCCTTGCGCTCCTCCAGGACCGTCAGGACCTGATCCCGTCCGGCGTCGTCGAGGCCGCGGAAGTCCTTCCCGGACATCACTTCGGCGGCCAGCCGGTCCAGCTCCGCCACCCCGTCCCGGTATGCCTGCAGGTGCCGGCTGCCCAGCCCGTTGAGCTTGAAGAGCGTCGCCTGCTGCTCCTCGGTGCGGCCCGCCAAGCTCCCCAAGAGGAAGTTGGCGTACTCCTTCTTCTCCCGGGGGCTGATTTCGGCATCCACGTCATCGGCGGCCAGGAGCCCCTCGATGTAGTCGATGACCCCCGCCTCGCGCGCGCCGGCATCCTCGTCCGCGGGGACGATGCGTGCCGCCGCCGCCTCGATGGTGGCTCGCTCGTGGTCCGTGAGAACGCCGCATGTTTCCGTATTGCTCATGACGAACCTACTTCCATGGCCAACCGCCCCGCGGGAGCGTGGCGGGCCGTTGGGATGAGACATCATACAACAGAGACGGAGAAGTGAGAAGTTTGCCTGGTGTCCTGGACATGGGTAAACGTGAAATGAGAAATTGAAGGTGCGAGACGAGGATCTGCTTTCGCTCCTCGCCCTTCTTTCCCGGGACTACCGGGAAGAACCTCGGAGAATTCACGCGATATGGCCGAGAAGCCGCCATACACGATCACGTCGGACATCCTTTCCCACGTTGAACAAATCGGCGAAATGATCGGCCGGGCGGAGTCGGCGGGCGTCTCGCAGGATCTGCGTCTGCGACGAATCAATCGCATCCGCACGATTCACGGCTCGCTGGCCATCGAAGGCAACATCCTCAGCGAGGCGGAGATCGCTACGATCCTCGACGGCAAGCCCGTTGCCGCTCCGCCGAGAGACATCGAGGAGGTCCGCAACGCCATCCGGGCCTATGATCAATTCCAGCGGTGGAATCCGGCCAACGAGGCCGACCTGTTGTTCGCTCACGAGATTCTGATGGCCAGCCTGCTGGACGCCCCCGGGCGTTATCGCCACGGCAATGTGGGTGTAGTGGGTCGAGACCAGATTCACCACATCGGCCCGCCTGCCGATCGCGGGCCGCGGCTCATGGCCAACCTGCTGGCATGGCTGAATGGCACCGATGAGCATCCACTGATCGCCAGCTCGATCTTCCATTACGAGTTCGAGTTCATTCATCCTTTTGACGATGGCAACGGTCGGATGGGACGGCTCTGGCAGACCCTCATACTGACCCGCTGGAAACCGCTGTTTGCTTATGTCCCCGTGGAGAGTCTGGTTCATGCCCGCCAAGCCGACTACTACGAGGCCATCCGGCAGAGCTCGGCGGAGGGCGAGAGCACGAAGTTCATTGCGTTCATGCTGGAAATCATCATCGAGGCGCTCCGTATCCCGACAGCAAGCGACCAAGATACCGACCAGGTTAGCGACCAAGTAGCGCGGCTACTCGCGGCCCTGCGCAACGGTCCGAAAACCGCAGCCGAACTGATGGCGGAATTGCGCTTGTCGCATCGTCCCACCTTCCGCAAGAACTACATTCGTCCGGCGATATCCGCGGGGCTCCTGGAGATGACCCGCCCCGAATCGCCCACGGCGAGAGACCAGAAGTACCGGCTCACCGCGCGCGGGCGTCTGGGAAAGCGAAAACTCGGCGGTTTGGAAGGGCAGATCTGGATTGCTCCGGACTTTGACGAGACACCCGAGGAAGTGATCGATTCGTTCCATGGCTCGAAGCTGCTCCCGCCTGACGAAAAGGATTAGTGCGCTTACCGACCCATTCGACCGAATGCTGGTGGCGCGGGCCGTTGATTGGCATAGTTATGATCTGATGATAATTTTTTGTGCATGCGGACGACGATTCATATTGATGACCATCTGTTCGCCGAGTTGAAGGGAATTGCCGCCGACACCGGGAGGACCTTGGCAGCCGTCATTCAAGACGCTCTTCGCGAGTCTCTTTCGCGACGGCGCACAACGGAGCGGCCCGCCGTCGAACTACCTTTGTTCCATGGAACAGGCGTCATGGCCGGGGTGGACCTGAGTGACTCGGCCGCTCTGCTTGATCTCATGGAAGGGAGTCATGGTCCTGCCCGACGTTAATGTCCTGGTGGCGGCGTATCGTGACGACGCTTCGGAACATTCCTCCTGCCGTCCCTGGCTCAAGGCCCCAAGGCCACATGCGCCGAACCCCGTTTCCTCGTAGCGCCGAATGAACCGGCCCGTATCCTCCGCGCCCGCACACCACGCCACGTCAACGGCCCAGTGGTCGCTCGTTGTCCATCGGGTCAGCCAGACATCGGTGGAGGTTTGGGTGGGCACGTTGTTCCCCGCCTTGAAAATGCCGGAGCGCGCCCGCGTGCGGCTCTTCGAGGAAGGCCGCGAGCTCCGGGCGAGAGTCATTCGCAGACCGGACTGGCGGCGGCCTTTCAGGGGCATGAGGCGGCGTTTTTTCACCGTGGTGACATTCCGGGGACTCAGGGCCGGGAGCGACTACCGCGTGGAGTTCGAACGCCGCGTCGAGGCGAATCCCGAAGCCGGCATTGCCCGCGGCTGGCAGCCGCTTCGTTCCGGCGCCTTTCGCACGCTGCCGCCGCGCCTGCCGCGCAAAGGCAGCCGCTCGTTTACCATCGGCCTCGGGAGCTGCTTCTACAATGATCGCGACGGCGGCTGCGCGGCGGCGTCCTACCGCGCGCTCTATGAGCGCGGCAACGAAACGGTCCGCCCTGACATCACCGCGCTGTCGGGAGACCAGGTCTATCTGGACATTGGCTTCGATTCGCTGTCGCTGATACCACGGGAGATCCGCGAACGCATTGCCGACGACTACGCCAGTCATTGGCAGGCCCTCGGCAGCATCCTGAGCCGGGGCGGGACATGGATGTTGCCCGACGATCACGAGTACTGGAACGACTACCCCTTTCACGATTCCCTGATCCCTGCCCTTCTGGCCCTGAAACTCGCGCACGTACGCGACTCCTGGCAGAAGGCCGCTCGGGACGCCGTAAGAAACATCCAGCGCTCTCCGGTGATCGAGGCGTTTTCGCTTGGGAAGGACCTGTCCGTCTGCTTTGCCGACCTGCGCTCGTACCGTACGGCCGACGACTTTCTTCCCGAGGTATCGTTCAGGAGACTGCTCGATTGGGCGCGCCGCCGTTCCTGTCCCGGAGTCCTCGTCGTACCGCAGCCGTTGATTGTGAAACGGAACCGCGTGGAGCGGAACCTCCGCAGTTACCGGGAACAGTACACGGCCCTGTTGGACGCCCTGGGCTCCGTTCCGCACGATGTCGTCGTCCTTAGCGGCGACGTGCACTTCGGCCGCATCGCCGGCGTCCCCATCGGAAAGCGGGGAGCGCGGCTCATCGAGATCGTATCGTCACCGATGTCGAACCTGACCGGCCTGAACGGAGTGGCCGCCGGCGTGGCAACGGACCGACCCGAGAACTTTCCTCCCGTCACTGCCGCCCGTGACCTGGACTGGCCGCGCCGCAAGGTGGACTACTACAAGGACGGCGCGGCCGGTGGGCGCTTCTTCGTCCAGTCCCGCAAGGGACGGTTGTTGTCCGACTACCCCAGGCAGCGGACACGAGAGCACTTCATGACGGTGAGCTTCTGCCGCACGGATGCGGACGGCATCGAGCTGACGGCGGATGCGTGGCTGGTGCGCGAGAGAAGAGGACCCAGGAACCTGCCTGCCAGGAGCTTCAAGCGACCGTTCCGCACCATCCTGCGATGACGGAGGTCAAAGGGGCTTGACCACCTTGCCCACCGTCGCCGCAAGGGCGGTGGCGGCCTTCAGGTACGTCTTGATCCGGTGGAGCCTCTCCCCTGCCCGCTCAAGACCGCGGACACCCCGTTCAAGCTCCTGTTCATGGTCGGCGAGTTGCCGCCGAATCTCCGCGGCACCCGCGTTCTCGAGCCGCCGGATGGCCAGGCAGACGTCCAGCAGCGCGGTCGCCGCCGACGTGCGCCCGGCCTCGGCGAGATCCTCCACTCCCGCGAGCCATTCAGCCGACATCATGTTCTTCCGCGCCCGGCGCAACTCCGCCAGCGTCTTGCCCCGCACCTCTCCCGGCGTCATCGGACGGCCCTCCCTGCTTCGGCCCCGAGTCGCGATACCAACTCGACGAACCCCTCGACGGTGGTGGCCAGCTCGGCCGCCCGGGTGGAATCCAGGCGTCCCTCCAGCGCGGCCACGTATGCCTGCCGCAACGAACGAATGGCCTGTTCCGCGGCCCGCGCCGCTTCCACGTCGCCCGCGCCGCGCAGGCTCCGAAGCCGCCGCGCCGGCCAGGTCCTGGGCAGCCGCGCCGCGCTCACATACGGCTCCACCACCTCGGCGGACCGGAAACGCGTCGACAGCACTTCCCGGTCCGCGCGCACCTGACGTGCCAGGGCGCTCACCAGGGCTTCCTGCACGGCCAGCTCGCGTTCGATGGTCGGTCCGCGGGCTTCGAGCTCACGGCGCAAGGCGGCGGACCGGAACGACGCCACCGCGATATGTGCGGCGGGCTCGATGAGCCCGCTCACCGAGACATCGCCCATGCGGGCCTTCTTGAGCCGTGGCGACAACTTGCCGAGGGCCGCCGTCAGCCGCTTCGCGGCAGCGCCGATTTCCTTCGGCCCGTCGGGTTTGAGCACGATGCGTAGCGCCAGGAAGTATGATCGCAGGAGTTCGTTATGCCGCTCGGCGGCTACGTATTCCTTCAGCCGCTCCGTCATCGCCACGTCGAACTCCCGGAGCCTGTCCCGGCGCTGCTCTGCTGACAGGCCGTTACGTGCCACGACCAAAGCTGCCGAATCGACCGCCGCCGCCAGCTCATACGCCCGTTCCAACAACGGCGGCACCTTGTCGGCGTAAGCTATGCCCGCGTCGGCCACCGCCGCCAGCCGCCCGGTGTCCGTTGCCACAGTGCAGCCCGTTGCCAACGACGCCAAGACCAACGCCATCCAAAGGTGGATGCGGATGACCCCCGAACCTTCTCCATTCATGGTCGGCCTCCTTGGTGCGCCAAACCGCGAGCAGTGGCGAGCGGTTACCGCGACTCCTATTATGGAACGAATATTGGTTATTTACACACACCCGCCGAATGTCTACAGTCACACGGTCTGGAGGGAGACCACGACCATGGAACCCGACCCGTCGCCTGGCACCACGACGCAGGCCGCTAACCACCGCGGGAAGATCCCCGTGTGGCGGACCGTAGGCCGGTCGTGGTGGGTGCTGCTGCGGAACGTCGTGCCGTTCGCCGCGCTGATGGCAGCCGTCGCGTTTCCGGTGGGCTATGCCCTGCGCTTCGTGATGAGTTGGCTCGTCGACCCCGTTGAGACCACGCGGACAACCATCGCCGTCTACTATCAGCTTTCGGAAACGGTGCTGCACTCCATGTCGAGAATACCCCTGGAGGCCGTCATCGCCCTGGTCGTCCTGCTTGATCTCACCGGCCGCCGACCGACATTGGCAGGATCGGCGGCCTCCGTGGCGAGAGCGATTCCGGCCATCCTGCATCGTCCGTTCTACGTGCTCGCGTCGAGGATCTTCGTGCTTGCCTTCGTGCGCGCCGTCGTCAACCTGCCGATGCGTTTGCCAGCCATCTTCGTCCTGACGTGGGAGGCGGACTCTTCCGAGAGAGAGTTCGCCCTGTATGGTCTGTCAGCGCTGACCCTCCTGGTGAACATCGCCATCGACTGCCGGTTCCTCCTGTTCATACCGGTCGTCGCGCTTGAACGTACGAGCGTCTCCGAGACGTTGAGACGTTGCTGGAACCTCACGTCCGGTCACTGGCCACGACTCCTCGGGATCATGCTGTTGAACGGAGTGCCGGTCGCCGGCCTTCGATGGTCCTTCAAGGGAATCGCGCCCCACGGCGCGGCATGGCCGCTGCTGGTGCGGAAGGGCTTCGAACGAGTCCAGGCAGCCGTCCTGGTCGCGGTGTGCTATCACCGTGCGCGTATCGCCAACGGGGAGAGCACCACGGAACCGTCAGTCGTATCGGCGACGCCATGACCGCGCCACGACGCGCATTCGCGGTATGCCGGCGACCGAAGCAGGCTCCGGGCACTCCCGCGTAGACGTTGACCGTGCCTCCGCACTTGCTGTAGTGTCGTCTCTGAGCATGGAATACGCCGTCCGAACCGCACGACCGGTGCCCTGAACCCGGACGGACAAGGAGGAACGACAATGAAAGACGGCCTGCGTTTCGTGGACAGCGACATGCACATTCAGGAACCCGGGGACCTCCTGGAGAAGCACCTGGATCCCGAATTCAAGAAGCGCGTAACCTGGGCGGTGGACGGCAAGGGGAAGATCAGCCGCCGCACCTGGACCATCGACGGGCTGCCCACCGGCGCGGACTCCGAGATGCAGCAGCACCGCAAGAAGGCGGCTTCGTCCAAGGCCACGGGGCCGATCATGGGGGCGGCCACCGGAGTGTTGTCGGCCTCCCGGATCGCGGACACGGGCCGCCTGGACTTCGCCATCGAGCGGGGATACGACGAGGAAGCTCAGGTCATGGGGATGGAGATGGAGGGCATCGACATCGCGGTGCTCTTCCCCACCGGCGGGCTGGGCCTGCTGGCGCGGGACGACATGGACCCGCACATGTCGCACGCCCTGAGCCGCGCCTACAACGACTGGATCCACGACTTCTGCCAGTACTCCCCGGAGCGTATGAAGTTCGCCGCCATGCTGCCGCTGCACGACGTGAACCTGGCGTGCCACGAACTGAAGCGGGCGGTGGAGGAGCTCGGCGCGGTGGCGTCGTTCATCCGCCCCAACCTGGTGAACGGCCACTTCTGGCACTCCAACTACTGGGATCCCCTCTACAGCCTGCACGAGGAGCTGAACGTGTCATGGTGTTTCCATGAGGGCACCGGCGCGTGGAACTCGCACATGAACGAGCTGTACGGCGAGAACCGGTTCTACCGCCACGTGGCCAGCCACTGGATCGAGATGCAGCAGGCCCTCATCGCCATGATCATCGGCGGCGTGTACGAGTTCCATCCCAAGCTGCGGGTGGGCTACCTCGAAGCCCAGAACTCCTGGGCCCCCGGCATCCTGACGCGCATCGAGTGGGACTACGCCAACTACCGCGACTCCCACGCACCGTACCTGTCGCTGACGCCCAAGGAGTACTTCCGGCGGAACTGCTGGGCCGCGGTGGAAGGCAGCGAGCCCGAGATCGCCGGCACCGCCGAGCTTATCGGCGCGGACCGGATGTGCATCTCCACCGACTACCCGCACTTCGACTCGAACTTCCCCAACGTCTCCAACAACCTCATGAGCAACGTGTCACGGGAAACCGCCGCGGCCATCTTCATGGGCGGCGCCGGGCTCTACAACTTCGACGAGAAAGACTTCCAGAAGGCCCACGCGGCCGCGGAGGCGAGTCAGAAGCGGCAGGCAGCCGGTTAACTTCTGGTGGGCGGTCACCGGATGATCCTGTCCGGTGATCGCTCGGGCCTCGGAGCTAGGAATTTGCGCTCCTACAGCCTGTGATCTACCCTTCAAGGAAGGCGTCGGACGGGTACCCGCAATCATCTGCAACAAGGGAGAGAAATGCATGAAGGCTGTACCTCATAACGACCCCCTAGAAATTGAAGTGGCTGATTTTGGTCCGATCGTTCAGGCAAAGGTGGATCTGCGCCCCCTCACAGTGTTTGTCGGGCCAAGCAACACCGGGAAATCCTATCTGGCGATTCTGGTCTACGCGCTGCACCGGTGTTTCAGCAGCGGTGCTTGGCCTGGGCATTGGCGTTTCTCCCGAGGTCCCCACATGTTCCGAAACGAGAGACGCCGGCAACTGTCTCGCAAAACCATTCACGCTCTAGCGGTACTTGCACAACAGTGGTTGACAGACGAGAAGGAGTCGCCGCTTGGCGGGAATATTGCTCTAACGGGTCCGGTCGCGGACGAGATTCATTCTATATTTGATGCGCAGGGCGACCAACTCGGCAACGAAATCAGCCGATGCTTCGGCATTGGCGGGACCGAAGGGTTGATCCGTAAAGGCAACAATGATTGCGCACGAGTAATTTTCCGAAGGCCGTTCTCGGGCGGTTCAATACCCGACGAGCACCTACTGACGATCGGAAAACAAGAAACCACCTTTCGGGCTTCGATCCCTAAAGATGCGTCGATACAAATCGACGCTGGATGGGGTGGTAGGAGCCTCGACTATTTGCGTCACACCGTCGAGAATATGGTTTCAAACGCCGCCAAAGGAGACAAGGAGAGAAACTTTTTTGCTTGGCAACTCATAGAGGTCCTGGCAGGGTTTTTCGCCCCACGTCACGTCGTTGGTCCTTTGCGTCTCCCCGCATTCTATCTTCCTGCTGACCGGACAGGAGTAATGCACGCACATAGCGCAGTCGTCAGTGCGATGATCGGAAACGCACCCACGGCAGGTTTGCGCCCGACCACACACACTCCCATGCTTTCAGGTGTTCTGGCGGATTTCCTCCAGCAGTTGATCGAACTCGATGACCCGGTGTTTCAGCGCAGCAAACCCCGCCGCGATCTTGGCAGAAAGATCGAGAATGCCATCCTAGAGGGATCGGTGCATGTAAACAGGTCGGATATAACCGGCTACCCGCGCTTCACCTACCGCCCAGAGGGATGGAAAAACGACCTGCCATTGATGAATACCTCGTCCATGGTATCTGAAATCGCACCCGTGGTGCTCTATCTGCGCCATATGGTCGGACCCGACAGCCTACTAATCGTCGAGGAGCCAGAATCTCACCTGCACCCGGCCATGCAAGTCGAGTTCACCCGACAGCTAGCGATGCTGGTTCGTTCGGGCGTTAGGGTGCTCGTGACTACGCACAGCGAGTGGGTGCTAGAGGAACTCGCCAACACCGTGCGGCGATCCGCACTCCCCGAGGCCAGTCGCGAGGATATAGCGAACGCGGACGTTGCCCTGAGTCCGAGCGACGTGGGAGCATGGCTGTTCAAGCCGAAGCGGCGCCCGAGGGGATCTGTGGTGGAAGAAGTGAAACTGGACGAGGAAACCGGCCTCTATCCAACCGACTACGATGCCGTTAGTGAGGCGCTGTACAACGAGAGCGCAAGCATTTTCAATCGCATCCAGGACAGCAACCCCCGATGAGTGGAACGGTGGCGGAGGTGGCCGGCCGCGTTCCCGGTAGCTGTCATGCGATTCACTGCAACAAGGACAGATGCCGGGTGGACCTGAAGGGCGCACCGGAGACACGCCTCTTGGTGGACATGGACTGCGACGGGCTGGAGATCCCGAGGCAACAGAAACGGTGTGACTACCTCTTCGTCGGAGAAAGAGGCCACACCACCTGGATAGCGCCCATCGAGCTGAAGAGCGGTGGACTGAAAGCCGTTGAGGTGTTGGAACAACTTGAGGGAGGCACGGGCTCAGCTCACAACTTGCTCCCAGAGGGAATTTCGTTCCAATTCGTGCCGATCCTGGCGCACGGCAAGAGCATCCACAGAAACGACCTCAAGGTGCTTCGCTCCAGGAAAATCCAACTGCGAGGACAGCGAAGGGTTACCGTGCTGATCAAGTGCGGAGACCCCCTGATCAAAGCGCTCCATTCATAGCGTGTAACGCAACTGCTTCCTCTCGTCACTTTTCAAATTTCACTTGGGCATCGGCCCGACCAGCAGCGCCGCGTCGAGGCGACGTCCGAACAGGTTGATACGCCAGTCGAGGTGGGGTCCGGTGGAGCGGCCGGTGGAACCGACCGTGGCGATGGCCTGCCCCTGCTTCACCCGCTGCCCCTTCTTGACCAGGATCCGGGACAGGTGCAGGAACGCCGACGAGAGGCCGTGGCCGTGGTCGACGATCATGGTGCCGCCGGAAAAGTACATGTCGCGGTGCACCAGGGTGACCACGCCGCCGGCGGGCGCCACCACCCGGGTGCCCTTGGGTGCGGCGATGTCGATGCCGTAGTGGGGCCGGCGGGGCTCGCCGTTGAGGATACGCTGGGAGCCGTAGACGCCGCTGATCCTGCCCTTCACCGGCCAGCGAAAGCCGCCGAGGAAGTCCGTCCGCGGGTCGTCCACCTTGCGCGCCCGCTTCACCAAGGCCACCTCCTTGCGGATGCGCACGAGATCTTTCTTGCTCGGCGTCACCTTGCGCGGGGGCAAGCCGTCGATGCGCTGTATGCGGTACTTGCGGGGCTTCACCGCCAGGCCGTAGCGCTGGCTGCGGCCGTCCGGAAACACCACCGACAGTACGGCTTTCGGCGGCGCGTCGCGCCCGAACCCGATGAGGAACCAGCCGTCCTTCGAGACCCGCACCCGCTCGCCCTCGAATTTCACGGTGGAACCCGGGGACACGCGTCCGCGCAGCAGGCCGCCTTGCACTCGCTGACCCTCCAGGCGCACTCCCTCTCCGGCCGCCGGCGCGGAAGCGGACGGCAGCAGGATACAGAGGGCAAGCAGGTAAAGGGCGACCCTCAGGAGCGCGGGGCGCCGTGTTGTCGTTCTGTCGACGGCAGGTGTCACGCGTACAACATGAGATATTGCAACCCGGGGGTCAAACAGTCAGCGGCGTTCGGGGTCACGGTTTGGTGCCCACCGCCGAGTGGAACGGCTGAGAGATGAAGAACTGGTTGCCGGCGGCCGCGATGGCATCGCGCCACTCCTCCGCTTCCTCGGGGGTCAGCCGGCTGGCCATGCGTTCCTGCTGCTGTTGCAACCGCTCTCCCGAGGCGTAGGTGGCATACTGCGGCAACATGACCACGTCGCCGAGCCCCGCCCGCTCCATGCGCTCGTACAGGCCCGCGTCCGCGCAGCCGCCCTGCACCACGTCGCCGTAGCCGGTCTGGGCCTTGTGCTTGAGCTCGGGCCGCAGCGGCAGATTGACCCACCAGGGCATGTCCAGGGAGCGGACGATCACCGCCACCTTGCCGCCGGGCCGCGTCACCCGCACGCACTCGGCCAGCATGGCGTCGGCGTCCCCCTCTTCCATGACGGTGAACGCCATGGTGGCGTCGAAGCGTCCTTCGGCGAACGGCAGCGCCTCGCCGTTGGCGCTGTGCCAATCGATGACGTCGCCCAGCCCCTCGCTCGCCGCAAGCCCGGCCGCCTCGCGAAGGAGATAGCCGTTGATGTCCGCCCCCACGATGGGATTGCGCTTCCCGGTGTAGCGGGCCAGCCAGCGAGCCACCGTGCCGGCGCCGCAACCCACCTCCAGCACCGTCTGACCGGGTTCGAGCCCGACTTCGTCCACCACGTTGCGCACGGCCCGGAGGTAGCCCGGACCGCGGGTCTCCAGGAATGCCACCATGCCAAGATAGGCGCCGCCCAATGTGATGGTCGTGTAGCGTTCGGCGAGGGCCGGCAGCAACGGGTCCCATTGCGAAGCCGCCAACCCCAGCGGAAAGAGCAGCAGCGGCGGCCCCGAGCCCCGGATGGTATAGGAGATGCCGGCCTCCTCGCCGTCTCCTTCCGGAAGCCGTGCGGGTTGAAGCGACACCTCCTTGTCCCGAAGCGAGAGAAACTCCAGCATGGCGGACCGCACTTCGCCGGTGCGGTCCGCCATGACGTCGGCCCACATGGGGCTGAAGTAGTCCCGCAACATGGTCAGGGTGGCCCCCGGGAGCCGATCCACCGCACGCATCAGGTCCGCCACGACGTTGCCCCCGTCGCCAGACACGATCAGCAGCCGGGCGGCATGGGGCCGGAGCACCTCGGTCTTCATGCCCCGGGGGCAGATGAGGGTCAGCGACGCCACCGCCGACGGGTGACGCTCCAGCAACCCGCTCCAGTCGCCAGGCAGGTACGCCGCCATGTGGGCCTTCTCGATGCCCAGGCGCCGGAGCAACTGAACGATGCGATCCTCAACCGGATGAGCTTCCTGTGCAGCCACCGCGTTCCTCCCGTACTTGCTGAAAGGTCTCGTTAGTGGATTTGCCGGTGTGTATCAAGTCCACGGCGGGAGTCCCACCCTTCTCCCGCCGGATCGGCGGCGGAACCCAGAGGCGATTAGCGCCCTTCGACTTCGCTTCGCTACGCTCAGGGCGAACGGGTTTGACTCGGTTTCCTCAACCGTTCGCCCTGAGCGTAGCGAAGCGAAGTCGAAGGGCGCCATCTTTACTCGGCGGCCATCGATCAGAGTCTTGGAAACACAGCCCCGTTCGCGGGAATGATAAAGGAGGGCGGGCGTGGCAGGAGGCGCGGCCATGACGATTCAGGTATTTGCGTCGCCTTGACCGGTTTCCGCATTCACGCCACTATGAGCAGTTGGCACCGGCCAGTATCGGATAACACCGGCCGGTATGGGACACACACCAGTTTCATTCGGGAGACCCCATGAGCGAGATCCGATTCATCGACACTACCCTGCGGGACGGCAACCAGAGTCTTTGGGCGCTCAACATGAAGACGGCGGCGATGGTGGAGATCGCCGAGCAGATGGACCAGGCGGGCTTCGAGTCCATGGAGTTCTTCGTCACCAACATGTTCAAGAAGTACGTGCGGGAGCACAAGGAGAACCCGTGGGACTGGCTCCGGGAGGGTACCAAGCGGCTGCGGAAGACCGAGCTGCGGCTTCACGGCGGCCTCAAGGGAGGGCTCGAGAAGAAGCCGGCGTCGATCCTGAAGCTCATCATCCAGAAGGTGGTGGACAGCGGCATCACCCTGACCCGCACGTCCAACTCCTGGAACGACTACGAGGTGTTCGGCGAGGAGGTGAAGGGGCTGCGCGAGCTCGGCATGGAGTGCGTCGTCAACCTGATCTACTCGGTGTCGCCCAGGCACACCGACGAGTACTATGCGCGGAAGGCCCGGGAGGCGGCGGCCATCAAGCCCTACGGCATCTGCTTCAAGGACGTGGGCGGCCTGCTCACTCCGGAGCGCACCCGGACGCTGGTGCCGCTGGTGCTCGAAAACATCGGCGATACCCCGGTGGAGTTCCACGCCCACTGCAACAACGGCCTCGCGCCGCTCAACTACCTCGAAGCCATCAAGCTCGGCATGACCACCATCCACACCAGCGTGCCGCCCCTGGCCAACGCCTCGGCCCAGCCTTCCATCTTCAACATGGCGCGTAACATCCGCGCCACGGGCGACACCCCGCTGGTGGACGAGGACGCGCTGAGGCCGGTGGAGGAACACTTCACGTACGTGGCCCGGCGCGACGGCCTCCCCATCGGCAAGCCCGTGGAGTACAACCACGGCCAGTACCTGCACCAGGTGCCCGGCGGCATGATCTCCAACTTCGTGCACCAGCTCAAGCTCGTGGGCATGGAGGACAAGCTGCCGGCGGCGCTGGAGGAGGCCGCGCGGGTGCGCGCCGAGTGGGGCTACCCGATCATGGTGACGCCGCTGTCTCAGTTCGTGGGCACCCAGGCGGCTTTCAACGTCATCCTGGGCGAGCGCTACAAGGAGGTGGCGGACCAGTCCATCCAGTACGCCCTGGGCATCTGGGGCCGGGAGGGCGCCGAGCTCATGGACCCCGACGTCAAGGACAAGATCCTGGGCCGGCCCCGGGCCAAGGCGTGGACCGAATGGGAGCAGCCGGAGCCGTCGCTGGCGGAGCTCCGGTCCCAGTTGGGCGGACCCTCGATCTCGGACGAGGAACTGGTGCTGCGGGTCTACGCCGGCGTGGACGAGGTCAAGACCATGATGGAGTCGGGCCGCCCGCGCGATTACCTGAGCGCGCGCCAGCCGCTGGTGCGGCTCATCAACGAGCTGACCAAACAGAAAGAATACACCCAGGTGCACATCCGCAAACCGGGGTTCTCTCTGACCCTGGGGCGGAACGCCGACGGAGACGGGGCGGAAGCAGCCGCGAACTGAGGAGCATCCATGAGCGAAGTCACATTCGTGGACACCACGTTGCGCGACGGCAACCAGAGCCTGTGGGCCTACAACATGAGGACCGCGGCCATGCTGGAGGCCATCGAGGGCATGGACCGGGCGGGCTTCGAGTCCATGGAGTTCTTCAGCGCCACCATGATCAAGAAGTACGTGCGCG
>MKWU01005161.1_pt1 | contig 14479 bp, 2 predicted proteins | sample 809101 | NCBI WGS metagenome assembly MKWU01 (sample SAMN05860141, study PRJNA318959) | sponge metagenome | host: Aplysina aerophoba | place: Slovenia: Piran, Adriatic Sea, Gulf of Piran | collected 2013-05-07 | reverse complement strand
GTGGCCAGCGCCCCGGTGAAGGTGATCTCCAGTGCATCCCCGTTCACCGCCGCGGAGGAGAAGGCCGGCGGCGTGTTGTTGGTCACCGGCTGGTCGCTGAAGCTGTCCAGCGCGTTGCCGGAGCGGGCCTTCGTCGGGTCCGCCGCCGCGGCCTTCGCGTAGCCCAGCCGGACCGCCTGGGCGCGTGTCACCGGCGCCCGCACGAGCGATCCATGTTGGTTCACCGCCAGGTCCAGCGTCACGGTCCGGCCCGCAACGCCAGCGGTACTGAAGAAGCTGCGCGCAGCGCCGTCGACGGTGGCCGAGAAGGACCGCCCCGCCAGCGCCTTCGAGGCCTCGTCCAACGCCTCGTCGAAGGTCACGACCAGATCCGCCCCGTTCACCGCCGCGCTCACGAACCCCGGCGGGTCCGTGTCCGCCGGCGTGTCGTTGGTCACCGCCTGGGCAGTGAAGCCCGGCACCTCCCCCATCGCGTTGTCGGCGTCCTTGAGCCGGTTCGTGCCCGGCGTGTAGCCCACCGTCAGCTTGTCGATGCGCAGCACCGCCGCGGCCAGCGCCAGCGTCACCGTCGAGCCGCTGACCACCGGGGCGGTGTCCGCCAGGCTGGCAGCCGCGCCGCCCACCGTCACCGCGAAGTCGGTGCCCGCCGGCAGCGAGCCCGCGTCCGTGGCCAGGCCCCCGTCGAAGGTGATCGTCAGCTCGTCCCCGTTCACCGCCGAGCTGGAGTACGCCGGCGGCGTGGTGTTGGTCGCCCCCCTGCCGTCGACGCCGGTGATCCCCGCCGCCGGGTTGCCGGACAGGTCCTTGATCCGATTGGCGGCGTCGGCCGCCAAGGCGTACCACACCCGGACGGTCTGGCCGTGGCGGACGGCCGCGGCGAACGTCACGGTCACGGTGCGACCGGAGACGGAGGCGCTGGTGTTCGGGGTGATGGCGTCGTTGCCGATCCTGCGCCTGAAATGCCCGTCCGGAACCGTCACGCTCTCGTCCAGCTCTTCGTTGTAGGTGAACGTCACCTTGGTCCCGTTCGCCACGATGCTCTGGATCTCCGGCGACTCCGTGTCCGCCGGCGTGTCGTTGGTCACCGCCTGGGCGGAGAAGCCCGGCACCTCCACCAGCGCGTTGTCGGCGTCCTTGAGCCGGTTCGTGCCCGGCGTGTAGCCCACCGTCAGCGTGTCGACGCGCAGCACCGCCGCGGCCAGCGCCAGCGTGACCGTGCTGCCGCTGACCTCCACCGGATCGGTCTCCGCCAGGCTCGCCGCGCTCCCGCCCACCGTCACCGCGAAGTCGGTGCCCGCCGGCAGCGAGCCCGCGTCCGTGGCCAGCGCCCCGGTGAAGGTGATCTCCAGTTCATCCCCGTTCACCGCCGCGGAGGAGAAGGCCGGCGGCGTGTTGTTGGTCACCGGCTGCGCGGAGAACGGCAGCAGCGCGTTGCCGGAGCGGTCCTTGATCGGGTCGCTCGACGCGGCCTTCGCGTAGCCCAGCCGGACTGCTTGGGCGCGTGTCACCGGCGCCCGCACGAGCACTCCATGTTGGGTCACCGCCAGGCCCAGCGTCACAGTCCGGCCCGCAACGTCAGCGCTACTGAAGAAGCTGCGCGCAGCGCCGTCGACGGTGGCCGAGAAGGACCGCCCCGCCAGCGCGTTCGAGCCCGCGTCCAACGGCTCGTCGAAGGTCACGACCAGATCCGCCCCGTTCACCGCCGCGCTCACGAACCCCGGCGGGTCCGTGTCCGCCGGCGTGTTGTTGGTCACCGCTTGGGCGGTGAAGCCCGGCACCTCGTGCATCGCCCCGTCGGCGTCCTTGAGCTTGTTGGTCCCGGGCGTGTAGGCCACCGTCAGCGCGTCGACGCGCAGCACCGCCGCGGCCAGCGCCAGCGTCACCGTCGAGCCGCTGACCACCGGGGCGGTGTCCGCCAGGCTGGCAGCCGCGCCGCCCACCGTCACCGCGAAGTCGGTGCCCGCCGGCAGCGAGCCCGCGTCCGTGGCCAGCCCCCCGTCGAAGGTGACCGTCAGCTCGTCCCCGTTCACCGCCGCGGAGGAGAACGCCGGCGGGGTGTTGTTGGTCACCGCCCAGAGGGCGTTGATATGGGTCGGCGGAACCTGGTTGCCGGAACGGTCCTTGAGATTCTTGGAAGTGTCAGCAACAACGGTGTACCGCAGCGCCACCTCCTGGCCGTGCCGCGCGGCCGTGGCCAACGTCAAGGTCACGGTGCGACGGGTGATGGTGATGCCCGTGGCGGGTTGAAGAGTGCCGCTGCCGACACGGTGCAAGAACCTGCCCGGGTCCATCGTCACGCTCGTATCCAGGTCCTCGTCGAAGGTCACGGTCACCGTCTGCCCGTTCACCGTGGTGCTCGCGCGGCTCGGCGGCTCCGTGTCCGCCGTCACCTTGTGCAGGGCGTTGGGGGCCAGCGCGTCGTGGGCGAGGCTGGCGTCGTTGCCCGCCGCGTCCTTGAGTGTGCCGCCATTGAGCGCGATCGACCCCGCCGCCACCGACACCCCGTCCATGTCCTCGTCGCCCGCCGCAACCGTGTAGCGGAACACCAGCGTCTTCATCCCCGAGCCCGAGGCGTACGAAGCCTCCTTGGCCGCGCCCGTTCCCACTTGCAGCGCCAGCGACGGCGTTCCGTCGGTCGTGTTCGCCGTCACCGCCTCGGAGAACGTCACCGACACCTCGATGGGGTCGCCAAACCGGTAGGTGTCGTTCGTGCCGTCGTCGTTGGCGTCGACCGACGCCGTCGAGCTCAGCGCCAGGCTCATCACCAACGGGGCCACGTCGTCGGTGCCCTCCTGGCTGCCGTCCACCGTCACAGACCAGCTCTCGCTCCCGGCCGCAACGAAGGCGTTGCCGACAGCGTCCACGATGCTCCCGTTCGCGAGGCTGCTCAGGGAAAACATGGCAGTGTCGCCGCTGTTCCCCAGCGCCACGGTGTGCGAGAACACCAGCACCCGCGCCCCGGCCCGGCCCGCATAGCCCGCCAACAGATGATTCGTCGACGGGCCCTTGGTGAGAGTCAGATCCACCGTCGGCGTCCCGGTCACATCCACGGGCTCGGAAAACGTCACCGTGAACCGCAGCTCGTCACCGCGACCCGCCGTCTCATTCGACTTGTTGACCGCGATCGAGCCGCTGCGCGTCGGCGCCACCGCGTCCACCTTGCGCGACCCATCCGCCGCGCGCCCGCCATAGTCCAGGGTCACCGGCCCCACCGAATCGCCGATGCGCGCGCCGGTGGGCACCACGATCGGGTTCGCCGGCACCGACACCCCGTCGGTGTCCGCCTCGCCCGCCGCCACCGTGTAGCGGAACGCCAGCGTCGCGCTCTCCGAGCCCGAGTGATACGCCGCTGCGCGCTCCGCGCCCCCCACGTCGAGCTTCAGCGTCGGCGTGCCCGTCACCTCCACCGCCCCGGAGAACGTCACTTCCACCTCGATGACATCGCCGCCCCGGTAGCTGTCCCCCGACCCGTCACGGTCCGCGTCCCGCGGAGCGTCGCCCGCAAAGTCGATGCCGGTCACGGTCGGCCGCGTCGGGTCCGCCGGCGTGTCGTTGGTCACCGCCCGGGCGGAGAAGCCCGGCACCGCGTTCATCGCGTTGTCGGCGTCCTTGAGCCGGTTCGTGCCCGGCGTATAGGCCACCGTCACCGTGTCGATGCTCAGCACCGCTTCGGCCAGCGTCAGCGTCACCGTCGACCCGCTCACCTCCACCGGGTCCGATGCCGCCAGGTTCACGTCCCGCGCGGTCCCCTCACGCGTCGCCTTCACCGCGAAGTCGGTCCCCGCCGGCTTCGAGCCCGCGTCCGTGGCCAGGCCGCCGTTGAAGGTGATCTCCAGCTCGTCCCCGTTCACCGACGAGCTGGAGTACGCCGGCGGCGTGTCGTTGGTCACCGGCTGCGCGGAGAACGGCAGCAGCGCGTTGCCGGAGCGGTCCTTGATCGGGTCGCTCGGCGCGGCCTTCGCGTAGCCCAGCCGGACCGCTTGGGCGTGTGTCACCGGCGCCCGCACGAGCGATCCATGTTGGTTCACCGCCAGGGTCAGCGTCACGGTCCGGGCCGCAACGTCAGCGCTACTGAAGAAGCTGCGCGCAGCGCCGTCGACGGTGGCCGAGAAGGACCGCCCCGCCAGCGCGTTCGAGGCCTCGTCCAACGGCTCGTCGAAGGTCACGACCAGATCCGCCCCGTTCACCGCCGCGCTCACGAACCCCGGCCCCGTCATGTCCGCCGCGTTGAGCACCGTCTGGGCCGTCAGCGAGGCCGCATCGTTCCCCGCCAGATCCTGCAGCGGATTCGTGCCCGGCGTGTAGCTCACCGTCACCGTCTGGCCGTTGGAGGGGACCGCCGTGGCCAGGGTGAGCGTCACCGCCGCGCCGTCGACTTCCACCGGGTTCGTGTCCGCCAGGCTCGCTTCGACCCTGTTCACCGTCACCGTGAAGTCGCCCGCATCGGGCACTGAGTCCGCATCCATCGCCTCGTTGAAGGTGAGGCTCAGCGCCGTCCCGTTCACGGTCGGGGTCCCCACCAGGTTCGGAGCGATCGTGTCGCCGGTGATGTTCGTCGCCGGAATGCTCAAGGTCGCCGCCGTGACGTTGCCGGCCAGGTCCTGCAGCGGACTCGCGTCCGGGCGGACGTAACGGGCATTCCCCACCGTGACGCCGCCCACCACCGCCGTTTCCAGGGTCACCGTCACCGTGGCCCCTGCGATGCTCGGCGTGCCCGTGCCTCTGACGGTGCCGGCCTGGCCGCCGGTCAGTGCGAAGCTCCTGCCGACCGGCGCCGAGCCCGGGTCCAGCGCCTCGTTGAACCGCATCCTCAGGGTCGCCCCGTCCACCCACGCCAGCTCCACCTGCGGCGGCGTCGCGTCCCCGGTCACGTTGGTCACCTGCAGCCCGGCGAACGATGCCGCCGCCACGCCCGCCGCGTCCCGCAGCGGGCCGCTGCCGGCGGTCGGCTCGAGATAGCCCAGTACGACCGTCTCGCCTTCCGCGACCGCCGTGCCCAGCGTCAGGCTGACCGCGTCGCTGGCGATGTCAACGGCCGTGGGAACCTGCAAGCCGCTGACGCTGCTCGCCACCGAGAAGGCCCCCGGGGGCGGGGTCGAGTCCGCGTCCAGCGCCGTGTCGAACCTCACCTTCAGCAGCGATCCGTTCACCGACGCGCTGACCGCCGACGGTCGCCTGAAAACGTTCAGCGTCGCCATGTTCGCGTCCGCCGCGGCCGCCCCGAGCGAGTCGACCACCTTGAAGGAGAAGCTGGCGCTGCCGCTGAAAGTCGCAACCGGGTCGAACGCCAGACTGCCCGCGTTGAGCTGGGTGTGCGTGACCGTCTGCGGCAGAGCCGCCTCCGCGATCGCGGTCCCGCCCAGCTTGAGCGTGCCCGCCGCGGCCGCCGGCAGGCTCGCGATCCGGATCTCCTTGAGCGGGTCGTCCTCGCTGTCGTCGATCTCGAAGTCCGCCGCGAAGGCCAGGCCGGCGTCTGACGCCGTGGTCTTGGTGAAGTCTGCCCCCGTCGGCGCCGCGTTCGTGCCGCGCACGTAGACCTGCGGCAAGCCCAGGACCCCCGATTGCCGAATCTCGAGGTCGGATGCGGCCGAGAAGTCCGCGTCGTTGCCGGTGGCCGCGCTCCTGACGGTCGCCTCGCCCGTCAGCCGCACGAGGTTGCCGGAGCTGTCGCGCTTGACCGTGATGCCGTCCAGGTCGCGGTCCGCCGCCACCACCGTGTGATTGTGGAACCACAGTAGGGCGCCCCCCGCCCCTACTCGGCGAAAGTTCAGCGCGTAGTCCGTGCCGCCCACGGCCACCACGATCCGCACGTTCTCGCCGTTCGTCCCGGCATTCGCCACGGTTACAAGTTCGTCGACGTTAAGCCAGAGGTCGATGGTCTCACCCCTGAGGTAGGTCTCCGGGGTGCCGTCCAGGTCGGCGTCCGCCGTCGGATAGTTGCCCGCTGTTGGGGTTGCGGAAGTGACCCTCGGGCCGACCGCCGCGACGGCGAGTCCCGAGTCGGCTGCGGCGTGATCCGTCACCGCGTCCATCGTGCCGGTCCGGATGCTGGCCGTGCCGTCGGCGCCGTCGGCGTCCAGCCCGTTCGCGGGCACCGACACGGACGAGCCCCCCGTGTGGTCGCCTTTCATCAGGGTGTAGCGGAACACCAGCGCGGTTCCGGAACTGCCCGAGACGTACTCGGCGTAGCGCGTTTCCCCGCCGGGCCCGAACGCCGGTGACAGCTCGATCTGCGGCGTGCCGCTCACCGTCACCGGCTGGTCGAAGGTCGCGGTGACCTCGATGTGGGCCCCGATCGTCCTGTACGCCCCGGCCGGCTGGTTCGTGAACGCCACGCCCGAGACCGCCGGCATCGCCATCAGGTTGGCCACCGCAAGGCCGGCGAAGTCCGCCACCTCCCTCCCGGCCCCGTCCTGCAGCGGACTGTCGTCGTCGCCCTTGGCGTAGCTCAGCGTGATCCCCGTGTCGCCGGCCCCGACCGCCGGGCTCAGGGTCAGCTCCAGCTTCGTCGCGCCGCCGGCGAACGCCACCCCGCTCACCGTGGTGGCCTGGTCCGTGCCCGCCACGGCGAACCGCACCGCGTCCGGCGCCGCGCCCGCGTCCAGCACCCTGTCGAACGTCACCTCCAGCAGCGTCCCGTCGACCTTCGCGCTGACCGCCACCGGCCGCCTGAAAACGTTGAGCGTCGCCGTGTTCGCGCTCGCCGCGGCCGCCCCCAGCGAGTCCACCACCGTGAACGAGAAGCTGGCGCTGCCCCTGAAGGTCGCAACCGGGTCGAACGCCAGACTGCCCGCCTTGAGCTGGGTGTGCGTGACCGTCTGCGGCAGAGCCGCCTGCGCGATCGCGGTTCCGCCCAGCTTGAGCGCGCCCGCCGCGGCCGCCGGCAGGCTCGCGATCCGGATCTCCTTGAGCGGGTCGTCCTCGCTGTCGTCGATCTCGAAGTCCGCCGCCGCGAAGGCCAGGCCTTCGTCTGACGCCGTGGTCTTGGTGAAGTCCGACCCCGTCGGAGCCTGGTTCGTGCCGCGCACGTAGGCCGGCACGAACGCGGCCCCCGGAGTGCCCGAGGCCGCGTCGATCGCGAAATCGGCGGCGGCCGACAGGTCCGCGGGGTTGCCGGTGTCCGTGGCCGTGACGGCCGCGGTGCCCGAAAGCCGGAGCAGGTTGCCGCCGGTGTCGCGCTTGACCGTGATGCCGTCCAGGTCCTTGTCCCCGGCCGCCACCGTGTGCGTGCCGAACGCCATCGCGCCACTGACAACGAAGCTCGCGAGGTAGCTGAGCGTGTAGTCCGTGCCGCCCACGGCCACCACGATCTGCGCGTTCTCCCCGTTCGCCCCGGCGTCGGCGACGGTGATGGAGTCGTCAAACACCAGGAAGACCCGGAGTGCGTCGTCCTTGACGTAGGTGTCGCCGGTTCCGTCCAGATCGGCGTCGGCTGTCGGCTGGGGCCGGGCGATTGCTGCAGTGACCCTCGGGCGGACCGCCGCGACGGCGAGTCCCGAGTCGGCCGCGGCGTGCTCCGTCACCGCGTCCATCGTGCCGGTCCGGATGCTGGCCGTGCCGTCGGCGCCGTCGGCGTCCAGCCCGTTCGCCGGAACCGACACGGACGAATCCCCCGTGTGGTCGCCTTCCACCAGGGCGTAGCGGAACACCAGCGCGGTTCCGGAACTGCCCGAGACGTACTCGGCGTAACGCGTTTCCCCGCCGGGCCCGAACGCCGGGGACAGCTCGATCCGCGGCGTGCCGCTCACCGTCACCGGCTGGTCGAAGGTCACGGTGACCTCGATGTGGGCCCCGATCGTCCTGTACGCCCCGGCCGGCTGGTTCGTGAACGCCACGCCCGAGATCGCCGGCATCGCCATCAGGTTGGCCACCGCCAGGCCGGCGAAGTCCTCCACCTTTCTCTCGGCCCCGTCCTGCAGCGGACTGTCGTCGTCGCCCTTGGCGTAGCTCAGCGTGATCCCCGTGTCGCCGGCCCCGACCGCCGGGCTCAGGGTCAGCTCCAGCTTCGTCGCGCCGCTGGCGAACGCCACCCCGCTCACCGTGGTGGCCTGGTCCGTGCCCGCCACGGCGAACCGCACCGCGTCCGGCAGCGAGCCCCCGTCCAGCACCGCGTCGAAGCTCAGGCTCAGCGTCGCCCCGCTGACCGTGGCGGCCTGCACTGCCGGCGGCGTGTTGTTGGTCACGGCCTCGCCGGTGAACTGGGCCACCCGGTTCCCGGTGCCGTCCTGGAGGCCGGCCTCCCCGTCCATCGGGGTGTAGCTCACGCTGGCCGTCTGGCCGTTCCGCACCCCCTTGCCGTCCCTCAGCCGCAGCGCCACGGCGGCCCCGGCGATGCCCACCACGGTCCAGTCCGTGTCGGCCAGCGCCGTGCCGTTCACGGTGACGCCGAAGCGCCCCGCCGCCGGCACCGAGGCCGGGTCCAGCGGCTCGCTGAAAGTGATCGCCAGCTCCCGCCCGTTCACCGCCGCGCTGTCGAAGGTCGGCAGCGTGGTGTCCTGCGAATACCCGCGGATGGCTATTCGATGGGCACTCGAGGAGAGGGGTGTCCAGTCACCAGTAGTGCGGAACAGCCTCGAATTCCCGATACTCCAGCCCAGACTCTCGCCCGCATCCTCGTCGGTCGAATTCGTGGTGCTCCATGGAAATATCAATCGGTTGCTGTCTGTCACGTCGACCACCACCCAATACGTGGTGTCGTTGGCGAGGTCGATGCCGCCGCCGGATGCCGCGTGCTGGGCCACTTGCGGCTGGCCGGTCCAGGTGGGGTTCGTCAGCGTGCCCAGGCTGCTGTCGGGCCGGCCCTCCGAGTCCGACCGGATGCTGACCTCGTATGTCAGGTCCGTAATGCCGCTGACCCTCAAGGCGATATCCACGCGGGTCAGCTTGAAGCCCTCTTGGCCGGGGCCGGTGGTGAACGACATCGCCCAATCGACGTCGTTCCTCAAGCCGGTGCTAGCCGATTGTCCGGTGTTGCTCACCAGCGTGACCGAGGTCTGCGCCCGTGCAGCCCCGGCAAGGGTCAGCAGCAGGCCAAGGGCGGCGAGCGCGCGCCAGGCGGCCTGCCACCGCCGTCCCAAGGGCGGGCGGCACAGAAAGCGCGATCGGGGACCGCGAGTGGGCGGGGACAGCCGGCGCCGGCCACGGTCCCGACTGGACCTGCCGGGTTGTCCCGGCCGTGCGCTCAGCCGCCGGACCCACTCCTCATAGGCGCTCCTCATAGGCAGGCAGGCAGGCAGGCAGGCAGGCAGGCAGGCAGGCCATCCCTACGTCCCTGGAACCCACCCGCCGTGGACCCGAATCCGTCACGCTCCATTGCAGAAGTCCGATTGCTCCCGGAAGCCGGCTCGAACCGCGCTACACGTACGTGTTTACAGGACTCATATAGCGTTTGAGTATCGATAGTGGCTATGTTGATATCTGTTCTGTATCGTCACGGTGAATTCCCCGCTTCGCGGCGATCTTGGCTGCCCTGGCGCTGCGGGATGTCCCGCGGCGCGCCCTTGCGGCACGCCAAGTGGCGATCGAAGGCCGCATGGGACCGGGTCTCCGACCCGGTCCGGGGAGGAGGGCCCATTGGGCGGGACCAGCGGCCGGCAACACGGGATCGAGGCGCGAGATTGCCGAGGCCGCCCGCGCGCTGGCAGGCGCCGCTACGTCGTGATCACCACCGTTGTTGACGGCCTCGCGCCGGAGCAGGCACCGCAGATCGCGGAGTGGACGGACAACATCCAGGTCTTCGAGACGCTGCGGGACCTGCCCTCGCCCGTGCGGGCAGCGGACATGCCCGCCTATGTCGGCGCGCTCGGCGATTCCGCCGACGGGGTGGTCATCAAGACCCTCCCGGGGACGCCGATGCGCCGCCGGGGCGAGCGGGCGGGCAACGTCTTCCCCGGCGCGCAGCGGACCGGGTCCGGACCTGGTGACCCGTGGGGCATCTCCACCGCGTGCGGCCGGAATGCCGCAGGTAGCGATCGGCGGCGGCGTACCGCGGGGACCGGCCCGTCACCGCTCCCGTTCGGCCTTCCAGTCCGGCAGGACCATGGCTCGCAGCTTCCATGGTCGGACCCGCCAGCAACATCAAGGCTCTGAGAGGTCTTGTCCAGCGTCTATCGATAGCGATAGCGCCCGCGTGCGGACGGATACGAGTCCCGGCGGGGACTCAACGGCCGGCTCGCAATCGCGATTCACGATGTCCTCGTGGGCGTGGAACAGAACGCACCCGATACCGCCGCCCCTGCGCAAACCTCGATATCGAATCCCGCGACCCGCCTTTCCTGCCTGCCCGGGAAGCCGGTACCGGACAAGCTCCGTCACGACCTGCGATGGGACCTGCCCAACATCCTCGCGACTGTCCTTTGCCACAGGGCGCAGGGCGCGCGAAATCGAGATGGAACGCGTGCAGGAAGCTGATGGAGGCACCTTCGGGGGGGCAGCGTCGTGGTCGAGGATGCTCGGAACGCCTCGAAGGTCGACGAGGCCCGTCAGGTTCAGGTCCCGAGTCGTAAGGGCTGCAATACCGGCTTCCGCAGGCCCGCAATCACCCCGAACGTACGCACGCAGGTCTCCGCCAGCACGGTGTCTTCGTCGAACCCTGCGTACAGCATCGAGCCGCCGGCCTGGCCCATCCGGATTGCGAATCGCACGGCATCGATCGGCGCAGGCCCTGTCTCCGCCAGCTAGCGAGACGGGGGTTGTCCGGGTCCACAGATCCGCACGCGAAACGGCTCCGTGCCAGCCTCCAGCGCGCAAGACAGGTCCTTGTCGAGGAACGGGCTCCGAGCCTGTCCGGCATCTTCGAGGGGGACGTCGTTTCTCAGAACCTGCCACGATCTTGCGTTCCCGCCGGGAACGGCGGGAAGCGAACGCGATGAGTCGCGAGGCGGACGAATTCCGCCCGACTCCAGGTCCACACTTCCTCCCGTGTCGCGGAGCAGGGGTCCTGGTGCACCCAGGGAGCCTCCGTGAACTCGGCCGCCAGCTCGTCTCGTCCCCGCTCGCTTCCCGGGTCCCGCTCGGCGGCGATTTCTTGCGCCAGTTCGCAGCCATCCATCGTTGGCAACAGGCAGCCGCCTCCGCGAGACCCATGCCCGACAGTGTTTGCCGCGTCCCCGCAGTCCGTCTCGATCCGTTCGCGCACGCGCCCCGGAAGTCCGTCCAGGTCCATCGCGCGGGGCCCCTCCCGCGCTTCCCCGCAACAGGGGCACCCGTATTCGGACGCGTTCTCTTCGATGGACTCCGCCGGGGACCGTTCGTCGCTGCAGCGGGAACACGCCGGTGACATGTCCTGACGCCCCTCCGGGATTCCCGTTCGCAGCTGCATCACCGATCTGCTCTCCCCGACCCTGCCGCAGAGCGCCCGGGGCCGGGATTCCCTCGGGCGCCTCGGCCCGTCAGCCCCGGATCGGACGGCAGCCTCGCGCGATCACTATGCGCCGAACGCGATGTATCCGACGGTCTCCTCGATGTGCCCTCCGCCGTCGAGCGCCTCCTCCTCCTGCAACCGCACCTCGAAGCTGCCTGCTTGCACTTCGCGTTGCCGGGTCACGACCGGATCGCCGCCCTCGACACTCATGCACTGGCTCAGCACCACGGGTGCGTGCGCGAAAGCAGTGTCGAACTCCACCCTCTTCCATCCGTGGTCCGCCGCCGTCCGGCCTGCCACCATGCGGCTGCCGTCCGGCAGACTGTGGTCGCCTTCCTCCACGACCAGGTAGCTCACGTCCTCGGTGGTGTGATAGTCGTCGAGGTACTTCCATTCCTCGATGCACACGCTGAACGATTCCCCGGTAACCTCTCGTATCCGGGCATGCGACGGGTGGGAGCCGAAGTAGGAGCTGACCGTCGCGATCACGACAGGGTTCCTGTAGCTGTGCTGGAACACGACCCTCTCCCACGAGTCGCGCCCCGTCTGCCTCACCCTGGTCGCCCCCATCTCGCCCACAGCGATCCTGCCGGACCCGTCGTGGATCAGGCCCTCCTCTCCGACGAGATACCCGACGGCTTCCTTCGCATGCTCGAGTTCGGCGTCGCGGGACTGTTCCTCTTCAACCATGAAGTCGACGTCGTGATCGCCGGCGCGGCTGCGCACTCGCACTGCGGCCGTGTCGGCTCCAACGAACGAGTCCAGGCACGCGACGACGACCATGCTGCGCCCGTACCGGGAGCCGAGGTGGACCCTCGACCAGTTGTGGTCGACGGATTCTTCCGTCTTTCCCAGTTCCCAGCGCGCGTCTTCGCCGTCGTAGATGTAGCCCAGAGCCTTCGTGTCGAGCACGTCCGCGGGGCTCACGACATCGTCGGGGCTCAGCGTCGGCAGGAGCGCCGCCGCGCTTGCTTGCTCGTCACGCACGCTGGACTCGCCTCCGTCCCACGGCCACATGTAGGACCGCAGGGTCGCCTCCGGGTAGTTGTCCGTCCCCGGGTTCGTCCGCTGCCAGATCGCCCATATCCGGTCGACCTGGGCGTGGAGCATGAAGAAGATCGGGTCGTTGGGCGAAGTGAACGGGCCCATGTCACCGCCGACCCATCCATGCGCTATGCCATGCATGCGTTCCAGCCCGGCGATTCGGCGCTGCTTCCCGTTGGGAAGCCTTCGGGTAACGCCCCGGCGCAAATCCTCGTAGTCGTCCATCTCCAGTATTTCGAGGACCTGTTCGCGCGTGGGCAGTCTGGCAAACGGTTGGCGCTCAAGGCGTTGAAGCGCGAGGTTCCCCAACGCCCTGAGCTTGTCATGGATCGTCCATCCCAGGTTGTCTCTTCCGGCCGCGGAGAAGTACCCGGAGGGTACCGGCGCGTATCGCACGGTACTGGCTGAGGGAACCGTGGGCCGGCGGCCCATGCGGTCGTCCTCGAACAGACCGTCGGTTTCCGATTCCGCACCCAGCCCCCAGTTCCAGTAGGGCAGGGTCACGCGCGGATCGACCGCGGCCAACGCGGCCTCGTAACGCCGCAGGTACTCCCGATGCCATGACAGGAACTCCGGGACTCCATGCGCCCCGTCGGAACGCCGCGAGTCCCCCTCCGGCCGGTGCAGGGACGTCACGCACAGGTGCGTCGCCACGAACTGGTCGTACACGCTGACCGAGGAGCCCCGCGCGGGGGTGTGTTTCAGCGCCACCACGGCGCGGCAGTAGCGCTCCCATTCCTCGGCGGTCAACAGAGCCGCGTTCTTTCTGATCTTCATCTGTGGATCTCCCTATCGATTCCCGGAATCGCCGCTCCTGTCCCCGTGCGGCGGCCGCAGCCAGGGACTCTTCCAACGTCGGCCGCATCGTGCAGAATCGACGCCCCCTGGTGGGAGGCGAACTGCCACGCCAACGTGCCCGTCCACCGCCACCTCGCGGGGGATGGCAGGTTGAGCGGCAGCTGCCGGTCCGCCGTCGCCCGGGACAACCTCTGCTGTACCTGCCACGGTGGAGAGGAATCCGGGCCGGCCGCCTCCGGCTGTGCCTCCGCCCTGCGCCGCAACCCCCGGGGGGAGTAGGATCAGGACGGGCACAGCCATGGCGCGGGCCCTCCGGGCCGATAGAGTCCCCAGGTCCCCGTGTTCGAATCCGTCACGCTCCATTGCAAAAGGCCGCTTCCCCCAGGCGCGGGCTTGAGCCGCCCTGCAAGAACCTTTTTACAGTATTTTCGTATCATGTGAATATCAGCGTCGCTTTATACGATATCCGTTTCGTATAATCAAGGTCAGTCCGCTAAGCTGCGGCGATATTGATGGCTGTGGCGCGGCGGAAATGTCCAGCGGTGCGCCCTCGCGGCACGCCGCGGGGCGATCGAAGGCGGCATGGGACCGGGCCCGCAACCCGGTCCGGGGGGGCCGATGAGCAGCACCAGCGACCAGCGACACGAGATCGAGGCGTTGCGCGAGCGCCTCTCCGCGCTCAGCGCGGCCAGCCTTCGCATCAGCGCGAGCCTCGACGTGGACACCGTGCTGCACGAGATCGCCGAGACCGCCCGCGCGCTGACCGGTGCCCGCCACGCCGTGATCACCACCATTGACGACAAGGGCCGGCTCGAGGACGCCGTCATCGACGGCTTGACGCCGGAGCAGGCCAAGCTGCTCTCGGAGTGGACGGACAACATGCAGGTCTTCGAGACGCTGCGGGACGTGCCCTCGCCGGTGAGGGTGGCGGACATGCCCGCCTATGTCGGCGCGCTCGGCTATTCCACCGACGCGGTGTTCATCAAGACCTTCCTGGGGACGCCGATGCGCCACCGGGGCCAGCAGGTGGGCAACTTCTTCCTCGGCGAGAAGCAGACCGGGCCGGAGTTCACCGCCGAGGACGAGGAGGTGCTGACGCTGTTCGCCTCGCAGGCAGCGGCCGCGACCGCCAACGCGCGCACCCACCGCGACGAGCGGCGGGCGCGCGCCGACCTCGAGGCCCTGGTCGAAACCTCGCCGGTGGCCGTGGCGGTGTTCGATGCCCGTGGCGGGCGGCTGGTCTCGATCAACCGCGAGGCGCGCCGCCTCGCGGAG
>MKWU01005160.1_pt1 | contig 14481 bp, 16 predicted proteins | sample 809101 | NCBI WGS metagenome assembly MKWU01 (sample SAMN05860141, study PRJNA318959) | sponge metagenome | host: Aplysina aerophoba | place: Slovenia: Piran, Adriatic Sea, Gulf of Piran | collected 2013-05-07 | reverse complement strand
CCTGAACCTGCAGACCTGCGCCCGCGTCATCAACTACGACCTGCCGTGGAACTTCATGCGGGTCGAACAGCGCATCGGGCGTGTCGACCGGATCGGCGGCCAGCCTCTAGTTGAAGTCACGAACCTCACCTACACAGGAACGGTCGAAGACGACATCCTGCGGCGGATCGAGGAACGGCTCAACTGGTTCACGACTGTTGTGGGGAGCGCGCAACCAGTGCTCGCATCAATGGAATCAGCGATGCAGCGCGCAGCCCTCGGACAGATCACCCCGGACGACGCCATACACGAGATTGAGCAGATGGACCGCCAGGCGAAGGACTCGCGCGTCCGGCTCGAAGACCTCGACGCGGTACCGCAACACGCCCAGCCGTTACGCCCTGCGATGGATCTTCAGGGACTCCAGCACGCGCTACTGGCGATCCCACCATGCGCGCAACGGTTGAGCCCGCACCCCGATATCCACGGTGCCTGGCTACTCCGCCTAGACGGATCGCTGCACAACATCACCTTCGACCGCACCCAAGTGCAACAGCACGCCAACCTGACGCTGCTCACCTGGGGCAACCCACTACTCAACCGCCTGCTCACCACAGCCGAGCCCAACACACGCACGCACAGTCCATAAAGTTGCTTCAGGGTACACACCGCAACCGGAACCGCACCAAAGCATCTCGGTATTAGAGACACGACCCGCCAGCCACATCACATCCTGGGGAATTACGATCTGGCCTGCGGTGTCGGACCTAATTCGCCAGCGGCGAATGCCTCTGGTCGGCTTCAGCCTGTTCGCGCATCGCCCGCAGTTGCGAAACGGACCGGTTGTGAAGCGAGTCCAGCCGAATGAGGGAGACGGTAGCCAAGAAGGACCAGGCAACGAAACCCGCCGTTGCCGAGACGAAGATCACGATCAAGGCGCGGTTCGAGGTCATCGAGAGTGGAACTGCTGTCGCGGCGGAACACACGAGCGCTGCGAGGGATGCGAACATTGTGACTGTGTACGGTGCACGGACTCTGTCTTCTGTGGAGTCCTCCATACGCAGCAACGCTCCGTAGTCGGACTTCTCCAGTCGCTGGATGAGCGCGGTTCGCTGGCGCCACGCGTTTGTCAGCAGACCTGCCGACGATGTGATTCCCACTGCAGCAATCAATGTCCAAGACGGCACCGTGCCCGACAAACTCAGGGACACGGCCGTCGCACTCAATACAACCATCGCCGCGTAGAGGTCAACGTGGCGGGCGCTTCTGAGCAGGGTGCACAACTCGGGACTAACAATCCGGTTGATCATCGGTTTCCTCGTTAAACTCGGATTGTACCACGAAGTTGTCGCTTCGCTCGACGAACGGGACCAGAACCCCTCCCGATGCCTCGCCACGGTCAAACTGTTTCGTCTCTTCGTTCCACGCCAGTGTGGACAACGCGTCGCTTTCGACAGACCCAATGTGCCCTGACCAGAGGCCCTGCTCCATTGCGATATGTCTCGATATCAGCCACGTCCGTCCGTAGCGGAAGACTTCCTGACCGGCGACCCATGATCCCTCCAGAGCGGCCCGAAACTGATCGTTCCCGCCCGAACCCCAGAGTCCTTTGAGATCAATCCAAGCGTGTGCCAATCTGAAAGTCTTTGTCATTGCGCGATTATAACCGGCTGCTGTGACAGAGGCACATCCGCCGATACTGACGAACTAAGCGGCCGCTGCGTCGGGGATAGCTGAGCTCCAACGCTTCGTCGGCATTGCGTTTATCGGCCTCCAGCAAAGTGAGCATCTCCCCAAATATCTGGGCAGGATTCCCCCGATTGATCTCTTCGATCACGACCACATGGTCTCGCGTGGGGTCGTTCGCGGCATCCTCGACCGCGCGCAGGAACGGTCCGTCCAGCAGTTTGAGCCGTCCTTCGCTGTCGCCGCTCGGCCGCCAGCCTCTCACGAAGTCCTCATATGACAGGTTCGGGTGGAACTGCACAGGGCGCACCCGCTGCAGTGACCGGTATCCGATGAGGGCGAAGGCGAGCCTCTTCGCCAGCCAAGTCTTACCGGTGCCCGGCGGCCCCTGAAGGATCAAGTTCTTCTTGACCCGCCATCGATCCAGGATCGCCTCCAGCCTGCCCCGGTCCAAGAAGCAGCCCTCGGCGATGACGTTATCCACCGAATAGGGCCGCACAGGCTCCTCAGACGGGGGGCTCTTGTCGGTGTTGTCAGCGGTGGCGTCAGGTTCGTCCTCTGTTTCGTCCTCTGGTTCGTCATCGGATTCCTCCTCAGATTCGTCCTCCTCCCACGCTCCGAGAGACAGTTCGGAGAATGATTGAACCGGAAAACTCTCGTCGTTGAACATTCCCAGCAGTTCCTCGCACAAGTCGAGGTATGTCTTACCGTCAGGCACCCGGGAAACATCCACATCCAACCACTCGCTGATGAACTCTCGCGAGTACCAGTCCAAGGGAACGAAAGTCCACGGTCTGATCCAATAGAGACCTATCGTGAGTTGTCGGCGCACATGCTTGCGACCCACCGCGTCGTCAAAGGAATCGATGAGGGCTGCTCGGTTGCGCTTGTTGGGTTTGTCGGCGAACGCGATCGCGTCTGCGAACACTTGCCAGAGCGCATCAATGTGGTCGTCATCGCGCTCTCCTTCGCGTGGGAAGAACCAACTGGCACGATTGTCTAGAATCGGGATCCCAGCGAAAGACTCTGGTGCGCCGCTCTCCATGCCTAGGCGCTCCGACAATTGGAGGGCTACGTTCCTACGGTTGTCATACGTCAACCGTCGATTGAAGGCTCCCATCGTTGTGAATGGGCAAATGTCTCGCATCCGACCCGACGAGCCGTCAGCGAATCGGTCAGTGAGGTACCGGACCCGCTCCTCGGGCAATTCGTAGATAGCCGCAAGCAGCGCCGGCCGATCATCGCGGTACGTGAGCAGCGTGTCGGCAAATTCTGAGTAGAACGATCTCCACGAGAAGTAGTCATCCGACGAGACATTTCCCGTGTTGTCAGTGTCTGGAGCCATTGTTAGCACCTCTGGGTTGCTCTTGGGTTCGATGGGCGTGGAGGTTCACGACTTGGGGCGAGAGCATAGCATTCCGATAGACCGATTAGGCGAAGAAGGTTCGGGCCACCGACAGTAACTCAGGGGACACGAATTTGAGGTTGGCAACGCACTCCTCAAGCGGTTTACACACCACCGAATTGTTTTCAAAAGCAACCATCGTTCCGAAGTTGCCTTCATGCACTGCAGTGATCGCCGCGACACCGTACCACGAAGAAAGTACTCTGTCTAAAGCCGAGGGAGTGCCACCACGCTGCACATGACCCAGCACCGTCACCCGCGTCTCAAAACCAGTGCGTTCTTCGATTTCTTGTGCCACCACATTGCAGATACCACCGAGCCGAGCATGACCGTATTCGTCAATCGTCGGTTCAGCGATCTCGAGGGTGCCCGGCAACGGAATCGCTCCCTCAGCAACCACCACGATTGATGCGAAACGCCCCCGCTTATGACGCCGTTTCAAAGACTCGCAAACCGCCTCGATATCAAACGGTTCTTCAGGCACCAACACCATCGTGGCCCCACCAGCGATCCCAGCCCAAGTAGCGATATGCCCCACGTGGCGACCCATCACCTCAACCACGATCACCCGATCATGGGATTCCGCTGTGGTATGCAACCGGTCAATCGCATCGGTAGCAACCTGCACCGCAGTGTCAAACCCGAAAGTGCGTTCCGTTCCGCCGATATCGTTGTCGATTGTCTTGGGGACACCAACCAACGGCACCCCATCGGTGTGCATGCGGGCGGCGGCAGCCAAAGTTCCTTCCCCACCAATGACAATCAGCGCATCAATATTGTGTTTTCGTATCGTTGCTCGTACCCGCTCGACCCCATCGTCAAACATGTACGGCTGGTAACGACTAGTGCCAAGCATCGTGCCCCCACGAGTCAGCAAACCTCGACACGCCTCCACATCAAGACACATCGAACGATCTTCAAGGAGGCCGCTCCAACCATCGAAGAAGCCCACGATCTGGTCACCATATTGGCGTTCGGCCTTCCGCACAATAGCTCGAATAACCGCATTCAACCCCGGGCAATCGCCACCCCCAGTAAGCACACCAACTTTCACTCGCAACACTCTACCAACAGAACGCAGCACGCAAGTTGCGAAGGCCGGCCAGCCACCCTCAAGCGGCCAGCCACCCTCAACGGGGAGACGATCAATCGCCGCGGCTGGGTTGACTTGGTGTAGGCTAAGGGCGTGTGTGGTCGGTTTGTTGCTAACACTCCTACTGATGAGTTAGCGCGTTTCTTGGGGGCGCCGACACCACCAGTTGAGGACGGTTTGGAACCCAGTCACAATGTGGCACCGACCCAGTTGATACATGCGGTGCATGAACCCCCTGTACCCCCGGTACCCCCGCAAGCTGCTGATTCCGCTGAAGACGCAGTGCTTGGGGTTCGCTCGCTTGACACATTTCGTTGGGGATTGGTGCCGTCGTGGGCTAAAGACCCGCGCATCGGTGCACGAATGATCAACGCTCGTGCCGAAACCGTTGACACCAAGAACTCGTTTCGTAGTTCGTTCAAGAAACGCCGTTGCATAATCGCTGCCGATGGGTTCTATGAATGGCGGCGCATCAGCGGGTCCGCCAAGAAGCAACCGATGTTTATTTCCAATCAAAACGATGTGCCGTTCGCTTTCGCTGGTTTGTGGTCTAGTTGGCGTGACCCAAACCGAACCAATGTTGACGGCACGCTCTATGAGTTGCGCACAGCCACGATCCTCACCTGTGCAGCCAATGCAACCATGGCCGCGATTCATGACCGCATGCCGGTGATTTTGGCGAGTGAGACTTGGGATTATTGGCTTGACCCGCAAGTTGCTGATGCGGCAGCGCTCAAAGAACTGCTGGTGCCGGCACCCGCGGATCTGCTTCGCATGCATCCTGTGTCAACCAAAGTCAACAATGCTCGCAATAACGGCCCCGACCTTATCAAACCCATTGGTGTCGAACATATTGGGGTCGAATAGTGCCATTAGCGTTTGTGAACGAGAAGTGATGGGCGTTCGGAAATGGCCACTGATCGTCGCTGTGATTGCGTTTGGTTGGGCGTTGGACCAGCTAACCAAGTACTGGGCCGTCAATCGGCTTAGCAACGCTCGCCAGATAGACATCTTGCCTTCGTTGGAGTTCGACTTGGTTTACAACGACGGGGTCTCTTTCGGTGTCGGTGCTGGCTACGGTGCTTTAGTTGGTGCTTTGGTGATTGCCTTGTGCGGCTTCATCGTTTGGCGTTTATGGCATGAAACGTTGCTTTCTAGAGCGGTTATGTTCGCCGCAATTCTCGCTGGCGCGTTGGGAAACCTCACCGACCGGATTTGGCGGGCCGAGGACGGTTTCTTGTCGGGAAACGTGGTTGATTTCATTGATGTTACGTGGTATGCGGTTTTCAATGTGGCTGATATGTTGGTTGTGTGTGGGTGTATTGCGCTAGTGTTATTGGAGCTTTGGAGTCACCAATCCACCCGCAAAGGTTCACCCTACGAAACTATTGAACACTCAAATGTCTCTTGACACGAATTCCGACCCGCAATCCCCACCACAGCCCATTGAGCCAACCAAGATTGCTGTGCTTAAACATCGTCGCGGCAGCCGTTGGATGCATTGGATCAACTTTCCGTTGATCGTGATCATGATCTGGAGCGGTTTGCGGATTTATTGGGCGAACCGTGTTTACGCTTTCGGGATACTCAGCTGGGAGTGGTTCATGTTTTTCCCAGAAAGTTTTTACACCGCCCTTGACCTCAACCAACGCCTAGCCCGGGGCATCGCGTTTCACTTTACTTTTGCATGGCTCTTTACGCTTAACGGAATAGCTTTCGTGATTTATACTTGGCGTACCGGTGAGTGGCGTGAAATGGTACCGAACCGAAAATCTCTGCGAGGCTCGCTTGATGTTTTGTTGCATGACTTACGGATTCGCAAAACGGAACCACCTAAACGAGGACGTTACAACGAAGCGCAACGCCTTACCTATTCCCTTGTTATATTTTTAGGGTTCTTAGCTATCCTTAGTGGTTTCGCAATTTTCAAGCCGACGCAACTCTCCATACTTACATGGATTCTCGGTGGTTACACATCTGCCCGTGTCATCCATTTCGCGGTGACAATCGCATTTGTTTTGTTCTTCTTGGTGCATATTTTGCAGGTGGCACGAGCCGGTTGGCGTAACTTTACGAGCATGGTAACCGGTTACGAAGTCACTGAAACCGATACTTCGGGTAGTAATAGAACGAGCCCCGCTAGACAATCAATGGAGGCTGCCGATGGCTGAAAAACCTGAACTCTCAATGGCGGCTTACCGTCAGCGCACGCGGCGTTCTCTGCTCACGGGTGGCTTAGCCGCGTTGGCGGGTTTTGCTGGTTGGCGTTGGGTTCAAGACCAGCCACAAAGCCACAATATCCCCACCGTTCTGCGCAAAGGCCACGAGTTCAACGAAGCTGTGTGGTCGGGTTTGTTCAGAGAAGACCACCAAGCACGAACCTTCAGCCGCAGCGCCGCGTCTATTCTGCGTGTCAACGGACGGCAGGGCTTGCGTTCTGAGATCGACCTAGCAGACTGGCAGTTCACCGTCAAAGGACCAGACGGCACCACACTCGGAACCCATGTCCTCAACGACATCAAACAACTCGACTACTTCGAGACGACTATTGAACATAAGTGCATCGAAGGTTGGGCACAAATCACCAACTGGGGTGGCGCCCGTTTCAGAGACTTTATGCGACTATACGAAGACCAACTGCCAGACAACATCAGCCACGTCTACTTAGAAACCCCCGACAGTCAATATTATGTAAGTGTCGACATTGAAACCATGCGACACGACCAAACGATGTTGACCTACAACAACTTGGGTGTACCGATTGACGAACTTCACGGTGCGCCCCTACGCCTCACAACACCCCTAAAATACGGCATCAAACAACTCAAACGCATCGGTGAAATACAGTTCCTCACCGAAGCTGGCCGAGATTATTGGGGTGAACGCGGTTACGACTGGTACGCCGGGCTCTGAAACGATCGCGATGAACGCCTTTTTGTCTGACGAAACGCTCATGGGAGAGGCCATCAACGAAGCTCTGCGAGCGCCTAACCACGCCGATGTGCCAGTCGGGGCGCTGATAGTCCACCAAGGCCAAATTATCGCCTCCCGACACAACGAACGTGAGAAAACCAACGACCCAACTGCTCACGCCGAGTTGCTGGCAATCCGTGACGCATCACGTTCGCTGGGCACCTGGCGCTTAGACGGTGCCAACGTGTTTTGCACCCTTGAACCCTGCGCCATGTGTGCGAGCGCACTCCAACAAGCAAGAATCGCTCGATTAGTTTACGGCACCGCTGACCCCAAAACAGGTGCCTGCGGATCGTTATACAACCTCAGCAACGACCCACGCTTGAACCACCAATTCGAAACCCGAGTCGGAGTCCGAGGCGAAGAATGCGCCTCCCTACTAAGATCCTTCTTCGCAGCACGGCGGAAGTTCTAACCGGGCGCGAGGTCTAACGTCAACCATTGCTGGTGGCCGCCGTGCAGTTGCAATGCTGCCGAGGCTATGGCAGAAACAGTAAATCGCATGCGGTGACCAACGCAGTGATACGACACGGCCTTCGGTAATATTGCCGAAGTGTCTGATGCCGAACTCACTGACAGCAAGCGTGCCAAGTTGATCCAGTCTGAAATTGGTGCCGATGCCACTAAGCGCAAAAAAAACGACCCGACTCTGGAGTCGTTGGAACGCGAGATGCAAGAATCGTGGGATCACATCGCCGAGGGCACCGACACTGCAACAACAAACCGACAAGCGTTGTTTGGACAGGCTGGCAACGGTTCTGTGGTCAACGCTGATGCCTCAACTCGCAATTGGCGGCGACAAGGTTTTACGAAAACGATTCTTCGAAAACTAGTTCGACGTTATCTCCATGATGTGGTCCACCAACTCAACACCCTGCATCAATCCCAAGGTCGTTTGCTTTCGGAATTGGAAAAGCGGATAGCAAAATTGGAACTTAGTGATCCCGCTCAACCCATCTTGTGGGAGATGATTGCTCCTGTTGCGGAACCCGAACCCGAGTTGTGTGCCCACATCGCGCGGGTTCTAAGTTCAGTACAAGGCTCGGTGGCCGTGATTGCCGGCGGTAATCACAGCATTGTCGAAGCTTTAGAGCGGTCCGGCGTGGCGGTTCATGCTCTAGGCCAACGCCAACAGAAGGACCAAATCGGGTCTGGGCTGAATTCAGGGCTTGGCCCAGGTGTCGGATCGCCTATTGAAGACCTCATCGCTTTCGGTGACGGTGCGCTCGGCGCGGTGGTGTTGAGCGGTGTCGTGGAAAGCTACAACGCGAGCACCCTCTTGAAACTCCTCAGCGAGGCGGTGCGCGCCACTGCTGCGAACGGGTTTGTCATTGTGGCGGTAGCTGATCCGAGCGATCGTGTTGGGCCAGAGGCAGACTTGATGCAGGGGCTGGGGCTTGAACCGAAGACCTGGGCGTTTCTGCTTGAAAAGCAAGGATGCAGTGTGGATTTATTGGAACTCAGTGCGTTGCGCGTACGGTGTGTGGTTGTGGCACAGGTTTTATGAACCGCCAGATGGTTGTCCACCAATTTACCGTGGACCTGCGCGGGCGCGATGCGGTCGGGAACCACACAATGCAGGTTGACGAAATTCTCCGAGAGTTGGGTGCGGACACCACGCTGTATGCATCGCACGCAGATCGTCGGATGAGAAAACTGTCACGTGACTTTCGCTACCATGCGACTGATCCCGCACCCGATCTGATCATCTATCAAGCTTCAATCGGTTCTGTTGTGGCCGATTATCTGTTGACACGGAACGAAAGTCTTGTGATCAACTACCACAACATTACACCCGCCGAACCTCATTACAAGCATTTTCCGCACCTGGCTGCGGCGCTTGACCTGGGCCGTCAACAATTGGCCCGTTTGTGCCGCAAAGCATGTTACGCGGTCGCAGATTCGGAGTTCAACGCTGGCGAACTGCGCCGTCTGGGCATCAGGAACGTTGCGGTAGTGCCGCCTCTGCTGGATGGCTCAGTGTTGCCTTCTGCATCTGAGTCCGATGCCATTGGCAGGCGCGTTCGTGGGGGCCGACTCCCTGATCTGTCACAAAACACCCGAAGTCGCAAAACGGATGTTGTTGGCAAGCGGCTTCGCGGTAGCCGCCTCCGTGTTCCACCATTAATCACCCGAACTCGGCAAACGGATACTGCCGACAAGCGCATTTGTCGAGGCACGAGGGTCACGTTGCTCTTTGTGGGCCGGTTGGCTCCGAACAAACGTCAAGAGGACTTGATCGCGACGGTCGCAATTTTGCGTCGCTGGTTGAGCGGCGTCGAGTTGGTGTTGGTGGGTTCGTCTGTCGCCGATTCGTACGCGCGGGCGTTGAAGGATTTCGCAAAGCGGATCGGGGTTGACGACATTGTGCGTTTTGAGGGTTCCGTTTCTTCCAAGCGACTCGCAGCGTGGTACCGAACCGCGGATGTGTTCGTTTGCTTGTCCGCTCACGAAGGATTCTGTGTCCCATTGGTGGAGGCGATGGCTTGGGGCGTTCCGGTGGTTGCGCTGGAATCGACAGCGGTCCCAGAAACGTTGGGGAGCGCGGGCGTGTTGGTGTCAGAACCGTCCCCAACGTTGGTAGCAACAACGATTGAGCGAGTGTTGAACGATCAGGCATTGCGTCGAAAGTCGTCGGTTCGTGGTTTGGCTCGTGCCCAACAGTTTTCGCCCGGCACCCGTCAACTTCTGCAACAAACGCTTGAAGAGATACTCGCAGATAACGTACCCGTTTCATGACCGCGGGTGTCGTTCTCGTCGCTCCTGCCTGAAGCCCTTGTTCACCAAATTCTAAGCCTCCACACGAAACTGACTAAACCCCTCAGCCTGGCTGGGTCTCGCGATGGTGGTCATGGGACATATGCGCCGCTCAGCGCCAACGAGGTAAGCGACATCATGGCAACGGCAGAAACGGTTGGCAACCAGCGTCTCAGGCGCGGTCGGTAGCTGACAATACCGCCGGCGATAACCAGTGGAAAGACCGCCAAACCGTAACGCTCCAGTGAGTTCAAATTGTCTGCGGCGAAAAGGATCAGCGTTGACGGAACCGCGTAGACCCACAAGTCGACGGACAAGGTCCGCACCCCGACCACCGCTAGGAACACGAAGACCACTGCAGCAAGGGCATGCAGCAGTTCCCCCCAGTCGCCACCAGCGCCCTCCACGAAAGCAGAAATGATTCTCGTCACCGGTTCACGGAACCCACCCCGCAGTGCATTCTGTGCCTCTATCGGCACCCGCCAACCGCCGCGGGAAAACTGTGCCCAAGCCAAGAACGTCAGCGAACCGAGAGGTGCCGAAGCGATGGTGAGAAGGGCGGGCAGCGAGCGCCGCTGTCCCGAAACGAAATGCACTAGTGCCAACAAGCTCAAAAAGAACCCGACCGGCCTCGTCAAGCCGGCCAAGAACCCCAAAATCGCCGCGGCCCACCAAGCACGCGCCCGCACGCACAGCGCGAAACCTAGAGCCAAAACGATAAACAGTGCCTCGCTGTATCCAAAGACCAAGACAAACGCTGACGGAAAAAGCGAGAAGATTCGCACCACATGCCTCGCTAAGTCTGCGTCTTCGGTTTCTTGCATGGTCAAGCGATACAAGAGCATCGCTGCAACGAAAGCCAGCAAATTCGCCGCCACCACCAAAGCAACATCAACACTCCCTGTCGCCGACCCTAAGAACCGGCCCAACAACGGCCACAACGGAAAGAAGCGCTCGCCGCCCTCAAGCCCGACGGCACCGTAGCCATGCAGCGCCAAGTCGCGATACCAGGCACCGTCCCAGATGGCAAACCCGGCATCAACAGGCGAGACAGTTAGAGGCGATTCGATGGAGTCAATAATCGCCGACGTGGTAATAAAGGCAGCCGCAACGTAGAGCCGAGCCTCCAACCAACCCGCCAGAGCCGCAGTGAAACTAGGTGACACGACACCGCCGACCCTCATGAACGGGCCTCGAAACGGGTCAACGCCATGGGTTCAAAAACCCCTGCGGGCACAACCACCTCAACAGTTTCACGAGTTTCAGCGAACCCAGCATGCACAGCCTCGCAACGATCGTCGAAACCTTTGTAGCCCAAACCACGCACCAAATAGACATCATTGCTTCTCGTTTCAACGAGCACATTGGACACGAACTCCCCAACTGGGCTCTCGGCAATAGTCGCCGCGTAGTTCTGCCAGTCCACCAAAATGCCGTCGCCGCGGGGATAAGCGAAGAAAGAATCTGCCCCTAACAGCGCGCGCCGGGTGGCAGGCCCCACCTGGTCGGGGCAAAAGACGACCGAATCCCCGCTTTGGATCGTCTCATCGATCCGTGCTGCCACCTCCGCGCCTTGGGTGCGGTCACGCCTTGCCTCGTCCACCGCCACAGCAAACCCGAACAACACCACAAAGGCTAGAACCCCAAGACCTACCCGTGGGGGGAGCATAGCAATACCATTCGCTGCCAAAACCAACACAAATCCCACCACCACCGAAGCGTAACGCGGCTCAAAAGCACCATCTACAACAAACGCGACCATTCCGCCGGTGCCGAGCGTCGCCAACACACAGATTGCCGCGCGGTCAAAGTCGAGCCAACTGAACCTGAGCACGACTTCGCGGCCATCGGCGCGGTGGATGAAGACACCGAGCATCGCCAAAAACATCAGGGCGACACCCAACAATTCACCCTCAAAGCGGCTGCTACCGCCAATCGCTTGGATCGTTTCGACAACAACTTCCGCGGGCCGGGCACGACCTGCCCAAGGTGTTCCCGTAGTGCGTAACTGTTCAAGCAGAACACCGAGCCAAACCAACAGAGTGGAAGCGCCCACAATAATCGCCGCACCGACACGCAGAGCAACACCACGGTTGCCGCCCGACCCGAACACAATGTTGTAACCCACCACAATAAGGGCCGCAGCAACGAGCCAGATGCTCCAGTAGTGAGTATGCACCAGTGCAGCCACAACAAGTGAAACTAGACAGAGCCGGCCGATTGTCGGCCGTTCGATTGCCCGCTCGACACAGAGCCACCCCACACAACACAACAAGGTCAACAAAGAATACATGCGTACCTCCGTTGCGTAACGAAGCAGAAACGGAGAACTGGTCGCCAGCAGCAAAGTCGTTTTCGCCACCGCAGGGCCATAACGCTGAGCTGTCTTGTACAGCATCGGGATGCACAACACCGAAAAAATGCCCGAAAGTGAGCGCACCGCAAAATCGCTCTCACCGAAGATGTCTATCCAATCTCCAAGCAGCCAGTAATACAGCAGCGGATGACCATCATGTCGCAGCGCTTCAACTAACTGTGCAAAATCAAGCAACGCAATGTTGACCGAAAGCGCTTCGTCTAACCACAAAGGCGACGGGGCAACGAAACGCAGCACGAGGCCACCAATAACCGCGAGGACTGCGCCAACAGTGGGCACTCGTAGCGGGCTCAAACAAGACGGCGCGGGACCGACTAGGAATGTGCCAGAAGTGTCAAATGCGGAGTCCGGTTTTGGAGCGGCGCGGGCCACAACCGCACAATCTATCGACAATTGCAAGGCTTGACGACAAAACACGACAGCAACCACCCGACCAAAAGTGTTACCTCCCAATGAAGTCGTCTCTTGTTTATGATGCTTCTCGGGCCGCCACCTCTTCAACAATAAGTGCTACAGACTCTCGAAGCAATGTTGAAGCACTTAGGACTTCCGATTCTATTCTGGTTCGCAAATCAGATTCAATCAATCGCAAATCACTACCGCATGCTTCATTAGCTGTTCTGACATCTCTTTCCACAATCCGCAATCTGGCAAAGTCTGCTGAGTCTAATCGGTTGCTGGATGTGGATTGTTCGAACTCGTCAGAGAGGAAGGCACCTAGGCTACGCGGATTTTCTATTTCAAATCCGTTAGAGGCCATGCAACTCACCCAGTTTTGCTGCTCGGTTATGTAGGTTGGATCGGCATATATTCGTTGTTCGACATTCGCTGCTTCATCATAAACTAACCAGCGCGCTTGCACAGCTTGTGGTCCGAATAATTCTACCCATCCAGCGTTGTAGCACCCTACCTCGTCAACGTTTCCATTCGGGTTAGTGCCATCAAGTTCGTTAACCCCCCAAAGTCTTTCAAAATATAGTGTTTGTTCAGCGATCGGAAGGCTTTCAAATATAGCTTCGTTCGGATCGGTAACCGGATTATATTGGTTTAGTTGCATTTCAAACCGATCTACATTCGGTGTGTCAGATTCATGTGATGGTTCATCAACTGGCAATGATATCCAAGCGACGTATTCGAAACCGTCCTCCCTCATGCACGACGCGACCCAATCTTGAACAGCCCGTTCTCTTGCTGGCAGGTGGTTGTCATCTGCAGCCAAAAGCGATTGTAGGCTCGAATAATCGTGTAATAAATTGGTGGCAGTGCTTTGGTCGTCGGCTGAACCACATCCTGTTGACGGCAGTAGCGCAATTGCAATCGCGATGGGTCCCCACTTAAGGTTCAACATTTAACTCCGGTACTATCTCGAATTCATGGTCAAATCCCTCCCATTCTGTCACCAAAGGCACGCCTTCAACAATATCTAACGCGTAGCGAAGGTGACCTGTAGGCGAGATATCAGTATTGCCGCCTCGATCCTCAAGTATAGAATAAACATTAGCGGCAACAGGCCCGACCTCCGGCAGACGGTCGATATCTTGAAGAAAATCTTCACGTGTACAAATAGAAGGATTGAGTTCTAAAATCTTCACTATCGCGCTTGAAAAAATCCCTTGAGTTTGGATGATGATTGCTCGCGCCGAGGCTATTGTCTCGTCTTCCAAGACAATTTTCTCCAGTTCTCCGTCAATGACAGTCTCAAGCCCATTTCGATACCATGAAGCTAAGTCAGCACAACTGTTCATCTCAGGGAAATTGTTATACTTGGCTAGAGCATTATTCGCGGCTGAAAGCAACAATGGATTCCCTATTACTCCATACGGATACCGACGACTATCGTCCACAATTCTCACGTCCCCGAATTCAAATACCACTTCTTCATTACCCGACGTTCGGCCGTCATCTGCACAACTAACCGCAAAAACAAAAACAGCTATAGAGCTAACAAGAAGAAACAAAATTCGCCAAAGCCTCGTAATCAGCAACGCTGGAATCCTTCTAGATAAGACGTTAGGTCAGCCATCTACAACACCGAGCATCATATCAACGACTACTTGCACTCAATGGTCGAATGGGGGCTCGATGATCTGACCCACAGGGTAGTTGTCCACCCGTCAGTTTCGTGATTTACGTACCGTATGTCCAATCGCCCTCGATATTTGCCTGGTGACTTGTTGCACGTCGCCTGCGCCCCTGTCCATGTATATTGGT
>MKWU01005158.1_pt1 | contig 14485 bp, 12 predicted proteins | sample 809101 | NCBI WGS metagenome assembly MKWU01 (sample SAMN05860141, study PRJNA318959) | sponge metagenome | host: Aplysina aerophoba | place: Slovenia: Piran, Adriatic Sea, Gulf of Piran | collected 2013-05-07 | reverse complement strand
CCGCATTGATCTCGTCGATCGCGTAGAGCGAGACCTGGGTCGAATCGTTCTCGACGACCGAGAGGTTGCCGGTCTGCGACCAGAGCAGGCCGACCTTGATGTCTTCGTCGTTGTAGATCCAGGGCTTCGCGCCCCAGGCCTGCCCGAAATCCTTGACGTAGATGTGGGGGAATCCGGCCGCGATGCCGGCCGTCCCCGCCAATGCCCCCTTGAGGATGGTACGTCTGTTGACACGCATGTTCGAGGTCTCCCTTGCAATTCGCCGGTGCCACACCCCCAAAGGGCAGTGCACGGACCGCCGCCGCTGCGACGACCGGATGCGTCCGTGTCCGCGATAGTCTCTCCCGTTCAACGGCGATGTCAACAGAGTGGCAAGCTAGTCACGAGATTACGAAATTCGGGCTCGTTACCTACGAATTTCGTATCGCAGCCCGGCTCAGCGGGCGGTTGCGTTCTTCCCGCTCACTTGGAATCATTGACATCGGCCAGCGACAGGAGGAGCAGGGCCATGAACCCAAAGGCCAAGCGCATTCTTCAGCTCTGCGCCGACAACGTGTTCTGGGTTTTCCTGGCCCTGATGATCATCCTCGGCTCCGCCATGGAAACGCCGATGATCAACGTCGGCCTGACGGCCCGCTGAACGCCGCCGGACCGCGCGGGCCGGAAGTCGGAGCGGTAGCGCCGCTCGGGCCGAGGGAGCGCCGAACCGCCCGGACAGGTCGGCCACCACGATGAGCCGGCGAGCGAGACGACGGCAATCGGCGGCTGGCGCCGGCCGCACCCGCGCCGGCAATCCGGCCGCCCCCCACGCCGACGTCCTCGCCCGCGCGGCGCGACACATGAAGGAAGGCCGCCCGCACAGGGCGGACCAGCTTCTCTCCAAGCTGCTGGCCGGCGACGGAGCCGAGGACCCGAGCGTCCTGCACTATGCCGGCGTCGCCCGCTACCGCTGCAGCCGTTTCGACGAGGCCGCTGCGCTTCTGCGCCAGGCGACCGAGGCGGCGCCGACCTATGCCGAGGCGCACAACAGCCTCGGCATCCTCTTGCTCGAGACCGGACAGACCGCCGAGGCCCGCGACGTGCTGGACCGAGCCGTCGCGCTCCGCCCCGACTACGCCAACGCCCACACCAATCTCGGCAACGCACTGAGCGCGGCCGGCACCTTGGAAAAAGCTGGGACGGCCTACCGCAGAGCCATCGCCCTCGATCCTTACGACCTGCAGGCACACCACCGGCTGGCGCGGACTCATCTTGCCCTCGGCGCGGTGGACCGCGCGCTGGCTGCCTGCGCGGCGGCGCTCGCCCTCGACCCCTTCTGCCAGAATGCGCTGGCGACCCGCGCGCTCGCCGAGCAGATCGGGGGAGATGGCGACGCCGGCAGCGGGCTCTATGACTTCGACCGCTTCGTCACCCGGGTCGCCCTCACGCCGCCGCCCGGCAGCGGCGACATCGACACCTTCAACGAGGCGCTGGCAAGCGCCGTTCGCGAGGCGCCCTCGCTGGTCTGGGAGCCGCCCAACCGTGTGACCCGCAACGGCGCGGTGACCCAGGACCTGCTGGCCGCGCCGAGCCCTCCCATCCGCAACCTGGAGCGCGCGCTGCGTGCCGCAATCGACTCCTACCGGGAGACACTGACGGCAGACCCGGAAAGCCCCTTCCTCGCCCGCATCCCCCGGCGCTATCGCCTCACGCTGATCGCCTCCATCCTGACCGCGGGCGGCCGGCACCCACCGCACATTCACGAGAGCGCGTGGCTGAGCGGGGTCTATTACGTCGCGGTACCCCCGCAAATCGACGCCGGGAGCGACAACCGCGGCGGCTGGCTCGAGTTCGGCCGTCCCGACCACGACCTGCCGGAAGGCAGCACCTTCCGCTGCGCCAGCCTCCGCCCGCGCGCCGGCACCGCCCTGCTCTTTCCGTCCTACGTCTTCCACGGAACGCTGCCCTTCGACGGACCGGGCGAGCGCATCGGCATCGCCTTCGACGCCTATCCCGAGCCATAGGACCAACGTCGGCCCTCGCCCAGTCTGCGCTTCGATCACTGGGCGCAGGCTGAAACACAAAAGGCGCAGCTTGAACAAATAGTCGAGACCCGCCGCCTCGCACGACGCCATGTTGCCCTCGTTGCCCCAGTCCTTGTCGCCCCGAACCAGGCGCGGCCAGCGCTCTCGGCCGAGGCGATCGAGCAAGGCCCACAAAGACGGCGCCGCGTTCTTCGAGTTGTGACGGTTGCCGGGCGCGACATCGACGTCCAGCACAAGGCGCGTGCCCGCCATCAGGAACGCGTGGTAGGCGTGCGAAGGACGGCCCGGCTTCTTCAGGTTGTAGCTCACCACCGCCCCCTCCTGGTGGCCGTAGAGCGGCTTGATCGTCGTGTCGCAATCCAGGACCCAGGGCTCGCTCAGCAAGGGCCGCACCGAGTCGTCGAGATGGCCGTGCAGCCACGACGCGCCGTCCTCCGCGTCGATCCGTTCCAGGCCGCGACGAACGGAGTCCTCGCTCGCCACCCTGGTCATGCCCAACAGCGACGGATTGACCCCGTCGCCGCGCAGCGCCGTGATGTGCGCATAGCGCCAGTGTCCCGCGAGAGCCGACAGCATCACCGTCCCCAGGATGTCTCGTTTCGACGGCGCGTTCGGGCTCGTGTAGTGCAGCGGGCAGTCCGCCACCAGCGCGTCGAAGCGGCCGCTGACTTTCAGCTATTCGGCGAAGAACGCCAGATGACCCAGGGGTGTGGCCGCCGCATCCGGGTCCCATTCGACGTGGACGGTGCCGCCGAAGGTGTCCACCTTCACGGCCTCTCGGGCGAGCTCCCGCGCAGTGCCGGGACCATCACCCGCAGGGTGAGCCTCAAGGGCCTGTTCCGATTCGCTCATGCCCCCAACCTACAAGGCTTTTCCGTGATCGGCCCTGAAACCAACTGCGGGATTGAGGTTCAACACATGGGTCAACCAGCTTCACCAGCGGCGTGGCTTCAACCGGGCCACAGTAGCCGTCGCCAACAAGAACGCACGAGAGGTGGTAGAGGTGACGTAGCGATCATGTGTCAGCGGGGACGGGCACCGTTGGCACCTCCGGCGTAGGCTTTCTGCCGCAGGGGCTCACGCTCCTCGGCGAACGCCTCTCGCAGCGGACCGTCGATCTTCCCCTCTCATGATGAAGACCGCGACGAGTAGCAGGCAGATCGAGGTGGCAATGATGATCGAGCCGATCGCGTTGATCTCCGGCGTGATGCCGCGCCGGACCGTCGACCAGATATACATCGGCAGTGTGTTGTCGCGACCCGTGAGGAAGAACGTCACCGGGATTTCGTCGAACGAAAGCGTGAAAGCGATGAGCGAGGAGCCGATGAGCGTGGACCGGATGTTCGGCAGCGTGACGTACCAGAATGTCCGCAGGGGTCCGGCACCGAGATCCGCCGATGCCTCCTCTATGCGCCGGTCGTAACGCTGCAGGCGCGCAAAGACGTTGGTCACGACAATTGCCGTCAATGCCGTCCCGTGACCGACCAGCACCGTGGCCAGGCTGAGGGAGATACCCAGCATGTTGAAGAACGCCAGCATCGACACGCCGGTGATCAGCCCCGGCAGTGTCAGCGGCAGAATGACGAAGCGGCGGAGGATTGCCTTGCCGGGAAACTCGTAGCGATCGAGGGCCAATGCCGTCGGCACACCGATCACCAGGCAGATGGCCACGGCACCCAGTCCGACGATCACGCTGTTGGCTAATGCCGTCAGCAGAACCTCGTTGGAAAAGGCCGTGTCGTACCACTTCAAGGTCCACTCGGTGAGGGGAAGGCGCGTGATCGGGTTCGCGTTGAAGCTGAAAATCACGAGAACGACGATCGGCAGGTAAAGAAAGCCGAGGACGCTCGCACCTGCGACGCCCAACGTGACCCGGTTTACATCCCAGTTCAGGACACCCAGAGGGATCCGGAGCGTGCCGTCGGGGCGGCCATTCTTGCGGCGCCTGTCCGTCATCACCTATCCCAGATCCAGGCGGCCGGCGCGCTCGAACTTGTCCGACAGGGTCACGATACAGAGCACGATGAACAGCAGAATCATGGCAAAAGCTGATCCCAGCGGCCAGTTGTTGGCGATCCCGAACTGCGTGGCGACGACGTTCGCGACCATGTTGGAGTAGGGCCCACCGACCAGCTGCGGCGCAATGAAGTCTCCGGTGGACAAGCAGAAGGTAAAGGTGAAGCCGACCAGAATTCCCGGAACGGTCAAGGGCAAGGTTATGCGAAGGAACGTCTTGAGGTTGCCGACACCACAGTCCTTCGACGCTTCGATCAGGCTCCGGGGTATCTTCTCGAGGCTGGCATAGAGCGGCATCACCATGAAAGGAATGTAAATGTAGGTCATGGTCACGATCATCGCGAATTGGTTATAGAGGAAGAGTTGAACGGGTTCCTCGGTAATTCCGACCAGGATCAGGAATGAGTTCAATATTCCTTCCGTCCCGAGGATCGTCTTCCAGGTATAGGCGCGCAGCAGATAAGAAACCCATAGCGGAATGATCGTCGCGACATAGAGAAACAATCGCAGACGTGGCGAGCGCACGATGAACACGAGAAAATAGGAAAGCGGATAGCCGAGCACGAAGGCCAGGCAGGACACGAAGAATGCGACCTTCAGACTCCGCAGGAGAACGGTATAGTACTGGTTCTCGGAAAACAGCTTTATGTAGTTGCCGAACTGAAAATCGGGAATCATGAAGGGGAATTGCTTCGAGTAGAAGCTGATCGCAAACATGAGCGCATAGGGCGCCAGCAACACCGTCGCCCACCACAGGGCTGGACCGGTGAACAACCCGGCAAATCCGAGCGCGCGGCGGCGGCTATAGCTCCAGCTGGCGTCGGTCATGTGAAGCGTCTCGCGCGCCTCGATTTCACCCCGGAAGAGCCGCTCGGGTCGGTCCTCACCGCGAGTCGCCTACCAAGCTTCTTCCGCGAGAAAGGCGGTCACCACCGCAGGGTTCACCGCAACCGCAATGGTCGATCCAGGAACCGGAAGGACCGCGCGGCTGACGTCGTTCGCGAGCTTGACGTCCACCATGAACGGCTCGCTCTCCTTGATGTCCACTTCGACCCGATAGCTCTCGCCGTGGAACAGGCAGTCGCGTACGACCCCTCGAATCACGCTGAAGCTCTCAGGCAGGGCCGCCTCGTCGTCGAGGACCGCGACCTTGCCCGGCCGTACGCAGATTATGGCGTCGGAGCCCTCCCGAAACGCGCGGCCATTGGCGTGGCAACGCACTTCGTTGCCTCGCAGACGAACCACGATCTCGTCCCTGACCGCCGACACGACCCTGGCGGTGAACATGTTGGACGCGCCGATAAAGCCCGCCACATAGGGGGAAGCCGGCCGGTCGTAGAGGGCGGTGGGCGTCCCATCCTGGATAAGGCGGCCCTCGTGCATCACGATGATCCGGTCTGACATCACCAGAGCTTCGGTCTGATCGTGCGTGACGAAGATGAAGGTCAGGCCAAGCTGTTCGTGAAGATGCTTGAGCTCAACGCGCATCGCCGCGCGAAGTTTGGCATCGAGCGCCGAGAGCGGCTCGTCGAGCAGCAGGACCTCGGGCTTGCGCACCAGTGCCCGCGCCAGCGCCACGCGTTGCTTCTGTCCACCGGAGAGCTGGTGCGGCAGTTGCTTGGACTTGTCTTCGAGGCCGACCATGCTGAGCGTTTCGGCGACGGTGGCCGCGATTTCCGACCTGGAGGCACGGGCGATCTTGAGACCGTAGCCAACGTTCGCCTCGACGGTCATGTGGGGGAACAGCGCATAGTCCTGAAAGACCGTATTGACCCGTCTGCGGTATGGCGGAAGCGCCGTGATGTCTCGATCGCCCAGATAGATTCTGCCGCTTGTCGGCGCTTCGAAGCCACCGATCATGCGCAAGGTAGTCGTCTTGCCGCAGCCGGATTCCCCCAGCAGGGTGATGAACTCGCCCCTGCGGACCTCGAGGCTCACGTCGTCCACGGCCAGCACGTTGCCGGCGAAGCGCTTCGTGACATTCTCGAGCCTGACGATGGGGCTCATTGCGCGATGCTCATGCCTGAGCGAACCCAATACCACAACGACTGTTGCGGGGCCTTACACCCCGCATATGCCGACGCTTAGAGAACGAGTCATGGAATCGTTCCGGGAGCTGCGGGATGCGCGTCGCCTGCCGCGAGCAACCTCCACGGTTAGCGCGCGAAGGCTCTGCAACCGGGATCGGTTCCGGCCCCGAATTGCATGGGCAACGGAAGCGACCCGCGCCCGGTCGTGCTCCGGGCGCGGGCCAGGCGTTCAGAGGCCGGCGCTGTCGCGCTCCGCTATTGCGCTGCCTTTACGGCGTTCCAGGCTTCGATATAGGCCTCGATGTCTGCCGGCTCCACCCAGAAATCCAGGGTCTGCAAGTAACCGGGATCGTCGAACTTGAGCCGGGTGAAGTCCTCCGGTGTCATGCACGTCTTCAATGCTTCGGGATTCACGCCTGCATAGTCATTGGTCAGGAACGTGCCGCATTGGCCTCCCGGCCCGCTGGCGAAGTTGAGCCACGCGTAGACGCATTCAGGGTTGGGCGTACCCTTGACGACCTGCCACGCATCCTGCCAGCCATCGGCGCGCTCCACGGGAATGAACTCCTCGACGGGGATGCCCTGCTCGAGCAGCGGAGCCTTGGCGATCTCCCAGGCGTTCGCGACCCATACTTCGTCGTTGGCAAACAAGTTCACGAGCTCGCCATTCGTCGCCCAGTACTTGCGGATCAGGGGCTTCTGCTCGATCAGCTTCTGCTTGATCTGCTCCAGCTGCTCGTCGGAGAGATCGTAAACGTTGGTATCCGCACCGAAGAGCATGCGTGCGGTAACGTAGAGGGCGGACTTGTCGTCCCAGACCGCGATCTTCCCGCTGTATGCCGGGTCCCAAAGCACGGCTGCCGATGTGGGCGGCTCGTCGAATTTGTCGGTCCTGTACAGAAATGGAATGGAGCCCCAGTCGTTGGGCACGGCCCAAACCTCGCCGTCGAACTGGATCGACGGATGATTTCTGAAGATCTCGAAAATGTTGTCCCAGTGTTCGAGGCGCGAAACGTCGATGGGCTCGACCAGGTCCAGTTTCGCCATGATCGTTGTCGTATCGAGCGAGGGAGAGATGACGTCGTACAGAACGCCGCCCGCAATCAGTTTCGCGGGAAACTCATCGTTCGATCCGACAAAGACGGTAGAGACCTCGCAGCCAGTGTCGGCCACAAACTGGTCCGTGAAGCTCGGATCCGTGTAGCCCTCCCAGGTCAATACGCGGAGCTCGCCCTCCGCCTGGGCCCCGGAGTGGCCCAGCATGACGCCTGCCACGAGCGCGGCGCATGCGAGCGCCGGCCTCCACGGCAAATCCCATTTGGGTATCTTCGACTGCGTGTGTTGTGGGTCCTGAATCATGTTTCCTCCCCGGTGAGACCGGACGGCCTCACAAGTCCAGTTTATGTTTCTGACCAGATCTGGGCACCAAATCGCACACGCCCGCTGCTGCATCGCTTCGGCCGACTCATCGCTTGCTCTCTGGAGCGCTTGCCGAGGTTCGGCAGTGCGCATCTCCCGGTGCGATTTGACACGAAACCTGCCCGGCTCAAGTAGGCAGCAGCAAGCAACTCAGTCTATCACAACGATCTGACGTGGCCCCGGAAAATGGGACAGGTCGTGACCGGCCCCGGCGGCTTGTATCTCGGGCTGCTGTGTGGGCGGACGGCGTCGCAATGTCGCCGCCAGGAGTCGATGAGGCCCTGGCAGCCTCACCCCGGCGCCACGAGCGACCGATGGCGTGGGCTTGGGGGATCAACCGCCCGCGCCGAAGCACAATCCCCGCGTTACTCGGCGGCGGCGGCCGCCATCGGTGCCTTGTCGCCCACACCCATCGGACGGCCTGTTTGACGCAGGCGCTTTGTGGCCTCGAGGTCGACGGTCGTTGACTTGGGATCGATGACCACGCCGTATTCATTCCGCGCCGCGTCGACGGAGATGTATTCGTCGAGCACGTCCTGGCGCACCGTCTCGACGTCTCGTTCGAAGGGGTTGCCCCATCCGCCGCCGCCGGTGCTCTCGAACTTGAAGATTTCTCCGCTCGCGAACGGATAGCCCGCCTGCAACGGATTTCGCCAATCCCCGTTCGGCGTCATGCCGCCGATGACCTCTTCGCTGCCGTCGGCATGGATCTTGGTCTGGCGCTGCACGGCGCTGCGCATATCGGTCAGCACCCCGGGGCTGCCTTCTCGGGTCCGGGAAGTTTCCATGCTGAGCTCGGCCTCGCACGCGAAGCGGACCTTGAAGGTCGCCCCGAGACCGCCGCGGTACTGTCCGGGACCGGCCGAATCCTGGCGCAGCTCGAACGCCTCGTAGGCGATGGGGTAAAGCAGCTCTGCCGTCTCCGCCGGCATGTTCATGCAGTTGCCGAGCGGATCCATCGTCACGCTCATGCCGTCGCTGAAGGGCGTGCCGCCCCAGCCGCCCGCAGGCAGGTCCGAGAACACATCGGTGCGCCCCCTCGGATCCCGTGTCGCGGCCACGAACCAGTTGCACTCGCTGCACGTCGAGCCCGTGACGCGTTCGGGCGCGGCTTTGGCCAGGGCCTGCCAGACCGCGCTGGTGATCTTCGACGAGGTCAGCGTCGTGCAACCGATGGTCGGTGCGGGCCATTGGGCGTTGAGCCAGCAATCGTCGGGCACGTTGATCTTGATCGGAACGAACATGCCTTGATTCTGCGGCGCGTCGGGCGCCAGGAAGAACTGGAGCGAGTAGTAAACGGCAGAAGCGGTGTTGGCGTAGGGCGAATTGATCGCCCCTTTGCAAACCGGATCCGAGCCGGTGAAATCGACGGTAATATCCGATCCGTCAACGATCAGCTTGATCTTGATATTGACGATTTCGTCGACGAAGCCATCGGTATCGGCGTAATCCGTCGCCTCGTACTCGCCGTCCGGGATCGTTTCGATGCTGCGACGAATGATCCGCTCCGTGTACTCCTGCAGCTCCCTCATGGCCGCTTGCATGGTGTCGAGGCCATAGCGCTCGGCCGCCTGCTGAAGCTCTCCCTCAGCGGCTCTCAGGCAGCCGAAATGCGCCTGCAAATCGCCTTTGACGAAGTGCGGGGTGCGCGTGTTGTTGAGGATGATCTCCAGGAGATCCTGATTGACCTCGTAGTTCTCGTAAAGCTTGAGCGGCGGCAGGCGCAGGCCTTCGCCGGCAATGTGCGTGCCAAACGATTGCCCGCCCGCGGCACCGCCGCCGAGATCCATCCAGTGCCCCCGGCTGACCGCGAAACCGAGGAGGGAATCGCCGTGAAAGATCGGCAGGATGAAGGTGATGTCGTTGATATGCGTCCCGCCCTTGTATGGATCGTTATTGACGTAGACATCGCCTTCTTTCATCGACGCGATCGGATACTTTGCGGCGATAGCTTCTGCGCTGAATTTCATGGCGGCGAGGTGAACCGGGCAATTGGCGTCCTGGCTCAGGAGCTTCAGATCGGCATCGTAAATGGCGTTCGAAAAGTCCACCATATCGGCCAGGATCGGCGAGAACGAAGAGCGCTGCAGCACATCGGTCATGCGCGCACAGGAGTACTCGAACACATTGCGCAGCACCTCGAATGTCACGGGATCGATCTTCTGACTCATCGTCTTCTCCTTCCTGCTCACAGGTGGGCCGTGAGCATCGTGTTGCGATCCGGTCGTCACGCCGACCCGACAGAAATGACCAAGTTGTTCAACGCGTCCACCACTGCCGACGATTGCGGCGGCAAGACGGCGCACGCATCCGCGTACTCGACGATGGCAGGGCCCTCCACGTTGTGCCCTTGGTGCAGTCGCTGGCCATCGATGATCGCGGTGTCGTACCAGTCGCCGGAAAAATAGACCCTGCGCGTGCCCTTCGACGGGTCGTCCGCACTTCCGGCATCATTGGAAAAGACAGGCTGCGGTGTCGCGCCCGTGGCGGTCACGCTGAGCGAGACGAACGCCGGCTCGAAATCGTCCGAGCTCACGCCGTGCTCCAGCTTGTGCGAGCGGTGAAAGGCCGCAGTTATGGTGGGCACCGCCTGCGGCGTTATCTCGCCACTCGGGATGGGCGTCTCGACCTCATAGGTCTGGCCCACATACCGCATCTGCGCGGTTCTGCCGATCGCCATCTCGTCTTCCGTCACGCCGTCCGCCGCCAGCAAGCGCCGCGCCGAGTTCTCGAGGTCATCATACAGGCGGTTGACGCGATCGAAATCGAGCGTACTCACCGGCGCATACATGAAGGTCTCGAGGTCCTGCCGCAAATTCATGGCAACGGCGCCGAATGCGGACGCCACGCCCGCGAACTTCGGGACGATGACTTGCGGAATGTTCATGGCGTGCGCGACGGACACGGCATGCATGGCCCCCGCGCCGCCCAGGCTGGCCAGCGAGAAATCCCGCGGATCGCGCCCGCGCTCGACGAGGACCATTTTGACTGCCTGGGCCATGTTTTCGCAGCTGATCCGGATCATGCCCTCTGCCGTCTCCAGCAGCGGAAGACCGATTTTCTTTGCCAAACCGTCGATGGCTGTTTCCGCAGCCGCAACGTCCAATTCGAACTTGCCGCCGAGCGACGGTTCGAGACGCCCGAGAAGCAAATTGGCGTCCGTGATCGTCGGTTCGGTTCCCCCTCTGCCATAGCAGGCCGGGCCCGGCGTGGCGCCCGCGCTCTGTGGGCCGACGCGTAGTGAATCCCCTTCGTCGATCCAGCCGATCGAGCCGCCGCCCGCACCGACGCTGTGGATATCGAGCATCGGGGTAACGATCGGGACCTCCCATTCCAGCTCGTAGCTGTGAGTGAGAAGGCCTTTGCCGTGTTCGACGATGGAGGCATCGAAGCTGGTGCCGCCCATGTCGGTATGAATGAGGTGTTGTCGGTCGGTGAGCCGGCTGAGCTCGGCGGTGCAGGCCACACCGCCTGCGGGGCCGGATTCAATAAGCTCTTCCGGATGATCCATCGCCAGCTTGACGCCCATGACGCCGCCGCTGCTCTTCAGAATAAGGAGGGACCCTTCAAAACCCTTGTCACGCAATCGGTTCTGCAAAACCTCGAAATATTCCGACATGACAGGCAGCAGGACTGCCCGAATCGCCGTCGTCGTAAACCGTCCGTGCTCGCGAAAGATCGGGCGTGTACTGGCCGAAGTGACGGCCTTGATGTCCGGGCAGACCTCTTGAACAATTTGCATCGCCGCGTCTTCATGTGCGGCGTTCACATAGGAATTGACGAAACAGATGGCGACCGAATGCAGGCCTAGCTCCTTGATCTTGTGGGCAATGTCCCGTGCTTGATCGTGATTGAGCGGTCGGTCGACGCCGCCATCCACATTGATCCGCTCCTCGACCTCGAAACGATACCGCCGCGGAATAATGGGCTTGGGCTTAGTCTGATAGGGATTGTACAGGTGCTTGCGGTGCTGACGGCCGATCTCGATCGTGTCGCGAAAACCCTTGGTCGCGATCATCGCCGCCTGTGGATAAGACCTCTGCAGCAGCGCATTCGTCGCCGTCGTCGTGCCGTGGATCAAATGCGAGACATCGGAAAGCTGAACGCCGGCCTTCTCCACTGCCTCAAGCACGCCGAGTGAGCGGTCCGTCGTCGTGAGAACCTTTGCTTCGCTCTGCTCGTGGGTCTCGCTATTCCAGCAAAAAAGGTCCGTAAATGTCCCTCCGACATCGATGCCTACGCGCCACATATAAAATCCCTTGCTGGATGGCGAACCTCGGGCTGCATTCGACCATGGCATTCATCTCGCATGCAAGCCCGAGCGGCGGAGGCCCGGTTGCGGCCGGCCGCAATGGCCCATGCAGCGGCGGCCGACGGCATCGGGTCAGCCGGTCGAGCGCGGCCCCGAGTGGCGGGCGAAGCGGACGGTCGCCTTGGCCCACGGCAAGTCGACCGTGGCCTCGGCGGGCGCCATCGTCGAGATCACTCGGCCGCGGCGGACAACGAAGAGGCGGGGCGGGCGCAGGCGGACCGCCTCGACCGGGTTCTCGGCGTCGAGCACCACCATGTCCGCGTTGCAGCCGACCGCGATGCCGTAGCCCTCAAGGCCCATGATACGCGCGGGGTTCTCGGTGACGGCGCGGAAGCAGGCCTCCATCTCGTCATAGCCAGACAGATGCCCGACGTGAACAGCCATGTGGGCGACATCGAGCACGTCCCCGCAGTTGAGCGGCCCGACCACGTCCATCACCGAATCCTGGGCCAGCGCGACGTTGATGCCGGCGGCCATCAGCTCCTTCACGCGGGTCATGCCGCGGCGCTTCGGATAGGTGTCGTGGCGCCCCATCAGAAGCATGTTCGCGGTCGGGTTGGCGACGACCTGGAGATCGGCCTCGGCCATCAGCGGGATCAGCTTGGATACGTAGTAGTTGTCCATCGAGTGCATGGAGCAGAGATGCGAGCCGGTCGTGCGCCCGTGGAGCCCGAGCCGCATCGTCTCCGCTGCCAGCGTCTCGACATGGCGTGATGTCGGATCGTCGGTCTCGTCGCAGTGAAGATCCACCATGAGGCCGCGTGCCGCCGCGATCTCGCAGAGCGCGCGCACCGATTGCGCGCCGTCCGCCGCCGTCCGCTCGAAGTGGGGGATGCCGCCGACCACCTCGACGCCCATGTCGAGGGCGCGTGTCATGGTCTCCACATAGCCGGACCGGCGCAGGTAACCGTCCTGCGGGAAGGCGATCAGCTGGATGTCGAGGCTGTCCTTCACCGTCTCCTTGACGTGAAGCAGCGCTTCCACGCCGACCAGCGCGGGGTCGGTGATGTCGACATGGGAGCGGATCGCGAGCAAGCCCCGCGCGACCGCCCAGGAGCAGTATTCGAGCGCCCGCTCGACATTCCACTCGAAAGTCAGCTCCGACCTCAGCTCACCCCAAAGGGCGATCCCCTCGAGCAGCGTTCCGCTCCGGTTGTAGCGCGGATAGCCATAGGTGAGTGTGGTGTCCATGTGAAAATGAGCATCGACGAAGGGCGGCGTGACCAGCTTTCCGGTCGCGTCGATTTCCGTCGTGGCCGTTGCATCCAGCCTCGGCTCGACCGCCTCGATCGTGCCGTCGCGTACCCCGATATCGATGCCTATGCGGCCGTCAGGCAGCGTCGCGCCGCGTACGATCAGATCCATCGCTCTCCACCCCCGATCCGGCTGGCCCCGTGCCGTGGCACGCAGACCGCCAGTGCCGGTCATGCTCTATTCGATCGCCGGCGCTTCCGTGTGGCCGGCCATATAGCGGCCGATGGTTGCGCGGTCCGCGTCGCCGGTCTTCGTCTCGTAGTTTATAGCACCGCCGAACATGACCAATATGCGGTCCGACAGCTCGAACAGCTCGTCCAGGTCTTCCGACACGAGCAACACGCCTGCGCCCCGGTTGCGCACCTCAGTAATTCGCGAGCGAATCTCGCCGATGGCCGCTATATCCAGACCGAAACACGGATTGACCGCGATCAGGACTTCGACTTCTTGGGAAAGCTCTCTGGCCAAGACCATGCGTTGCACGTTGCCGCCGGAGAGCGTTTCGACGCGAGCATCGGGCGACGGCGTCCTGATGCTGAACTGGTCGATCAATCCGGTCGCTGCCGCTCTGATGGCCGCACGGTTGATTAGCAAACCAGCGACAGAGAACGGCGACACATCGAACGAGCGGAACGCTAGAGCATTTTTCGAGCTTATAGAATCTTCAGAATTTTCAATCTCTTGGAAATGTGATTCAAGATGCAGGCTGGTGAAGGAGGCCAGCCTGCATGACACGACCTCTTTCGAATGATCTGCGCCGCCGGGCGGTGACGGCGGTGGTTGATGGCAGCATGTCGCGCCGAGGAGCGGCACGGCGCTTCGGGATCGCGCCTTCGACGGCGATCAAGTGGGTCAGTGCCTGGCGTCGCACGGGCAGCTGGCGGCCGAGAGCGCAAGGCGGCGACAGGCGCTCGCAGCGGATCGAGGCGCGGGCCGAGGTGGTCCTCGCACTGGCCGAAGAGACCCCGGACATGACGCTGGCGGAGATCGCCACCCATCTGGAGGGCGAGCACGGGCTGCGGGTGTCCCAGAGCACCCTGTGGCGCTTCTTCCACCGCCGCGGCATCACCTTCAAGAAAAACGGCGCACGCCAGCGAGCAGCAACGCCCTGACGTGCTGAGGCGTCGGCGCGCCTGGCTCGAAGCCCAGCCCGGGCTCGACCCCGAGACGCTCGTCTTCGTGGACGAAACCGGGGCTTCCACCAAGATGGCGAGACGCTCGGGCCGGGCGCTGCGCGGGCATCGCTGCCAGGCACCGGTGCCTCATGGGCACTGGAAGACCACGACCTTCGTCGGCGCGCTGAGGCTGAGCGGAATGACCGCCCCATGGTGCTCGACGGCGCCATGCACGGCGCCGCCTTCCTCGCCTACGTCGAACAGGTGCTGGTGCCCATCCTCAAACCCGGCGACATCGTGGTGATGGACAACCTT
>MKWU01005157.1_pt1 | contig 14490 bp, 9 predicted proteins | sample 809101 | NCBI WGS metagenome assembly MKWU01 (sample SAMN05860141, study PRJNA318959) | sponge metagenome | host: Aplysina aerophoba | place: Slovenia: Piran, Adriatic Sea, Gulf of Piran | collected 2013-05-07 | reverse complement strand
GGCATGCGGCGTCCACTCGCTGTAAGCTCTTTAGAAACAATTACTTAAGAGCCTATGAAAGCAACGCTACATGCTTGCACAGTGTACCACAGGGGATGTGTCGGCCAAAGGCCATCGCAAGGTGTCTGATTCCGGCTTCGAGCAATCCAAGCGACAGAGTTGAGGAACAACGAACTGCCCCTCAGATCCGCCTGCCCGTCCTTGGCAGCGCAGCGGCGAACGGGCGGACTGTTGCGAGAGGCAGTGCTGCGACTTAGAACTCGAGGCGCAGCCCCATTTGCATGATTCTCGGTCCCGTCAGCGTATTGATCTCGCCGGCGGTCCCGCTGATGATCCGCCCGACAGGATTGGTGAGGTTGGCGTGGTTCATCGCGTTGAACATCTCCCACCTGTATTGCAGCTTCACGTTTTCCGAGACTTCGAAATTCTTGAACAATCCGAGATCCAAGTTCCAGTCGCCCGGGCTGATCATTGTATTGCGGCCCAAGTCTCCGAAATATCCACGGTCCGGCAGGGCGTACGCACCCACGTTGTACCAGGTCCCGCCATCGACGATGTTGTTCCTGCTGCGATTGACTCCCGAGAGGGGATCCCCGACAAGGTTGGGTCGCTGCCCGCCTCCGATAGTCGTGCCGGCGATGTCGCGTCCGTGGAGGATATTGACCGGGTCCCCGGTCTGGGCCGAGTAGATCCCGTTCACCTGCCAGCCTCCCAGCACCCACTTGCCGGGACCTCTGCTCACCGGGGACGGGACGTCCCAGACGAACGATGCCACCATCCTGTGGGCATGGTGGAAGTTCGCAAGCGCCTTTTCGGCATCGATGTTCTCAAGGTTCTGGGGATTGAACTGGTCGTTCGTGGCGTAAAGGTCCATGGTCTTCGACCAAGTGTAGTGAGCGAGGACTGAGAACCCGCCGCTCATGCGCTTGTTGAGAGTGAACTGGAACGCGTTGTAGTTGCTGTACGCGATGGACTGGTACTCCCGGATCGCCGTAAAGTCCGAATGCGGTCGCACGTTGGGACGCCCGCTGCTGCGTGCCGGCCTGACGTTGATATCGAGCACCATCGGGAGGTTGGAAGCCTTCGAGCCGATGTACGCGACGGTCGCCAGGATCCTGTAGGGCAGTTCCTGCTGGATATTCACGTTCCATTGCTGGTTGTAGCCAGCGACCAGGTTCGGGTTGACGCTCCTTCCGAACAGGATCGGCGTCACGAAGTTGAATGCGCTTCGCTCGTCAGCCGTTCGCGGTGGACTGAACGGGAACGGATTGACGCGTCCGCGGAACGGCTCGTCGAACGTGGCCCCGGTCGAGTTGAGGTCCGCCTGTCGCCTGTCGAACTGCATGGAGAATGGGGGGTTGTTGACGAACTGGCTGAGCGAGTGGAATGGCGGCATGTCGTAGAACAGGCCGTATCCCACGCGGACCGCCGTCTTGGCGTCGGCTGTGGGCTGCCAGGCAATGCCGATGCGGGGGGCGAAGTTGTTCCAGTCTTTCGGCGCGCCGCCCCGCGGAATGTCCGGATCGGACGCGTACAGGAGCCCAGGCGGGGCTTGCGGATAGGAAGGCGATTGCTTGCCCGGAATGAACACGGACAGCTCGTCGTCGGTCGAGTAAAACTGGTGATAGGGCTCCCAGCGAAGCCCCATGCTGATCGTGAGGTTCGGCAGTGCCTTCCAGTCGTCCTGGAAATACAGGTTCGATCCGATGTTGCGGATGCGGTTGATGCGCAGCGAACCCATGACGAAACGGGACGGGAACCCGAGGAAGAAATCTCCCAGCGCGTTGCCGCTGCGGTTCCCGTTGAAAGTGAACTGTGGGTCAACCCGGTTGTTGGTCAGCCGGTCGCTCTTGGACCGGCGGTAGTCCCCGCCGAACTTGATCATGTGGGCACCGCGGGTCCACGACCAGTCATAGACGGCATGGTAGGTCTGGCGATCGGTGTCGAGCACGTTGACTTGACCGAGATTCCAAAAACCTTGGACCCTGCCGCGCCACGTGACAGCCTGCTCGTCTGGACTGAACGGCGCGGCCCGTACCGCATTGACACCGAGGGTTTCATAGGTCGCGACTTGGCCGTCGAACATGATCGGGTTCCCGCCGCGCAGCTGGTCGACCTCGTTCCACGTGAACCTGCCGACGCCCAGCAGCGTTGGGGAGATCGTCCATGTGTGGGAGCCCTGCAGGTTCCAATTCTTGAAACCCTCGTTCTGGGTCAGGGTCGGCACGTTGGCCGCCCGGAACCTGTCATCGACATTCCGGAACAATCGGAACGTTCCTCGCTGCTTGTCCGTGACTTGGTGGTCGACCCTCGCGATGTGCTGGTCGCGGTCCGGGTTGTCAGGCCGGTTGAAGCCGATTCGTCCCAGCAGCGTGCCGTCGCCTCGGGTGTTCACAACGTTCGCATTGGGGATCAGGGCTTGGAGGTAGTTCGGGGCGACATGGTTCCAGCGGGGCATGGGAATGACGGAGTTGGGGAAAGCTCCCCCGGTGTCGGGGTCATTCGGAGCGTTGCGGGACTTGGAGAAATCGGCTCCGCGCTCGAGATCCGTCGCCACATTGTGAAGGAACGCCTGAGCTTGCCGTGTCCGTGTCCCCTCGAAGGCGTAGAAGAAGAACGCCCGATTCTTGGCGATGGGGCCTCCTAGCGTCGCGCCGAACTGGTTTCGGCGCAGTTTGCCCTTCTTCACGCCCGTCCGGTTGGCGTCGAAGCTGGTCGCGTCTAGCACGTCGTTTCGCAGGAAGTTGAAGGCACTGCCGTGAAACTCGTTCGTTCCCGACTTGGTGACCGCGTTGATCACCCCGCCCATCGCTCCGCCGTGCTCGGCCGAGAAATTCTGCGTCTGGATGCTGAACTCTTCCAGCGAATCGGGGTTGGGCACGATCATCGGTGCGCCGCCCTGGTGATCGTTGTTGTCGCCGCCGTCGAGCATGTAGTTGTTGGACTGCGCCCGAGCGCCGTTGACGCTGAACGCTCCGAACTGCGAAATGACACCGCCGGGCCCAGTGTTAACGCCCGGAACGAGCATGATCAGCTGGATCGGGTTCCGGCCGTTCAAGGGCAGTTCCGTAATGCGGCGTTCGTCGATGATCTCCGTCAGGGTGGCGTTCGAGGTCTCGACCTGAGCGACCGCACCCTCGACGGTTACAACTTCGGTCACCTGGCCGATCTCCAACGTTGCGGTCACTTGGCGGCTCTGGTCCGCGGTAAGGCGGAACGTACCTGACGAGAACGTGCGGAATCCCTCGCTCCGCACTTCCACGCGATAGGTTCCGACTGGTGTCCGGGGAAAGTTGAAACGTCCCTGGGCATCCGATTGTCCAGGCTGTTCGATGCCTGTCAGTTCGTTGATAGCCAATACGTCCGCTCCAGGAATGACGGCGCCGGACCCGTCCTGGGCTACTCCGTGGATCAGGCCTGTGGCCTGCCCGAACGCACCGACGGTGATGAGAAGCCCCGCGAAAAGGACTGAGGCTGTGGTTCTGAACGACATAGCTACCTCCCTCGGTCTCCAGTTGCCTTCACAGGCCCGTGGCAACGACGGATCCGCCAAGGCGAATGACCGTCAGGATCAGCACGCTCGAGTACCCCTCGGCCTGGCAATTCTCGTCAGATTCCAACTGCCCCGAGGCAATTGGCGCCACCACCACAAGCATTTGGTGTCTGCAGGGTATCACTCGCCGGGCGAAAAGTGGTCGGCGGGAAGCAACTTGTTGACATCTTGAACCGCGACGAGCCCTACGTAGCGATGCAAGAGGAGTAACGCATTGTTCGTTGTGTTGTTAGGAACAAACGTCCTCATGTACGCCGCCGACAAGAGTGGTCTGAAGAGGTGCGTCGGGATCAAGTCCGAGGTACCTTGCTTGGAGCCTGTGCTACGAGTTCCGGCCAGTGACCGCGCATGCGGGCACACTCCAATCACCATGGACCGGGCAGCCGGTCCATCGCTGTCTTTCTGAAGCAGGCATGACCGGGGCCTATCGGTTGCAACCCCGCTTCACTGAGAAATTCTGGAGCAGACCTTGACCGAATTGCCCAACCTTCGAGGAAGCAGGATGCACGATCGTCACAGGGCCGTGCTGATGCGCGAGCACTGTGTGACCGGATTTGCACCCACCGCAGTGATTTTCGTCAACTCCCGGTCTTTACGGTCATTGATCCATTGCAACGGCTGAGAGGCCGACAATAGCCAATCCAGGTGCTCCAAAAGAAATGACCGACGCCGCGCTGCGTTTCGACCCGATCACCGAGGCAGCGAGATGAGAAAACTCGATCCACCACGATCATCTATCGACGCTGAATCCGTTGGAAGACGCGGCCGGTATGCAACTTGAAGAACTTCAGCCTAAGCATGCGATTGAGGGCGTCTACCCTGACGGGCCGGTGACCGTACTGTCTGTCCAGTGGTACGGTTCGGAAGCACTGGAACTCACCTATAAGACACCTTCGGGTGCCATTGCGAGCGACTTGCTCTGCCGGGATGACGAAGACTGCTTGAGGATCCTCTCAGACGGGAGACCTTGGATCTTCGATGGTGATGGGGCATCGTTCGGCCCCGCCTCCGAATCAGGAGGTATCCGTCTCGAATGACTATTCCCTCTGCTATGGGCTGGCGGGGACGGGGAGGGCCCAAGGTATCTCTGGAGACTGTCCTTACCCGCGGAACAGCTGGGCGATGGCGGCTGCGACCAAGGCCGCGAAGCCGAGGCCCATCAGCCAGCGCTGCATCGTCAGCTCCGAGCGCATCGCGTCCAGCTTGGACTCGAAGCGGGCAATTAGGTTGGTCGAGGCCATTTCGCGAATCCCTCCAAATAGTGTAAACGCTTCCTCCGGTGTGAGTCCCGTCTTGCAGAGCAGCTCGAAGATGCGATCCTCGCTGGGTGGCTGTGTGTCGGCGGGCATGGGGCAATTCTAGCGCGGGCGTCCGCAGACTGGTTCTACTCGCGGAACAGTTGAGCGATGGCGGCTGCGACCAAGGCCGCGAAGCCGAGGCCCATCAGCCAGCGCAGCATGGTCAGCTCCGAGCGGATCGCCTGCAGCTGCGCGTCCATCCTAGACTCGAAGCGGTCAATTGGGTTAGTCGAAGCCACCTCCCGAATCCCTCCGAATAGTGTAAACGCTACCGTGGGTGTGAGCCGGTGTTGCATAGCAGTTCGAAGATACGATCCTCGCTGGGCGGAGGTCTGTCGGCAGGCATGAGGCAATCTAGCGTGAGCGTCAGGAGACTGGCCTCACCCGCGAAACAGCTGGGCGATGGCGGCGGCCACCAAGGCCGCGAAGCCGAGGCCCATCAGGCAGCGCAGAACACGCAGTTCTGAGCACAGGTCCGAGTGTATTGCGTCCAGCTTGGACTCGAAGCGGGCAATTGGGTTAGGCGAGGCCATCTCTCGGATGCTTCCCAATAGCGTAGACGTTTCCAAGGGGCTTGAGTCCGGTCTTGCAAAGGAGTGCGAAGATGCGGTCCCCGCCTTGCGGAAGTATGTCGGCACGCCTGATGTTCTATTGGGCGGCTCGAAAACGACCAACGTGGCCAGTGAGCCTAACATCTGGCCAAGTATCGACCAATTGCCGACCCCCACTCCGAAGAGTCAAAAAAGCTCGGGTATGTCAATCTAGTGTGTGGCCGGCCTCATGCAGAGGCTGCTTTTCGTGCCAACCTTTTGCTGTTCGGAACGGCAACAGTCCGTGCAGAATGCTGTGCAAGCAACGTCGGAGCGCGAGGCCAGCTATGCAACTTGAAGAACTTCAGCCCCAGTGTGCCGTCGAGGGCGTCTACCCTGATGGTCCGGTGACTGTACTGTCTGTTCAGTGGTACGGTTCGGAAGCACTGGAGCTCACCTATAAGACTCCTTTCGGTGTCACCGCCAGCGACTTGCTCTACCGCGAGGACGAAGACCGCTTGAGGATCCTCGCTGAGGGTCGTCCTTGGAGCTTTGATGGTGATGGGGCGTTGTTCCGGCTCGCCTCCGAAGCGAGACGGATCCGCCTCGCGTACCTGTTCGATCCGGTCTTGGCGGTACACACTTCGCAGGTCGAGCCGCTGCCCCATCAGATCACGGCCGTCTACCAAGAGATGTTGCCGCGGCAGCCGTTGCGCTTTCTTCTTGCGGATGACCCTGGTGCTGGAAAGACCATCATGGCGGGGCTCCTGATCAAGGAGCTGATCGCTCGGGGCGATCTGGAGCGGTGCTTGATCGTTTGTCCCGGCAGCTTGGCCGAACAATGGCGAGACGAACTCTACAATCGATTCCAGCTCCCATTCGAAATCCTGACCAACGACAAGCTTCGCGCGGCTCACACAGGGAATTGGTTCCTAGAGGCGCGACTGGTGATCGCCCGGCTCGACAAGCTCTCTCGCGACGAAGACGTCCAGCTCAAACTCCAAGCCCCCGATGCGGCTTGGGATCTTGTGGTTTGCGACGAAGCCCACAAGATGTCAGCGACCTACTTTGGCGGCGAGATCAAGTACACCAAGCGTTATCGACTGGGGCAGCTTCTCTCGAAGCGCACAAGGAATTTCCTATTGATGACGGCGACGCCCCACAACGGAAAGGAAGAGGACTTCCAGCTATTTATGGGGCTGCTCGACCCGGACAGGTTCGAAGGTCGATTTCGCGATGGCGTCCATGTCGCTGACGCTTCTGATCTGATGCGGCGGATGGTCAAGGAGCGTCTTCTGAAGTTCGACGGGAAGCCGCTGTTTCCGGAGCGGATCGCGCACACAATCCCTTACAAGCTCTCGGACCGAGAGGCAGACTTATACGAATCTGTCACAACTTATGTCCGCGAAGAGTTCGACCGAGCCGAGGCTCTCCAGAACGCCAAGGGCTCGAGCGCAGTCGGGTTCGCACTCACGATTCTTCAGCGAAGGCTAGCGTCGTCGCCAGCGGCAATCTATCGGTCGTTGAGCCGAAGACGCGAGCGCCTCAAGAGCCGCTTAGAGGATTTCGAGTCGCTGAGGCGGGGAGAATCCGCACGGTCAGGACTAGGCATACGAATCTTGGACTTCGATGTCGAAGAGATTGATGATCTGGAGGATGCTCCGGCAGAGGAAGTCGAAGAAATCCAAGATCAACTTATTGACGCGGCCACAGCAGCGAAGTCCATTGTTGAACTGAAGGCCGAACTCGAGACACTCAAGCGCCTGGAAGCCCTTGCACTCGGAGTGTTGCGCAGCGGCGGTGATGCCAAGTGGCAGCAGTTGGCGAGTCTTGTTGCGCAAATCTTGGTGGGGCACGATCGCGCAGACAGCACCGCAGCGTCCCCTAGTGGCGGGCTAAATGTGCCAATCCCCGACCTGAAAACCGCTGGCACTCGGAAACTCGTCATCTTCACGGAGCATCGGGACACGCTCGGATACCTGAGCGAGCGCATAAGGACATTGATCGGACGCGAGTCCTCGGTGGTTGTAATTGACGGTAGCGTGGGGCGCGACCAGCGCCTCGCCGCTCAGGAAGCCTTTCGACACGATCCGAATGTCCAGGTCTTGCTCGCCACGGACGCGGCAGGCGAGGGCATCAATTTGCAGCGCGCCCACCTGATGGTGAATTACGATCTGCCGTGGAATCCCAATCGGCTTGAGCAGCGCTTCGGTCGAATCCACCGGATCGGTCAGACAGAGGTATGCCATCTCTGGAACCTAGTAGCGGACGACACCCGAGAAGGCGACGTCTATGCACGGCTACTCGAGAAGCTCGACCTCGCACGGGAGGCCTTGGGAGGGCAGGTCTTCGATGTTCTCGGCAAGCTGGAGTTTCAGGGGAAGCCACTTCGAGAGTTGCTGCTCGAAGCGATTCGTTACGGCGAGCGTCCAGAAGTCCGAGATTGGCTCAACACTGCGCTCGACAACGCGCTTGACGTTGACCAGATCACGGACCTGCTGGAAGAAGGGCAAATAGCGGTCCAAGCGATGGACGCGACTCGCCTGCGGCGAGTGAGAGAGGACATGGAAAGAGCCGAGGCGCGCAGGCTGCAACCACACTACATCGAATCGTTCTTCTTGGAAGCGTACAAGCGCCTAGGCGGTACCGCTAGGCAGCGGGAGGCGCGCCGATACCAAGTTACGCACGTTCCGGCCCACATCCGTACCCGCCATCTAGCGACCGCTACTGGCGAGCCAATCTTATCCCGCTACGAGCGAATTGCGTTCGATAAGGAGCTTGTGGCCGCTCCCGGGCGACCACCTGCAAGCTTCGTGTGTCCGGGACATCCATTGCTGGAAAGTGTCGTCGACCTGACTCTCGACCAGCATCGAGACTTGCTCAAGCGCGGGGCAACGCTCGTCGACGACCGGGACCATGGCACCAGCCCGCGGGTGCTCTTCTTCGTTGAGCATGCGCTTCGAGACGGGAGCATCACAGATTCGGGGGAACGGCGGATTATCTCCAAGCGCGTACTCTACATCGAGATCCAAGCCGACGGAGCAATGAATCATCTGCATTACGCTCCATACCTCGACTATCGCCCTCTGACGGACGACGAGCCTTCAGCCGAAGAGATCCTTGAGCATTCCGAATGCGCTTGGATTAGCAAGAAACTGGAACAGCAGGCCCAGGCTCATGCCGTCTCGCACGCAGTGCCCGCGCACTTGAGTGAAGTACGGAGAGCACGGCTGGAATTGATTGACAAGACCGAGGCAGCGGTCAAGAGCCGCCTGACCAAGGAGATCAACTATTGGGACCGTCGCGCAGACGAACTCAGGGAGGCCGAGTTAGCGGACAAGACCAATGCCCGACTGAATTCAGACGAGGCTCGGAAGCGGGCAGATGCCATGCAGGTGCGTTTGGAACAGAGGCTGCAGGCGCTCCAACGAGACCGCCAAATTTCTCCGATGCCGCCGGTGGTGATCGGAGGCCTTCTGGTCGTCCCCAAAGGCCTTGTCGATTCAGTTGCGGGGCGAGATGAGATGTCACCGGTGCCTACACCTGACACTCAGGCGTCCGCTGCGAGGGCCCGCGAGGCCGTGATGGAGACTGAGCGACGCCTCGGTTTTGAGCCGACCGACCGGGAGCTTGAGAAGCTCGGCTATGATATCGAGAGCAGAGTTCCCGGAACGGGATCTTTACGATTCATTGAGGTCAAGGGTCGGGTAAGCGATGCCGATGACATCACAGTGACCCGAAACGAGATCCTGACAGCCCTAAACAAGCCCGAGCAGTTTATCCTCGCCATCGTCCTCTTTCGGGACACTCAGAGTTCGAGCGTTCACTATGTTCGGCGCCCGTTCGGGGCGGAACCGGACTTCGGGGTTACCAGCGTAAAATACAATCTCGGTGAGTTGCTGGCAAAGGCTGAGGAGCCTCGATAGCAGGCATCAGCCTCGGGGTTCTACCGAACGCCCGGTAAGGTTTAGGCCAGAGGCGGTCGCATCCCCGACAGATATCCAGAGACGGTGGTCACGAAATGGCATTGACGAATCATGAGAGGGTCGGCAAGGCGCTCGACCTTTTGAGAGCGGGCTTAGGGCCCTATGCGGAACGGGAAATACACAGTGCAGTAAACGCTCGACGGGTCGGGCCAGAGGCCCCGCGGGTATTTACAGATGACCCGAACCTTGGCAGCCGAAAGATCTCCGAATGGGATGCTGCCGGGCTTCTCAAGCTGATGTGGGAAACATGGAATCAAGTCTTCCGTGAGTCGCTTGGGCCCGCCGAGCGCAGTTTTGTTGGCGAATTACGAAATCTTCGAAATCGGTGGGCCCATCAAGAATCGTTCTCGAGTGACGACGCATATCGTGCCTTGGACACTGTAGGTCGGCTGCTGACATCCGTGTCAGCGAGCGAAGCTGCCGATGTCGAAAAAATCAAGATGGAACTCCTGCGCGTTCGCTTCGACGAGCAGGCACGGACCGAACGGCGGCGTCAGTCCAGCCTTGCAATCGGCGGAGCGATCGGGAGACTCAAGCCGTGGCGGGAGGTCGCCGTACCGCACCAAGATGTCTCCAGCGGTCAATACCATCAAGCCGAGTTCGCCGCTGATTTGTGGCAGGTGCATATCGGCGAGGCCTCCTCCGAATACCGCGATCCCGCCGAGTTCTTCCATCGCACGTACCTGACGGAGAGCCTCAAGAAGATGCTCATAGGTGCGATTCAGCGCCTCAGCGGTAGCGGCGGTGATCCCGTGGTGCATTTGCAGACGAACTTCGGAGGCGGCAAGACTCACTCAATGCTTGCGCTCTACCACTTGTTCTCTGGAGCAGCACCAAGAGAATTGGCAGGGGTTGAGTCGCTGATGGAAGAAGTCGGCGCAAAGGCCCTTCCGAGCGCTCGGCGGGTCGTCCTTGTCGGAACCAAGATTTCGCCCGGGAATCCCGACACCAAGCACGACGGTACGGTGGTTCGGACAATGTGGGGGGAATTAGCATGGCAGCTCGGCGGCCGGCCAGGATTCGAGCGGATCGCCGATGACGATAAGTGCGCCACTAGTCCAGGAGATGCTCTCAGGCACCTCCTGATTGAGTATGGTCCCGCCGTGATTCTGATTGACGAGTGGGTTGCTTACGCTCGCCAACTTCACGATAACAGCGATCTTCCCGGAGGTAGCTTCGAGACGCAATTTACGTTTGCACAGGCCCTGACCGAGGCCGCGAAAGCTGCGGGTAATTCTCTCTTGGTCATAAGTCTTCCCGTTTCGGACACCAACATAGACTCATCCCGGACGAGAGCAGATGACGTGGAAGTCGGTGGTCGGCGCGGTCGCGAGGCTTTGGAACGACTCAGAAACGTAGTTGGGCGCATCGAGTCGTCGTGGCGTCCGGCGAGCGCCGAAGAAGGGTTCGAGATCGTCCGTAGGAGGCTGTTTGAGCCGTTCACCGACCCGCACCAATTCAAGAGCCGCGACGTCGTCGCTCGCGAGTTCGCAAACCTTTATCGCACCCAACATCAAGAGTTTCCCATCGAGGTCCGAGACGGCGATTATGAGAAACGGATCGTCGCCGCGTATCCGATCCATCCAGAAGTATTTGATCGGCTATACACCGACTGGTCGGCTCTTGCGAGTTTCCAGCGGACTCGCGGAGTCTTGCGACTCATGGCAGCGGTGATTCACAGCCTCTGGGAACGGGGCGATACGAATCCGCTGATTCTTCCGGCCCATCTTGCTATCGACGATCAGCGCGTTCAGTGGGAATTGACCCGGTACTTGCCGGACACTTGGACGCCCGTCATCGAGAAGGATGTCGATGGTCCGCAGTCTCTTCCGTTGCGGATCGATGCGGAAGTTCCAAATCTCGGAAAACTAAGCGCCTGTAGGCGAGTAGCGCGGGCGATCTACCTCGGATCGGCTCCGTCGGCAGGCAGTTCGCATCGGGGAGTCGAAGACCGTCGGATCAAGCTGGGTTCTGTCTTGCCGGGGGAGTCGCCGTCAGTGTTTGGCGACGCACTGCGCCGCATGGCGGCGAGGGCCACCTATCTCTACCAAGACGGCCCACGCTATTGGTATGACACGCGCGCCACCGTAACAAAGCTAGCGGAGGACAAGGCTGCGCAACTTGAACAGGATCCTGATCGAGTTCGCCAAGCGATCAAGGGAGTGCTTGACGAGGACTTGCGCCAGACGGGAGGATTCGAGCGGATACATACCGCTCCTTCCTCAGAGCACGACGTGCCGGATCGGAGAGATACCCGCTTGGTGGTCCTAGGCACTGACCATCCGCATCAAAAGGGAGCGGAATCGTCAGCAGTGAAGGCCGCGTCCTCGCTTCTTGAGTCGCGAGGAAATGCCCCTCGCATCTTCCGCAACACGCTGGTCTTTCTTGCGCCGGACCAGACTAGGCTTCAAGACTTGAACGATGCTATTCGCCGACATCTCGCATGGGAGGAGATTGTCACGGACAAGGAGTCTCTCGACCTCTCGCCACATCAAGTCAAACAGGCCGAAACCCAACGGAAAGCGGCGGCCGATACTGTCAAGGCCCGGCTGCCAGAAACTTATCGCTGGCTGCTTGTGCCTGCACAAACGAATCCGGATGATTCGGTTTCTTGGACATCCACGCAGCTCAGGGGACAGGATCCGCTTGCGGTTCAGGCCGCGGAACGGCTTGCTAGGGATGAGTGGCTCGTCAAGAGCTTGGCCGGTTCGAGCCTTCAAAGGGAACTAAACAAGATTCCCCTATGGCGCGGCGACCACGTGAGCATACGGCAGCTGGTCGATGATTTTGCGAGTTATCTGTACCTGCCCCGGCTCACGGGTCCGAATGTACTGCTCGAGGCCGTTTCGGACGGTATCGCACTTCTGACTTGGGCAGATGATTCATTTGGCTACGCGGACAGTTTCGACGAATCATCCAATCGGTATCGCGGACTGTTAGGCGGACGGGGCGTGGCCTTGACGGATGAGAACTCGGCTAGCTTGGTGGTCAAGGGCGACAAAGCGCAGCAACAGATTCGTGTGGAATCGAAGCCGCCGGAAATCCCAACAGGAGAAGACGGTACCGGTGGCGGGGTCATCAGCGACCCACCCGCTCCCATCGGCGACCCACCCTCTCCACAGAAGCCAATTCGGTTTCATGGTTCCGTGGGCCTTGACTCGACACGGCCCGGTCGAGATGCAAGCACGATAGCCGACGAAGTCATTAGTCACCTTTCGGGAATTGTGGGGGCGAAGGTTACGGTCACACTGGAGATTGAAGCCATTGTTCCTGACGGTGTGCCAGAAAACGTCGTCCGGACAGTGACGGAGAACAGCCGAACACTCAAGTTCGAAAGCCACGGGTTCGAACGAGATTGAGATGTTGGTGATCCTCTTGGAAGACGTTCGGTGTTGGCAGCAGGGATAGGTTAGCCCTCTGAGGGCTAGCAGATTCTTATTTCCGGTACCACACTGGACATTGGAGTGCGGGAGTGCCACGAGCAGCATTCTATCGAGGGAGGTCGGCTCGGGCTAGGCGAGTAGCTTGACTCGCGCAAAAGAGCACCGCGCTTCCTTTGGAATCTCTCAGACGCCGCAGATTCAGGATCTGCTGACGGCCGGTGAGGCCCCGAGTGCCACGGGTTGCTCAATGAGGACCATTCGTAGCGGGTGTATACGGCCATGCCGGGGCCGATCGCGGCCTGGGCCAGGTCGACGGGCGCGATATTGCCGGTCTGCAGCAGGCGAACCGCCTGCGGCAGCTCCGACTTGAGGGCCGTCAGGAAGTCGCGCCTCGTTCCGACCGGGGCGTCGGAGGCACGGCGGCGGCAAACAAGGACGATGCTGGAGGCGAGGGCGTTGGTAGACATACCAACGAGGCGCGTGGCGTTCTCGGTACGCATCGGCCAAGTCCCAGTAATCGAGAAGCCGGATTCGATCACCGCTTCCAGAAACGTTTCCCACCCGGTGCTGGCGGTTCCGCCGTCCGTCTTCCTCTCGGATTGCTTGAAGGCGTAATAGAGGGTGACCGGAAATCCTGGATGCACCTGCTCGGCGACGCGGCGCATGGCCTGAGTCATTCCTCCAAGGAAGAATGCTTCTGCGGCGACCTTGCTGCCGTGTCGATATGGGGTAGCAACGAGTTCCTCTGCCTTCGGCACTGCCAACGTAGCAAATAGATCCGGGTACACTGGCTTCAGAGAGCGGCGGAGCCAGACATAGAAGAAGTCCGACAGATCTGCATAGCCAATGTTGTCGTAGTACGGCGGATCGGTTGAAACGACGTGGTGGCGAGATATCTCCTGGATACTTGCATCCGCTTGCTGAGACTTCCCTAAAGGGATTGCTTGAACTGTCTCGAAGGCCTTGGAGAACGCCTTAACTATGCCATCGATGAAGACACTCCATGAGCCTGAGCTGTCTCCCAATGGGTTCCCTTCAGCGTAATCCCAGATCATCGGAATAGCTTGACGGCCGAAAAGCTGACGCGGACACTGGGCGATCGGCTCCCAGCGACACATGCTATTTCCTAGATCTGCCTGTTTGCTCAGCGCAAACGCCAGATACACCCCGACAGCATCGGCATAGGCTTGGGCGCCCACTCCTCCGTCACAGAGAGGCCCTTCGTCGTCGGCTAGCCCGCATGCAATGCTATTCTTTCGGATGCGCTCCATCGCCTCCTTTACCAAGTCAGAGAACGTCGTGAGCCCGACAAGTTGGCGAGAAGTGAAGTAGTCACCAAACGTCTTGAACCCGTATCGGCGCCCTTGGGCATTGCTAGCCCACGTTCCACGACTCGGTGCGTTAGCCCATGTTTAACATACGATTTTAGTAAGTTATTCATTAATCACGAGTTAGATCGAGTCAGGAAGCGCAATTTGCACTACAAACCGCGCGCTAATCGAATTCGGGCGGAAATCAGAGCAGTAGCTTACAGGTTGAGCAGGGTCTTCTGGCGCGCACGGACTGCACGAGGCGGAAATTAGCATAGCTGTTGCCATGGGGGTCGCGGCGGCAGGTGGAGCGGCGGATGAACACTAGTCGCAGGCTAGCAGGGGGTGGCGCGGGAAGTCCAGCGAAAACCGGTCTGATAACTCACTTTCGGGCACTACATATTCGACCACTACGAATTCTGGAATGAGC
>MKWU01005156.1_pt1 | contig 14493 bp, 18 predicted proteins | sample 809101 | NCBI WGS metagenome assembly MKWU01 (sample SAMN05860141, study PRJNA318959) | sponge metagenome | host: Aplysina aerophoba | place: Slovenia: Piran, Adriatic Sea, Gulf of Piran | collected 2013-05-07 | reverse complement strand
CAGCAACTGTCGCTGTTCAACGCGCATTACGATACCCGCTGCTTCCTTCCGGTCCACGTCTACCATGTCGAGAGCGGCAGGCCGGTGGCGGTCCTCCTGCGTCCCGGCAAGACGCCGTCCGGTGTCGAGGTCCGCACCCTGCTCAAGCACCTGACCCGCCGCATCCGCCGGCACTGGCCGCGAACCCGGCTGACCTTCCGCGGCGACAGCCATTACGGCCGCCGCGAGGCGATGGACTGGTGCGAGGACAACGGCGTCGACTACATCTTCGGCCTGGCCGGCAACGCCGCGCTGCACGCGCTGGCCTACCAGACCGCGGACGATCTCAAGGTGCGCCGCGCCGAGGCCGGGGTCGACCGGATGCGCGGCTTCGCCGACTTCGCCTACGCCGCCGGCTCGTGGCGCCGGAAACGCCGGGTGGTCGCCCGGCTCGAGGCGACGCCGCGCGGCTTCGATGCGCGCTACATCGTCACCTCGCTCGCCGGCCAGCCCCGCCATCTCTACGAAGGGGTCTACTGCGCCCGCGGCCAGGCCGAGAACCTCATCAAGCAGCACAAGGTCCAACTCGCCTCCGACCGCACCTCCTGCCAGAGCCCGATCGCCAATCAGTTCCGGCTCGTCCTCCACACCGCCGCCTACTGGCTGATGCTCGCGCTGCGCGATGCCGTGCCGCGCAGGATGCCGCTCCACTGGTCCGAGTTCGCCACCATCCGCCGGAGCCTGCTCAAGATCGGCGCCCGCGTCGTCGAGAAGGCCACCCGCATCCGCATCCACTTCGCATCGGCCTGCCCCGACGCCGCCCTGTTCCGCCTGCTGGCCGGCCGGCTCGCAACCTCGGGACCCTGACCGCCGGGGCGGCGTGCCCCGCCAATCCGAGACCCTTCAACCCCCAACCCCGACACCGAAAACCTTGGATCCCGACGCCCCAAAGGCGCCGAACGGCCACCCTTGCGCGCTCGAAATTAACCGATAAACGCGGCGTCTCGCGAATAAGTCAGGCTAGATTGTCGCGCTATAGAAAAGTCAGTTTCGCTGGGAAGCGGTCTCTTGACCGGTTCGTCGAGGTCATGATTCTGATGGATTGTCACGCATTCGATGTAATCTCGTCCACTCTCGAACCCCCGCTTTCGTGAGCGCGACTCTGTGGAAGATCACGCCATCGTGCAATTCGGTACGACGCGGCGGAAATAGCCAACCGGCCCGCCGTAAGCTGTTCATCGATTCCGCTTCCTCGTGGCTGCACCCGAAGCCGTCAACCGCATTTCGGTCGTTGGCCAATTGCTCCCGTCCGATCCGATAGAGCAGGGCTTCCAACGCTGTCATTGCTTCTCCGTCGTATAGTCGGCGGATCTCTTCTCGATGAACTGCCCCGTCTTGATGGGCTTGCCGGTCTGCGGCTTTGACAGGCCGTCTTTCCTCACGGACGGGTTCTGCGGCACCCGCCCCGCCGCCACATCGTCGCGCGCACGGCGCATCGCCAGCGCGAGCAAGTCCGGGGCCCCGTTCCGTCGCGTCTTGAGCATGTCCGATCTCCCCTCGGTCAGCGTGCCGCCCCGAATGCGGCCGTCAGATCGGGGCGCTCCAGAGTGCCAGCAACTCCCTCATGCGACCGTCCGGTGAAGATACCAGTGAGAATACCAGCATCGCCGCCGATTTGCTTAAAAGTGTTGCCGGTGACGGCGATGGTATAGCTGAGGTCGCCGTCCAGCCACATTGCCCCCGTGCCTGCCGCGCCAGGTGCCGACCGCGCCACCCATGACTCCAAGTTAGTGAAATCCGCGCGGCCAGTCATGGCGCTGAGGTTGACGAGGATTGCAGCGTCACCAGCCACGGCCTCAGCCTGCGGTGTGAGGCCGACCAGCGCGCCGTTCCATACGGCGGTGCCGCGTAACGCAGCATTGTTCGCGAGGTTCCTCTCAGGCAGATAGCCGTGCGCCCAGGGCTCGGCGATGCCATTCCTGAGCGCCACGCCGAAATTGGCGTGTGGACCGTTTCCGGCGATGTGGAGCGAAGCGTTCGCCCAATAGCCGTAGCCGGTCGGGCCATCGCCGGCGTCGAGCTTCGAGTAGAGAACCTGCAACGCCTCACGATCGATCGGATACAGCAGCGACATCGGCATCGGGATGTCTGCCAGGTTCTCGTGCAGCTGTGTGAAGCAGTTTCGATATCCGCAACTGAAATCTGGATCGACCCTGAAACCGCGCGCGCCAAAGCCCTGCCACGCCCGGTAGATTTCTCGGGTCTCCTCCATGAGGGTGTCGAAATCGGGCGAGACGTGGCCCAGACCGAGCGCGTGCATCAGCTCGTGCGCGACCAAGGTGACGAAGTGCCGATTCCCTCCCCTTGCGAACGCATCGCTGCTGACGTGGATGAGAGAGCCGGTGATCTCGGAGCCATCGAGCGTGTTCCATGTAGTCGCGCCAGTGCCTGCGGCGAACTCCGTATATGGCCGAAACTCCACCGTGACGGTGCGGTCCGACGCCTCGCCGACGCGCATTCTGGCGTCCGCCGGTAGCGCCGCATTGACGAGTTCCACGGCTGCGACGGTCCAGTTGATCTCCTGCGCGCTGGGCGAACCGGCGATGTGGACAGTTGGTGCCGCCCGGAAGCGCGTCGCGGCCGTCCCGAGGGATTCGGTCAGGTAGGTTCGGAGATCGGCACTCGCGACGCCATCGGCGACCGTCCCGTGCCGGAGTTGGGTGTCTCCGCGCGTTCCGGCGGCCGGCAGACTCTGCGGTGCCCGATCGGCACCAACGAAGATGCGGCGGTGCTCGTCGAAGTCATGGACCCCGATGCCGAAGAGCTGGGAATGATCGTGGTAGACCGGCTGGTGCCGCCCTTCATCGGCGCGGGTGCGCAGCGGTAGGGCGTCGGTCTCGTAGGTCGGGATGTTGTCCGGGTCGAAGGTGTCCAAGCTGAAGGCGTCGCAGCCAGTGCCCTCGCCGTGATGGTCTGGACAGTTGAAGCCCGCCACGGGGAAGGGCAAACGCTCGACCCGCTCTGGCGGAAGTTCCGGTGGTGGCGGTGGCGGATCGTCCGGTTGCATGGGCGCTGGATCGGCGGGTGGCGGCTGCATCGTGTTCGCGGTGTCGCCACCGCCGCCTCCACCACAGCCGACGAGCATCAGGGCCGACAGCAGAGCCGCCAGCCCGATCGTGCAATGGACCTTCATGGGATACTCCCTTTCCCGCGCCAGAAATGGCGTCGGGCCGTTGCAACCATCTCTCGGTAAAGGGATGTCCCGCCTGTTCGCCAAGCGGTGGGAGCTACCCTCCGCCGGGTATCTGGCTGTTCTATTCAGCGGGCGACCCGACAGAGCGGGAAGCCCGAGAGATGGCTGCGGAGGGAGCGTGGCCTAGACGGATCGCTCGGTCAAGTATACAATCCCCTTTGCTTTTGGGCAGTACGTTGGCCATAGAGCCGCATCCGTCAGCAGTTTCGATGTTTCCAATTTGAAACTGAGTCAACGAATCGGCACGCCACCTTGTTCATGGTTCGCTCGCATTGACGCGCCATGCCGCTTTGTGATGCCATGGTCGAGCAAACACAGCCACGGTGACCCTTGGTCGGGCTGCCCGCTGAATACAAGAGCCTGACTCGGCCCTAGGGTAGCTCCCTGGGGCAAGATGAATAGGCGGGAACCTCTCCACCTACCGTCGACTGTGTTTGCAATGGCCCGGCACCTGGGTGCCCACGGCCCTTGCCAACGGGAGGGGTTCATGCTCAAAACATTAGGACTTATGGGAGTTGGAGTGCTGTTCGTGTGTTACGTACATCCAGCCTTGGCTCAGAGCGACACAACTTGCATCGCTTACATGGAAGCCTTCGCCAACTATCAGGCCCATCAGAAACGCATTCACGAAAAACACCAACCAACCATTACTGCGGCCTACAAGAGAGCTCGGGCACTTGAGTCCGCAGCGTATAAGAGAAAGAGGCAATTGAAGCCACCTGAAAGTTGGGATGTTGAAATCCCATTGCCACAATATGATCCGCAAGTTAAAGCTGCACACGCAAATCAACGTAAAGAACTGGACTTAGCTACAAACGAATATGTTAAGGCCCTACTAGAAATTTACGACGGGCCTAGTAGCAGCAACAACAACGTTATGCTGTCTTTAATTGACGGAGATATCCGTCGGTGCCGCGATGACGGTTTCCTCATGTCGAATTAGGGGACATCATGGCCAAGCATCCTAAACCTTCGGAACACAAACCCACCCCATCACACTACATCGTCTGTTATCACTTGCTTCCCAAAGAGGACGACGATAAACACGAAGATGTTGGGGATTAGGTAGTAGAGTAACAATTCGGTCTTGCATATCGCGATCCCGTCAGTTGCCTTAGAGTAACAAGACGGGAGACGAGCGATGGCTAGCGGACCGGGCAAGGGGTATCGAGCGGGGCTGACGATGGTTCAGCTCCTCAAGCTGTTCCCCGACGACAATGCGGCGCGCGAGTGGTTCGAGGCGCAGATATGGCCGGACGGGCCGCATTGCCGGTAGTGCGGATCCTGCAATGTCCAGAGCGGCATCAAGCATCCGACGATGACGCACCGCTGCCGCGACTGCGCGAAGCGCCGCATGTTGTCGCTCAAGAGCCGGACGGTGATGCAGGGTTCGCCCTTGGGCTACCCGACCTGGGCCTTCGCGATCTACCTCGTCACGACGAGCCTGAAGGGCGTCAGCAGCATGAAGCTGCACCGCGACCTCGGCATCAATCAGAAGTCGGCCTGGTATCTGGCGCACCGCATCCGTGAGACATGGAAGCGGGAAGAGTCGCCGTTTATTGGCCCGACCGAGGCCGACAAGACCCATGTCGGCGGGAAGTTCAAGAACATGCACGCGGACAAGCGCGATCACTACAACTACGGCAAGACCATCGTCGCCGGCGTGAAAGACGGCCGGACAAACAGGGTAAGTGCGGGCGTGGTCGACAACACCACGGCCCAGACGCTACAGGCCTTCATCGAGGATCGCGTGGTGAACAATGCCAGGGTCTACGCCGATGACGGGGCGGGCTACCGCAACATGCCCTTCTTCGAGCATGAGAGCGTCAACCACTCGGCCGGCGAGTATGTCCGGGGCGATGCCGGGACGCAGGGCATCGAGAGCTTCTGGAGCATGTTGAAGCGCGCCCAGACGGGCACCTTCCACAAGATCAGTCCGAAGCTCCTGGACCGCTATGTGACCGAGTTCGCGGGGCGGCACAACGACTGCGCCAGCGACACACTCGCGCAGATGGGGAACTACGTGCGAGAGATGGTCGGTCGCAGGCTCAAATTCGCCGACTTGATCCGGTAGCCATCTGGACCTGAGGCACACCTATGTGCTAAACGCGAAAGCTCCGGCTGCAACCGGGGCTCTAACGTGCGAATCCGCTGACACGGCTCGAAGATCGAACAGGCGTTCATCCTTCTAGCCGCCCAGGTGGGCACAGTCAAGCGGCTTCGCCGAACAGGTGGAGTCCGACCATGGACCATCTGACCGATGACGATCAGGACTTTATCTTCTGGCTGTACCAGGAGGAAGAACTCTGCGCGGCGAAGTACGAGGCAGAGGAACTCTGCCCGTGAAGATCCCCCAGGAATGCATGGATGACATCTGGGCTGCGATCGAGAAGTATCGCGTCGAAATTGAACAATCGAATTTGAGAGAAAGCACCAAAAAAACGTATTATCGCCATGCTTTGACTTTTGTCCGCTGGCTGGCGGACGACTTTGAGCCGGGCGGTACGTTGGAATGAGCAAAGACCACTACCCGCTCAGCGAGCGGCTGCTCGACTTCCTCGGGTTTTTGGTGCTGACCGTGGTGACGCTCGGGTTGTACCCGGCGTACTGGACGATCATGCGGTCGAACGAGAACAACCTTCTGCTCAAGCAGATCCGCGACGAGCTCCGCCGCCTCAGATAGTCGACCTTGACAGGTCCTCCACTGTGCAATAAATGGGCCATGTGGGATGGTGCCCACATGGCCCGGTTGACCTCAGCGATGGACACGCCCAAAGGAGATCAGTCACAATGGACAAAGACAAATTAGACAAGCTAATGGAGGGTATCGGTCGGCTTCGTCGAGACTATTACGCTCTATGGGTTCTCATTTTTGAGCAGGGCGCAGTCGTGAACTTGGAGACCGGACAGATTCGCTGGCCTCCTCATTACAAGTAGTTCACGGAATTAGAAGCAAAAGCAATGGCTGGGATCAAAGAAGGCGATACTGTAAGACTTAAATCAGGTATCGAGCCTATGACCGTTTCGATGGTCTTCGATGACCGCGACGGAATCACTAAGGCAAGGTGCGTTTGGACTGATTAGGCGGGCAAGCCCCAACAGCAAGACTATCCCCTAGTCGTTCTCCAACTAGACGATGGAACTTTGTCGTTCTGAGACTATTTGCTTCGCTTTTTATCGTCCGTTTCGGACTCGATCATACTTTCCCGTTCGTCTTTGGGTGTGGGTTTCCCATCGACGTACTGCTCTTGAGCCCGGCCCGTGGCGATTTTACCGACCATAACCGCCGCAGCGTTGGGGTTCTTCGGGCGCTTTTCTCCTCGCGGTCCGATAGGCATTGTTAGCCCTCCGGTGATTTGTTGACGTGATTGTCATGTGAATTCGTTATTCGGTCAAGCAAAGCGCTCACATTTCAAAATGTGTCACTGCCCGAAGGAATGCCCGCTTTCTCCGACGCTGGGACAAGCGAAAGCAAGTGCCGGAACACGATCCGCCATGCGGTGCTAGGGTCGTCAGGCGGCTTCCGGCGCGGAAAGGACCCAGCGGCCGGGTAGCTCGGATTGCGCGCCCGGGCTTTGACCGCGGATGATTTCGCGGAGCGCCGTCGAGACTGTGTCCGGCGCGCCAATGTCGACCGTGGCAATGTCGAAGGGAACGGAGGTCCCCGTGATTGCCCATCGCCGACAGATTCCCGGCGGAGGAAGACCCGGGCGCCACGGGTATAGCAGAACAACCCGACCTGCCTCATAGGCGTGAGCATAGGCCAGCATCTGGTAGACGTCGGATTGGCCAACACCCAGGGTCCGCTCGCCTGGATCGAGCTCCTTCCACTTGGTATCGATGACGATGTTGCCGTTCACGACGATGTCGGGGCGAAGGGCGAACAGGGATTGATCCCGTTCGGTCAAAGCGTGCAGGCCGGTATGTTGGAGCCGGGTCGATCCCGCAGGCAGAACGGATTGCATGGCGCGGCCCACGAAGGCTTCGAATAGATCGTTCATCGGGAACAGGAGGGCCACTCCCGCGCTCGTGCCGGTCGTCGTGCTCTGCCATCGGGCGGAAAGAAACAGCCGCGACCAGGAATGGAGGCGATGGAATGTGATGTTCGTCCGATCGAGCGTCACGGGCTCGCGCAAGGGGTCGCGGCTCTCGCCGACGAATTCGAACCGGGCCGACAGCTCGGCGAACTTGCGCGCATTGGCGGAATGACGGGCGATCGAACGGAGCCGCATGACCGCCGCCTTCAGCACCCGATTCAGGGGAGTGTCAACGGACAGCTCGTCGAATTCGCAGGCGAGCAGGTCGGACCGGACTACATGGCGCGCGACCTGGCGGCGTATGTCTAGCTTTCCGCGGAGCAGAGGCAGGTCGTCTTGGCGGCTGCGATAGCGGTGCGGCAGTCCGCGGCGGACGGCGGTCAGCAGCCGGTCGGCGAACACCCCGACGAGGAATTCGAGCAGCGTCGCATCCTGATCAGCGAGCGACGTGAGCTCGCCGTCGGCGATGGGCAGGCTGTAAACCACGGAGAGCATGTGCACGAGAGCCTTGCGAATGGCACCGTCCGGGCGGTCGATCTTGGGCAGGATTTCGACGGTCGCTTCCCGCGTGGAGAGAACGCCGACGACTTGGCCCGCCTGAAGGCTCGGGCGAGCGGTTCGGGCAAGCACGGGCTGTGGGATCCGCAACCGCCGGGTTGCGCGCGCCGACAACTGCAGCAGCAGCCGGGCAGCCGGTTCCGGCACGCCATCTTCCCCGATGGGCAGGTGCTCCCACTCGCGAACGGTCGCGGTTTCCGTCACTCGCCGGCGTCCGGCAGACCCTTGTCACCCAACAGATTGCGATAGGCGTCGTCGCCGAAGGGCTGCTGCACGGTCCAGCGGTAGCGCGCCTCCCCGGTATCGTTCTCCAGTCCGGGAGGGGTTCCGAGCGCCTGTCCGTGCACGAAGTGGTCGGTTCCGCCCAGTACGGCACGCACCTTCCTCCAGTCGTCGTAGAAGTACTCGGCGATGAGCGGGATGATCTTGTGGCGCATGACGGCATCGACATCGTCGCGCGTCTTCACCTCCATCAACCAGGCGTGCCCGATCTGGTGGTCGCGGTCGATCAGGTATTCGAGCCTCTCGTTCAGAACAGCGAGGACCCGCGGCAGGTCCACTCCCGTGCGCTCGCGTGCCTCGTGCAGCAGATCGGGTTTGGGGGACACCTCCTCGAACCGGAAACGGCGGCGAAGGGCCGTGTCGAGGACCGCGATCGAACGGTCGGCGGTGTTCATCGTACCCAGGATGTGGAGGTTCGCGGGCAGCGTGATACGCTCCCCGGAATAGGGCAGCGTGACCGCGGTCTCGTTCTCGGCGCCCGCGCGCTTGTCCTCCTCGAGCAGCGTGATCAGCTCGCCCATCACCTTGGATATGTTGGCGCGGTTGATCTCGTCGATCACCAGCACATGCGGCAGCGCTCCGGCAAGGCTGTCGATCCCGGTGAGGTAGCGGGTTAATCCGTCGGGATTCGACGGCGCCATCAGGTTGACCGGTCGCCAGTGAAACCGCCCCTCCATGAACACCGAGCTGGGATCGCCGGCCCGACCGCGAACATTCCAGTACCAGCGAACGGCCCGGCGGTGGTGGAAGCCGTTCTCGCGCTCCCGGAACTCGTAGCCTCCGGTGATCTCCCCGACGGCACGGAACCGGCGATAGCCATCGGATGCCACTACGATGTCGCCGGGCCTCATCTCGACGCGGAAGCGCCAGATCGCCTGAACGTCCGTGTCGTACGCCGTCGCGTCCGGGTTCTTGTCCTGGCGCCAGCGCTGGCGCACCGCGTAATAGTCGTCATAGCGGGCATCGGACCAGTCGATGTCTCCACCGAATTCGAGCAGGATGCAGCCGCTGTCGATGCACTCGGCAAAGACCGGGTCGTCGCGCCCGTGCCGGCCCCAGGACTTCGGATCCGCCAGCGAGACCTTGAAGATGCGCCGGGAGCCGATGCCGGGAACCTTCCGGGCTCTCTCAGCGATGCGCCTCACGACACCCGGTTCGACGCGAAGTCGCATCGCGGCATCTTCTTTGGCCGAGGAGACGGGACGTATCCCTTCGACGAACTCCTCATACCCGTAAGACTGGTGGAAGGTGACGAATTCGATCCGGCCTTCGTCCATCAACTCGCCGTAGCGCGCGCGAAGCTCGTCACCGACCTCCGGGACTTCGCCATCGCAGATCTCCACGCACCGGCTCACGGTCGCATAGGTCTTCCCCGTGCCCGGCGGCCCGTACAGGATCGTATTCAGAGTCCGGACGTTCACCTCGGCGCGCTCTTGCTCCTCCTCTTCAGCGTCCCGGTCGGTCCGGGCGGGATCCGTTCGCACCTGATCGGGCCACAGGCCCGGCCGGTTCGTCCGCCATTCGTTGGGGAACTGCGGCCTCGCCCCGAGCTCGACCTCGACCTCGCGGACAAGGTCGTCGGTCAATTGGTGGCGATCTTGCAGATTGATGGCCCCAATCGGTCGGACCAACGAGAGCTTTCGGTCGCGCCGGCCGCGCACAATACCAAGAACTCCCGTCGCGTTCTCCCTGCCGGGGTCCTTGCGTCCGAAGCGGACCTGTATGTTCCTGCCACTATGCCACCAGTCCAGACCGGCGCCGTGTACGGCGCGAGCCAGCCTGCAAAACAGGGCCCTGTCCGTCTCCTCCCACGATGCGCGGAACTCGCGGAATTCGGGTTTGCTGTCAAAACGCGCGAGCAGTTCCTCCTCATTCAGGGTGCTGCTCTTGTCAAGCGCAGCCCACGTGTCGTCGTATCCTGACCGGAAGTCGCGGACGGCCTGAACGGCGAAGTCCACAAGTTCCGGGAGCTCCTTTTTCAGCCCTTCGTCCCTTGAGAGCCGCGCGAGGATCGGGGAGGAATCGTTGTAGTCGCCGCGAATTTCAAGGTAGGCCTTGCGAACGGGGTCGGAATCGTTCAGGCCAACGGTGTCGATTTTGATCTCGTACCCGTAAGCGGCGCTGATGCCGACGGTGTAGGCGAGGTAATCCGGCGAGTGCTCCTCGGGATAGATGCGGGCCCAGTTGTACTCACGGAAGATCTGGGCCTGATTGGTCGGCTTCTTGACGACCTTGACCCTGCCCGAGGGAAACAGCCGTTCCTGAACCGCATGGGCCCAGGCCTCGGTGACGGCGTAGGCCTCGCGGAGTTCGTCGTAGGCCTGCTTTTGCGCCGGGTCCGAACTGTCGATCTTCCGCCCCTTCCATCGATCTAGAAGTTCGAAGTGGCGTGCCGTGAATTCGTTCATCGCGTTGCGTCAATCTCCCCAATCGCTCGCTGGTGCCGCGAGCGTTGCCGGGCGCGCGGTCGGTCATCTGCGTCTGTCGTTCGAAGCTCAAGCCATAGAATACGCATCATCGGCCGCGGCATCCCGTTCACGATAGCACTTCAATGCGCGAGAGGAACGGTGGTCCATTTCCCGGCTCGACTCGGGCCAGTGCGGGTCGACTGAGCGGGACGCCGTCGGAGGATGCCGGGGACTGGGTGTTTCCGTCCGCTTTGCCCGGCGCTCTGGGCCACATCGCGGACCTGTCGCAATACTACAGGCGCGTCGGCGAGGCAGGCGGCGCGCGCTTCTGGTACCACGGGCTGCGCAACGTCTTCATCACCGTGGCCGAGCGCGACCTGCTGCTGTCGCCATCGTTGACCGAACGGCTGGTCAACCACGCCCCCCCTCTGACGTCACCGAGGACGAGTGATATACCAGAAGCACTTCGCCTTCACCCGGCTGCCCTTGGAGACCCCGGCGGAGACCGACGAGCTGTTCGAGTCCAACGCGCGCCGCGAAGCCGAGGCCCGGCTCGGCGATCTCATCCACCTGCGCGGCACCCTCGATGCGTGGCACGCCGAGGAGAACCTGCTGCGCGCGCACCGGTAGTCCGGTCCCGCTCGATTGCCGAATTCGGCACCGTTTCCACCAAACGGGCGACGCCGCCCGCAACGGGCCGGCAATCATCGCTGCCGCCACACCCGCCGTTCGTTGCCCATCTCGACACTGCCGGGGCGCACCACCATGCCCGCCTGGAGAACACGTCCGAGGATATCCGCGGTGGCGGATCGATCGAGCAGGCCGGCGGCCGCGTTCTCCACTACCTGGACGACTTGGCACAGCCGGACGCCCTCGGTGCGGGCGCCCAACCTTGCGAGCACGGCATTCGTGCACAATGCCCGTTCGACGGGGGTATCGGGCGGCTGTCCAACCTCCTGCCCGATCAGCGAGCCGATCAGCTCCCCAGGATTCACGAAGCCGGCGCACTCGCTACGCCAGCGCTCATGCCGTTTGGGCCCTCCCAGCGCCCTGACCCTATGGTCCAGCTTGTAGAACGATCCCGTATCGCCGGACTTTGCGATGGTCTTTCGCCGTTTCGACCAGTGAGCCACCAGTGCCTCCGGCATGCCGGCGATCCGCGTGAAGGCGCCGTCCGGCCCGTACTGTTCCATGCAGATGCCGAGACGCGTCCGCAGGTTCCAGGCCAGCGCATTGCGGTATGCGGCACCCGCCGCCATCTTCCAGAAGTAGGCCGGCTTCTGGTGAAGTGAGCGGTACCGACCGTCGCGGCAGGTTCTGACGACGTTGAAGATCACGCAGTGGGTATAGAGCTGCGGATCGCCCTCGTAGCTTGCTCCCTGCTGAAACATCGCCGCCAGGATGTCGCCGGGGACGACAAGCAAGTTCCCCTCGCCCTTCCGCACGCGCGTGACGCTGCAGTACCTTCCGATGATTTTGCCCAGCGCGGTCCGGGCCGCGTCGCAGTGAGCCTTGCTCACGTCGGCCCGCAGGCCCTCGTCGGCGATGGCCCAGAGCGCGGATACCGTCTTGTCGGCGTTGAGCGCCAGATCGAGGCCGGGCGAGCGCTTCGCGCCGCCGGCTCTCTGCGTGAGCTTGCCGGAACCGTCCGGCGCCATTCCTTCGTGGAGCCGGAAGAAGTCCCTGCTGTCGACCCTGCCGCCGTCGGCCAGCTCGAACAGGGTCGCAGGATTCCACCAGATGCCGTCGGGCTCCTCGCCCCCTCTGAGGTATTCGTTGGGGTGGCGGTAGGAGCGTTGACGTTCGAGATAGAACTCGGCTTTTGACGCCTGTGCGATCGTGGCAACCATGACGGACCCGCCCGCTGCCTCCACCCCCCGCGTCGACTCGTATCGACGGCACCCGAGCGGTCGGCCTCGCACGGCCCGACCGCGCGCTCGCGACGAGGCCGCCAGCGTTGTTCTCCGCGGTTCATTCGCTGCGGCCGGATCGAATTCTGCCCACTCGTGCGTATCCGGGCAAGCTGGCTCCGCTACGGAGCAGTTCGGCAGCGCGGCACTGCGACCGCCCGACACTCGCCCGCTCCATAACCCTCGCCGGCGCCACGGCCAGCACCCTCCGGCTCTTCACCGCCCATCTGGCCCGGGACGCCCCACCCGCGTCCACCAGCTTGCGATCCGCCCCAATTCGGACCCTGCGCCGCGGTTCCGTCCGGGCGCCGCCGGGAGCGAGCGGTTGGCCGGGACCGGGGCGGCCGGGCGGCGCTGCGGAGAGAGCCCCCGGCCTTCGTCATCACTCATCACACACGAAGGGGAGGCACGCCATGGGGATTCGCCGGCCGTCACATCGCAACGCGCACACATTCCTGGTCCACGTGTTCGGCCGCGGGCTCGACGGGGACCGCTACGTGGTCGAGAGGTTCCGCTCCCGGCCCGACGGCCAGATCCACCCGGTCGAGGCCGAGCAGCCGAAGGGAAACAAGGGCAGACGCAAGCCGCGCCGCACCGTCGTCAGCGCCAGCGAGGTCAAGAAGATGAAGCCCGAGCGCGATGAGATCATCATCTGCACAGCGCTCAATCTCAAGGCGTCCGGGGTGCAAATTTGGGGCTTGGCCGCCAGCGGGATTTCCGCCATGCGCTACGCGCGCTGAGCGCGGCGCCGGTCATGCCCAGCGGGGATTCCGCGAAGGAGCGTGTCAACGCTGGCCAGCGACAGCGCCACACCGCGCGGGTTGCGAGCGGTTTGTGTTCACGGTGCGGCAGGGTCCCACCCGAGCCCAGCCTCAAGCTGTGCCGGAGCTGCGGCGAGAAGCGGCGGGGCGCCGCCCACGCCCCCCCCGCCCGCGCCGCCACCCGCGCAGGTGCCGCCGCGCCGCCCGAGCCGGCGACAAGCGCCGCCGCCGGGTGCGGCGCGATGCGGGCTTCTGCTCGAAGTGCGGCCGCAACCCGGCTGTCGACGGCCGTTCGGTCTGCGAGGGCTGCGGCGAAGCGAGGCGCGCGCTCGACCGCCGGCGCTATTCCGCGCGCAAGGCCGCCAGCGTCTGTGTGCGCTGCGCGGAGCCGGCGATCGGCGGCTCGTCCCGTTGCGCCCGGCACGCCGCGCTGGAGGCGGAACGGGTATCGCCCAAGCGCAAGAACGCCACCAGCCGAAAGCGATACGTCCGCCGGCGCGCGAAACGGATTTGTGTGGATTGTGGCGCCTTCGCGGCCGGGGCTGCCCGCTGTCCCGCCTGCGCGTCCCGCTCCAATGCCCGCGCACCCGCCTGGCAGGCCGCGCAGCCGGGGCCGCCGTTCTACACCGTGATCGAGCTGGAGACGGGAACCGACCACGGCACCTATGACACCGAGGCCGAAGCGGCGGCCTGCCTGGTCTTTCTGGGGCTCCGCATCGACCAGGTGGAAATCCTCTCCAACGTGCCGCTGCTGGCGCCCTCTCTCACGGGCGTGCCGTAGACATCCCGCGCCGGTTTCGCCGGCCGCCGGGCCCCACCCTGCTGGGCGCGCGGGTGGCGGCCCCGACCCGGCTTCCACGCCGGGCGCTTCGCGCCGCGCGCTTCTCGACCGCCCCTGACCTGCCGACTCCATCATCGACACCGCTCCCCCGGCACCAACGCCATGGCCGTGCCCCGCGCCGCTCATCCCGACCGGTGCGGTTGGCGAGGCGGGCGGCTTGCCGGCCGGCACCGGGGCGGACGGCAGGCGAGAGTTCGGGAGGAGCTTTGAGAGGGGTGAACGGAGAAGGGCAGGGAGAGAGAACCCGGTCCGTCCCGTTCGGAAACCTTCGTCATCAACCAGCACGAACAGGAGACGACCAATGGCGTTTGGACTCAACTCCGCGCAGATCATCGGGCGCCTGGGCGCCGATGTCACCATCAACCACCTGGCGTCCGGCGGGCGCGTGGCCAACATGTCGGTGGCGACCGACGAGTCGTATATCGACCGCGCCGGCAGCGGCGAGCGGATCGACAAGACGGAGT
>MKWU01005155.1_pt1 | contig 14496 bp, 10 predicted proteins | sample 809101 | NCBI WGS metagenome assembly MKWU01 (sample SAMN05860141, study PRJNA318959) | sponge metagenome | host: Aplysina aerophoba | place: Slovenia: Piran, Adriatic Sea, Gulf of Piran | collected 2013-05-07 | reverse complement strand
CCAGAAGATGCGCCGGTACCTGAAGCGGGAGCGGCCCATCGAGATGAGGCCCGTAGAGTCGGTGGATCTGCTGACCAGAGCGCCGAGAGAACCCCACCGCCACCTGTGGATACGCACGGTCGACGAGCTGCCCGATGACGCGGACCTGCACCGCAATTTGCTCGCCTACATCTCAGACTACCAGTTGGTGGGCACGACCATACTGCCCCACGGCATCCGCTGGGAGCAGGACAACGTGCAGATGGCGAGCCTGGACCATGCCATGTGGTTCCATCGCCCGTTCCGCGCCGATCGGTGGCTGCTGTACTGCATGGAAAGCCCGAACGCCTCCGGCGCGCGGGGACTCGCCACCGGCCGGTTCTATGACAAGAGCGGCAAGCTGGTGGCCTCCACCGCCCAGGAAGGGCTGATACGCATATGGCCGCAGCCCGCGGATTGAACGCGCCGGGGATTGAACGCGGCCGGACAAGCGGCATGGGTTTTGGCTATTGAGCGCGGCCGGACCGGCGACACGGGCTATTTCACGTACATCCGGAATCTCCAGCCTGATCGCCTGTTGCCGGGCACAACAAGGCTGAAGTAGGATTTCCGCACACCTTGTATCAGACAGGAAGGTTGAAAATGAAGTCTGCACGACATCCCCTGCTCCCCGGTTTGCTGATGTTTTGGTCGTTGGCCGCGGCGACCGTTGCCGCCCACCACAATCCGGGGCATTACTTCGATTTTGGGGCAGTCGTCATCCATCGCGATGTTACCGCCGTGTCCTTCACGCCGGCCAATCCTCATGGGCGATTCGTCTACACCATGACCGACGCAGACGGCTCTGTGACGGAGTGGATCGCCGAACTTCCCGCCAACAACATGATGCGCCGCCACGGTGTGGAGCGTGACATGATTCAACCCGGCGATACAGTCACGATAAGGGGCAATCCGGGCCGCAACGGCGCGACCATGCTGCGTATCACCCACGCGCTCCTGCCCAGCGGCGATGTGGCTACCTTCTATTCGCCCCAGGGCACGGGGTCGCTGGAAGACCTCGAGGCGAATTGAGGCGATTCCGCCCGAACCGGGGACTGAAATTCTGTCTGACCGGCGGCAAGGCGTGAAGGGCGCTCCCGCCGCGCCCCGGTCCTGGCAGCCCGTGGCAAAAGTCGCGCGAGCACCGAGACCGGCGAGGCGCCCGGCTGACAAGGCGCGAGGAGGGAGAATATCGGGAAGGCAGTGGCCGGTGGTTCAAATCCTCTCATCATGAACAATAAAAACAATATCTTACGAACATTTCATGCATTCTCAATCGTACCTGAAAGTGTGCTGCAGCACACTTTCAGGCGCAGACTCGCTCCTTAGCCCCCTGAGAGTGCCCAACCACTTACCCGTTTCGCTCGCTCTTTTCCTTCGCCATGGTGGCCTCTGCCAAGACTTCACGATCACGCAGCACCGATTCGTTCAGCTCGACAACACACTGGATTTCTGGTTGCGGTACCGTTTCCGGCCAGTTTTCGCAGAAGCATCCTCCTCTTGAACTCACTGCTAGTCGAAGCTATATTGCCCCTAACACCCCTTGCGCTTTCGAGCGCAGGGCGCGGGGCCTCCTCGGAGGCCCTTGCTTTTGGCCCAAACAACTATGCGCACGTACGTCTACGTAGATGGTTTCAATCTGTACTACGGAGCGCTTAAGGACACGGCATGGAAGTGGATTGACCTTCCGGCGCTGTTCGCGACCATACTCCAATCCCGACACGATATCCTGTCAGTCAAGTACTTCACCGCGCGGCTCTCGGGCCGGCCAGACGACCAGTCCAAGCCGCAGCGGCAGGATACTTATATTCGCGCCCTTCAGCGCTACCGTCCCGAGGTGGAGGTGTATTTTGGGCATTTTCTGACCAACCGGGTCCGCATGCCCCTGGTGCGCCCAGCGTGCAATCAGCGAACCGCGCAAGTTATCAAGACCGAAGAAAAGGGCTCGGACGTCAATCTCGCCGTGCACTTGCTGAACGACGGTTGGTTGGACTCCTACGACTGCGCGGTGGTTGTCAGCAACGACAGCGACATCGCTGAATCGATGCGTCTTGTGAAGGACCAGCACGGGAAGCGGATCGGGTTGATTACCCCGGGAACACACAGCCCATCCCGCCAGCTTCTGGCGCACGCAGACTTTGCCAGACGCATCCGGTCCAACGCCCTGAGACGGTCACAACTGCCCGATCCGATCCCCGGTACGACAATCCGGAAACCGCCGCGCTGGTAGGAAAGATGACCAGACGGCTCAGCAACGCGCGCACGCCATTGAGGCCGGTGCGAAGCCAGAGAGGGTCTACACCGGCCTCGACTCCCGCCAACCAAGGGCATCTCGACACATTTGCAACCCATAGTGCGCTCCGGGCGACGACTGCCGGCCAGCAAAATCTATACCCTCTAATCAGCACTGCGGCTGTTTCGTTAGGTCGTAACGAAATCTTTTGAGACCAATATCCAGGGCGCATCCTGTAAAGTCGAGGCTACCGAAGTTTCCTATTGAACACCACGTCGCCCTAGTCTGCCCATTTCCGTAGAGCACACCGTGAAACCCGCGCTCCATCCACCCAATGTCAAATCCGCTCGTCAAGCGATTCACGCTATCCGTGGCTACGAGTACCAGATTCTCGCCGCAACACTCGCGTGGGTTGATCTGCAAGAGAACGGCCAAATCTACCTTGAAGTAGCCGAGGACTTCGCGCAGGTCGTCGGTGGCGACATCGAAGCAGTTCAAGTCAAGGCGACGCGTGGCTCCGGAAGCGTAACGCTCAACACGCCCGCCGTCGTCAACGCCATCGAGTCGTTCGTAGACTTAACGGAACAAAACCCCAACTACCAAGTCCAGCTCCGGTTCCTGACCACTTCCCCGATCGGACTTGAGAAACCTGTCGAAGATCGACCTGGCGGAATGTCCGGCCTTCTCTACTGGCAGCGGGTCAGAGGCGGTAGGGAGAACGTAGGCCCCTTGCGGTCAATCCTCGAGCGGGAATCGAGTCCAAGTGCAATCCGTGCGTTCTGCAAATCCCGCACCGATGAAGAACTCCACGCAGATCTTATTCGAAGAATAACCTGGGACTGCGGTAGACCGGAGACGTCAACCCTTCGGCGGGAACTGCAGGAGCGTGTCGGCCGGTTTATTCAAAAGCAGTTCAGCGTACCTCTCCAAGAGGCGTTACCAATCACCGGCGTTTTGGCTTCGCGTGTTCTTCAGCGTAGTGCGATGCCCGACGCACGAGACCGGCTCCTTTCACATGAAGAATTGCTCCAGCTAGCCGAATCCGCGACCAGAGTATCCCTTTCACGCGCGGATTTTGACCGCCTCTTGAGAAAGGCCCTTGTCGCACCTGACACGCCGACCTCAGGTCAAGCCATCGTCTCCACTCAGGACCGCCAGTATCCGCCCTGGATCGTGGACGCTACCGCCCTCCCCAAACCTAGCGTACTTATCCGAAGAGCGCCCCTCGAGGGACTCGTTCGGTCTGCCCTCAAGTCCACCGGCCTCTGTTTCATCGTGGGCCCTACTGGAACTGGCAAGTCGATTCTTGCCGGATTGGTAGCCGACACATTTCCCGGCCCGCACTTCTGGGTCGACCTGCGTGACGCCGATTCGTCGGAAGCTCGGAAACGGCTCAACCAACTCTTCGCGCTTCTTGCCGAATTCGGGCCGGCGACACTCATCTTGGACGATCTGAATTGCATGCCAGCGCCAACCGTTCAATTCTCGCTCGGCGAAGTTGTTGGGGCTGCCAGACGTCGCGACATGCGCATCATCGTCACCAGCTACGCGCGTCCCACAGCAACGATCCTGAACCGACTCGGTGCCGAAGTCGAAACCGTTGTATCGACTTCGCACTTTAGTCTGGAAGAAACCCTCGCCATGATCAGTATTCTGGGTGGCAATCCTAAAGTTTGGGGTACCGTGGCCCATGTGGCTGGCGGATCCGGCCATCCCCAACTGACACATGCATTCATAGCCGGCATGGCAGCAAAAGGCTGGCCTGCGAATCAGATTCCAGAAATCGTCGGACAAGGATTCACCAATACCAACCTTGAGGACGAGCACAGCGCAGTCAGGACAAACTTGATCAATAGCCTGCCCGAGCCCGCACGCGAACTTCTATATCGGCTTAGCATTGCAACTGCACCATTCCAGCGCTCTCTCGCTGTCACGATCGGAGAACTCCAACCTCGGATTGAACGCGCAAGCGAGTACTTCGACGAACTGGTAGACCGCTGGCTAGAGACTCCAATGGCTGATCGATTTCGCACATCGCCCCTTGTCCGTGGACTCGGGCAGAAGATGCTGACGACGGACCAGCAGCGCCAAGTGCACGACAAGATTGCGACTGACATGACCAGCCGTAACGACATCAATGCTGCCGACATAGATTCAATCATTGTCCACGGCCTAGCTGGTGAGTCACAGCAGAGTCTATTCAAGCTTTCGCATGCCGTTAACTTGGCTGACGATCAGACTCGCCGATCCATCGCGAACTACCTAGCGGTGTTCCCTGCACTTGACACATCGAAACCGATCTACCCGAAAGACCTTCCGACGTCAGTGTTGCTCCGTCTCGCGCAGCTACGACTTGCCGTAGCAACCGAGAAACGCCATCGACTCGATGATATTGCCACAGCTCTACTACGCGAGGCGGAAGCCGTTCCCCATGACCCCGTACGCCCAGATCTTCGAATGGCGGTTCTTGGCTCTGTTCTCAACAACGCCGGAATTGCGCGTCACGTTCAGAATTGGGTCGATCTACTGTCTCGCTTTCGCCGCCTCAATCGTCAAGGACATGACGGGGTCATCACACGCAATCCCGACACGTCGCCAGCAGCCGCACTATTTAGCATTGGCATCTCCGGCTTGGACTCCGTAAAGACGCTCGAGGCTGTTTTTGAGGCTTTGTCCAGATTGGAATACGACGAACGGCGCGAATTGCTGACGCCCATTGACGCCAGTGTCCAGGACTACCACCTCTTGATCCACCATCCATGGACCGCGCGATCACGCCAGCCTGACTTTAACGCAGCCGAGGCAGTTGAAAGCTACAAGAGGATGGGCGCTCTGAGCGACTCATGGGGCCTCCACACGCTCAGCATCCAATGTCGTGTCGCCGTAGCCATGATTTTGGACGAGCACCTCGATGAAACCGAACGCGCCTTACACGTCCTCGACGAGGCCGGAACCAAGTTCGGGCGAAACGCTGTACTCACGCGTGCACTCGCGAAACTCCATTATCGAAATGGTCACGGTGCGGAAGCGCTACGCTACTTCCGTGACGCGGTCGCGCAGATGTCGGTTTTCGGCCCCGTAGACGCTGTCTACACGGTCCGAGAAGCCGCTGTTTGCGCAGCAGAGTGCGGCGAATGGGACATGGCGCACAACTGGTTTCTCCGCGCGCAAGCTGCCTCTGATCCACTCAGCTCAATTGGCCGAGGCGCGATTGGAGTTGGGCTGTTCGCAGACGCTGCCGTGGCCACGTTCCACGCGGGAAACCTTCAAAAGGCACTTTCGCTATTGAAAGACGCACTGCGGTCCCTCCAGAAAATTGAAGCTGACTCTAACTTGCAGGCGGCCCATTGCCACCGATTGATCCGTCACACGATCCTATGGTTGCGGTCCAAGGTAAGAGGGCTACAAACTAAGATTGCTGGCGAGCCAATAGCGATGCTCCCCGGTGCCTGCAGCAACCCTGAGCCTGTTCCGGAGATCGAACAGCGGCCCCTTGGTCACATTGACTTTGCTTGGTACATGCTCGCTGAGATTGAGTTGGCCAGTGGCCTCGATGTCGGGATTCGTAACGTCGTAACACATCTTGGTGGTCAAGGCTACATTCCAATTCAGGAGCATGCTTTCCGAATACAAGACCTTGGGGTCACCATCTCCGCCCAAAATCCGATTTTTTTCTCATCAAAATTTTCGGACTATCTAGCTTCTGCAACCTATTGTACGCTCCACCGCGATGCCCTCCGCCACTCCATTGGCAACCTTAATCCCCGTCGGGTGGCAATTCCAGCATTATCCCGCAACGGCTCTTATGACCCGGTTACGGAGACCTTGGCACATAACGCAATCCTCGCTTACGCAGTCCGGTCAATACTTGTTGGGGAAGTTGACGCTATCGATCAACTTCGCGACAGCCTAAGCAAGGAGTTCGGGAATTCACACCCTGGAAAGTACTTTTTTGACAACTGGGATGCCGGGAGCGCCGACACGAACGATATTGACGCCGTGGTCAGGGCCATAATGCGGCGTTGCATTCCGTCCGAAAGTCCGCCTCCAGACCTCATCTTCCAAGCAGGCCTGCGTATTTTGACTTGGCTGACACAGTCGCCCTTCAGGTCGGTCCTTATTCCCCACCTAAAACCTTGGCTAATGGCGCACTGGAAACGCATCCTGCGAACCCAACGGTTCCTGCTGTACACGCCAGCATCGACCGTACCACCCATCAGGGAAGTGCTTAGGAGCGAGCTCGAGGGCGAACAGTTCGCTGCCAGTCTCACTCTGGTAGCTGCCGCCGCCGTCCGCGCCCCGCTCAGCGCCCCACTTCGCCGGGACGTGGTGCATCTAGCACATGGCAAATCCCACTAGCGAAAACCTTTGTCCGTAAACGGTCGGCTTCTGCTCAGCCACTGCGGGATATCGAGCGGGAGCAGCAGAAATTGGCATCATCCCTTGCCCAGCAGCCCGTCGCAGAATCCCACGTCGCACCCAGACCGGCGCGGCGCCCGCCTGATCGGCAGTGACAACGCATATATGTCGAATTTCCACTGGCGCAGTGGTTCCAACGTCTCAGGCATGAGAGGCAAGGGCAACTGTTGGATGCGGCGAGAACGCCCATCAGACCGATTTCGATCCAGGCAACAAGTCGTTGCTCACGTCTTCGATCAACTCTGGAAGCCAAGGAGAAACGTCGGCAATCTCGACCGCCCTGCCCTGAGATGCGTAATACTCGCCGACGGTCAGGAACCACTTTCCGAACGTCTCGCCAAACATGCGCCGAAGCCGCTCATTGCGACTGAGAACACTCGTTAACGCTCGACCACCCTTCATGAATTTCAGAGCATGACCTGTACCAAGCAAGTACAGATACTTTCGTTTCCGTGTCGGGTGCTGCGCCAATAGGAAAAAATCCTTAAACATTGTGTTCTGCCGTATCGTTTCCGCTCCTCCGCGCCACCGAATGAACTTGAACTCCGCAATTCTCCGGTCCGTTTCGAGGTCGAATAACCGACCGGTGTTATCTGCGCCGAGAGAGACATACTCCACTGTCTCGTTGGCATCAAGGATGTGTGGCAGGCAGATCAATATTCCGAGAGCATGAATCGTGACGTTTACTTGGGCCGCTAATTGTTTCAGAAACGCAGCCGCATCTAAGGCATCTCGGTCTATGCCTCGCTTTGGAGAAAATCAGCGCAATCTTGCGCCGCAAGGCCTCTCACGTCTCTTTCGATCCGGCGAAGCGTAACGGTCAAATACGGCCCCGTGAAGCGGTCGGGCAGTCGAGGCACACCTGTCGCATATTTCCTCATGCTCTGGTAACAACGACTTCTAGAAGATTGTCAATCGGCATTGTGCGTATTCTGAGGAAAACTTCCCACCCGTTTGCAATGAATGGAATGGACACCGCGCGCCATGATGTCAGACGTAGGAGTTGAGGTGGACCCTCGCCGGCCGACGGCATCATTGTGAACCGCCCAAACTTTCAGAAGGCTCCGTTTTTCTGAGATCCTAATAGTAGTTTGCATGGCGCATCACACTGGTGTAAAGTGATGCACCCTACCAATTCTACGATCCGGAATGTTCAAATGGCAACGGTAGAGCGAACAAAACGGACCACTGTGAAGGCCACCGTCAGGACCTCGGTCAGTCTCCCACGAGAGCATTACAACATCCTCGAGAGCTTGGCGGAGGAGAAGCGCGTGTCGGTCGCATGGGTGGTACGTGACGCCGTCTCCCACTACATAGAAGATCGTTGGCCTCTTCTACGGCCCTGACCGTACACCATGGATACCGTCAGCGCGGAACGCCGCTCCGAAATCATGTCCCGCGTCCCTAGTCGTGGCTCACGACCTGAAATGATGGTCCGCCGTCTAGTCCACGGACTCGGCTTTCGGTATCGTCTCCATGGCAAGGACTTGCCCGGTCGCCCGGATCTCGTATTTTCCAGCCGTCGCAGGGTCATCTTCGTCCATGGCTGCTTTTGGCACCGTCATCCCGGCTGTGCACTCGCGCGAACACCCAAATCCCGAGTACGCTTCTGGCGGGCTAAACTCGACGGAAACAGAGAGCGCGATATCGCGAATCAGCGGAAACTGGACACGATGGGTTGGCTTGCTTTGGTTATTTGGGAGTGCGAACTCCGAGACATTCAATCCGTCACGAATCACGTCGTATCCTTCTTGGGGCAGCAGCGTGAAATCGATTGAACTTTTTGCCGGGGCAGGCGGCCTTGCGATAGGCGTATCTCAGGCTGGTTTCCAGCATCTTGGAATCGTCGAGCACGATCAATGGTGTTGCGAGACCATCAATGACAACCGTAACCGCGGCATTTCGCCTGTCGAAAACTGGCCCGCCGTTACGCCCACCGACGTCAAGGATATCCGTTTCGATCAGTTCCCGAGCAACATTGCCCTCGTCTCCGGTGGCCCACCCTGTCAACCCTTCTCACTTGGCGGCAAGCATCGCGGGCACGCCGACGCCAGAAATCTCATTCCCGATCTCGTCCGAGCGGTGCGCGTCATTCGCCCTCGCGCGGTGATTGTCGAAAACGTTAAGGGCCTGTTACGCAAGTCCTTCGATCCCTACTTCAAGTACACGCTTCTAACCTTAACCTATCCCACGCTGGTCCAGCGCGCCGACGAGGACTGGTGCTCTCACATGGCCCGTCTTGAACGTCATCACACAGCCGGTGCGGAATTGGAGTACCGAGTCGACTTCGATGTCCTCAACTCCGCGGACTTCGGCGTTCCCCAACGTCGCGAACGCGTGTTCATCGTCGCGTTTCGAGCAGACCTCGGCATTGAGTGGTCATTCCTTGACGATCTTCCCACTACTCACTGTCTAGAAAGGCTCCTCTGGGACCAATGGGTGACGCAGAGTTATTGGGATCGACATCAAATCCCGTCGGCTAGACGACCCGCCGCGCCTTCGCGAAATAACACGCGTCTCAGAGCCCTCTCCTCCTCTCCATCCCCGCCTTCCGGGAGCCCGTGGCTAACAGTCCGCGATGCCATTTCCGACCTTCCAGATCCGCGTTCCGAAGCGGCTCGCCTCGTCGCCAACCATCGCTTCAATTCCGGTGCTAGAAGCTATCCCGGTCACACCGGCAGTCCCTGGGACCAGCCCGCAAAGACACTAAAGGCTGGTGATCACGGCGTACCGGGCGGGGAAAACACCCTTCGACATCTCAATGGCCGTGTCCGATACTTCACCGTGAGGGAAGCAGCCCGTCTCCAGACGTTTCCCGATACCTTCGAATTCCATGGCTCCTGGACCGAAACAATGAGGCAACTTGGTAACGCCGTACCTGTCCAGCTCGCATTCAAGGTAGCACAGAGCGTCGCTGAAGCGCTGCGGCGCGCCCAATCTCCGAACACGCTATCGCCGCACACCGCGACCTAACCACATAGCACATCCAGGCAGTTCGTCACTTAAGTTCCCTCTCTCCACCCTGAATGGCGCAGACCACCTCTCACGTTTTGGAAAATACTTATGTCACCTAATGAGCTGGACCTCACTCCCGATCCCAGGGTCCTGCAGATGCTGGGAGAAATCGATCTCCACCAATGGCGCTGCCTGGCGGAGCTAGTCGACAACTCCATTGACGGGTTCCTACACGCGGCTCGCGCGGACAATCCGATACCGCACGCCGAGATTCTCGTTACAGTTCCCTCCGCCAACACCGAGTCGGCACGAGTCACGGTACGCGATAACGGACCCGGCATGTCGCTCGAAACACTCGAGAACGCGGTCAAGGCGGGATGGTCCGGCAACGACCCCCTTAGCAACCTCGGATTGTTCGGCATGGGCTTCAACATCGCAACGGCACGACTCGGTCTTGTGACGGAGGTATGGACCACCCGCGCTGGCGACCCCGAATACGTAGGCGTGCTCATAGATCTCGATGATCTGCGAGCCACTCGAAACTTCAAGGTTCCCAGACGAACGCGGCCGAAACCAGACCATAGCGACCATGGAACCGAAATCGTCATCTCCCGCTTGAAGCCTGACCAACTCAGGTATCTTGCGCGTGGAGCCAACCAGACGAGAATCCGCAAACACTTGGCGCGAGCCTATTCCGCCTTGCTCGTAGATTCCGCTGCCGTGCGCGTCAGGCTGACTCTGAATGGCACCCGCGTAGCCCCTCAACGCCATTGCCACTGGGACGGCAGCCGTTCCGTCACTTTGCCTGACGGCACAGAAGTCAACGCGGTCGAATTGATCGATGCGCCTTTAGCGCCTCGACGCTATTGCAATCATTGCATGCGCACGCTGACCAGCGACGAGGAGTCCTGCCCGACCGCCAGCTCAAGCTGCAATGTCCAAGAAACCCCCAGAAAACTGAAGGGTTGGGTAGGTATCCAAAGATACCTGGACACCGCCGAATTCGGTATCGACTTCATCCGAAACGGACGCAAAATCGAGATCGCGAACAAGGATTTGTTTACCTGGAGCGATGGCGACACCTCGGAGCTTGAGTATCCCATCGACGACCCTCGTAACCGCGGGCGTTTCGTCGGAGAAATTCACATAGATCATTGCAGGGTCAGCTACACGAAGGATCGCTTTGAGCGTAATGACCCCTCATGGAGCGAAATGCTCCGAATCGTTCGGGGAGATGGCCCCCTTCGTCCGGTCGTCGCGCGCCAGCGCGGTTACCCGAGCAATCAGAGCCCCTTGTACCGGCTATTCCAGGCCTTCCGCCGATCGAGTCCGCAGGGAAAGAACGGTCTGTGGTCAAGAATCTTGGTGGTCAAGGACAATGATCGCGCGCAACAAATGGCCGATGAATTTTCAAACGATGACCCTGAGTACTTGTCGGATGAACGATGGTGGAACCTCGTCGAGGAACAGGACAAGGAAATTCTCCGCGGCTCTGCGGAGCCCGACGATGAGCCTGGGATTCCAGGCGGCATCGTGGACGAACCGGACGACGATCCCCCACCAGGCGAACCCGATACACCCGAACCGCCCGCACCGCCCCCTCCGCGCCGCACACTGCACGATCTGACAAGGAAGTACGTGCACCCGACATTTCGCGTCGAATACGAAATTCAAGCCTACGCCGTTCAAACCAACGACCCGGATCTGATTGCCGGTGCCCCATGGGCTTTCTACTTGGACGATGTCGCAACGCGCACGTACGCGTTTCTGGTGGACCTGGAACACGACATTTACCATTCCACCACCATGACCCCGCTGGACGGCCTTCTAACTGAACTTTCTCACCGGACTGTCGACTTTCTCAAAGGCCAAGCCCAGGAAGTGACCATCGCGGGTGTGCTTGCGGACTTTCGCAGACAGTATTGCGTCGACACGCGCCTCGACCCGCAGGAAATCATCTCATTCGCGACAACCGTGCTCGAAGAGATCGCACGCGCCATACCCAACCTCATTGCCCCAGGGCAGGGGACGGATCTATACGCCGAGCTCAACCAATCTGAAAAGAATGCCATCGCTCAACGCATGGCTAATCGACACGTGCCAGACCACACGGAGACCATTGCCGACGGGCGCTTTTGGAGCTACGCCGACTTCCAATCGTTGAGGGCGTTCTTTTCACGTCATCCCGAGCTTTTCCTTGACGGAAAATACTGGGAGGATGGCTACGAAACACTCGATTACGGCGCGCCGCAAATCACGGATGACGCAAAGGACGCCATTTTGTCCCGTTTCGACGCCTTTCTCGGCGACGCGGTATGGCTTGCCAACCAGACTCCGGGAGACCTTGAGCGTACGAGTCGCGACATGATTATTAGAGCCACTTGTTCTCTGCGCCTCTTGCGATCGGACATTGCGGAATGAAATGCGTGAGCCCTTCCTAGACACCCGTCGACTTCTACGGGGCCCTTGGCAAGCCTTCGAACGCGATGTCGCTCGACTCCTCTTGTACAACGGATTCCAGGATGTTCGCATTGTCGGAGGCACCGGCGACCACGGCGCGGATGTACTCGGTACAAAGAACGGCCAACTTTGGGTAATTCAATGCAAGTACACATCCGCTGGCTACCCCCCACCGGCGGCTGTCGACGAGGTTGCGGAGGCCGCCCGCTTTTATCGAGCCGATCGCATCTTTGTCGCGTCCTCGCGCCCCGCTGGTCCAGGTACAAGAGACGCGATTCGACGTTGGGGCGCTCTGGGATTGCAGATCGAGACCTTGCAACCCGCGGCGCTGCTCCAAATCGCGGCCCGTAGCCCGGAGTATTCGCCATCCCGCCGCACACTCAGAGACTACCAGGAGGAAGCTGTAGCCAGCTTTGACGCCGCCCTTCGTGAAACGGGCCGAGGTCAAGTCGTTCTGGCCACAGGTCTGGGCAAGACCATCGTCCTCGCTGAAACCCTGGCCCAACTATTTCGCGACGAAGCCGTCCCCAACGGTCGCGCACTTGTCGTTGCCGGAACCCGGGAGCTCGTTGACCAGCTTCATTTCGCGTTCTGGGACCAACTCCCAAAATGGATCGCGACTCACCGTCTAATTGGAGGAGAGACACCAACGTACTGGGACGGCATTACCTTCGCCACTATCCAAAGCGTCGCTTCCCGCATCGATGACATTCCCGACTTCGGAGTCCTGCTCATTGACGAGGCGCACCACGTGGGTTCAGATACATTCACACGCGTCACGAACCACCTGGCCCACGCGATGATCGGTGGAGTAACGGCAACCCCGTGGCGCGGCGACCGATACGACATCGACCATCTCCTCGGTCCCCCGGTTATTCGGATTGGAATCGCGGAAGGACTACGTCGTGGCTTCCTGTGCGAGGCGGACTATCGCATGTTGGCCGACAATATCGATTGGGATCTGGTACGCGCCCACTCTCGACACAATTACTCGATCTCGCAATTGAATAGACTCCTTCTACTACCAACGAGGGACGAGGAGGCAGCCAGGTCAGTAAGAGACGCCTTTGATAAAGACAAACGCCGCTCCGCCATCGCATTTTGTTCGTCCGTCGCCCACGCAAAGAGCTTCGCCGCCACCTTACGCCTCTTCGGTTTTCGCGCCGAGTCAATCACAGGCGACATGGACGCCAGAGACCGCGACAAAATCATGACTTCCTTCCGACGTGGCGCCCTGCAAATTGTCACTACGCGAGATTTGTTCAACGAGGGTGTGGATGTTCCCGATGTCGACATGATCATTTTCATGCGCGTTACACATAGTCGCCGAATTTTCGTCCAACAGCTAGGACGAGGACTCCGTGTGACCCCAACAAAGGACAAGGTAGTTGTACTGGACTTTGTCAGCGATCTCCGACGCATCGCGGAGGTAATAGAGCTGGAGAAAGCATATCGCGGTGATATCGAAAGACTACGTATTCCCGGCGTAATTCAGTTCCGCGACGAAGGCGCCGGTAGCTTCATGCTTGACTGGATGCGGGACCAAGCCGATCTATTCACGCGTGAAGGCGACCCCCACTTGGAGCTTCCAACCTTCGATTTCCCTCCACCCCACGAAAAGGGTTCAATCCAATAATGATCCCGAAAGCCATTCGAGAAGAAATCAAGGCACGAGTCTGGTCCACCGCGGACTCACTAGGATGGGCAACCCTAAATGATGTCGAGCGTGCCAATTTCTACGAACTCTGGACACGCGATTCAACCATCGGAGGCCAACTCAGTCATTATATGGATCCCCGAAGAGTGCGCGTTTACATCAAGGATTCTCTGATCAAGCCCTACGAGCGCTCCCGACTATCGCATCATGAGAACGACATCTGGAGATTGCTGTCTCTCCCGAACCCGGGACCACCCTCCAAACGCTACATCAAGCCGCATGGTCGCCGATTATCCGATGGTAGGGTCGTGTGCTGGGGAAAAACCCGTGATTGGAAGTTTGTACTGATGGCCGTCTTCGAAAGAGCGCACACCGAGCCAGGATCGAGCCCTTATGGTGCGGTTCTATTGGAATCAGGCAAGCCCACGGACGACCGTAAACGTCAACTGATTGTCGAAGCGGCCCGACGCTTGGGAATTCAGGCGCTCGCATGGCTGGACTAGTGTCATGTCACACATGATATGTCGCAATGGTCGTGCTGCATTTCTTGTCGTACGGGGACGGCGAGGAGTGGGTCATGAAGCGGTATGTGGTGGAGTTGGAGGCGCAGGAGCGCAAGGCGTTGAAGGCGCTCACGCGCAAGGGTTCGCATCGTTCGCAGAAGGTGATCAACGCGCTGATTTTGCTCAACTGCGATGCGGGCGAGTTCAACGAGCGGCACACGACCGGGGAGGCGATCGCCGGGGTGTTGCGG
>MKWU01005154.1_pt1 | contig 14499 bp, 8 predicted proteins | sample 809101 | NCBI WGS metagenome assembly MKWU01 (sample SAMN05860141, study PRJNA318959) | sponge metagenome | host: Aplysina aerophoba | place: Slovenia: Piran, Adriatic Sea, Gulf of Piran | collected 2013-05-07 | reverse complement strand
CTCCCAACTCGATCGCCGGCGTTTGCAGAGTGACCTGTGGCAGAAAACCAAAGCCATAGAGCAGCAACTCCTTTACACCAGAACGGATCAACCCGGTAGTGACGACGCGATAGTCGAACCTGAAAAAGCGTCCCTTGATAGGGGAGAAGATATTGGCCTGCATGAACGTATTCGTCGGCAGCGACCCAGCGGGCGCAAGAGCCTCGCGGCCAAGCGTGACATCGTCTCTGCCGCGCGCAACCACGGAAGTAAAGATCTGGCTGCCATCGGGTGCCAGACTACCATCCGAAAGATTGAGCACATAATTGGGGAATGTGGCACTGCCATAGACAATAAAGGCGCGATCGACCCAGTACCAAGTGCCCAAGTCCAATAAGAGGTCCCGATCCCGGTCCTTGATCAACACAGTGAAATCGTCATCCCGACCGCCTATACCCTTGGTGGAAAATCCCGCTTCTGCACTCCAGACGGTGGTATAATCGCCATCGACTGCATTGGAATGTCCGCCCGCTTCCCCAAATCCCTCAATTGATCCCCCGCGCTCCTTCCAGCCCAGACTAATATTCTCCCCCACCGTCCATACCTCCACCTCCGCCAACCGAGGACGCTCCGAACGATAATAGCGAACCGGACCCTGAAAACGATCCTCCCGAATCGCCGCATACTCCGCCTGCGTCACCTCCCGCTCCACCCCCGTCGACTCCCGACGAAAATACAACACATCCCCCCGATCCGACGACGACAAACCCTCCCAACCCGACGCGCTCACCTCCGCCCCACGACGGCCATCGCTAGCCGTGGCCACAAGCTGCACATACTGGACTAAATCCCCGCTCAATCCCGGATCCGCCGACTTGGCTGGACGCAGCGCATACTCGAAAACCCGCTGCGTCTTGTTCAACCCCTCGCTGCGACCAGCCACCCGATAGTCGAGGCTCTGACTACCCTGAAAGGCCTCATCGCCATTGGAGGTGAGCACCTTGAACTGCAAAAAGGGATCGCCCACCCCTGCGGCGACAAATTTCACCACCACTTTCTCCGCCCACACTACCCGGCCTAGATCCACCTCGACCCACCAGTCTCTCAGCGGCGCGTCCAGATCCGGCTCCCAATAGGTGTCCTCCCGACCATCCATGAGCTGTGCGGCCCCGTCGAAATTGGTTCCTGCCCGTCGGATGCCCCCAGTCACGTCCTCGCGGCTGAAGGCCCCCGCGTTCAGCGAAGCATTGATCTGCCGTCGCACAAAATGGGGCCGGACCCCTTCGGCGCTAAAATCCACACTACCCGCGGGGAAATTCCACGCCGGCCAGTCGCCCTCGCTGATGATCAACTGGTTCGGCTCAAGGCGATAGCCCTGCGCCCATGCCACAACGGGGAGCAACAAAGTATAGAGAATGGCTCGCATGCTGTTCATAAGATCTGCTCTACCCCCTTGCGACCTAGTAAACCACTGCAATGGTTCCAGTTTGCTGATCGTCCCCGTTTTTGGCCTTCACGACGATGCGGTACATATAGAGACCGGGTGCCACCAGTTCTTGCAGATCGTCTCTACCATTCCACGAAAAGCTGAATCGACCGCTCTCGTGTAGCCCTTCCTGCTGGCGCAACAGCCGACCGGACAAGTCGAAAATTTCCAATCTCAAGGGCACGTTTTCCGTCACCTGTAGCAGATTCAAAGAGAATCTGGAGATATCGTTCACTCCATCCCCATTGGGGCTGAAGACCCTAGGCTCAACCAGTAGGTCTGCCAGCAGACGCGGGCTCAGCGAAGTGCGCACCGAGAGGGTTTCGCTCACGAATTCGGGCGCGGCATTGCCCGGGTTGATCCGCTGTGCCAATTCCAAGGGACGCTCGGAATCCCGAACCCAGCCGTCGAATGGGGTGCCGTAGCGCAACACGGGTGCGCGAAAGTACACCTCGACTGGCCCCCCTAGATCGCCCGCTTCTCGGCGCGGCGAAAGTTTCACGGAAAAGAGAGTCGAATCCGGGCTCTCGACCTGAACGAACCAATCCACTAGACCCGTAGCCCGCACCGAATCAACACCGGCAAAGCCAAAGGGAGTAGCTATTTCAATCTGGTCGAAACCAGAGTGGTCCGGCGTCATAGTGGGAGAGATCGCGTACGTGAACTGCGAGACCTCTCCCAAAGGCACTTCGGGAGGGTACACTTCTCCCACTACATTTTGGGCCAAAGGAGGCTTGGTAACCGAAAACTCGACGAAATCCACCTCCCCACCCTGCAAGGCATCGGGCTGAAAATCGACGCGGAATTGAAAGACGTTATTGGGGCTTGGGGAAATCACGGAAGTGCCGAGGCTGTCGGCGAATTCATAGGGGGGCGACCAGAAGCTCCAGTTCTCGGTATCGTAGGTGATTTCCGCAGCTTCGCCGGTTTTCAAGCCAGCATAGCCCTTGGCATCCAGCAGCTTCCCATTCTCGTCAAAGCGGGAAAGCTCGTCCCCCCGTCCGGTATTGCGCCAGTACATATTGGGGTCCAATGTCTTGCCGGAGCGCGAATGGATATCGATTCTGACCTCTGGGTCTTTGCGGCCCTGCCAGCGCATCTCGCCTAAAATAGCCGGTTCCTCCAAGTCGAACATCTTGCTGACATAGGAGGCCCTATTGACAAAACCCTCCCCGTAGATCTCCACCTCGGCTATTTCCATGTTTCTGCCGGTCGTCACGGTGATCTGCAAGCCCACCTCCGTGGCCCGCATAGTGGGAAAGACTGCCTCTATGGTGTCCTGGGTATTTTCTACCACGGAAAAGACCGTCCTACCGGGATCCACGCCGCCGTATTGTCCTCGTTCTACAATCTGGGGAATCGTGCTAGTAGTGACTAGGAGTTTGTCTGGATAAAGGGAAGTGCCCTGTGTGCTGATGAGCCGGACCCGGTTTACGGAGAAAGCCCCCCCCAAATCGAAGATGAGCCAACTCGAGCGGTCCCCGGACAGGAATACAAAGCCGTAGGGCTGCTTTAGGTAAAAGGTACTGAGATCCCCATCGACCATCCGCGTAGCATTGCAACCGTCGAGGAGAAATTGGTATCCCCCGCACCCGCGCGAAAAGGGCCCACCGCCGCGCGTCAAACTAGTCAGGGCAATATTGTCCTCTGGGGTCAGGAAGAGGGGCCGCAGGACGCCCTCGGCAAATGCCCCGTCGTCAAAACCGTCCTTCTCCAGAAAATCACTCCACGGCACTGGGGTGAAAGTGACTGCGGGATCCGCTGCCTCCGGTGGCGGCGGGAAATTTTCGCCGCCGATGCGGAAAATCTCCAAGGCACCGGATTGACCCGCTAGCATGGCCAAGGCCAAAGCGGCTATAAGCAGCGAAATCGGCATCGTTCTTTTCATGCCGCTACCTCCTCAAGAGGTCGCGCACTGGCGCGCGTTAATCGAGTCCTGCGACTACAGTAATAAACTGCGATATGCCCGTAGAGGGATTTTGTCCCTTTTCGTCTATGCGGTTGATCCTCATGCCCAACTGGGTGGTCAAAGCATATCCCAAATAAGCGCCTGTATTGGAATACTGGAGCGCCAGCACCAACTCCTGAAAATCTTCCTGCAGGCCTAGGGCTTTCGCATCTTCTTCGAATTGGTTGAATAAGGTGTACTCGACGCCCACCTGTACTTCCGAGCCGGTCAGTATAGGCGTCTGGCCAATGAGGAACAGGATCAGGGTATCCTCTTTGCGCACCGGCTCGTTGCTCAGCAAGGGCGTTTCGAAACGCAGTTCGTTTTTGATCTTGGGAAAGAGCCGAAAGCGTCCCCACTCTTGCCGGTACTCGGCCTTGTTGATAAGGCCGAAAAACTGGTACCTGTCGCGAAAGTCCGCCTGTTCCTCTCGCTGAGACCAGACGTCGTATTTCACTTTGTTGACCAGTTTCAGCTTGGCACTTCCGGTGTAGTCAAAACCGAGATAGGCGGAATTTATCCACGTATTGGGAGCGGCCAGCAAGTCTGGAACCCGCTGCAGGTTCGCCTCGGTACTCGCTGGCTGCACCCACTGGACGACATCGTCCGGGATATCGTCCTCGACCAGCTTGACCATGTCGAAGACCCGCAGCCGACCTAACCCAGCTATATCCCGATCCCAAGTGAACATCCCGTAGCTGCTGTTTTCCTCCCGGTCGCTAGCCAGCGTGCGTTCCTGCTTGCGGCCAACCGTCACCCGCATCCCAGGCATGATGTGAGCACCTACATAGATATTGCCCCCGCGGCGATCGCGGTCGTAGGGGAAATCGGGCTCTTCGTCGTTTTCAAAGCGATCGATCCAGAAATTGTTGTTCATGTCCACCCCAAAGAGGAACTCGGGACGATCGACGCTGTAACGCAAGAAAGGCTCTTCGTAATCGGGAATGTAATTCGGCCGGAAGTCGGTGTCGTTCTGGTTGAAATCGGAGATGAAATCGTTGTTCTCGTCCCAGCCTGGAAAGATTTCCCGATCAGGTCCTGCTTGGTTGACGCGCTGCCAGTCGGGCGTGCGATCCTGATCGTCGTTGTCTTCGACGAATTCGTAGAAAAACCGGCGTTCGTTGGTATAGTCGATGTCCCCGTTCGCTTCCGTGAGCAAGCCGGTAGTGCCGTAGTCGTAATCCATGCTGTAGAGTTCGCCAAAAAGGAAGAAGGAATAGCCCCGCCTCGCCAGATTGACCATCCAAGCACTAGCCTCGTCGGAGTCCATGAGGTGTTCGGTGAATTTGCGATTGGGGTATTTGCGGAAGCGCCGGCTGCGATCGAACTCGGCGTAGAGGTCAAAGCCCAGCAGATCGTTTACTTCGATGGTGCCACCGAAGATATCGTTGCCCGTGGGCAAACCGTAATCAAAGCGCACCAATTGCAGATTGGAGCCGTCTTTTACATTGCCCGCGGCCCGCGCCTGAGTCAGGAAGACTGGCTGGCGCTCGGGCAGATTGGTCTGGCGATCTGACCCCATCTCAATGCGGTAGTCGTTGGCTACGGCCAATTCGATGGTGACCTTGCGGATGGTGGAAAGATCCGGGCCATTGTACGAGCGGTTCTCACTGGTGAAATCATAGGTCAGCACGATCTGCTCGCTGCCGTCGGCCGCGAGAAAGCCCCGCCGGCGAAACCCCCCGTTGATGAGGGCACTGAAACCGATCTCACTGCCGCGCACCGTCTCTTTGCGAATTTCGACCTTCTCTTCGCCGTCGTCTGTTACAACCACAACCTCGGTCTCGGCCTCGATGATGATATCGTGGGAAAACAGCGCGGCTCCACCTTCGCGATCCGTGGGTGAATCATCGCTCAGACGAACGAAAATTTGGCTGATGGGTTCGAGGTTCTGCCCCACGGTCAGGGATCCGCTTATGGGGTCGCCCTCAAGGCTCTCTAGCAGGGTCTGGGAATGATGGGCGTTGACATACGTGGCACCCACCTTGACAAAATCGCCGATCTGACTCGTTGTCCTAAAGCCGAGGAGATTGGTGCTATTGGTCCCTTCCACCGTTATAGTGCTTGCTCTGCCCGGCGAGCTGATGCGCGACATCAACACCGTAGCCGCGTACTTGTCGGACTGGATGTCTATCTGCACCCCGTCGAAAGCCGGCTTGGAAAAAGTCATGGGCGTCAGCGTGGTGCGGATCTGTTCGCCAATAGTCAGGGCCGTGTGGTACTGGCCGCTGCGGTCCGAGGAGATAACCAGCCGATTGAACCACGACCCAAACCGCGGATCTTTGAAAATGGCGCTGCCGAACTGCTGCGGCTGCTGCTGGCGCCAATCGTAGATGAGCCATCCTTTGGTGATGAAAGACCCATATAGGTCGTAAAAATAATCCCCCTCTATATCGGGACTCAAATAACGCTGGTAGTGGTCCCTGGCATAATTGGTGTACTCCCATTGTTTCCAGCGATAGAGCAGGAAGAGTTCCTGCGGCACGTACCAGCGCCGCACGGCTGGGTCCAAGGCGTCAAAGAGCACGCCCGAACCGACTGGTTCGTACGAGACCTCGCCGCCGCGCTGCAGGCCCAATCTATGGCCATAATCGAGTCCTTGGGCTACGGCTCTGTCGGGTACTGCTGCAACACTCAGTAGTAGTGCGATACCCGCAGTTGCGAGGAAAAGCTGTCGGCCCGCACGCGCACTCCATCTGGTCATATGGCCCCCCTATTGATACTAATAGATGACTGCGATAGGACTGCTGTGGCTCACCGTGCCGCTGTCCGTGGCCACTTTCACCTGCAAGATGTAAAGGCCCGGCGGCAGATATCGACCTTGGTCATTCTGGCCGTTCCAGTGTATCAGATGACGCCCACTCTGATTTTTTTCTACCGGCAATTCCGCCACTTGTTTTCCGGCTAGATCGTAGACCTGCAAAGAAACCGGAACGTCGCTGATCAAATGCAGTAGATCGTAGCTGATTATCGTCTGATCGTTGATCCCGTCTCCATTGGGCGTAAAAGGATTGGGGGTCACGGTCACCCGGTGAACGACTGGATCCTGCTCCAGCGGCACCCGCACGCTCAGATCGTCGCCGAGCAGCGATCCCGCCGAATCTCCTTCTTCAATTTCTTGGGGCAAGCCATCCGCCTGGCTGTCGCGCAGGCGCCCGCTAAAAACCGTCTCGTAGCGCAAAATCGCAGCGTCGAAAACCACCCGCAGGTCGTGGTCGCCGCTCTGGTGGGGAAAGGTTATAGCCAAGCCACCCTTGTGGGGCTCCGCGACGAAATTCTCCACCTCCAAGTCGTCGAGATACAGAGACCGAACCGTATGCACCGGAACAGAGCTATCAATCTCCAAGTGGTCGAAACCTCGGCTGCCGACCACTTGGACGGCATACGTAAAGGTCGTATCCACCCCGACCGGCACATCCTGGGGCCATATTTCCCCGACGATGGACTCCGCCACTGGGTCGGAAAATTCAAAAGCCAGCGAATCTACTGCGGTGCCGTCCACTAGACCGTCGCTTTCGAAGTCTAGGCGGAACTGGAAGTACTGCCTCGGTGCCGGCGAAAGGATCGGGGTATCTCCGCTCAGGTAGGGAGCCGACCAGGGGCTCCAAGCGTCCGGCTCATCTGTGGGAGACGGACTGCTGCCGCTGCGGGTGCGAATGAAAAACCGAGACTTTTCGGGATGTCCCACGGCCTCGGCAGCCCAGTGCAGTTGGCCCCAGAGCGTGGGTTGATTAAAATCGAAGACCTCGGACAAATAGTCTGCTTCGGGGACAAAACCCCGCCCGAAGACTTCAAGCTCGTCAATTTCCCAATTGGATCTGTCCGTGGCCTGCAAGAGAAGATAGCGCACATAGCGCAGGGGAAACTGCACGTTTACAGTATCCTGGCTATTGCCAGTCTGCTGATCTATCTGGGCGAAGAGATTTTTAGTCGGCAGCCCGTCGATGGACTCGGCTACGATTTCAGCCCCGAAAATACCGTCGTTGATGAAGAGCGCATAGCCCCGCATGAAGTCATCCGGAAAGGAGGTGCGCGGGAAAAAGCGGATGCGATTCACCCCAAATCGGGCACCTAGGTCGAAGATCACGAGAATACCCGAAGCCGTTATGTTCTTGACTTCAAAAGCCGTCTGAGGATCTCCGTCCACCATGCTCTCTAGGTTTGCCGCCAGCGTCTCCTTGTCGCCCCGCAAGACAGCCTGGGCATTTGGCGAGACCACTCTGCCACCACGCGCTAAAGTCCCCAAGGCGATGTTGGTGGTAGTATCGATAAAGCTGGGCAGGATCCACCCGGGGCGGCTGGTAAAATCAATGATCGGCGCGGCCGCGGCGCTTTCCTCCCAACTATTCCCGCCGGCACTACCGCCGACCACCCGGATATCTGCAGCCTGCGCTGCCGTCGCCAGCGCCAACCAGAGCGGCACTAGCAGGGGCCGGTAAACCCGCGAGATTGAACAATCTCTCCTCATCTGCAGCTCCTGCCCCTTTCGGTCCCGTGCTACCACGTATACAAAAATGCCGCCATGCCAGGAGAAACTCTCGGCATGGCGGCATGGCGATCATGTGCAGCCAAACCTCTACTGCGCAGTGCAATTACTCGGCAAAGGTGGCCTTTATATGGCCCCAGGTCTTTTCCTCTACTGCCGTGCCCGGTCGGACTTGCGAATCCCAGTCGATGTCGGGATCAACCGGACTCAGGAAAAAGTCGCTGAGGAAATCGGCGTGATGACAGCTATTGGTGTCGCCACTCAAGGTCCAGTAGCCATCGTAACCGCCACCAGTGTCCGAATCCAAGACCGTGAAGTTGAAACCGAAGATCTCACCTTCTGTGAGAATATGTTGGACGCTGTTCGGCACGTCGGTCCAGCGCAGATCATTCCACGGGGTGTACATGTACTCGGCATAGAAGTTACCGGGCTCACCTGGACCGCTGGTGCAGGTAAAGGCCGCGTCGCCAAACGGCGGCAAGGCATGCTCGTAGGTCTTGTGCCAAGCGTAGCGTCCGTTCGGGCGCAGACCGTACCCTTGAGCCTGCTGACCGTGCAGAATGTCTTTCTCTTCCTGGGTCAGGGATTCGTCTCTCCAGGAGTTGAACTGACCACCGCTGTGGTCGCCGTCAATCTGAATCTCCAGGAAATCGCGGGCATTGGCGGAACAGCCACTGCCTTTGGCATTGGGCCAACTGTGATCGCCCACCCAGACAGCGTCATCCCAGCGGTCTTCCATGATGTAGACCTTGTTGGTCTCCGGGCTCCAACCGACGAAGGCCCGCAAGGCCAGGTCCGCGGCATCGCGCTGAGTGCCCAATCCGGTCACCGTCTCGGTCAAATCCTCGTGGGTGATCAAATAGGGATCAGTAACCACGTCCCAATCGGACAGATCACTGTCGATGATGGGAAGGTGTCCGCTGGGAAAGTGAACAGCCGGCCTCACCACCCCTTCGGGTAGATGAGCCCAGCAAGTAGTGGAGACCAAAATGGCTCCAGCAATAAGGGCAACTTTCTTCATGGCTTTAAACTCCGAGGTTGAGGTCAATGCAAAACGTCTGGGCTTAAGCCCAGGCTCTAAGCTAATTTACTCCGACGAAAAGGGGGCACCTCCTTTCTGGCACAAGATATTGATTTTTAAAAGTTTATTACACCTGTACCGGAAACATTCCAGTCCAGCGGTATTTTCGACGTGATTGTAGAAGTAGAATATTGGGATAGGATACAAAATTCGACGGATGGAAAGCAAATCTTTTTTCCCATTCTCCCACTCGCGTCGCGCAACCAGTCCACGTCTAATTTCGCATTGGCTCTACCAAGGAATCGCGTCGTACAGAAAATCCCCCGCTTCCCTGTGAGCTCGACTATTGGGGTGAAAATCCGTCGGGTGGACCCAGTAATCCCGTTCGTCCTTTCCGGCAAATAGAGCGAGGAGATCGACGTGGTGTATCCCCTCGTGCTGGGCAAATGCCCCAAGCGTTTCGTGCACCTCTGTCAAAGGATAGGCTTCGAGCTGGTAGAACACGGGGAAGACGACCAAAGAGAATTTAATACCCTTATCGGCGCAGGACTTCTTCATCCGGCTGAGCAATTGCCGAGTCGGGGTCCAACCTAAGTTATCCTTGTAGAGTTGTCGGTACCACTCAACAGTATCTCGGGAAAGCTGCTGTCTCTCCAAGCGCGCGGCAAACCAACGCAGTGTATAGCTAGTCCTCCCCGCCAGAAATCGGGTTGCCCCCACATTGGACCGCAAGTGCATAAAATCGGCCAGTTCCCTTTCCATCTCGAGGAGACGCCCGCTCCTAAATGGATCGTTCAGGGTAAACGAGTACACGACGCGCTCGACCCGAGCAAAGTACTCGACATAACGCTCCATAATCTTGGCGGTCCGCTTGATGTTCATGCCTGGCACACAGGCATTGAAAAGCTGATAGCGCTCTGCTGGGCGCTCTCGATTCAATCGAATCTCCAAGATATGCGAAAAACGCTCCGCAACCCGGACCCCCTGCCCAAAGCCAAAGGAGTCGCCGATCACCAAGACGATTTTGGCATTTTGCGCGTCGAACTCAGCCATCGGTCGCTCGCGCAATTGCTCTTCGTTGCGGCGCATCTCAATGGCATTGGGCACTTTGAGCGGCGCTAGATTGGCGAGGGTGGAATCATTGTTGGCATTGCCCAGATAGGTCAACTGCCCGTGCGGATGTGCCCGCCGCAGATCCCAGTCGGGGGTGCCTTCAAAGTACTCGTCGTAGCACCACAGATCGAGATTTGGATCGTCTGTTTCGTAATAGACCAAGGGATAGATCTGCTCGGACCGAGCCAAGAGCCAAAAAGAGACTTCAATGGCGAGCGCGGTAACGACCAAACTGGCAACTACCAACAGCAGCTTACCGCCAATCTCGATTCGATCCATTTTTAACGATTGCGGATTCAACTTGTAAGTGCAATTTTTCGATGTTTAGGTTGCCCTCTTGTTTCTTGGTCTAAGATTTCATGTGGTGTTTGAAATGCCAAGCCCTTTCGCGGCCGACGATTGAGCCGATCCATGATGTGGTGTATCTGTGCCTCCGACAGCGTATCCAAGGGCCGTCCCTTTGGGCACATACTGGCGAATCAGCCCGTTGGTATTCTCGCCTTTGTCCGCGCTGCCAAGCATGGTAGGGATGGGCAAAATAGACCGCCGCGTCCAACGTGTGGCTGATGGTGGTATGGTGGGCAAACTCCTTGCCGTTATCGGCTGTAATCGTCTGGGTATGCTCCTTATGGGGCGCGAGCAACGCAATGGTAGCCGCCGCCACCTGCTCGGCCTGTTTGGAGGCGACTTTGCCCAGCAGGGTATAGCGCGAGCGTCGTTCCACCACCGAGACCAGCGCCCCGCTGCCCCGGCGTCCCATCACAAGGTCAATTTCCCAATCGCCGATACGACGTTTTTCTTCGACGATGGCCGGGCGCTGATCGATGCTGACGCGGTCTTTAATCTGGCCTCGACCATCGGCTTTTCCATAGCGTTTCTTGCGTTTCTTCTGACTGTGCCGCAGATGGCGATACAGCGTACCGCCCGCTTGGCGATCCGCCCGGATGTGCTGATAGATGCGCTCGGCACTCAAGCGAAGACCGTCGGTCGCCTGCAGCCGACCCGCAATCTGCTCGGGACTCCACTGCTGACGAAGATCGGCTTCGATGCGCTCGATGACCGCCGCCGTCATCTTGGTCGCCTTCGCCTTGTGGCGACGACGCGCCAACGCTTTGTGGTGGGCTTGATGGGGACGATAGCCGCGCTGCCCTTGATTGCGCCGCAACGCCCGGCAAATCGTCGAGGGCGATACCGACACCGTCGCCGCGATGGACTGCTGATCATGCCCGGCTTTCTTCAGCGCGTATATTTGGTATCTTTGATGCTCGGTCAACTGGTGATACGTTCCCATAAGCGCCTCCGTCGGGAGCTGCGTTTGAATTGGCCAGGGTGTAGATTATTCTATACCCTTAGATCTAAGTACACGACAGTAGGGCCTCAACTGGGATCGCGGGCGTCCCGCCCGCAGGCGGGCCAGAGGTGCGAAGCCTTGGTCGCGTCTATGATTGAAGCGGGCGTCCCGCCCGCAGGCGGGCCAGAGGCCCGCGTTCCCAGGAAAACATCAGAAAACGCACATTCAGCTTAGGTGTCGTGTAGTAAGCCCTTAGATTAAAACAAGAAACCCCAAGCCGTATATAATTTTCAAACGGATGCACTACCAGAGGGTCGGAGGATCGGGTGCCTCCGGCCCTCGTTTCTTTGCACTGAGGCGATGATACAGCGAAGAATAGGTACACGCTGCTTTCGTACTATCCCCCGTCTGATGGGGATGATCCAAGCGAATTCTTTACCGATCTGGCCCAGCCCCTATAGTGGGAGCAACGCGGTAAAATGGGCGTGTATATGGACGGCGGCAAGTGGGCGTTCAACTATACGGAAACCTATGTCCGAAGCTGGAAAGCAAAAACGAAAGAGTATGCAGAGGAGGAGCCGTTTCCGCCGTCTTGGGGCCTTGAGATAAAGATGTTTGATGGATGGCTATTCGCCCTGCGCAACTCTGAGGGCTGGCCCTTTGCCGAAACGCCGCACGACGGGGGTGCAGCGAGGAGTCGGCCAGAGACAGCGAGTACAAAGCCCTTAAAAAGATCCGCGCCCACTTGGGTGCCGACTGCAAGGACTAAACGCCATGAACAAAACTGAATTTGAAAGCAAACTGAGCGACTACGTACGCGGCGTTGTTAGGCAAGACCTACTACAGGTAGCCATGTTGGTCTTTTGCTTGCTGGCGTTTCTAGCTAGCACCGCTCATGCAGCCCAAGAGCCGATGGCGGCCCGTACCCGGGTCGCCATCGGCCTTGCGCCCCTCCAGCCAGGGATCGGCTTGTGGCTTATCCGTCCCAAGACGTGGGTGGGCGTTGAGTTCAACGCGCTCGAATGGTCGTGGGACCAGCTGGAGTACTACGGCGACTTTGTGGTTGACGAGGACCAAAGGTTTTTATCGTTCAACGTCCGGGGATCGCTGACGATACAGCGCACCCTCTCGAAGGGTCCGCTGTACAAGTCATGCTATTTCGCCTTCAATCACATCAGCCGCCAGACCGAAGGACTGGCCCGCACCACAGGCGGCGGCGGCAGCTTCGAGTTCGGCTTCGGCATTCACTTCCAGCCCTGGAAAAAGATGGTCGTGTCGCTCCGGCAGGGCGTTGCCTGGGAGATGTACGAGAATTGGGCGTATGAAGCGCCCTGGTGGGAATGGAATAGCTCATTGATGGATTCAACAACGGATAGCATCCGTCTGCAGAAGCCGAGGCTATGGGTGTTGATCCACTTTTGAAAAGCGGCGGATCGCAAGGAGGGGACGCTCCCCTCCCCGGACACGGCGCAAAGTGGCACGCGACTCTCGCCTCATAGCAAGCGCGTCGAGAAGATTTCTTTGAAGATCCCCCCTGTGATGGATAGTCGGCCAGCAGGTCTAAAAGCAGGACGCCTCAATCATAAGGAGCATCCATGTGCAAGCCTACAAGAAAATTGAGGGTGACCCGGAACCTCTATCGCGGCCTGTTTGAAGCGTCGCCAGAGGCCCTCTTCATCGTCGAGCGGAACGGTACCATCGTCGATGCCAACCATGCCGCCAGTATCCTATTTGCCTACGAACGCGCCGACTTGCTCGGATCGAACCTCCGCAGCCTCTACACCCGTTTAGACGACTACAAGCGGTTCCAGAAAGAGATCGAGCGAGAAGAGGTTGTGTGCGACTTTGCAGCGGTGTTTAGAACTGGTACCGGGCACCTGTTTAACTCGCTCATAACGGCCTCGGTTCGGCGAGCTGCGGACGGCACCTCCGAAGGCTATCAAGGCATTATCCGCGAAATCAGCAAGCCCAAGCGCATGGAGCGACATATCCAGAAGTTGCAGACGTTGGCGGCCAAACTCTTAATCGACAGAGAGCGCGAGCGAGTGCGCCTGGGGGCCGATCTCCACGATTCCATTGGGCAGATGTTGGTGCTGTCGAAGGTTGAGGTCGATTCACTGCGGCATTCCGACGAGACCAAACGAGAAGCCTTGATCGACGCATTGGAGAAGAACATTGACGAGATGGCTCACCTCATCCGAACCATGACATTCGATAGCAGTTCACCCGTATTCTACGGCATAGGGTTCATACCAGGCTTAGAGGCACTCGGCGACCTCATCCATTCCCAGTATGGGTTGACCGTGCGCGTGGAAGCCGAGGACCCGTGGGAGATACACAACCACGATATACGCGGCTTAGTGTACAGGTCCATTCGCGAGTTACTGGCGAATGTCGCTCGGCACGCCAATACAGACCAAGCCACCGTCTCCTTGCGTCGAGAGGGAGCCCAGTTGCAGGTCGTGGTAGAAGACGCGGGCGTGGGCTTCGATGTTGTGCATCTGGACCACATGGACCAAGTCAACCACTTCGGTCTGTTCAGTATTCAAGAGCATCTGCTTCATATCGGTGGCCATTTGAGCATCGAATCGACGCCCGAGAAAGGTACGCGCTGCCTACTAACGCTTCCGAGCTCGTTGGCTGAGGAGGAAGGCCATTGCCCATGACCATGAAGGTTTTTCTGGTGGAAGACCACACGATGGTGCGCCAAGCGCTGCACACGCGGCTCGAACGAGAAAGCGGGATGGAGATCGTCGGCGAGGCCTCCGATGGCCGCACGGCCATCGACTTGATCCCCGCTTATCAACCCGACATTGTGATCGTGGATATAGGACTGCCTGACCTGAGCGGCATCGAGGTAACGCGCCAGATACGGGCGACGCATCCGCATGTGAAGTTCGTCGCGCTGTCGGAACACGCGGACAAGCGTTTTGTGGAGGGCCTATTCGAGGCGGGAGGCTCGGCATACCTGCTGAAAACGAACTTCATCAATGAGTTAGTGGAAGCACTCTGGGAGGTGCGCGCCGATCGCAAGTACGTAAGTTCGCAACTGACCAACCCCATCGTCCCCAGCCAAGCGCATAATGCGGCGACCCCCAGCAAACCTTCTCCCCTGACGTCGCACGAGCGCATAGTGCTGCGGTGTGTCGCCGCAGGAAAAACAACCGCACAAATA
>MKWU01005153.1_pt1 | contig 14501 bp, 12 predicted proteins | sample 809101 | NCBI WGS metagenome assembly MKWU01 (sample SAMN05860141, study PRJNA318959) | sponge metagenome | host: Aplysina aerophoba | place: Slovenia: Piran, Adriatic Sea, Gulf of Piran | collected 2013-05-07 | reverse complement strand
AGGAGCGTCAAAGCTACTCCACTGGTATTGAGTGAAACATTTAATGAGACCTCCTCTGCGCTAGTTAGTGGTTCTGACTCCAGGCTGAGTATGAAAGTGGCTGTGACTATGAACAAAGAGAAAAAGACAATCAGGTTTACAGTGAGTTGTGCAGTTATAGTGTGTAAGCATAGTATAACAAATAGCTAGATTATGTATAATTGGCACTAACTATGTTGACAGCATGTCATGCATACATGCACATTCACACTAACATGACACATGCACACACACACACACACACACACACGCATGTACACATGCACATACATACGCATGTATGAATGCATGGACATATATATGCACGCAAGCATGCGCACTAATAGCAAGATAAAGTTTGGTAGAATAAATACACAATAATTGAAATTCATTACAAGATTTTTCTTCCTTCAGGTCACTGGAAAATGGAATGCAGTTAAAATTGTTTGGGTAAAAGCGGCCAAAGCCAAGCTTTTTTGGGTGCAACGGTCATGCCCAACCATGGCCACACCCCTTCCTACACCCCTACCCACATTTGCACCTACAATCCCACCCCAGAAAGGTCTTGAAGAGATGTGTGCTTCTGTGCAAAATCTAACAAGCGCGTTCAACACAAGTGACACTCTGACAGGCACATGCAGCATGTCACAGAATTGCTTAAATGTGAAATGTAGCATAAAACTTAAAATGCAGGGAGGAATGACCATTCCAGTTTCTCTCACAGTTACCCTTCTCCCCTGTCAGTCTCCATTTGCCATATATGTGAATACTGAAATAAACCTGTTTGGTCAAAAAATTTCTCTCGCTGATGGCAATTACTCGGGAAATGCAACCATTCCAGTTTCAATTGTATTCATCTCTGGAACAGTGAATATGGTTATCATTCAACAGGACTGTGGCATATTGCTTTCAGTGAGTTCACACCATTTATATATAATTTATTATATATAAACCCGTGTTCTATCATGTTTATAGACAAGTAACCATACAATATTCTATATATATGCATCCTTGCATGAAATATATATGATCAAAGAAGCACACTTTCAATGCAGAAGTCACTACTAATGTTAGTACAACTATTTTCATCTGTCTGCTTAACTAATGTACAGGTATCTGGTAATTTTGGCTCTTTCGGAATGTTCAGCCTGATTGAGAATGCCTACATAATCATGTGCTGCAACACTGGATGAACTGGATGCATGGTGCACAAACCACCATGGGAGAGCATATACGCAGTGTATTGTATGCTTAGCTTAGGCAAAACTGAAACAGTGGTGTGCACTAGTATAAGACTATAGCTAGACATAATGTGATGTAGGATATGATCTGTGTGGATTTCTTCGCTATACTGTACTAGTCGTAGTTAAAATGCAAAAAGGAACCATTTTTACCGTCATGGGTAAAATGAGTACCGATCGCATGATCAGGTAACATACTATATAAAATATATGTAGCTGGACTATGGAGTCGAGAAGGCGCACGTTTGCATGTCTAGATCTGCTCGTGTCACACGCACACGAATAGGTACGCAATGATATTCATAGCGAGTATAAGGGGGTGGCTGGCCATGGGTGTGGTCCTACGTGTAGTCTTCCAAGCCCTCTCCAGGGGAACCAAGATGAGCAGAAAGTTCTCACTGGATAATCATTCCTCCGCAGTTGCGTACCTTCTTGGCTTGCAGTTGGTGATCCTGTGCTACTCCCAAGTGGAGGCTGGGTAGGCCTAAAGTATTATAGCAGCTACGTACCACTTTTGTCTGCCACTCACCTTGACCAGCATCAATTTCACCCACTATCCACCCCTTCCACGACGACGTGACTTCTGAATTTCCCTTGACTGTGACACAATTCGAACGGGACTTACGTCTTGCGTTATGCAACTTTGTTTATACGCCCGTTCTCCCCCGCTTCTTCCGGTGTCGTTAAGAATACATAGCTATGCGCTTCTTATTCAGGCGTAGATTTATTATCATAAAAGATGTGTCTATAGTTCACCCAACTAGTAGTTCCCTTGCAGCGTAGCATTTTGATGTGACAGTGTTGTCTGCGTGTAACCTCAGTCTGTATAGCGATGCGGGCTTGCTGTTATGAGCTAGCGTAGCTAGCTACTCATTGCTACACTAATCCCAGATCACTGTCAGATCACTATTAATTGAAGTGGTAGCTTTGCAGCCTATCCTTATGCTATCGGCCTACCGGACATCGCAGCTGTGTAGCTACGTAGTGTCAGAGATACATTGTGCATCATCGTATTTTTGGCCATGCAGCTAGATCTTCAATACAACAATGTGAGTGAATAAAAAACTGTTACAACGAGTGACATGTGTGGTATCCTCAGGCAACACCACATCTAGACTACCAAGCAACGACTCACAAACAAACTCTGATAATTCAACAAACTGCAACACACACGGAAACTCTACAAAACTCAACTGAGCATTCTATGAGTCAGAAAGATGCTATACACTACCCTGTCTATATAGCTTGACACATTAAACTGACATATCTAACATTTCCACCAATCGTTTTTGCATCCATTTTTTAGACGTAATTTCCTCGTGCACCTGTAGATGTCCCAGAATGTGAACGAGACATTGATGGCTGTGACCAACACTGCAACAACACTGAAGGATCATACTACTGCTCCTGTGATGCTGGCTTTAAGCTTGAAATGTACCAAGCTGAAAATGGGACAACTTGTGAGAGTGAATACAGGCTTGCTGCTGACAACCACACATGTGACGGTGAGGGAACACTGCTTTTCTTCTTCCATTTTTAGTTTTGTACTACTGTGTAATATGACGCATCATACTCAATTCTGTATGCCCTAAAATGTACAGAATGCTCTCAGGCATATACCTAATTATTATAACTATGTCAGTTGCGTAATTGGTTAGTACAGACACAGTATGTATAATGTACAGAAATAGTGTAACCAATTCCTGTTGGTTGTGATTACACAATACACTTTTTTGTATAACCCCAGACATTGACGAATGTGCAGAGTGTCATAGTGCTGGATGTGAGCAGGTGTGCATTAACACAATTGGAGACTTCCTTTGTGACTGTTGGGTTGGCTATGAGTTGACGGATGATCTATACAACTGTACAGGTGAGGGTATCAGTGGATTGTATACTCCGAGCTTGATTGTGAAACTTGTGCACACAGATGGACATACACTGACAGCAAATTAATGAACAACAATACAACTGTTAATAAAACTCACTAGCAGGACGTTTCAACCTGGAGGTCTTTGTCAACTGTTGAGATCATCTTGTAAGCCGTTGTCCCATTGACTGCTGTTCCTGCTGCTCCGCTATACTAGATGTGTGTGTAATTCTGTGAAAGCATACAATACAATACAAACTAAAAATACAATTTGTCATATAGCTGTTAATAAGTACGTATAGAGTATATGCATGTACTATAAAATAAATGTCATACTGCTCTACATACTCGTAGTGTTTTTATCTTTCATACATGCAGATATTGATGAGTGTGCTGTGTTGAATGGTGGATGTGAGCACTCCTGCCACAACACAATTGGGTCCTACTTCTGCTCATGCAACAAAGGATTTGAACTGGCAAGCAACAGCCATGATTGTCCAGGTAAACAATATTAATGGACATACATAATCTCAGTGCATACAATTCATAGTCCTACTACATTCATCACTCTGATTATACACATAGTATGTGCACGATTGTGTAAAAAAAGCCACTGATGATGACAGCTGCATAGCTGTTGAAACGTTTGGCAATTATATTTTTTTACCCTTGATCCTGGCTAGTGAAGTTTCCTTGCTACCTTCATGTGCACAATTATGTACGTATTTTTATTTTGTATGAAGTTTTGCAGAAAAGTTTAAGACTTGCATACTCTTATCATTGTACAGATATTCCTGAATGTGAGCGTGAAATAGATGATTGCTCTGAAGGCTGTGAGAACCTCTTTGGCACGTACACGTGTTACTGCCCATCTGGATACATTCTTGTCAATGACAATGAATGCACAAGTGAGTGGGAAGACAAGGGAGTGCTGACAAGGTTATGTCCATATACAGTACATAGCTCAACAATAATAGAAAGTGCACATGTATACGTATGCAAGGTTTACTTCATATCAAGATGTGTACGTAGTACGTATGTAGAGTTGAATCTATGTCACATTTGCAGTGCTCTTTGTATGCCCGATATAGATTGGAGATCTGACATCATGCCTGTAGAGAACCCACAGACCCAAAGCCTTCTTGCTCAAGTACAGTGTTCCCGAGACAATCCCTGTCAGTGCGTGATTGACAAGTTCTCAACACTGGCTGACAATGGCTTTGTACATGAGGTTACTCAGAATGGGCCAATCATTCACGGATTTTTAAATCCTGAGAAAAGACTAACTGCGTTTAATGTTTTGCGTGGTTTCACAGATGATTCCATAACATACGCATTGCCTGTCAACACTCTATCCAGAAGTGTTGAGTACAACTGTAGCAGTGACATGCTCACCGTCATAACCTCACCTGGGGGAGAATTGAGGGTATTTCCCTTCCTAATGAATCTTACAAAGGTTCGGCTTACAGTGGGCATGTTTAACCTGACTTCACCTTCAGTTGCACAGCTGTTGATGGAAGGAAACTGGACCATCGGTGAATCAGATCTTGTAGCTTTCATAACTATTGACGCCATACAAGGCAACTCGTGGAACTTGAAAGTATCCATGTTTGAGACTGAAGTAAATTTAATGAAGCTTCTGTTGGCAATGAAAGTGGACTTTCCATTCCCTGACTACACACATTATTCAATAAATGTAAGCAAAGTATATGGACAGTACACCACAGGAGACTTCATTGTTCTTACCTTTGAAGGCATCATTCGAGCAGGGAATTGGTTTGTAGATGAAGGCTGTTTAGTAGTGTATCAGTCTTTGCATCGGTTGAGTGCTGACAGTAGACCACATGCTGCCCTTGCAACTGGCTGCAGTGGGCAGGTGACCATTACCGAGTATGGAAATCTGCTTCTGCCTCATTATGCCTGGAACATCCTGGGAGTAGATGTCAGTGGTTTAGCGTTCTTCAGCAATCTCCACCTCCAAGATGCCAGAATGCTTGAGCGTTCCTCTAAATACAATATCCCTGACATTGTACTTCTGTCCACTCCACTGCAGAATGCAATACAATTGTTGAAAGACACTACTTCACTTAGTTTTGTCTTCAGTACCAACTTTCAAAGTGGCAGAAAATTGATAATTGTACAATTCCACGATAACCAAATTGAGTTCACCCCTGCAACTTCTGAACATGTGTTTACCTTGCACAACTTTAGACGCACTGTGCTGGAAGCATCCGACATGCTTCCAACCCTTTCTTCCTTGCTTAACGGTTTGGAAATCTCTGATCTGAAGATCCAGACATTCGTTCTCACTTTCAACCCAGCCACCTCCATTTCTCTGGAAGCTCGTGCTATTATAGAGAATGAAATCACAGTTATAGAAGATGTGTTAATGGTGAAGAAGCCTACATTTCACTTTCAATATGTGTCATCAACATCCAAAAGGAGATCAGTAGCATCTTTCTCTTCTGTTAGCAGTTACATTGAAGGTCATTTTGCTTTGGGTGATGCAGAAATCCCCCCAACCATTGCAGTGGACCTTCCTTCTGATGCTTACCAATTAGATTCTGGAATAGACCGAGTAAGCAAGGAAAGACTAGCGGAGACATTCAAATTTACCTTCCCTTCGGAATTTGACACCCTTGGCTTAAGTGCAATATTGGCTAAAGCTAAAGTCCATGTTTCCTCTGCAACTGACAAACATCAGTTGTGTTTCAATACTTCTGGTACAGTTTTCGCTCAAGCAGTCACCTTAGCGGCATGTCTAACTTACAATGAAGGGACAACTGAGCTTGTGTTTGGTATGGAGCTTCCTCAGTTTTCCTTCTCCAGAGTCATGTCTCAATTTGTGGGGGACACTGCAAAACAGCTAATCATGTTTAGTCAGGTTCTAAACATTACAGTAGTTTACACAAACACATTTTACGATCAATCCCCTCTCGACACCCCACTCCTTTCAGGTCAGAGGCACCTTCGTCCTGGCGTTACCCTTAATGCTAATGGGACATGGCCCGATGGTTGTAACACAGATATTTTCTGCAATATAATGAGATACTTCATTGGAAACGACGTTGAGCTTCACTACAAAGTCTACCTCTATGATGGGAGATATCTGCTTGCCTCTGCTGCTGTGCCCGACTTCAGTCTTGGCTCTCTAATTCGACTCTCCTTTGCATCTGTGGAAATTGAAGTAGCACAATACAGTACTGGTAGAGGTGTTTGTGGCAGTCAGGACTTTGGTGAATTTGTGCTCTCAGGCTGCTGCAAATGGAGAGTGCCACAGTTTGACGTGTTGCTTGAGTTGAAACAGGAGGGATGTTGGGAGCGAGCACTTGGCCTGGCTTTCCTGGAAGTATGCAACCTTCGCGTAGCTCTCATCTTAAAGCCGAGCCCGATTCCAGGACTGCAGATTGAGGTATCAGCCAAGTTTGGATATCCACAGTGCAATGTATTGGAAGCAAAGGCTGCTGTAGGCTTCGACCCTTACGATCCCACTGGGAACTATATCTACTTAGTAACTGGACCTCTAACCCTAGAAAATATCCTTGGGCTCTTCTGTGTTAATGTTAAACTCCCTAAAGCACTTGTCGTACTTGAGTTTCCAGATGGAGTAGAGCTTTCATACAGCTTTATTGATCGTGCTCTTCCCAGTCTTGGTATCACCATTCCTGCAGGAATATATTTCCGAGGCACAATGCGGTTTCTTGGCTTTGAAGTACGGGCACTGGTGAATATTCGATATTTAGAATTTTATCTCAAGGTGGATGCCTACTTAGATCCGCTAAATCTGGCGAATGGTCTGATTGTCATGTATCGTTCTCGAGACATTCGCAGTCAAGGTCCATTTGTGAACATTGAACTGCAGAGCACTCCTTTTCATGTCTCAATATTGGCATCAGGTTACCTCTCTGTGCTGGGTATATCCACAGAGGCTGCGCTAGAGATCAGTGATGAAGGTTTTGAAATCAGCCTGAGTGGGAGGGTACTGGGCTTATTTGAAGCTAAACTTCTACTACATGCTAGTTATGGGGATCCGCGCAAAGCCAGCTTCGAAGTCACTGCAAACTTAGGAAATGATTTTTTTGACTACATAGCAGAGAAAGTGCGTGAGTTGGGTGATGCTGCCAAGAGGTTTGTCGACACTGTTCTGCACCCATTCATAGAGGCCCTGAAATTTGCTGACGAATCATTTGGAAGAGCTGCTAAGGCTTTGGATGCTGCTCTTAAGCCATTGAGGTACTGGAAAGCTAGATTTGATACTGCAGCTTCTGAGGTAGCCCACTGGAGGCACCAACTGAGCCGGATCTGCGCATTCAGAAACTGCTGGAGATACCGCAAGTTTATTATGCAATAGATTTGCTATATATATAGTATATATATGTTGTGTGGTATCAGGCAGGTTAATTGAGTAGGGTGTACTACTGCAAGTCAATATAAAACATTTGCATAACGTATGAGGGAATTTACACAGTGCAGCTCACCGTGAGGCTAAGTAGTGCAGGCACTCACTAGCTAAATATTATGCCAACTGGCCAATTGGCCAATTAAATCAATAAAAGTCGTGTCCAGAGGGACCAAAGTCCAATTTACGGCAACCAGTGATCGCCTCCATAGTCATCCAACAAACGATGGAAGCCGCATATGGTAGTTGTTTTGGCCTTCATGGGCCTCATCAGTGTGGCGTGGTGATAGTAAATTCTGGATGACTGGCTGCTCCTGTATCCACACCCCAATTGAAACACTTGTGATTTCACAGAATCAGGTAGAGGCTAACAGTCAATGCAGGCATGACTGTGCACTCTAGAAAGGCAAATGTGCACTGTAGCCCTGTCCATTGATCAATTCTATTGACCTTGGCCAGTTGGCGTATTATTCAGCAATGATTGCCATACATTGCATACATGCAGTACTGTATATAATTATTACATAGATTGTGTGAGTTGATTTAATGCTACTATACATACCTTGCAGATCGCTTCTGTTTCACATGCGGAGGCAAATGCTGTTTCAAGAGCCGTACATGTTGCTTGAGTGTCCGCTACCCTGATCTAGGTTGCTTTGCATACAATGCCTTGTGTGCGGTTGTGCGAGCCCCTTTTGAGCTCTTGCTTGGTGCAGCGGAGCTGGTTTTGAGAACTGTCTTGTACTTCTTCCACATTGCTGAGCAGGCTGTTGCTCTAGCCAGGGATGCGTTCCGAGTAGCACAGCAAGCTGTCCGATTTGCTGGAGATGCATTGGAAGCTGCTGGTAGAGCTCTTGGAGATACTTTAAAGTTTGCTGCCAATTTTGCAGTATATGCGATAGGGAATCTTGTAAACATCCAGGAGGTGGAGCTGAGTGCTGGTCTTAGTACTGCTAGAGGAGGACACTTCCGGGCCAGAGTCAAGGCTATTATTGTTGGCGTTCGTGTTGACTTCAGTCTCAACTTGAATCTGTACAACCCACAGGAGCTGATAGATTACATTGTGGACCGCATCAAAGGAAGTGTTGGACTGGGAAGGAAGAGGAAGAGAGACAGCACCATCCCTAGTGCCATGAAGCCTCTCAGGTACGTATTAGTTTAAGATGTCACAGATAAACAAGCATTGGACAGTTGAGGTCTAGTCCACACGACTGGGACACATATTCTGGAAATGTTCAAATAGCCTGAGGATTTTGCATAATAGAATGATTTTGACATGATGCACACATGCATGGAGGATCTATGCCTAAGAACATCACAGCGCCTATCCTGCCATTTTGACGTATCGCCTGTTTACAGAGTCAAACTGCATTCTTAAAATTTTTATATCTACTATATTCCTTCATGTGTTTGGCGCTTCAATTTCTTTCTACATTATATACACTTTACTGTGCCAGTCGACATCTAACACTTGCAATAGCTATAATTGTCAGCACATAGTGCATCTATATACTTACGTATGTACATGTTTGGCATGCTAAAATTATATTGTTCTTATGCTCTATGCTATATGTCTGCAGGCTTGCCCAAATTTACAAGAAGTACGGATCGGAGTTACCATTGGTGTAACATTATTCTGCATCTATATATAATTTTATATTCTATTATACTTATAGCTATCATAACAATTAGTATTGTTACAGCATAGTTCTATTTTCTAGTTTCGAAATCACAAACACACACAGCAATTATTACCTATCAACATATATATCTTGCTCTACGTTAGCTAGCTACCCAATTAAAGACCATGTCACCCTCTGGCGAGGCAGTGATCACAATGAATTGCAGATTGCTGTCCCTACACATCCACATGACACTGTAGCATGTGTGCTATGTGTGTAAGTGCATGGATTCATTATCCTCACGGGCTATGTGGTATTTTTGACTAGACATATTCTGCATTATAAAATCAACCCTAACCATAATCCTACCATTAACACTAATCCACACAGTCCATACTGTGTAATGAGATTCATCGTTGGCTATGTGCCATGGAATCCCGGGCCTGCACCATTTAAACGCCGAAGGCGATGAATTTAAACGCCCGAGTAGCGTCTAGGCTAGTGCAAGATTCGAGTTAGCCGATCAGCACATTTGACGATTCAAGCGCCCAATCGGACGACGAGTTACTTTGTTCGGTTACTGTATATAGGTGAGTCTCCACATCGTCTCTGTCTTCAGATTCTTTATCGTGCTTTGCCCTATCTGACCTTTCTAGGCAGCTATATGGCACCAAGACAACTCGAAGCGTTTGTCCTGCTGGTGTTCTGCAAATGCCTGCCATCGCAGCACCAGAGATCCAGATACGCATTGATATCACCGTCGGCCAAGACGTGCCCGTTTGCCTAGAAGGTCGTGTTCTTTGTGCGACATTGACATATGCCTTCAACGGCGCTGTTGGAAACGGCACCGCCTTCTTCCTCGATTCCGGCGACCATTTCTTTTTGCAGTTTGGTACACAACCATCTGTATGCCACACTGATGAGCCACAATAAGAGTAAAATAGCTGTCTGTGGGTCTTCCATCTTTTGTTTGGGATGACTGGGGAGGCGATCACTAGTTGCTGGTCAGTTGGTCGGAGTGACCATCCCCCAGGCTGCTCAGCACTGTTCTAGTGCAACAGTTTGGTTCGGGGTAAGATTACCAGTGATTAGCTCAGCACATATAGACCAAATGATCCATTCAAAGAATTATTATATTATTTCTTTTTTCCACTACATCATACACATACACTGCTATTAGATCAGTGCAAGAATTGCACCTCTGCCATCAATCGAACTTGCAAGTGAAACTCTATACCTCTACTGCCCTCCAACCCCACCAACCACCCTGCCATCCCCAACTACAACAACAAAACTCTTGCCTCCATCTCTAACCTCAACAAGAAAACCACTGCCTTCACCTACAGTGATCACTGGAAATACCACACCAACTACAGACAATCTTACTGCAATGCCAGTTCCTGTATGTAATAGACAGCAAATCCAGCAGTCACTGGAGACACTTGCAGAAAAAATTGGCAAGCGAAGGAACCCCACTGGTAGCTGTTCCATGAGTGAAAGTAACTTTCAATTGATGTGTTCATTTCAGTACACAAAGAAGTCTAGGAGATCTAGAGGCAAAGGAGATAGTTTGAGTGCCAATTTCTCATTCATGTTTGAGCCCTGTTGTCCACACATGACAGTCAGGCTTGCCATAAGAGAGAGGAGCGTCAATGCTACTCCACTGGTATTGAGTGAAGCATTTAATGAGACCTCCTCTGCGTTAGTTAGTGGTTCTGACTCTAGGTTGAGTATGAAAGTGGCTGTGACTATGAACAAAGAGAAAAAGACGATCAGATTTATGATGAGATGTGCAGTTATAGTGTGTAAGCATAGTATAATAAATAGATTATGTATAATTGGCACTGACTATGTTGCACACTAGCATGACACACGCACACACACACACAAACGCATGTACACACGCACACACACACACATGCACGTACGTACGCATGCACGAACGCACGGATGCATGCACGCAAGCATGCACACTATAGCTAGATAAAATTTGGTAGAATAATACACAATAATTGAAATTCATTGCTAGATTATCTTCCCTCAGGTCACTGGAAAATGGAATACAGCTAAAATTGTTTGGGTAAAAGCGGCCAAAGCCAAGCTTTTTTGGGTGCAACGGTCATGCCCAACTATGGCCACATCCCTTCCTACACCCCTACCCACATCTATGCCTACAATCCCACCCCAGAAAGGTCTTGAAGAGATGTGTGCTTCTGTGCAAAATCTAACAAGCGCGTTCAACACAAGTGACACTCTGACAGGCACATGCAGCATTTCACAGAATTGCTTAAATGTGAAATGTAGCATAAAACTTAAAATGGAGGGAGGAATGACTATTCCAGTTTCTCTTGCAGTCACCCTTCTCCCTTGTCAGTCTCCATTTGCCATATACGTGAATGCTGAAATAAACCTGTTTGGTCAGACAATTTCTCTAGCTGATGGCAATTTCTCGGGAAATGCAACCATTCCAGTTTCAATAGTATTCATCTCTGGAACAGTGGATATAGTTATCATTCAACAGGACTGTGGCATATTGCTTTCAGTGAGTTAGCACCACAAACCACACATTTATAGAGATAGACATGATCTAAGATTGTATGATTGTATATGGTGCACTATAAGTCCTGAAATCCATTCAAATTCACAAACATATAGTGTTATTCATATTTATCTGCTATATTCTATGCAGGTATATGTTGATTTTAGCTCTACTGGAAAGTTCATCTTGATTCAAATGACCGTCATTGTCATGTACTGCAGCACCGCACCCTTACCTACAGTCCTACCCACACCCTTACCTACTGCCGTACCCACACCCTTAGCTACAGCTCTACCCACACCCTTACCTACAGTCCTACCCACACCCTTACCTACAGCTCTACCCACACCCTTACCTACAGCTCTACCCACACCCTTACCTACAGCTCTACCCACACCCTTAGCTACAGCCCTGCCCACGCCTACGCCTACAATCCCACTCCCAAAATCTTGTGAAGACATGTGTGACTCTGTGAGAAATCTAACAAGTGCACTCAGCACAGGTGACACTGTAACTGGCACATGTACCATTTCAGAGACTTGCTTGAATGTAAACTGTACTCTGGAGATTCAACTTGGTTCTAGCAAAGTACCTGTTTCCCTCACAGTCACCCTTCTACCTTGTCAGTCTCCATTTGCCATATATGTGAATGCTGAAATAAACCTGTTTGGCCGGACAATTTCTCTTGCTGATGGCAATTACTCGGGAAATGCAACCATTCCAGTTTCAATACCATTCGTTGGCTCTGGAACAGTGAATATTGTGATTATTCAACAAGAATGTGGCATCTTGCTCTCAGTGAGTTTAAGCAAGCGCATAGGCATTGAGTTTATACACTGCAGAATCAATGAACTATTGTACTAGCAAGATTAGAACTTTCAGCCATAATACACCATACACCAAATATACATGAGCTTCGGTCATGGGACATTATGGGTTCAAGATTTGATCCAGGCTATATATGGCAAGAAACAGGTTTATATACATTATGACATCGTAGTTGATCCAAGCATTTGTGGCTAAAACATTCATTGTGCAATATTGGTAATGAGTCTGCAATACATACATATGCACGTACCAGCTCAAGACATTAATTCATGGCATATATTATATCTATTTAATTCTCCACAGGTACTTGGTGATTTTGGCTCTCGAAAGTTCAGTCTGATTGAGAATGCCAACATTATCATGTACTGCAACAGTACTGGATGAACTGGATGAGTGGCGCACAAACAGCCATGGGCTGGATATGAAGTCAATCATTTTTGATTCACAAGCTGTCATGGGGCCAGGTAACATACTACAGAGTTGGTTGGTATTCGTGTGCCTAGTGTATCTGCTTGACATATATAGTGGGCAGATCAGTGCATTGTTGAGACTAACACACATGCACATAACAATATAGCTATAGGGCATAAATATAATCAGTGTGTACAATTCTCTGGTCCTGTAATTACATAATAGCTACGTAATTATATAGCACCAATATGAGTGAGACTATATTATACGAGTGATGAATATGACTTGAGTTCATACTGGGTGTAACGATATTGTAATTGTAGCCTCCCTGTGTTTGCAGGCCTATAGTCGCAACCACAAGTGTTTGCACTGGTGAAGTAGATATACGTACGTATGTATTCATAATAGGCACCCAGTCATCCCAATGCATCTATTAGTAGGCCACACGGCATGATATCGAGACCCAAAAAGGGTGAAACAGCTAGCAGTGGCTTGATCTTCCATTATCGGTTGGGGATGACTGAGGAGGATATCACTGATTCACAGTCAATATAGGGCGAATTGACCACCCCGCAGTCTGCTCAGCATTGTGTACGAGCAGCACTCTGGTTTGAGGTAACAGTATGTCTATATGTCTACTAATGATTAGCCAAAAACGTATAATATTATATATAAAGCAGTTAGCTCAAGCTGAGATGTCAATGCACTACAGCACACGTGTAATAGAAATATGCAACACCACAATGTCATTAGCATAGTTGAATTAGCTAATTAGGTGACAATATGTGGCTGCAAGTAAGGTCATTATAATTATAGTTGCTGCTGTAGTGTAGTACTTCAGTCCACCAATGAACCAGCCAAGAATGGGAATTACCTCTACTTCTGCCGGTGCCGGGCTATTACTGGCAGCATTGTTGATGTCAGCAACACTGGACTGTGCTCGTAAGCAAAGCAAACAGCGCATATTAACACAGATGTGCAGATCAGATTTGACTTTATTTGATTTGATAAAGTTGCAGAATGCTCTGTTTTGCTATACATATCTAGACCACAGTGTTGGTAATATATACAATACAGTATAGTGTTGTAATTTATAGTAGTATCTTCATAATATATAATCCACAATAATTATGCTAGTACATGAGGACATAATAATGAGGTGGCTTCCTTGATGGAGCTCTAGCTCTTTGGCAGACATTGGCAGGTAAGCCAAATTAATGCCCTGGGCTCAATTCTGGTAATCATACTTTTCTTTCTTATGAATCTTTCACCACTCAAAGCTCTACAAATGGGTATAATAGTCAGTTTGGTCTTCAATTAACTGGCTTTTATTATACATCTGTCTATAATTATAGTCCGAATTTGTATGAAGTGGAGTCTCTCACACCTCAAAGTCTCCCATTGATAATCCATACAAAAGGTACTATCAAAAGTGAATAAGTATGCATATAATAGAACACAAAACTGCATATTGTTGGGAATATTCTGCATGCAGTGAGTTGAGATCCATGCTGTCATTGAGCAGACGCTATATATGTATTAAACTCTTTACAATAATAATAATATAAAGTTT
>MKWU01005151.1_pt1 | contig 14504 bp, 11 predicted proteins | sample 809101 | NCBI WGS metagenome assembly MKWU01 (sample SAMN05860141, study PRJNA318959) | sponge metagenome | host: Aplysina aerophoba | place: Slovenia: Piran, Adriatic Sea, Gulf of Piran | collected 2013-05-07 | reverse complement strand
TTATTGAGAACCATCTAATTCAAGAACCAACATTGGCTACCGTTGCTGATGTGATGCAGACTGAAGTTGATGAATTTGTTGGATTTTTGTTGAAGCAGAAACGACTACACGATTATGTAAGCACACTTAAGAAGCTGAACATTTACAACATGATAAATGATGAGTGGACGTCTCTGGAAGACCAGCATGTAGTGTATGCTTTGCCTCAACACTCACCAGAAATGGGCCTGACACACATATCTGTCAATACCCACATACAGATTATCAAGATAAACCATACACATCACAAGTTTTACAAGACAGTGGGTGTGCAGGTTCTTAATAGACTTGATTTCTACACCAATGTTATCATTCCGCATTTTCAGTTCCTACCTGTGGCAGCTCAGATTGTCCACCTTCAACATATGGTTCAATGCACTTACTGGATACCTCAAATGGAGTCTCAACTGTGTCATGTTCGTTTTATTTGTGATGACAGAAGAGCAGGTCGTCTACATTTAGCTTCAGAATATTATGATCCTGATGAACAACTGTTAAAGGAATTTCTCCAACCAGACCACTTTCCACCTGAGATTTGGTGTGAGAATGAAAACCTGCAGCTACTAAGACAGTTGGGTCTAAGGTCAACTGTGTCTGATGATATGTGGAGGCAGTTTGCACGAAGTGTCAGGAATTCTGGAGATAAGATGAAACACAGGGCAGAGATGTTGTTAAGTTCACTCCACAATCGTATTCAAAGTGCTTACCCTGCAATATCTCCAAGGCTGCATCACGCCCAACAGCAACTACAGCATGACCAACAGCAACTACAGCATGCCCAACAGCAACTACAGCAGTTCTTGCGCAGTATTGCCAGGATTGAGTTTGTTCCCTTCAGATTTCCTTCTGATGTTGAACTTCTTTTTCGTCAGCTGAGAATTGATGTTCCTGTACCAATTAAAACAAAGCAGTTCATTTGCTTCCAAGATGCAGTGTTCTGTGAAGCAGGTGAGACAAAGTTGGTGTGCCTCAGCAAATGTCCACATGTTGACCAAGGTGTATTGTTGGGTGGTTATCTTTTCAGTAGGCAGCTGGCTATTGTGAAGCAGTTAGTGACTGCCCTGGGACTTCAGCGTCCCTCTGTGGCATTGGTGTGCCAGAACCTGAAGCAGCTTGTTGTCTGTTCTAAGCAGTGCACGGTTTCTTCTAACTTGGAGACTCAACATGCTGTTCAAAGACTGCAGGAACACTTCACATGTCACTACAACTATCTTGCAAAGTATCACGATGAGCAGTCACTAAGAGAGATTGCCCGTCATCTTAAGGGTGAGGATTGCTTGTTCCTCCCATCAGGTCTGTCATTCAGTATAGATAGAGGTGCAAACCTTGTGAAGGCCAAGTCACATCATACTACAGCATATGCCACGTACTTACATTGCATTCCAGAATATCTTGCATCCTCTCAGTACTCAGACTTTCTGAGAGCTGTTGGTGTTCTAGAGAACTTGTCAGCCTTGCACTACATTCACACTCTGGAGATGCTAGCTACACAAGCAGGCAGAGATCCTAACATAATGCGAGCGATACATGCCCTGTACTTTGATCTCATAGCATTGCTCAAGGGTAAAGAGGGGAAGGATGCAGCTCACAATGCCTGTACCTGTATAAATGACTATGAAAGACCAATTCTATTGCCGACAGGCACTGGAGAACTGTTACCTGCTGACCAACTAGTTCTGAATGATGCAGAGTGGCTAAAGGAGAGGTTGGAGCAATCCTCTGGCTACCATTTCATCATGCCACCACCACCTACGAGTACTGGGCAGGTGTCCTTGCCTCCCTGTCTGGGAGTCCAGCCATTGAGCAAGCTGATCTTTGAAGAGCTGGACAAAGCTGCAGTGCTGGACAGGGACAACCGATGTGAAGCAGAGCTCACAGCAGAAGCAGCTCTGGAGGGGGACACAGTCGTGGGATGCCCGTATTCAGGAGAGTTTGTGCGCCTTATTCAATCAGATGAGTTTGGGCATGGTCTTCGTAGAATGATGAGCCATAAACTGGGAGGTGACCCTCTATCCAGGGAACATGAACAAGCAATCGAAGCTGTTCAAAACCTAGATGTTAAGTGTGTCTATGCCATCAGAACTCATTTGAGGCATCGTGACACTGGTTGTGTGCCTGGAAGTGATGATGATGATGTCCCTTGCTTTCTGGATGATCTCAAGTGCCTTTATGTGAGATTTCATCCCAGGAATAAACATGACAGCAATGTGCGACTTCTGAACATGGTTGTCAATTGTATAGATATAATCCTCGGTGGTAGTGTTCATTCTATGCACCTACGTGAAGTTCTGGAATCCTGTAATCCCGCTGCTGTGGAGCAATTCTTGGACAAAAACCGGGTGAGGACATACAAGATGCAACAGGATGATGGACAGATGACACCATACAAAGAAGGACACGGTACTGCAGTAGAAGATGAGCTTGAACTAGTGTTGACCTGCAACTTCAGAGTGGGAGACCTAGTCAAGTACTGCAGTGAAGACAGCCGGATGGTAATAGCAAGTGTCTGCAAAGTGACAGAGGAAATGTCTAGGAATGAGTGTTTCCCATTCCCTCCAACTCTCCATCTGAAGCACTCGTCCACTAGTGATGAGGAGTTAGAGCACAAGGCTATGAGCTCTTTACTTGTTTGCAAGTTTTTGACGCCAGAGCAGATTGCACACCTCAAATCTCTCAGTGGTGCACTAGGCAGCTTGGAGCAGCAGCAGCAGAGCAGATCTGGTTTCTCACAGGTGAAAGATGTTCTCCTGGAACTGCCTTGCCACAGCAGAGAAGACTTACAAAGATACTTTACAGGCATCAGTGCTGCTATGGAGCACTTTGAGAGCCCACAAAAGTTGTTTGCCATTGAAAGACTGCTATTTCAGCTCCACTTTCGTTGTGTGCATAGAAACAGCCAGCCAGGAAAATTCAGTGACTTAGTGGAAGTTCTGATAGCAGTCTTTGCTGTGCATTGCACTGAAGCTTTTATTCAGTCTCTTAAAAGTAAGGTTCGAAGCTTACTGCATCCTCCAATGCAACCACGTTCAATTCAACAGCCTGATGCAATCAATTACCAACAGCAAGATTCATACAGAGAACTCAGTTCATGGAGCATTCCAACTGTGGATGCTACTTCTACTGGGACAGATTGTGCTGCATCCACTTATCTTGGACGGTATATTTCTCCACCGCATTCTTCTCCCTATCGCTCTTCTAGACAGACGAGAGTAAGGCAGAGTACAGCTCATTACCCTATATATCCTACTCCCGGGAGGCTCACAACTGGTGGATCATACATTTGGGGAGGTGGTACGGGAGGTCGTGCCCAGCAGTCCATTTGGCCAGAAGTAGTAGAAGAAGAAATCCCAGTTCCAGCTCCAACGGTGAGTCTTGAGGATGCCTTTGTATGGCTGAAGGATGCATGCCGCACTGTGCAGCTTGTCAAGGAATTGGAGACTGTCCAGGAAGATGTGGATGTGCCCAGCTTGGAAGGAGCAGTACAAACAAGCGTGTACAAGTACCCTGAGACACTCTGCTTCTACGCCCATGAGATTGTGCTCAAGTGCTTGAAGGCTGTGTTTTTTGCTTACTGCGGCTTACCAGACCAGTTGGTGGAATGCAGTAATCTGGTGCAGCTACACCAGACCCTGATGGTAAAACTGACAGGAAATCGTGAGGCTCAGAACATTCTGTGTGGAACGATTCGTAGCTATGTTCACCTCGTGAGTGGGCATGGGGACTGCTGTCGCTTCCCCTCATATGATCCCCCAGCCCTGCCCTGCCACACTCACTCCCCGGCTGTGGCTACAGAAGTGCTCAGATCAGCTATGTGCTTTGTAGAGGAAATCCAGAAACTAGCTAAGATTAGTGAGTTCTTCCCAGAAGGATTGGAATCCTTCACTGTAATTAGACCAGACAGCTGGACAGCTCAGGAAGGAGGTTAGTGACTTCATATTCATAATTTATACTTACGTACGTACAATGTGATGCACACTTTAGTGAATTCATGTGATGCGTGATTTGCTAGCATATATAGCATAGGAGAGTTGCCAATGGTGTGATGGACCTACGGTTATAAGGTAGTAGATGCATGGTGTGGTGTTTTGCCACTTTAGATCGAGATAGCCGCTCTCATGCATCGATCTGGTCACTTCACAGACACGGTACTCGACCGTGAACAACAATGAATCATAGAACAAAGCACACCATGGCACAGTCAAATGTACAGACATTTTACTGCCTTGCAACTATATTAATGTGTAATGATGCAAGAATAACGTTACTACTACAACACTACCCAACATGTACTTCACATACACTACAAGACAGAGGCAGCTACACCATCCACCTCAGGCTTGCAGACTCGTGCAACATGAGCCCACTACCATCCACCGCACAAGTTGGCGGCACATGACCAGCACATAAGGGGCGATGGGAAACGAGGGATCATGATCGGTTCCGTGACTTGTGTGGCTGAAACTCTGCGTTAGAGCGTAGGTCATGGGTTGTAGAAAACGTATGTAGTAAACACTGTACATAAAGAACGAACATAGCCAACTATGTAGATAGTACATGTATAATATTATGTGCTATTACTTTTGTGTGCTAAACTTTGCTGTGAGTCATTCTTTGGTGCTATTCTTTGCATTGTTAGGACATGTGTGTATAAACAAGTTTCTGAAGTATGTACATATGGTACAATTTAAGAATGCCCTTGTGTAAAAACTTTCGCTATAAGCCATTGGCCACAGATTTTATGAATGACTCACAAGTTAATACACAGTATGTGTAAGTGTACTTATATGGTTAAACATATACAACCTCTGTATGTCCTCATCTCCACTCTATGTGTAGATTTTCCCTCTCACTGGGATGGGCACAGAGAAGACGAGGAATGGAAGATTGTTCCTGTCAGCCCAAACAGTCGTGAGTTCAAGGAGATAGCTGACCGCTTCGCCAGTACCATGCCATATGCTACCATTGAAAGACTAGAGCGAATACAGAACAAGGTTCTGTGGAGAAAGTACCGTGACTGCAAGGAGCGCTTGGGGAGGGACTTGCCCAGTGTAGGGGAGAAGCACTTATTCCATGGAACACGGGAGACTGACCCTATTGCCATTTATGGGGGCGATGCTGGTTTTGATGTTGGCCACAGCAGGGTTGGGTTGTGGGGACCAGGGAACTACTTTGCAGTTAATGCGTCTTACTCTCACAACTACGCGCATACGAAGACTCTCATTGGATGCACAACCCCATTTCGTAAGATGCTGGTTGCCAAGGTTCTCACTGGTCTGACGTTTGAATCGCCTCCCAACAGTAAACTGATATTCCCTCCTGAACGAGCTGACACAGGAGCAGGGGAGGGCAGAGTGAGACGTCGCTACAACAGTGTGCAAGGCACAACCGGAGGGTCAGAAGTGTACATCACTTACACCAACGAGCAAGCCTACCCTGCTTATGTCATTTCTTATCAGCAATAGGCAGCAGCAAGATATATAATAGACTAACTTGTATATTCATGGGGAGTTTAGAATACATTTGTATAAGCCATCATTTTGTAGAGAAATTAATATACCACTACTGTACGTTGTGCTGTAGAGAAAGGCATAAGTATGCACCTAGTTTAATTTGTACTCTTTTCTAGCAAATGTAATTATATAATAATATTATATTACTTGTTGTGATGAAATTTTGCGCCATATACATATAACATAATATTTGCATGCATCATCAGTTCATGTTGGAAGAATCGAAGTCAATTATATCCACTGCACACAAAGGTATCCAATTTATATACAATACATGCAGCATGTCAGTATATATGCTCCAAGAAGTATACAAGTATACATAAAGTATACTACTTTAATTAAAGCACAGATCTAGACCAGTGAACATGACCACATATATATGTACAAATAAAGAACTAGATGATGTAGACTTTAATTAAAAATAGCTAGCAAAAATAGCTGCAGGTGTATATAAATTCGTTGTCTCACCCACGCACTCCTCCACGCAGTATTCAACAACATACTTTTCAAGTTGGACTGTGACAGCTTACTAACGAGGTCGACCTCACCACACATATCATGCCACCCAAATATCTCAATGCATTTATCAATACTTCTTAATCAGCTTCCTCTACCACATTTCACTGCCAATGCTACCTGTCTCAACAGCCTACCTTCATACACCTTACTTGTCAACACTTTATATCAGAACGGCACAAACCTCACTCTTGCCTCCCACACTACTGGTACAATCCATGTCTATGAATAATGAGGCCTTTGGATGTAAGGTGTCCACACCAAAGAACGTTCGGAAGGTGCTCATCTGTACTTGTTCTTTTGCTTCTAGGTTCTTTGTGCAGCCCCAGATCTCAGCACCATACAGCATTGTGGAGTCCACCAGGGCGGGCACTCACCAGTTTTCTGAATGTCCCTAACCCAACATCATCAACTTCCAGCCTACCTCTGTTCAGCCAGGCCCCTAGAGCCTTCATCCCAGCAGTAGTCTTGTCTTGCACCATATCTTTTAGCTCCAGGTGTTCATCCACAGCACATTCTAGATATTTATAGCAGCCCATCATATATAAATCACCTCTCCATCTACCTCATACTCCGTCTCACATCTCACCACCATTCTCATCTTCATATGCATTATGCTGGACGTCTTAACACATTGATCTTTACTCCCCATTTATCACACCACTTTATCAGTATATCCAAGCTCTTCTTCAACCCTGGTTTGTCAGAGGCAACCAAAGATGTATATCATCAGCAAACAAGAGCCCTGGAACCAAATGATCACCACACTGAACACCACACTTCTCTGCATGTAGTCTTTCCACTAGGCCATTAACACGTACAGAAAAAATAACACAGGTGAGAGAGCACATCCTTGCCTCAGGCCAGAACTAAGTTCAAACTCTTCACTCAATTTGTCATGTATCTTCACCCTACATGAGCTATATCTCCATAAAGGGTCCTCACAAAGCTCAAAACCTACCGCCGACACCCAGTTGATCTAAGCACAATTACAACTTCCCTCTGTCTATATTGGCTTATGCTTTGGCAAAGTCAATGAATGTCACCATCATACTTATAGCAGTTTTTGCCATTTGTGTTTGTCCCAATAGCACCATCGTCAAGACCTGGTCTCTGCATTCCCTCTGCTGGCAGAATTAACCTTGTTCTTCCTCAATCAGTCCTTCTCACTCAGCAACATCTGATAGCCTAGCATTCAGGATTGTGCACATCACCTTACTCACAATAGATGTCAGAGACATCCCTTGGTATGTTTTGCTGTCACACACGCACACCTTGCCTCCTTCTTTGGGACAGGAACAATTAAACTCTCCCTACATAAAGAGGTACTATACTATCCTCCCAATACACTTCGAACAGTGTAACCCACACATCAAACAACACCTCTGCTAACACCATGTTCATTGTTACCTCATCTTTACCAGGAGCGGCATCTTCAACCTCCTCTCTCGAAATGCATGTGGTGACACAGCCTCTCACGGTAGGCCACACTAAGGTCAGAGACAATGGTGACTGCATCTTCATCATGATCAATTAGGTCTTTGTCACCATCTATTGTCCTTGCTGACATCAAGAACCTTAGCAAAGTTCCAAACCAAGCCTCTTCACCTTTCTTAATATTGCTGCCCTCATCCTTTACTTCAGATCACAGTATTAAAGCCACTGACTTCTATATGGTGGTAGTGTCATGATCTGCGGGAGTATATATAGTCTAGCTATCACTGATCAACTCAGAGATAGAATCTGGTTAACTAGCCATGCATTCCATGATACAGGAAAAGCTCTGGCTGGAATAGGTTGCAATTATTTGATTTCATGGTAAATGTGATGGGGACAACTGTTGTGATGTCACATAATAATGAGTCGTGCATATATATAATATTGTCACATACAACTCCATTCACTTGTTTATGGTGCACGTGCACATATTATGCATGCATGGGGAGGGCAGTGCTATCAGGAAGAGTACCTACATCGGCGTATATATACGAAGCAACCACTCCACGTTGTGGAATGGAAATCAGACTTCGGGGTAGTCTAGCTAGCCAGACTAACTTTAGGCGGGGTCGAATCTGTGACCGGTTTCCGGAAACTATCGGATTCTCTTATGCCCCCGCCTCCCCAGCACAACGATGGCGGAGCCGACGCCGATTGCCATTGGACCGAAAGAACCTCCAAATCAAGGTGACCATGCGACTCCTCATCAACAGCCACAGCCTATGGTTCATACAATGTACTCTCACGCAGCCAGACCGCTCCCGAAAGCGATCTAGCTACGTATAGCTGGTGTCTTCAACTCGGATGTCATGTCCCTCTCTGCTCTGTTCCTTCTTCTGCTGCAGATCTTAGTTACAGTACATTACTAAATACCATTAGTCCCAGCCTGAAAGATTTAGTTAAGTTTGTAGCACCCCGGATAGCTGCTGATTGGTATGACGTGGGGCTACAATTGGACCTGGAGCCACACGTCTTGGATGATATTGAGGCTGGGAAATCAAGTGAACCCAGAAAGATGTTTAGTAAATGGCTGCAGAGATCCGACTGTTCCTGGCAGAAGGTACTGGATGCTGTGAAGAGCACTTGCGGAGCAAAGCCAATGGAGGACATTCGTTCAGCTCTTGAAGCGGCACTTCTACCATCTCCAGGTTAGCATGCAAGTAGGACATGCTAGCTCATACTAGTCTCACAAGCCAGCCCCTCCCCAACGGAAGGGTCTGGTGCAATTGCGTACCACTAGTTGGCCGTTACTTCATGTACCGATCACGAAATATTAAAATAATACCAAACCCTAACCCTAACCCTAATACTAAAATGACTGTTAAACACTATACCCAGACAAATGTAATACTGTGACATAGTAATAGTAAAACATGTACCGCTACATGAGTACTAGGCCACTAGTTGTGTCCATGCCAAGATCCTGGCATGACCAATCAGATTCGTCGATCATCTAATGATATGCAAAACGACAGCTAGCGGCTTGCAAGAAATCACCGAAGTAGTGGATTCACTTGGGTACTGTCTGAAGGCTGAGCAGAAGCAAGCCATATTTTCTTTTGTGACGGGAAAGACGTATTCGTCTCTCTGCCTACTGGCCATGAGGTCATGACCGCGTATTGCACTATGATAGCTTTGTGCAAGAGTTCGACCGCAACTTTGCACACATTCCTCTGCCACAACAAGTGGTCCACAATTGCACTAGACCCTTTTATGGGGGAGGGGCTGGATTGTGAGACTAAAACCCCTTTCACATAGACAAAATATGCAGGTCGAATCTGGATTCGACCTGGATAACACCTTTCACATGCATGAGTCAACCCTGGATACAGAAGCTGATCAAACCTCACTCCTGACCCAGCGTCGAATCAGGATAAAAAAGGCTGAGGGAGTTATGCACTGTGATGATGTGGCATGGCCTCTGTTGGAGATTTGGCAGGTATACCTTGTCCTTGCACAGGAATCTTTCAATTTTAGCTGTATTGATAATGCAGCTCAAACGTAGTGCACAGCTGTGGCCAACAGCCTCTCCTGATTTAACTGCATATAGCTGCGTGTACAATCAGTGACCCAAGCCACCCTACGACCTTTAGTGCATCTTTGCCGAACGAGCATGCCTTAGCTTGAACTGGAAGAAAGGAAGGAGTGTTCTTGTCACTCGTGAAAGCCATTTTGTAGAATACCAAGCGTCAAGCCAATGTGTCCATGTGAAAGCAAACTGGGTTTGACCCGCTATTGTTTACATCATATCAAGTCTGGATATGACCCAGATTATTTATCAGTCCTTGTGAAGGGGGTTTAAGTTCATACTTAGGTAGCGTGGCCAGACCCTTTTCACCTGGTATTGCACAAGTGCACCACCCAAAAAAAAGGTCTGGGAGTTATATACCGTGTAGCGGGAAAATTTTGTGAGGTTTTAGATCGCAATTTTTGTGATTTGGACAAATTTGCGATACTTTTCACTTCATGAAATGTTCTCCCCGAAACAGGACAAGCCTGATTTTTCATTGAAACTGCAAAATTTTAACCGCAAAATTATTGATTTTGAACGAAATTGCAAAATTTTCTTTCATGAAATTTTCCCTCTATACGGTAGCCTATACTGAAGTCGTGGAGGCCTCCTGCCACAGTTCTCAACTGACAGCTTGTATAAGTGATAGAGTACTGGTAGCTAACTTGCAACATCAGTGTTGATTATGTGGTCAGACCCACTATAAAAGGGGTTGGCGCATGCGTACTATGTCGATCAAAGACTCAGATTAATGATGGAAAGTTTTCGTCAGCGCTCTTCACACAATCGAAGGCATTTCCCACAGGCTGTTTAACACAGCTAGCGACGACCTGTGCGCAACCATTTCAAACAATATTTGTATTTGGTGGTCGTCATATGAGTCTGTAGGAAGTCATAAGCCAGCTCTAGCAGCAACTGAACATGCTATGGTTTCGAACCTGTCAACGTCCTCACGCACCGCCATTAATAAAGTCTCATGCGAATGATTACACCACATAGCACCTGCCACATCACAGGGGTGCCAAAAACACTAGTCCCGTGATTCCACGGACATTGCACACCAACACTTGAGCTAACTCCCAGACCCTTTCTTGGAGCGCTTGCACAATACCAGAAAAGGTCTGGCCACGCGAGACTAGCTCATACCATAATGATCATACCGAATGTTTAGCCTGGGGATTAATCTCCTTTTCACGTGGACACTGTTTAAGAATGCAGCTATAGCTGCTGAAACGACTGAAGTGAAAGTTTTAGTATTGATATCTCGGACTACACTAGCCTGGGATTTTGACAGATGGCAATTGTCCTTGAATTTCACGTTTGACCCAGACTTGATTGCTGATAATGACCCTAGTCTGGGTTGAAATGTCTAATTCAAAGACAATATGCCATCTGTCAAAACCCCAGGCTAGTGTAGTCCAAGATATGAGCACTACGTATGCCTATTCCTAGCCACTCAGGTATCTTTCAAGTGAACTGAAAGCTATTTGGCTGTTGTGAATCAGAAAGCATAGACTGGTCATGCTTAATTTTAGTTACCCTAGCCAAAATCTGCTGATTTAGGGGCTTTTGAGCATTGAAAGATTCTTAGGTACCAGCTTGAAACAGCTTAAAATGGGCTAAAAGAAGCCTTGCCGACGTTTGACCAGGATGCACTGGTCTTCTTCAAGGCGAAGAATTGAAACTGGACAGGACACTCTTTATACCTGAATTCTGTGTCTATTGGTGTCTCGAATTGTGCGTGGCTCATCAGCGGGTGTCGCCGGAAGTTGTGGGTTGGTACAGTTAGTTCTGGCTTTCTGTTTTCCCTGGGCAGCCAGTCAGCATCCAGGAATCTCAAGCCCTGTGTCTCTGTTGAGGCATTTCTCAGCAGGGGCCATGTGGATGTGGATGGCTTCCTTGAGTGGCAGCTCTCCGGGATGTCTTGAGTCTGTCAATTCCTGTCTTCTCCCATGGGGTGGCGGTCCTTAATTCCAACCATGCTCTGATGCTGCTGACTTCTCTAGGGTCCCTCTCTGGCAGGCATCCAGATGCTCCCTCAACTTTATGCAGGAGGCAAGTTAAAGCTGCAGTGATGTCTGAATTGAGAGTTCTTTTGGCTAGTGGGAACTATTAATGAGCACGCATATATACATAATATACATAGGTTTTGTGTGATGTGTGCATAGTTGCACACAGTGTAGTATTTGTTGGAAGCTACATGCATAGTTTTTGTATAATTCTTCTGAAATGTCTTAAAGCTATCCTTTTCTCTACCTCGTGGTTCTGTTGTAATACACGCGCTGGACTACACAAATCAAAATTGCTATGGCCTCCATAGTCAACTCACTCTGTATGAATACATGTGTCATCCATTGAAAGACAAATTTAATAATGCATGCATCTGCTAAATTCTGCTAAATTGCTTTTATGTACTGGCTATGTTACTTGAATCATCAATGTGGTGACAGAAGAATGAAAATGCAGTGCTTGAGTGCAGACTGCCTCACTAGCTTAACTCTCCTTCTCTCCCGGTTGTCACTGCAGGTAGTCAACCTGAATGTTTGCCGGGAAAAGGTGAACACATGCACACATAAAATGCTACTAAATTTGCTGTAATACTATATGCTACAACAGCTGACCAGCCTCAGTGGTTGAGACTTATAGTGTGGCAATGTGTGTGTGTGCATATACAGTATGTGTGCATGGGTGCATGCGTGTGTGTGTATTTTCATGTTGGCTGACTACCAATCACTACTACTGCAGGGACAAACAGATTCATAACTGCAGAGATTTACTAACTCCACACCATTCATGTACATACATTTATCTTTTTACCTGCGTGAGTCTGTCAGATTGAATACCCTTGGCAGTCTACAGTGAAGCTGCTCGCTTTTCTAATAATGTATGAACAAGCATTGTTTGAGCCTATCTTGGTGATGTATAAATGAGATGACCTTTTCAACTGTTTTATGTATAGCTGCTGAGCTTCATGTTACACGACTCCCTCTTTTTAAGCCAAAGGCTAAGACCATACTTATCACTCTTTGGAGGAAAAGTCGCCACGACTGTGCTCAAAGCTGGGACCTGTGCTCTATCACTGAGTTTCAGCCACACAAGCCGTTGATCTCAGTCATGACCATTTGCCTTCCATTGCCAATGGCAACAGGTCATACTGTAATGCTGCATCCACTGTAGCTGTATTTCAAAGTGATGTTGGTTCACACCACTTACGTACTTTTGACCATGTGAAAGGGATAGTTTGTAGTTTTGATTTTGATATGAACTAATTCACATCATTACTGTCTACATATTGCATATTTTGTTATGCATGCCACAGTAAGCAGTGACACAGAAAGCATGTTCTTATCATCTCTCACACAGACCTACACAGAAAGCGGCCTAGGTCATCTAGTCAGAGTTCTGAGGAGCTTGTTCTACAGCCCCATAAGCGACACCATGACTACCTGGATTTGAAGATGGATCTCTTGGCACATGACATCTCAGATCTTCGGTGTGAATCCAATCCCAATGAAATCATCAGACTACTCTACGATAACGCCCTCGGTGTCATTACAAAGTTGCTTGAGCCCCACCTCACAGATGTAAAAATGGAAGCCAACAGATATTGCCGACTTGGTCTCCATCATGTGAAGGTCACAGAAAGGATGATTGCTTCATCAGCATCAGTTGGAAGACTTTTGAATCAGATGTCTGTGACAGACAAATGGGACAATACAAGGTTCCTCAGGAAGGCTGTGGCTGCTATCCCACTCTCTGCACCCGAGCGAGAAGTTGCAGAAGTCGTACTTTCTCACTACAACCTTCATCTGGTCTATTATGAGAGGGCGACATTGCTGAAGGAAAGCCTACACTCAGGGAAGCAGGAGCTGTCTACTGATAAGAATACAAAGCTGGTGCCACTGGAGATAACTATACCCAAGCCATTCAATGATGTCACATGTGAGGATTGCCACCGTCTCCAGGTTTGTGTCCTTAGCACAGCGTACAACATCCCAGAGGACAACATCACTTACTATGGAGCAGAGGAACGACATAGCACAACCATCATCTACCTCATCCCTCGGCAGTACATCAGTGAAATCATGCAACGCAACACTCAGTTGGAGACAGTGTGGGTCCTCCTGGAGCTGGACATCATTGAGGTGGCCATCCCAGAAGTCTTCCTGTTCAAGCCCTCAGTGGAGTCTTTCCTGAAACTACTGAGAGAAAGCAGAACCTTTACTGTGGATCTACTTGCTGTGACAGAGGTGATCACAGAATGCATGTGATTGTAATTGTATGTGTATAGTATTATTTTGGTGTATGTAAACAGTGTTTGCCCCTGCTGCCTGACAGACCATTTTACTGTTCGTTAAGCATTTGTGGTTATACACTATAATAGTGTTGTTTCATGCTGTTTATAGGTGCTGCCATACCAGATGTATGCCTTACTGGATTCAAATGTGGTATGTTGCTTTTTCATTTTAACAATGATACCTGTTTAAAGGCCAGTCAAATACTGTCTAAGCTGGCTAGATAATTAGTGCTACTTTGAACATGTTTGGTATGTCTGATCTACACAGCCTACTGTTATGAATACTTCCATTTCTCACAGATTCCTTGCATGCACAATCAATATTTACAAATTTTCATGTGTGCAGGAGCCGCTGAAGCGATTTGGTCACACAAACTCAAGGAAAACAGCTGCCCCTCGGCATGGTGTGTAAGCTCACCTGCCTATACGACTTGTTATTCTTTATACAGTGTGACTGCATGCGGCATATTGTGGGGACGTACGTGTTGACTACACTCACAACTTTGCAAGTGGCAAATATGTATTAGTTATATCACACTCAAGTGTGATGCATAAGTGATATCTACCCTCCCTGGCGGTGTGGTATAATTAATATATATCATGTTACTGAGCTTTTGCAGCCATTTCACCCACA